>ERZ1046367.61-NODE-61-length-86580-cov-17.501531_pt1 | contig 86580 bp, 88 predicted proteins | sample MGYA00383091_ERZ1046367 | MGnify/ENA primary metagenome ERZ1046367 (study PRJEB29581, sample SAMEA5548361) | metagenome | biome: marine; feature: coastal; material: water | depth 50 m | study: Short-term variability in the microbial, nano- and picoplankton dynamics... | reverse complement strand
TGGCAAAAAAAACATTAGTTTTTAATGAGGCAGCTAGAAAAGGTCTTGAAGCTGGAGTTAACAAATTAGCAGATGTAGTAAAAGTGACGTTGGGACCAAAAGGAAGAAACGTCGTTCTAGAAAAAAAATGGGGCGCACCTACCATTACAAATGATGGTGTAACTATTGCTAAAGAAGTTGATCTTGAAGATCCATATGAAAACATGGGAGCTCAACTTGCAAAAGAGGTAGCTTCAAAAACAAACGACGTAGCCGGTGATGGTACAACAACTGCTACAGTTTTAGCTCAGTCAATGGTTAACGAAGGAATGAAGACAGTCTCTGCTGGCGTGAATCCAATTGAAGTAAAAAGAGGTATGTTACAAGCGTCAGAAGCTGTGACTGATTTCATTGCAGGTTTTGCTAAAACAATTGGTGGAAAAGATGAGATAGCTCAAGTTGCTTCTATTTCAGCCGCTGATACAGAAATTGGCGAAACTATTGCTGAAGCTATGGAAAAAGTTGGAAAAGATGGAGTAATCACAGTCGAAGAAGGTCAAACTTTTGGAATGGAGCTTGATTTTACAGATGGTATGCAATTTGATAAAGGTTTCATATCTCCATACTTTGTAACAGATGCAGATAGGCAAGAGGCTATTCTGGAAAATCCATATATTTTAATTGTTAATTCTAAAATTACTGCAGTAAATGATTTACTACCAATCTTAGAAAAAGTAATGAATTCTGGAAAACCATTGTTAATTTTAGCTGAGGACATTGAAGGTGAAGCACTAGCTACTTTAGTTGTAAACAAAATTCGTGGTACCTTCACATCAGTAGCAGTAAAAGCTCCAGGTTTTGGAGAAAGAAGAAAAGCAATGTTGCAAGACATAGCAATTTTAACTGGTGGAGAAATTGTCTCGGAAGAATTAGGACTTAAGACCGAAAATACTACAGTTGAAATGCTCGGAGAGGCAGCACGAGTTGTTGTAAAGAAAGATACAACAACCATTGTTGACGGAAGTGGTAAGAAAGCTGACGTAGAAGGAAGAGTTAAACAAATTCAATCAGAGATAGACGATTCTGATTCTGATTGGGATAAAGAGAAACTTCAAGAGCGTCTCGCAAAACTTTCAGGTGGTGTTGCACAGGTCAAAGTAGGAGCAGCAACGGAAGTTGAATTAAAAGAAAAGAAAATGAGAATTGAAGATGCTTTAGCAGCTACAAGAGCAGCTGTAGAAGAAGGAATAGTTGCCGGTGGCGGAGTCACTTTAATTAGAGCACAGGGTTCTATTGACAAAATTTCAGGTGGATCAGAAGCTGAAGTTATCGGTAGAAATATCGTTAAAAAAGCTCTAGAAGCACCCCTACGTCAGATTGCAGTTAATGCTGGATACGAAGGTGGAGTTATGGTTGAAAAAGTTAAGACCGCAAAAGGAAATGAAGGTCTCAATGCAGCCAGTGGGGAAATGACTGATTTAGTGAAAGCTGGTGTAATAGATCCTGCAAAAGTTACTCGATCAACAGTTCAAAATGCATCCTCTATTGCATCTCTTGTTCTGACTACTGAGGCATTAATAGCTGAAGAGCCAGAACCAGAAGCACCAATGCCTCCAGGAGGCATGGGTGGCATGGAAGGAATGATGTAAATACATCCTAAATTTAAAAAAAGAGCGGACTTAGTTCCGCTCTTTTTTTATAGTAAGCTAAAAACATGATAGGAATTCGAGGAGCTACTGCAGAAGTATCAAATACTTCAGAAGATATTATTGAATCAGCTAAGGAGCTTTTCAAAGAAATTTTAGAATTAAATAATTTACAAGCACAAAAAATTGTATCTGTTATTTTTACAGTTACTCATGACTTAACTGAGGCTTTTCCAGCAAAGGCTATCAGGGAGTTGGGATATACATCTGTGCCTGCAATTGATACTTTGGCTCCTAATGTGAAGAATGACCTAAATGGATGCATAAGGGTATTAGTACACTACGAAGATGATTTCACAGCAAAGCATGTTTATCTTGGCGAAGCTAAAAATCTTCGTCCTGATAGATAAAATAATTGGCAAAATAAAGAAAGATGCTATCATAATCACAATGAAATTAAACAATACTTTTTTTTACTTTAGTGAGCACATATAAGTTGCCCTAAAGTTGTGTTGTAATAAATCGGGCAAAGGCCCGATTTTTTTATTTAGGAGAATAAATGATAATTGTAATGAAACAAGCAGCTTCTGAAGAAGATGTTGAAAAAGTTAAAAGCAAAGCTATTGAGCAGGGTCACGAGCCTCTAACAATCTTTGGTGTCGAAAGAACAGTAGTTGCTGTTAGTGGAAAAGTTATTGAAGATAATAGAGCAATTATGAGACTGCTGGAAAATGTTCAAGAGGTAATTCCAGTAGGTAGACCCTATAAATTAGCCAGTCGAAGTTACAAAGAGGAAAATACTCAGATACAAATAAAAGACTTGATTATAGGAGGAAAAGAATTAGCTCTTATTGCAGGTCCAGATAGTGCGGAAACTAGAGAACAAACCCTAGAAACTGCTGAAGCTGTTGTTGCGGCAGGGGGAAATGGATTAAGGGGTGGTGCATTTAAACCCCGAACTTCACCCTACAGTTTTCAAGGATTGGGTGAAGATGGTTTAAAGATGCTTAAAGAGGCTGCAGAGATAAACAATCTTCCTTTATTTAGCGAGATTATGGACACACAACATTTATCCATGATGGAGGACTATGTTGATGTACTCCAAGTTGGTGCAAGAAACATGCAGAATTTTAAGCTACTGGAAGCTGTTGGAGAATCAAAACTACCAGTACTTTTAAAAAGAGGTATGAGCGCCACCTTAGAAGAATTATTACTCGCATCTGAATACATCTTGGCTCGAGGAAATGAAAATGTAATGTTATGCGAGAGAGGTATCAGGACTTATGAGACTGCAACTCGAAATACATTTGATGTAAATGCTATACCTTTTCTTAAGATGAACTCACATCTGCCAGTTATTGCTGACCCGAGTCATGCAACGGGAGATAGTAAGCTAGTTGAACCTGTAGCTTTAGCTGCTATAGCAGCTGGAGCCGATGGATTATTAATTGAGATTCACCCGAGACCTGATGAAGCTCTTTGTGATGGCCCTCAAGCCTTAATTCCAACTCAATTAAATGAGTTGAGTAAAAAGGTAAGTGCTATTGCAGATGTTGTGGGAAGAACGCTTAATTAATAATGAATACAGTAAGGGTCGTAGGTCTAGGCTTAATGGGTACAAATCTAGGCCTTAATTTATTAAATAAAGGCATAAAGGTTTATGGGGAAGACACAAGCACAGCTTCACTAGAAAGAGCTTTAGAATTAGGGATCATTGCAGATGATCCATCAGTAGTAGTTGATTTAACAGTTCTAGCAATGCCAATTAATAATATTTTATCAACCCTTAGTTCGGACAAATTAATAGAAAATACTAAAACTATTATTGATATTGGAGGAACTAAAGAAAAAATTTGTAATTTAATGGATAATTACAACATTCCGTCAATTGGTGGACACCCAATGTGTGGTGTCTCTGACAATAGTTCTTGGCAACCTAATCCCGAAATATATGGGGGTGCCACATTCCTTTTATGTGAAACAGATTCAATGGATAAAAACTCTAGAGAGACAGTGTTGGAGATGGTTCAGTTACTAAATTCTGAGGAAGTTTGGATTGACAGAATTCAGCATGATGAAATAATTTCGATAACAAGCCATATTCCACATTTAATAAGTACAGCGTTAGTTGGTACAGCGAAAGATAACTACGAAATAAATGAAATTATGGGTATGGCAGCTGGCGGTTTTGATGGAGCTACTAGGCTTACTAGAACGAATCCTGAGATGATTAAAGATATGTATGATACAAATTCTGGCAACATCAATAAGTTTCTCAAATACTTTTTAGATGAATTGATGGATCTAATGAGCTTGCAAGAAAAGGATGAATTGATTAGTTATCTTCATAATTCAGTTGAATGGAGAAGAGCATTATCAGATAAGTTCGGAGAGAGACCATTAAGTTGAACAGTATAAAAAAACTATCCGGAGAAGTTTCTATTGTTGGAGATAAATCAATATCACATAGATCCATAATCTTCGGTTCATTAGCAGAAGGAGTTTCTGAATTTTCAAATGTTTTAATATCCGGAGACACGACTGCAACAATAGAAATATTTCAATCTCTAGGAGTAAATATAGAAATTGTTAACGAAAATTCTTTAATTATCTATGGTGTTGGGTTAAAGGGTTTATCAAAACCAAACAAGGCTCTGAACGCTAAGAGTTCAGGAACTACAGCCAGATTGTTAACTGGCTTACTTGCAAGACAAAATTTCACTTGTGAATTAATAGGAAGCCGTCAATTAACAAAAAGACCCATGGGAAGAGTGGTTAACTTACTTAATGAACATGGTTCAGCCATATCTTCTAGTGATGGATACTTACCTCTTAAGTTCGAAAAAATGTCTGAGTCTTTCAATGTAGCAAATACTAAAGTGCCTAGTGCACAGGTAAAAAGTGCACTCTTAATCGCTTCTTTGTATCACAAAGAACCCACGGTGATCACTGAAGACATCCCAACAAGAGACCATTCAGAGAGGATGCTTACTCATATGGGTATCGGACTCATAAGGATGGGTACAGCTATCACTGTACCCCCAAATCAAGTTATTCAACCCACAAGCTTTAATATACCTTCTGATATATCTTCAGCAGCTTTTCTAATTGCATTGGGGGTCCTATCATCTGAGTCAATAGTTCTTACAAAAGTTTTGATTAATGAAAGAAGGATAGGGTTTCTAAAGGTATTAAAAAGAATGAATGCAAATATTGAGATTAAAAATATCACAGAAGTAGGCAATGAAGTAGTAGGAGATATACATGTATCAAAGTCTGATTTGGTAGCAACAAAAATAACTGCTGAAGAAATACCAGATCTTATTGATGAGATTCCAATACTAACGTTTTTAGCTTCACAAGCTGAAGGGATGACATCTCTAAGAGGTGCAGAAGAATTGAGGATAAAGGAGTCTGACCGCCTTGAATCAATGAAAAATTTTATCAATACACTAAACGGACAAATTGAAATGTATCCCGATGGTTTTGATATAAATGGTAAGCAACATTTAGAATCTGGAGTTATAAAGACTGAAGATGATCATAGGGTTTCAATGACAGCCCTAGTAGCGAATATATCACTAGGTAAAAAAATTCTTCCAGACAATACCCAGTGCATTAATGATTCATACCCATCATTTTTTCAAGATGTTGCTCACCTTGGGGGAGAGTTTAATGAATAAATTAGGGATACTAGGGTGGCCATTATCTACAACCTATTCGCCTACAATTCATGAATTGTTATTTGATTTGACTGGTTTGGATGGAAGTTATCACTTAATTAAAGAGGAAAATATTAGTTCTAAAATTATATCAAAGATCAATGATGAGTTTCTGGGTTACAATGTAACAATTCCCCACAAGGAGAAAATTTTATCCGTAAATGAAAATTCAATCCTTAGCAATAGTGTGAAAGAAATTGGAGCTAGCAATACGGTTATAAATAAGGGTTCAACAATGTATTTATACAATACTGACTTTTCAGGATTCAAAACTTTTTTGGACATGGTAGATCATAATTTTGGTGATAAATCTGTTTTAATTTTAGGACATGGAGGAAGTGCTAAGGCAATTGCCTATTGTTTAAAATTATTAAAGGTTAAATATTACATTGTAAGCAGATCTACAACAGACAATACTATTCCATATAGCGAAGTTGTAAAAATTAGTAAAGATGTGGAATTGATTGTAAATACTACACCTATTGGTATGCCTCCATACGAAAATACCACATTGCCTCTAGAGTGGTCTGAATTTCAAAACTTAAGGACAGTTATTAATCTTGGATATGGATCCAAAAATACTTTCTTAGATAAAGTTGACAATTCTGTCAATAAATATGATGGATTAGGGATGTTAATATGTCAGGCAATAGAGTCATTTAATATATGGACATCCGCGGGCTTAAGTGCCAGTAGTATTTATGGAGAGGTATTAAATAAATTGGAAAGTATAAATGATTAGATATTTAACAGCAGGAGAAAGCCATGGACCTGAACTGACTGGTATTTTAGAAGGAATACCAGCTGGTTTTAGAGTAACTAAAAAATATATAGACGACTTTTTACAGAGAAGACAAAAGGGAGTTGGCTCTGGGGGAAGGATGAATATAGAACAAGATGAAGTTGTAATCACTTCTGGAGTTGTTAATGGTATATCTACAGGAGCCCCAATTGCTTTGCGGATAGTAAATAAAGATTGGGAAAATTGGAAAAACAAGGATATAGAACCATATGTAGTCCCCAGGCCCGGACATGCCGATCTAGTTGGAACTGCCAAGTACAACCACGAAGATATCAGATTTGTGCTAGAAAGAGCAAGCGCACGAGAAACTGCAATGAGGACTGCCATAGGTGCTATCGCTGCAGAGATACTGGAAGCTTTAGAAATTCATATCATTGGATATGTATCTTCGATTGGAGATATATCGTACGAAAAAAATAAACTTGAAAATATAGATCACAATAAAGTTAGAGAGTCGGATGTGGGATGTCCTGATCCAAAAATTAGTAAGCTAATGGAAGAAAAGATTCTTTCAGCTAGAAAAAACAAAGACACATTGGGAGGCTCCATAACCTGCGTAGCTTCAGGAGTCCCTTCCACGTTAGGCAGTTTTGTTCATTGGGATAAGAAACTAGATGCAATTTTAGCAAGACAATTTATGTCTGTCCAAAGTGTAAAGGCTGTTGAAATTGGTGATGGAATTGGAGTAACTAAAAAATATGGTACTGAAGTGCAAGACCAGTATTCATTGGATGCAAAAAAAATTAATAAAAAATCTAATAATTTAGGAGGCTTTGAGGGAGGTATGACTAATGGTGAGAACATACAGATTACAGCATATTTAAAGCCTATCAGCACCACCTTAACACCAATCATCAGCATAGATTTAGCAACAAAAAATGAAACTGAAACAGTTTATGAACGATCAGATACATGTGCTGTCCCCAGAGCAATACCAATTTTTGAAGCAGTCATGGCTTTTGAGATATTGAATGGTTTACTACAAAAAACAGGAGGGGATAATAAGAAGGAGATTATGAAAAACTTTGCTGCTATCCCTAATCTTGAAATTGATGAGTTCACCATGAAAAATGAAACATGGAATATGAATTACGATGTCTAGTAATAATGCTTTCTTAGTTGGTTTCATGGGTTCTGGAAAGTCTTCTATTTTAAAACACATCAGTCAAACTACAGAAATCAATACTGTTGATTTAGATCAAGTAGTTCTTAACGATAATTCCGAACATGTTGAAACTATTGAGGAGATATTTGTCACTCATGGAGAGAAATACTTCAGAAGTCAGGAGGAGAAATCTTTTGCTAATATTCAAAATCTTTCAAAAACATTAATATCTCTTGGAGGAGGTTCCTTAGAATCTACTGCTATCAGGACTATAGTGCATCAATCAAAACAATCTTTTTATCTGCAAAATGAATTTATAAATCTTTGGGAGAATATTAAAAACACTAACCGGCCATTAGTAGCTACAGGAATAGATAATGTAAAGATGATTTACAATGAACGTTTAGAAAGTTACGAACAATGTAGTAACACAATAGATATGTCAACAACTAGTCTTCAAGAAGCTTCGAAAATAATTGTTAGAAAACTAGGCTGGGTTTAGATGCAAGAATCAAAAGTGTTGTACTTCAATAATCTTAAAGAGTTATTAATACACTGCGATGAAACAATAGAAGGACAATCACATCGAGCTTTTGTTGATATGAATGTTTCTTTAAAATTTCCTATTTTGGAAGAGTCAAATTTAGAATATAGGGAAATTGAAATCAAAGAAAAGGATAAAAATTTAGACACCATTTCCCATATCTGGAATGACATGTTTGAAAAATCATTGCACAGGAACTCAATCATATTATCTATTGGTGGAGGGGTCGTCTCAGACTCGGTTGGCTTTGCAGCGAGTACATACAAAAGAGGAACAAAACTGATAATTATACCAACAACTCTTTTATCCATGGTTGATGCAGCTCACGGAGGAAAAAATGGAATAAATACTACCTATGGTAAAAATCAAATCGGTACATTTATGATGCCAAATGAAGTATTGATTTGTACAGAATTCCTAGAAGGGTTACCCCAAAAAGAGTTAAAAACTGGTTTAATTGAACTTATAAAGGCTGGTTTCTTAAGAAGTGCTGAACTTGTTGAAAAAATCTACAATATTGACATCAATGAAATTGATGAAGAACTAATAAGTTCGGCTATCAACATAAAAAATGAAATTGTTAATAGTGATTTTAAAGAAACTTCTCAAAGAATGTTATTAAATTTCGGGCATACGATAGGACATCTAATTGAGTATGATTCGAAGCATAGAATTACTCATGGTGAGGCAGTTGCCATTGGAATATTGAAAGCCTTACAAATATCTGAAAAAGTATATGGTTTAGATTCAAAAGTAGCCAATAATTTTGAGCAATTTTTAACTAAGCACGAACTTAAAACAAGTTATAACTTTACTAGTGATTCAGAAAAGCTTAGAAATGTTTTATCCAATGATAAGAAATTGAATAATAACAAGGTTAAATACGTCCTTTTAAAGGAGATTGCAAATCCAGTTTTGATTGATTATGACCTTGATGATTTACTAAAAGAGGTTATCGGTGAATAAGGTACTCATAATTAATGGTCCAAACCTGAATATGTTGGGGGTAAGAGAATTAGACACATACGGAAGTACATCTTACAAAGAATTGGATAATATAATCACCAGTCACTCTCATAACAAAGTTGAATTAGAAATTTATCAATCAAATATTGAGGGCCAAATTGTCTCGAGGATTCAACAAGTTACGAATGAAGATATTCATGGCCTGATAATTAATCCAGGTGCTTATACCCACACAAGTATTGCAATAAGGGATGCTTTAGCAATACTGGATATTTCTATAATTGAGGTTCATATTAGTGACATCACTAAAAGAGAAACCTTTCGGCAAGTAAACTTGATAACAGATTTATGCGAATTAACTATTAGTGGCAAAGGTATAGACGGCTACAGAGAGGCTATCGATTATTTGTATGGAAAAAAATAGTAAAATATATTATCAAGGCTCTGAAGGTTCTTATTCAGAATCTGTTTTAAAAAGTTATTTTCCTGAAAATGAATATGTAGCATGCCAAACATTCAACGAAGTTGTAACTCAGACCGGAGGTGAAAGTTATGGATTACTTCCAGTTGAAAACTCATTAGTAGGTACAGTTGTTGATTCTTATGAAAATTTAATAGATAGTGATTTGATTGTATATGGTGAATTTAAGAAAAAAATTACACATGCTCTTATAGGATTAAAAAATACCAAAATTGAAATGGTCAATCGTGTCATTTCTCATCCTCAGGCACTGCAGCAGTGTAGTAATTACCTTCAAAAAATGAATGTACAATTACAACCAGTTTTTGATACCGCTGGAAGTGTTTTGAGTCTTTTGGATGAGAATTCTGAAACTACTGCAGGCATAGCTGGTGAGCATTTCGAAGATGATAGTAGATTTAAAGTTTTGAAAAAAAATATTTCTAACCATATTGAAAATTACACACGATTTTTTCTTGTAGGAAATAAAGACCCTTTTCTTGAAGTAAGCAAAAGAAAGAGGTCTGCAGTTTTAATAGCAGATGATAAACCAGGTTCGCTACTGTCTGCTTTAAAAATTTTCGAGGAAACAAATGTTAATTTAACAAAGCTCGAGTCAAGACCAATAATTGGTAGTCCTTGGGAGTATAAATTTTACATTGATTATCAAAATTCAATCGACGAGGTTGATGTTCAGCTACAGGATCAATTAAAGAAAATAACAAAGAAATTCAAAATTATAGGTAAATACGGAACTATTGATCTTTAAATTTCCAATTTGAGCCATCTTTACTGTCTTCAATTATGATGCCAAGTTTGTCTAGTAAATTACGGATATCATCTGACTCAGTATATTTTTCATTGTTTCTATATTCATTTCTCAAACCAATTAGTTCTCGAATTGTATCATCGAAAAGTAATGTGTAGTTATTATTATTTTTTAATTCTAAATTTAACTTCGCGAGCTCTTTTTTTAATGTATTCAAGTCTTCATTATCTGCAGAGGAACTAATGGATACTTTATTTTTATTTTCACTTTTGAGGAGTATATTTTGTAAATCTATAAGTTTATATTCTTGACCGCTTTTAAATACTGTTTGACCATTTTGCGTCATAACCGTTACTTGACCAATGCCCTCAACAGTGAATACTTCTTTTGAACCATTGATTACTAGTGCTGTATGTTCATCGATTCCCAATATATTTGTATATTCAGTATCAATTAGATGTTTTAATCTGTTTTTGCCGATATAACTACAGCTAGTATCGTGATTCCCACCCTCTTTATTGTTAAAATGAGGAACAACTGTGCAATTTAATCCATAAAGCGTCAGTATATTTAATCCCTCTTCCCAAAAAGGAGTCATTCCAACTTTGTAGATTTCATATACAGGTATTGCTTTTTCTCCAAGAGTAGATGCTGCTGCACTTGAAAATATTGCATACTTTCCATTGTTAAGATGATTAGTAATAATATTGGGTATTTCTGATTTAAGCCATGTTTTTGAGGCATAGCTGGGACTTCCTGGACCAGAAAAAATAAAATTAGAGTTACCCAACTCTTCAAGCATTTCAAAATATTCTACAGAATCAATTAGTTTTTCATTCCTTAGTGAGGCTAAAGTAATATCAATTTGAACACTTTTTTTGAAAAAAAGCTTGAGTTTGTCTACCAATACATCTGCATTTTCTTGAAAGCCAAAAGGGGTGTCTATCAAATAAGCATTAACTTGGCTATCGAGCAATTCTATAAAATTCCTATGCACAGAAACGAGAGCTGGACTGGTTTCACCAGAGCCCATAATTGCGATACTACCTTTAGCTATTTTCATTTAAACCATTATAGGGATTTCTTGAATCTTCCATAAAATGTATAATTAAAGTATGCTAAAAATAATTATAAAATTACTCGAAGTATTTACTTTGGACTACATACCAAAATTTCCAATATCGATGAGAACAAGATTATTTTATATTATTTTACCCTTAAGGAAATATAGAGACAAAATTCGAATGAGTAAACCGGTAAATCAGGTTACGTATCAAGAAAGAGTGGAGTTTGCAAAAGTCTCAAGAGAAGGAATTAACTATTCTGGCATTAAATTAAATGAATTCCATCCTGATGTTGAGATTACTAAAATCACGGATGCTAAATTTAATACTCATAAACTAACCCCAAAGAATCCAAAAAGTGATAAGTATGCAGTTTATTTTCATGGTGGTGGCTATTATTCGGGAAGTGTAATTTCACATAAGAATCTTTTATCTCAAATTACAGCTTCAACAAATTTGACTACATATATTTTTGAATACAGACTTTCACCTGAAGCCGTTTTCCCAAGTGCACATGATGACGCAAAGGAAATAATTACATTCTTGGACAACCTTGAACAGGGTAAAGATTCAATCTGGATAGGGGAGTCAGCTGGTGGCGGTTTAGCTACCGGATTATGTGTTGATGATACATTTACATTGAGACCACAAAAACTTGTATTGATGTCTCCTTGGCTTGATTTATCTGATAAAAGTAAAGACAGAAATTTTCTTAAGAATAAGGATATTCTGATTCTTTTAGATGGAATGCATATGATGGGAGAATATTATGCAGGTGAGCACGATCCTTCAAATCCGATACTCTCGCCTATTTTTGCTGAGATAGAATCTTTCCCCGATGTATTAATTCAGGTTTGTTCAAACGAACTACTTTATAATGACGCATTAGAATTTGGTAAAAAATTAGAATTTATCAATAGCAATTTTGAGTTACAGGTTTGGGACAATTTGTGGCACGCATGGCAATTTTTTCCTATTAAAGAAGCCGAAGAGGCTAGAGAAAAAATTGTAAAGTTTATAAATAGTGAGTCTTATTCTTCATCTAAATGATGCAGGGCAAAACCATAAGGTAGTTCAAGTCGATTTTCCTTCATAATTTTTTCGTTAGTCAGCAGGTCTTTTGTAACACCATCTTCAGTTATAGATCCATTATTAACAACAATACTTCTAGGACAAATTTCTAATGCCATTGGTAAGTCGTGAGTAACAAGAACTATAGAGATATTCAAAGAAAGCAATATATCTATAAGTTCTCTTCTTGAAGACGGGTCGAGGTTAGAACTTGGTTCATCAAGAACTAGTAGTTGAGGTTTAGATGCAAGGACACTTGCAATTGCAACCTTTCTTTTCTGGCCAAAACTTAAATGATGGGGAGCTTTTTGTTGATATTCATTCATGCCAACCATTTCCAATGCCTCCTCTGCATTTTTTCTACAGGTGTCCTCAGAGAAACCAAAATTTTTTGGTCCAAACATAACATCTTCTAATACTGTTGGCATGAAAAGTTGATCATCAGGGTCTTGAAAGACGACACCAACCGTTTTTCTAATTTCTGCTAAATTTTCCTCAACAAATTCTAAGTTATTTAATTTAATAGAGCCGTCCAGATCACCCAAAATCCCATTTAGATGAAGGATAAGAGTAGTTTTTCCTGCACCGTTAGGGCCAAGTATCCCAAGTGAATCGCCTTCCTCAAGTCCAAAAGTCACTCCGTTGAGGGCTTTGTATCCATCTGGATATTGAAAGGTTAAGTTAGAGATTTCTAGATATTTACTCATAAAATAATGTCCAAAACTAAAACTCCAATTGAAAGAACAGTTAATAGTAATAATAAATTAGAGTCTTTATATTCTCTATCTTGAAGTTGAATAACTCCATCAAAACCTCTTGAAATCATTGAAAGATACACTCTTTCACCTCGTTCATAACCTCTAATTAACATTGCCCCTGAAGCATAAGCTATTGGTATTAATGTTTTGATTCCTTTTTCAATATAGCCTCTAGATTGCATGGATATTTTAACTCTTTTGAATTCATCTATAAAAACATCGATGTACCTTATAGAAAATGACATTATCGCAATTAAAATTGAAGGTATGCGCAGTTTTTGTAATCCATAAATAAGTTCTATATTTGTTGTTACAGCAGTTAGAACAATCCCTAGAGAAACTCCAGCAGTAGCCTTAAAAAGGATTGCAAACATTTCCAATAAACCTGTTTCGTAAACGTTAAAAGAAAAAATAGAAAATACTACATCATTGTTATTACTGCTTAAGAAAGGGAGAAATAGAGCAAACAATATAAAAGGTATATCAATTGTAAGACGCCTAAGGTATGTTCTAACCGGAATTTTAGAATACTTGATAATAGTTAAAATTATAAGTGCATGAGAAATAATTTGAAATGGATTCAAAATATTAGAAAATGCTATCGAAATAACAATCAGTAAAGTAGATAATATTTTAGATTGAGGACTTAATTCGTGAAGAATAGATTTTTCATGAAGCGAAAGGTGATGAGAATGAGTTGTTTGCATATATGTATCTTAATGCAAACAATTCGCAAAAAGAATAGTTATTTACAGTTTTCGCAGATTCCTGAATAAATGAAATTATTATGAATGATTTTAAATTTAGTTTCTTTCATTAATAGCTTATTGATTTTATTAAATGTTTCAGAACTTATATCAATAATTTTTTCACAGCTTATACATATCAAATGCATTGTATTTTCTTCATTTTGCAAAAAATATATCCCAGATCCGTGTGCTTGATGTAAGTGAGCTATTAGACCAATTTGCCCAAGAAGTTCTAAGGTTCTGTAAACAGTAGCAAGATCGACATCGTCACTTTTTTTTGTTGCTTTTTTATACAATTCATCAACAGTAAAGTGTGCATGTCCTGAATCTTCTAGAATTTTACAAATCAACTCTCGAGATTTTGTTACCCTATGTCCCTTTTTTTTAATCTCGGTAATCAATTCCATATTCAAAGTATAATTTACTTAATTACAAAAATTAATTTTATGAAAAAATCAATATTAAAAATACTCAACAGATATAGCTTAATATATTTACCAGTGGGTTGGATTTTTGGGTTAGTAATTATATTTATAACGTTCGAGCCATTTGCTGTTCTTTATTTTTTAAGTTTTGTTGTAATTGGGGCATTTTTTGGATTATATTTATTTACCTCAAATAGAGGCACCGTTATCGATAATCATGATTTTTCTTCAAGTAATTTTACAATTGTAGAGTTTTATTCAGATTATTGACTTGGATGTAGTGCTTCAAAATTCATAGTTAATGAATTCCAAAAAAGGAAACCCGAAATCCCGGTTGTTTCTGTAAATGCATCAAAAAAGAACTATAACGATATTATCGAAAAGTATGGATTGGAATACACTCCTACATACGTACTTGTTGATAGTAATGCAGACGTTGTGTATAAAAGAGTCGGAAATTTTAAGCTAGAAAAATTTGTTGCTCTTACAAGCTGATTAAGCTATTTTATCACCAATTGAAGCCATTTCATCGGGAGACAATAGCTCAACCTTATTATTTTTAGAAATTGATCCTAATACTAAACACTGGCTCATAATTGGCCCAATTTGTTTATCACCCAGATTTATTATTGCTATACATTTACGACCAATTAAGGATTCTTTTGTGTAATTTGTAATTTGAGCACTAGTTTTTTTTATTCCAATCACTTCACCAAAATTTACATTTACGATGTATGAGGGATTAATTGCTTCTGGAAAATCTTCTACATCTAGAATTTCGCCGACCCTTATGTCAAGTGATGTAAAATTATCCATATTTTCTTTTCCCATAAATCAAACTTAATTACATAATTAGATAATGTCAAAAATACTACTTTTATCAGCAGGTTCATCTGTTATTTCAGGTAATAAAAAAGCTGCTGAATATGCAATGGGATATTTAAATCAAAAAAAAATAGAAACTTATTTATTCGACAATTTATATACCGAAATACCTTTCATTTTAGAGGGTGGTGTAGTTCAGCCAGATAAAATCATAGAAATAAGAGATGCTTTAGTAGAATGTGGACAATTAATTATTTTTAGTCCGGTTTTCAATGGTGGGTATGCCTCACATCTTAAAAATACCCTTGATTGGCTGTCTTTAGCATTTGATGGATACAAATATAATGAACTATACAGTAATAAAAAAGCAGCAATAGTTTCTGCGGTACTGGGAAAAGGGGGCAACTCCTACAATGCTTACAACTCACTTTCTGCACAGCTAGAGAATTATGGATTAAAAGTCTTTAAGGATTTTTATTTGTTTTCTTCAGATAACAACATAGACAAAAAGCTTGAAGAAAGTGAACAAATTGAAGAATTTAATAATTTTCTAGACAATTACCTAAGAAGTTAGTTGTTCATTTATTTTTTTATAAATTAAATCTGTGAGTTGATCGACGTCATATTCATCAACATTCGTTATGGGGTCCAATATTTGTAGTTCTATTTTTCCTGACTTGAACCATACACCCCCTTTAACCATTAATTCATGAGCATTGTGGGTTACGACAGGAATAATTGGTAATTTAAATTCTTTAGCGATATGTGCTGCCCCTTTCTTAAAAGGGAGCAAGGCTTTTTGATTGCTTCTTGTTCCTTCAGGAAAAATCATTATTGAATTATTATTATCAATAACTTTCTGAATTGAATCGTTAATCTTTGGAAGATTCATTTGAGCTCTTTTTCTATCTATTCGCGGAAGTCCCAGCACTTTTAGAGCACGACTCAGCACAGGAATTCTAAAGAGTTCTGTTTTTGTCAAAAAGCGAATAGAAACTGGAAGTGCCGTAATATGAGTAAATATATCAAGTGTGGAGGGGTGGTTTGAGACCACAACGTAGCTTTGAGAAGTGTCCACCATTTCTGTACCGGAAACTGTTAAATCAATTCCTGCAACTATCAATCCAGATAGGCCAAAGAAATGGTAGAGCTTTGTCCCTAGTATTTTGCCATAAGGTAAAAATGATACAATAATTATTGCAAATAAAAGAGTTATGAAAAAAACTATATATATGGGAAATAAGATAAATGTTCTCAGTCGATCTTTTGTGGTTACTTGAACAGTCATATTATTATTTTATACACTATTTTTGATTGATAAGTATCTTTATCAATCTACCTCAGGTCAAAATATGGTATAACCACCTGCACGACTGGTCCAATGGAGATAGCTATTACAACAGATGATAAGCCAACCGTTCCTCCAAGAAGCCATCCTAAAGCCAACGCAGTTACTTCAATAATATTTCTGGCCATACCTATTTTTAGACCTTTACTTTCGAGACCTACCATTACACCATCTCTTGGCCCAGAACCCATATCAGCGCCTACATAGATAGCTGTTCCAGATCCGATACAAATTATCCCAACTATAACAAAAATCCATTTCATGAATAAACTATCAGACCCAAGCCCTAAACTGATTACTAAATCTGCTACAGTCCCAATCCAAAAAATATCAACAAGAGTAGCAATTCCAGGTTTTTGCTTTAAGGGAATCCAAAGGAGGGTCACAAAAATTCCAGTAGCTATAATTGCATTTCCAAAGGAAAGGGTTGTATTTAGCGATATACCTTCATGAAATACTCCCCAGGGCCCAAGACCCAGCTTTGAGGAAAAATTTAAGGCTACACCTGTTCCTATAAGAGTTGTACCTACTAATACTTGAAGAAGTTTTCTTGAAGTTAAAGCCATATAACAATCTAGCATTTATGAGTTAAAACAAACGGTACTACAATAAAAATATGAAAAAATTATTACTTTTTATTATTATGTTTTCTTTTTGTGCTTCAGAAACTAACGATTCTGTTGAAGATGTTCAAGTTCAGACTTCACCTCTACAAGAAATAGATGTAGAGGAAACATCTACCACAACAACTATACAAGTTACCCAATTGGATTCTTTTGATGAGGCAACATATAGTGTTAACACTGAACTGAGTTCTGTAAGCTATTTAGCACCAAAGCAATTTCTAAATGCAAACCTAGAAATTGTTGAGGGAATAACTAATCAAATCTTTGGAGATTTCAAATTAACTCTAAGTGAGTGTGACTTAGCTGACTCATGCTTACAGATTAGGGATTTACAAATTACTGCAGATCTATCAACACTTAAGAGTGGAAACAGTATTAGAGATGGTGCTATTCGAAATCAATGGTTAGAGTCCAAAATCTTTCCTGATGCAATCTATAAAGTTGATGAAATAGTATTTCCCAATAATGATTTTGATTCGAAGATTGATGAAACAATTGTTGGAATTTTGAGTATAAGAGGCATCGATGTAAATGTGCCTTTTTCAATAACTGCATACATGGAAAATGAAATTGTTTATGTTTCTGGTGTTACTGAAATTGATACGACATGGTTTGGTTTTGATGCCCCAACTAAATTCAATGCTTGGGAAGTTCTCAACCCAATAGGAATAAAAGTTTCTATAGTTGCCGAAAAATAAAAATTGAATTTAGATCTTAATTACAAAGACTTACAATTTTCATATGAAATACACGAAAAACCTTATGCTGCTGTGGCAATCCTTATATATGAAGAAAAAGAAATATTATTTATTAAGAGATCCAACAACATGCCAACGCACAAGGGTCACATAGCTTTTCCGGGAGGAAAAAAAGAAATTGAGGATAAAAGCGTCATTGATACAGCTGTTCGTGAAGCCTGTGAAGAGTTATTAATAGATAAAAAAGACGTCCAAGCTGTTGGTGAATTGAGTCCCGTTGACACGATAGAATTTAAATACAGTGTATTCCCAATATTGTGTGCCTTAAAAACAAAACCACATTCATATAATAAAAGGGAGGTACAAAAAATATTGTATGTTCCAATAGATGAATTAAGAGATGAAAGAAATTGGAGATTTAGAGGAATCTACCCCCAAGATTGGATATTTAAAATCGATGACGAAACTTTATGGGGAGCAACTGCAAAAATGACACGAGAGCTTTTAAAGTTACTTTAGTTCTACAGATTCACCTTTAACTGCTACAAACAGAGAAACAAAAATCATGGACAAAGTGACAAAAAATATGTTATTTACTACCTCACCCAAGAAAATATAACCGAGAAATATACCAAATATAGGTACAACATAATCAACTAAGGAAGTAAAAGTCGCTGATAGTCTCTTGATGGTATAGAAAAACAATGAATAATTAAATATGTCTATGAAGACAAGACCTGAAAGCTTTAATAAATTTGAAATTGATAATACCTCAAGCTCACCACCAAGTACAAGGAATAATAATATTGAGAGAATACTTCCAAATAGCCATTGAGTTAATAGGTATGTTTTTGCAGGAATGTATTGAGAATCCTTTTTATTTGTTATATTCGCTATTGCTAATCCCTGTACTCCAATTAGAGCAAGAACTCCACCCATGAAAAGGTCGCCACCTTCTGTTATCCCCGTAGCACCAGAGCCGAATAGAACACCAAGCCCGACTAATCCAATTAATACTGAAGTTACTTTTGCTTTTGTAATTTTTTCTTCTTTATAGAAAAAATATACCCAAAATATTGTAAACATTGGAATAGTCGAAATGAAGATACTTTGTAATCCTGCAGAGATATTTTTTAATGCATAAATAAAAGTCCAACCCGGGATAAATATTGCGAGAAAACCAGTCCAACTACCTTTTAAAAAGTATTCCACTGTTATTTCGGATTTAAATTCAGTGAAGCAATAAAAACTTAGTAGTACTGTAACTAATGATATTCTGGCTGTCACTATGAAAATTTCACTTATTCCATCAAGCAGTAAACTTCTGTTGAATAGACCATGAAAACCGAAAAGGAAGCCAATTAAAATTATGTTCCTCAATCCTAAATAGGGAGACATTGAATATTGAGATTTGATAAGTTACTCCAACTTTATTTAAGTTATTAGAATAGCAGGTATGAAAACAGTTTTTTCGGGTATCCAGCCCACTGGTAAAGTTCATCTAGGTAATTTTTTAGGTGCTATTAAAAATTGGGTAAGTTTATCAAATCAACAAAATAAAAACTATTTTTGTGTAGTAGATCTGCATTCCATCACAACATATCCAGATCCTAAGGATTTACATTCCAATATTGAACAGACTTTGAAGTTATTAATTGCTGCTGGTATAAATTTGGATAATTCAATTATTTACGCCCAAAGTAAAGTTCCACAACACGCATACTTATCATGGATACTTTCAAACTTTTGCCAGGTGGGAGAGCTTCAAAGAATGACTCAGTATAAGGAAAAATCTGATAGTTTAGGAAGTCATTCAGGAATATTTACTTATCCTATTCTTATGGCATCAGATATATTGATTCATAAAGCCAATGAAGTCCCTGTAGGGGATGATCAAACTCAGCATTTAGAGCTTACAAGAAATATTGCAGAGAGATTTAATAATAATTATGGCGACATTTTTCCTCTTCCTGAAAAGTCCAGTGGCAAGTCGGGCACTAGATTAATGTCCCTAAAACATCCTGAAAACAAAATGTCAAAAAGTTCTGATGACATTAATGGAACAATTTATTTTGATGACAATAAAGATACAATTATGAAAAAATTTAAATCTTCAGTTACAGATTCATCTAATTCTATTTCTTACGACATACTAGAAAAAAAAGGTATAAGTAATTTGATAGATATCTACGCATCAATAAATGATATTTCTCACGAAGAAGTTGAAAAAATCTTTGAGAATTCACAATATGGAGAATTCAAAATAGCAGTTGGTGAATGTGTAGCAGACTATTTCTCACCGATTTATTCAAAATTTAAAGAATTGGAAAAAGAAGATATCTCAAAAATACTAAGTAGTAATCTTCGTGAGGCAAAAACTTCAGCAGAAAAAACAGTGAACGAAGTAAATAGTATTTTAGGTCTTTAATATCATGCCCGAGATCATACCCATTCCAGATGACTGGAAAAGTCTTGTTAACGAAAAGCAGAAACAAGCTATTGAACATACACAAGGCCCACTATTAATAGTTGCAGGTGCAGGGTCTGGTAAAACTAGGGTATTGACTTACAGATATGCTCATCTTGTTATGAATCATTCAGTAAATTATGCAAATATATTGGCTATTACATTTACCAATAAAGCAGCGAATGAAATGAAGGAAAGGATCAGCAAGTTATTAGGTTTAGACATATACCCCAGGTGGATTTCTACATTTCACAGTTCATGTGTAAAAATATTACGAACACATGGGCACCTAATTGGATATAAAACTAATTTTACGATATACGATCAATCAGATTCTTCAAAGCTTATTAGAAACTGCATGAGAGATAATAATGTTGATTTAAAGCAATATTCACCTAGAAGGTTTCAAGCTAGTATTTCTAGTTTAAAAAATATGAGAATGAGTCCCGGTGAGGCAATTGAGGCGGCTGAGACTTTTTTTGATGTAAAAGTTGCTGAAATTTACACTTCCTATGAAAAGAAATTAATGCTTGCGAATTCTATGGATTTTGATGACCTTCTAATTAAGACAGTTGACTTACTTGAGACTAATGAGGAAGCATTAGCTTACTGGGCTTCAAAGTTTCAATACATAATGGTAGATGAGTATCAGGATACAAATCTAGTTCAATACAAGCTTATTGAACTCCTTTCTTCAGTTCATAAAAATTTATGTGTTGTTGGTGATTCTGACCAAAGTATTTATGCATTCAGAGGTGCAGATATAAGAAATATACAAGAATTTGAAAAAGATTTTCATAATGCAAAAATTATCACTCTAGATAAAAATTATCGTTCTTCCCAAAAAATATTAGATATCGCCAATGCGGTAATCTCTAATAATCCAAGAAGTCAAGATAAAAAACTATGGACTGATAATCCTGAAGGGTTTGATGTTAACGTTGTAGAATTTAGCTCGGAAAGAGACGAAGCTAAGTGGATTACAACTGAAATCCAGGACATATTAAAGAAAGAAAATAAAGCTGAAATAGCAATTTTTTACAGAACAAATAATCAGTCCAGGATATTCGAAGAGGAGTTAAGGAGAAATAGCATAAACTATAAAATTGTAGGAAATGTTAGGTTTTACGACCGAAAAGAAATAAAAGATATATTGTCTTATTTAAACTATTTAGTCAATCCTGACGATACAGTTTCTTTTGAACGTGTATTAAATGTGCCAAAAAGAGGGATCGGTGAATCTACTTTGCAAAAGTTGAGAGATTTTTCTAATGCTAAAAATTCTCCTGTATCAAATTCACTAGAAAACATAGAAGACTTAGAATTTCTTTCTGCAAGGGTATTAAATAAATTAAAAGAATTTAAAGATCTCATAACAGATTTAAAAGTCCATGCTATTAAAGGTCCCTCTGAAGCCATTATTAAAACACTAGAACTTACAGGTTATAAAAATCAATTAATAAAAGATGGCACTCTTGAGTCACAGATGAGAATTGAAAATTTAGATGAACTAATAAATTCAGCCTTTGAATTTGAGAACCTTTATGAAGAAGAAGTAGATGACCCATTTATAGTTCTAAGAGATTATTTGGAGTCTTTGGCATTATTCACTAACACAGACAGCATTGAAGAAGAAGACAAAGTACTACTTATGACACTCCATAATGCAAAAGGACTGGAATTTCCATTTGTATTTATGACTGGAATGGAAGAGAATATTTTCCCTAGTCAAAAATCAGAGAATGATTTTGAAATACAAGAAGAGAGAAGATTGTGTTATGTCGGAATGACTCGTGCTGAACAGAAACTTTACCTAACATATTCACAAACTCGGACACTATGGGGTGGAACTACCTACAATTTAAAAAGCAGATTTTTGGATGAATCGGAAAATTTTTTCAAGGAGATTAAAGTAAATAATTTGAATACTCATAATTCACCTACACAAGGCAGTGGTAAAGTCGGAAATACTGTCACCCACGAAAAATATGGCAAAGGAATAATTGAGGAAATTTCAGGAACTGAAATCACGGTTAATTTTGGTGAAGAGTGGGGTATTAAATTTTTAGATAGTGAATGGGCTCCAATAAAATTTGATTAACAATCTTACAGTGCATAAATTAATGAACAATATATAATTTGTAGGTTAAATTATGGATTTATTTGAATATCAGGGAAAATCACTTTATGCAAACTATGATATTGCACATCCTAATTCATTTCTAGTAAATAAAATCGAAGACCTAAACGATGGTTTTGAGCTAAATTACCCAGTTGTTGTTAAAGCCCAAGTTCAAGTTGGAGGCAGGGGTAAAGCTGGTGGTATTAAGTTAGCTAATAATCAAGACGAGTTGTTGTTATTTTCTAAAGAAATTTTAGGCATGGATATAAAAGGTCATTTGGTAGAAAGAATTCTCATAGAAGAAGCATCAGAAATTGAAGAGGAATACTATCTGTCATTCACCCTCGACAGATCAGAAAAAAAATATCTTATGATGTTAAGCGCTAAAGGTGGAATGGATATAGAGGCTGTTGCTGAAGAAAATCCTGATGATTTGACTATGGTCTATATAGACCCATCTGAATCACTAAGTGAAGATGTTGTAACAGAAGCAATCGTGAATTCTAGGCTAAACCTCAATCACAAGAATGATTTAACTGAAATTATTAAGAGGCTATTTAATCTTTTTGTTGCAGGTGATTGTGATTTAGTTGAAGTAAACCCATTAGCCATTACAAGCAATGGAGTTATGGCATTAGATTCAAAGGTTTCTTTAGATATGAATGCAAAATATAGGCACGAAGAATTTGAAACGATCGAAAATGATATCCCCATTCCTCCCTCAGAAAAATCAGCAAAAGAAAAAGGTTTAAATTTTATAAAACTGGATGGCTCAGTAGGAATAATAGGTAATGGAGCTGGCCTTGTGATGTCTACATTAGACGTTGTTGCTGAGTACGGAGGTAGTGCTGCTAATTTTCTTGACATAGGTGGAGGAGCAAAGGCAGAAACAGTGAGTGCTGCACTTGAAGTCCTTGAAACAGATGAATCAGTTACAAGTGTTTTTATTAATATATTTGGAGGAATTACCAGATGTGATTTAGTTGCTCAAGGTATCGTGGAGGCTACTAAAGGCAAAGACTTAAAGTGGCCAATTGTTATTAGACTTGATGGCACAAACGCTAATGAAGGTCTTCAAATCTTAAGAGAAAATCCCAATGAAAGAATATTCATTACAGAAACCATGAACCAGGCTGCTGAGCTAGCAGTGAAAGGAAATAACTAATGGCAATTCTCATCGATCAGAATTCTAAAGTCGTTGTCCAGGGTATAACAGGACGTGAAGGGCAATTTCATGCACTTAGAAATAGAGATTACGGAACAAATATTGTTGCCGGTACTCGTCCGGGTAAAGGTGGAGAAGAGGTAGAGTCTATTCCGATATTTAATACCGTTAAAGAGGCCATTGATGCAACAGGAGCTAACGTAGCTTTAACTTTTGTTCCACCAGCATTTGCAAAAGATGCAGTTCTCGAAGCTGCTTATGCAGATTGTGAGTTAATTGTATGCATAACAGAAGGTATTCCGGCAAAAGATGAAGCAGAAATGTTCAATTTAATAAAGAATAAGACGAACTCAAAACTTTTAGGACCAAACTGTCCTGGTTTAATTTCACCAGGTAAATCTAACGTTGGTATTATGCCTCATGAAATAACACTTCCCGGAAATGTGGGAGTTGTATCAAGGTCAGGAACTCTTACCTACCAAGCAGTCCATGAATTGACTCAATTGGACATTGGTCAATCTACATGCATAGGGATAGGAGGAGACCCAGTGCCTGGGATGTCATTTATCGATGTACTGAAAAATTTTGAAGAAGACAAAGAGACTCAAGCCATAGTAATGATTGGTGAAATCGGAGGAACTGCTGAAGAAGAAGCTGCAGAGTATATAAAGAATAATATTACAAAACCAGTGGTTTCCTACATAGCCGGAGTAACTGCTCCACCTGGAAAAAAAATGGGTCACGCAGGAGCTATCGTTTCAGGAAACAAGGGAACCGCAAAAGCTAAGATGGAAGCTCTAGAAAAAGCAAACGTTGTTGTGGTAAGCAATCCAACAAAAATTGGTCAGGCAGTAAAGGAAATAATGTAATGGTTGAAAATTTAGACAGAAATGAATTAAATGTAGCAATTAGTAAAACTAGAGAATCTTTTGATACCGACAACCCAACCGTTCCATTTATAGAGGGAGACGGTATTGGAGTTGACATTTGGCCAGCATCCCAATTAGTATTTGATGCCGTTGTAAAAAAAGCTTACAAAGGCGATAGAAAAATTAATTGGGTTGAAGTATTAGCCGGCCAAAAAGCTTTTGATACAGTTTCAGAATGGCTTCCTAGAAAAACACTCGATACATTTGATGAGTATGGAGTGGGCATAAAAGGCCCCTTAACTACACCCGTTGGTGAAGGCATTAGATCCATAAATGTAGCAATAAGGCAAGAATTAGATCTTTATGTGTGCTTAAGGCCAATAAAGTACTTTAAAGGCATACAAACCCCAACTAAAAATCCACAGGATGTAGATATTGTCCTTTTCAGAGAAAATACCGAAGACGTTTATTCAGGTAAAGAACTCGAAGAAGGTAGTGAAGAGGTCAAAAAATTAAATAAATTCCTTCAGGATGAATTTGGATGGGAGATCAGAAAAGATAGTGGTATAGGCATTAAGCCAATTTCAAATACTGGTTCAGAAAGACTTATTAGAGCAGCTATCAATTTTGCTGTTGAAAATGGTAAGAAAAACCTGGCAATCGTTCACAAGGGAAACATTATGAAATTTACTGAAGGTGCTTTCAGAAAATGGGGATATGAATTAATAGAGCGTGAATTTTCTGATGTGGCTGTATCTTGGGAAGTTTCAAATGGAGATCCTGGAGATAAAATATTAGTCCAAGATGTAATTGCTGATGCCTTTTTACAACAGATACTAATTAAACCTCAAGAATTTGATGTTATTGCAACTACAAATTTGAACGGAGACTATGCTTCCGATGCTTTGGCTGCCCAAATTGGAGGGATAGGCATAAGTCCGGGAGGAAATATTAATTATGAAAATGGAAAGGCTGTCTTCGAAGCAACTCATGGAACAGCTCCAAAATATGCAGGTCAGAATAAAGCAAATCCAGGTTCATTAATTTTATCTGGTGAAATGATGTTTAGATATATGGGGTGGAATGAAGCTGCAGACTTAATTGTTGAGAGTATGGAAAAATCTATCCTTGAAGGAAATGTCACCTATGACCTTGCAAGGGGTAGGGATGATGCCTCTATTCTTTCAACATCTGCATTTGCAGAATCACTTGTTGAGAACATAAGCTAGATATACCGAAAGGAAGTTGTGAAAAAAGTTACAGTAGTAGGAGCAGGTAAATACGGATCAATGACAGCTTTACGTGTTGCAGAATACAATTTAGCTAGTGAAGTAGTCATGACAGATATAGTTGAAGGGCTGCCTCAAGGCCTTGCATTAGATATAAATCAATCTAGGTTTGTTGAAAAATTTGACACAAAAATTTCAGGAACAAATGACTATGCAGACACTGCTAATAGCGACGTGGTCGTTATAACTGCTGGCCTGCCAAGAAAACCAGGCATGTCAAGAATGGATTTACTAGAGGTAAATGCTGGAATAGTTACTGATGTTACTAAAAATATACTTGAGCATTCTGAAAATCCAATAATAGTTGTAGTTACAAATCCACTGGATCAGATGACAACACTCACTGCTGAAGTATCTAAACTTGCTAAAGGAAGAGTCATAGGTCAGGCAGGAATTCTGGATTCTTCTAGATTTGCATACTTCATTTCCGAAAAATTAAATGTAAAAATGAGTGAGGTCTATGCATTAACACTAGGAAGCCATGGTGAAACAATGGTACCCGTACCTTCATTATGCACTGTAAGTGGGGAGCCTCTAGTGGATATATTGTCTAAAGAAGATATCGATGAACTTGTAGCAAAGACTTCCGATGGTGGAGCAGAAATTGTTGGTCTATTAAAAACAGGGAGTGCATATTTTGCACCTGCTTCTTCAGCAGCGACAATGGTAAGATCTATCATTTCTGATTCAAATGAAGTCTTTCCAGTATGTGCATGGCTTGAAGGAGAGTATGGCATAGACAATGTTTATTTAGGTGTTCCAGCAAAACTTGGCAAAAATGGTGTTACAGAGATTGTTGAGTATGAGTTAACAGAAACAGAACTGACGGGATTGAAAGAAGCTTCAAATGCCGTGAAAGATAAGGTTTCTGAGCTTAATAGCATAAATAGCCAATAAAATCAGTCTTTTAATAAAAAAAGCTATATTTTATTGATTTATAAGATAAATTTCTATAAAAAACTATAATTATCATATAGTAAAACGCAATAAAGAAAGGCAAAACAGCTATGAATAAAGATCAATTAGCAAGCGTTGTAGCAGCAGAAGTAGGGTTGTCACAAACTGACGCTAAAGCAGCTGTTGAAGCAGTGTTTGGCGGAATAACAAACGGAATGAAAAATGGCGACAAAGTAAGTATTGCTGGTTTCGGACAGTTTGAATCAAGATACAGGGCTGCAAGACAAGGGAGAAATCCTGCAACAGGTGAGACAATCCAAATAGCTGCTAAGAATGCACCAGCATTTAAAGCTGCAAAAGGATTAAAAGATAGTCTTAACTAAGACATCTTAAAACCTTATTGAAAAGACGGCTAAGCCGTCTTTTCTTTTTATTTGAGTAAGTTTAAATTGCCTTTAATTTTGATTTTTTCTTCAAACATCAGATCTTCAGGATGTTTGATATTATTTTTTAACTCAAAAAAAGTAGATTCATTCATTTTAATTAGTAAGTAATCATCTATGTTCTCAAGACTATCTTCATTTTGAAAATTACCTAAATTAATTAATTCTCTCTCGTTACCATTATTAACTTCTAGATATATTTTTTGTAAATTATCTTTATTTTCTAATGGAAGCTTTTGAGTTATTGTTTGCAGATGATTTAGTATATCTTTGTTCAATTATTTAAAAGTGTTTCTCTTTTAACATCTTCGATGGCTTTAGTTACTTGTATTCCTCTTGGACATGCACTTGTACAGTTAAAAGCTGTTCTACACCTGAATGCACCATTTACATCTTTCATAATTTCTAGTCTTTGTTTCGAGCCCTGATCTCTGGAATCCATGACAAATCTATGTGCATTTACAATTGCTGCTGGTCCAATATAACTTTCAGCGGTCCAGAATACAGGACAACTTGTTGTACAAGCAGCACAGAGGATACATTTTGTTGTATCTTCAAACTTATCTCTATCTTCAGGGGATTGGAGTCTTTCTCTGTCTCCTGGCTCGTCATTGTTAATTAAAAATGGCATAACTTTTTTATAGCTATCAAAAAAAGGCTCCATGTCCACTATTAAGTCTTTGACGACGGGTAAACCTCTTATTGGCTCTATTTTTATTGGGTTACTAACCTCTTTAACTAGAACCTGACATGCCAGCATGTTTTCTCCATTTATAACCATTGCATCTGAACCACAAACACCATGAGCACATGATTTTCTAAAACTAAGTGAACCATCTTCAAACCATTTTATTTTATGTAATAAATCGAGTATTCTTTCTTCAGGTTCAGCATCAACTTTGTAATATTCCCAGCGGCCTTTTTTATCATTTTCTGGATCGTATCTTAGTATTTTTAAGTCAATGTCCATTAGTATTTTCTTTCCATCGGTTCATATTTACCTAATTCGACATCTTTATATTCGAGTTTTACTGAATTCCCATCTTTAAATGCAAAGGAGTGCTTCATAAATGTTTTGTCGTCTCTATCTGGAAAATCTTCTCTTGAATGTGCTCCTCTAGATTCTTTTCTCGCTAAGGCACTTGCTACTGTAGTATCAGCCATATCTAGCAAGTAATCAAGTTCTATGGCTTCAAGAAGCTCACTGTTGAACACCTTACTTTTGTCTGATATAGTTACATTTTGATATCTATCCCTAAGATTTGCTAATATTTCGGTTTGAGTTTCTAGAGTTTCTTTCGACCTAAAGATTTTTGCATTTTCTTCCATTGAGTCTTGAAGTTCAGAACGAATTTTTGCTACGGAGAATTCTGTAGTGTGTTCTTTTTCCATTAGTCCAGTAATTTTGTTTGATAGATCATCAGCGGCAGAATCATTTAAGGGACTAGCTTTTGTGCTTGATACATAATCAACCATGCTTTGACCAGCTCTTTTTCCAAAGACAACAATGTCTAATAACGAGTTAGTACCAAGACGGTTTGCTCCGTGAACACTTACACAAGCAGCTTCACCTGCTGCATAGACACCCTCAATTATTCCACCTTTATGATCACTTAACACTCTTCCGTTAACATCTGTTGGAATACCACCCATTGCATAGTGAGCTGTCGGCTGGACTGGTATAGGTTCATTTATAGGTTCAATTTTGACGTATGTTCTGACAAAATCAGTGATATCAGGTAGTTTCTTCATAATGGCTTCTTCACCAAGATGCGTTAAGTCTAGGTAAACATAATCATTATTGGGACCAGCACCGTTACCGGCACTAATCTCAGTTGCTATTGCTCGAGATACCATGTCTCTCGGAGCCAAGTCCTTAATAGAAGGGGCGTATCTTTCCATGAATCTTTCGCCATCTTTATTTCGAAGAATACCTCCTTCACCTCTTGCTGCTTCAGATAATAATATTCCCAACCTGTATATTCCTGTTGGGTGAAATTGATAGAACTCCATATCCTCGAGAGGTATACCTTTTTGATATAACATTCCAGGCCCATCTCCAGTTAAAGAGTGTGCATTTGAACTAACCTTGAAAATCTTACCAAAACCACCTGTAGCAAACGTGACAGCTCTAGCTTCAAATACGTGTAGGTCTCCTGTAGCAATTTCATAGGCAACAACACCTTTACAAACCCCGTCTTCGATTTTTATATCTAAAACTTGAAACTCATCAAAGAATTCAACTCCCATAGATACACATTTTTGGTATAAAGTCTGAAGTATCATATGTCCAGTACGATCAGCAGCATAACAAGCTCTAAATGCAGGTGCTGCACCTTCTTTAACAGTATGGCCACCAAATCTTCGTTGAGCTATTTTTCCACTTTCCAATCTACTAAAAGGTAGACCCCAATGTTCTAATTCAACAACAGCATCTATAGCTTCTTTACAGAGTATGTCTACTGCTGGTTGGTCAGCTAAATAATCCGAACCTTTAACAGTATCAAAAGCATGCCAATTCCAGTTATCTTCTTCAACGTTGGCTAAAGCGGCACTCATTCCACCCTGGGCAGCACCGGTGTGGGATCTTGTTGGATAAAGTTTTGTTATAACTGCGAGTTTCATGGTAGGTGCTGCTTCTATTGCAGCTCTAAGGCCAGCACCACCAGCACCGACAATAATTCCATCAAATGAATGTTTTACAATTTTCATACTTTACTCACAAAAGCAACAATAACATATGTTCCTAAAATAAAGAAAGCCAGAGTTGTTACATATAACGCGGAAAGAGAGAGTTTCCTAACAGTTGTGTCCGAAATATTGTCATGTAAAACAACCCTTAGTCCATTTGTTCCGTGAAGCAAGCTTAACGCTAATAAAAGCCAATCAAATGCTCTCCAATAAGGAGTATCCCATCGGGCAGCTACAAATTCGTAATCGAGATTAAGAGTGTCATTAAAAACATGCATGATAAACATGTGCCCAACTGCAAGGAGTACTAATAAAAGTCCACTAACCCTCATAAAGAACCAAGCATATAATTCAAAACTTGAACCACCCAAAGGAGGTTGTCTACGACCCCAATCTGTTCTTTGTGTTTTCATATCAGTTATTTCCAATCCGGTATAGGTCTAACCATGCAATCAGTGATGGTTGTTCCAGGAGAACTCTTCTCGAGGCATAAGTCAAAGTAGGAGACTACCATTTTGTAACTTGAGGGTATAAATACTCCCATAAAAATTACTAGAGATATAATATTCAACTGTTTTTGATAGTCAGAACCTTTTCTCCAAAGGTCAACAGTAATAATTCTAAGTCCATTGATAGCATGAGCTAACACTGCTGCAAATAGACCCACCTCTGCAAGTCTGAAATAAAAGTTTTTATAAATTGCCTCTGCACCTTCATACACCTCAGGGCCAAGAAGGATTAATGCAGTTGAAACAATATGAAGAAGGAGGTACCCGAATAATGCAACACCTGTAACTCTATGAAATATGTAGAGCCACATGCTTGTCTTACCTTTGTAAATTCCTCCAGAGGAAACTAATTTTTGATTAGGCATTATTTAATTATCCTACATATCTAAAATTACGCTAAATTAAATGAAGAATTAGCCCCTTGACAATTGTTGTAAAACTATATAGATTACACACATGTAATTTAGTTTTCTATATAAGGAGCAAGGGTGGAAAATTCAAAAATGGAAGATCTAATTGGAGGAATGCCTTCATGGACTGAAGAAGCAAATTGTAAGGGTGCAGATGCTGATATCTTCTTTCCAGAAAGAGGGGCATCTACAAGAAAAGCTAAGTCTATTTGCAGAGCATGTAGCGTTCAAGAAGACTGTCTAGAATTTGCTATCGAGCAATCAGAAAAGTTTGGTATATGGGGCGGCCTATCTGAAAGAGAACGTAGAAGAATCAAAAGACAAAGAATTCAAAATTTTGATATAAGGGAAGTCGGTTAAAAACCAAAACTTTCTTTATATTCACTAAAGTCTCTCTCGACACCAATTTCATCACTTTTTATTATTTCTGTGATTACATTGTTTTCATCAGTTATGTATGAATACCTTAAAGAGATACCTGCTTTTTCATGAAAGCAACCAAACTTTTTAGAGACTTCACCATGGGGCCAAAAATCAGCAAGTATTGGAAAATCTATACCATAATGAGTTGCCCATGCAGAGTTTGTTGGGCTTGCACCAACGGTAATTAAGATTGTTTGCGTACCATTTTCTTCTAAAGAAGACTTGTTGTCCCTGAGGTCACACATTTCCTTGTCGCAAACACTACTAAAAGGAAAGGGAAGAAAAACAAACATAGTTTTCTTGCCTAAAAAATCTTTGTCCTCGTAAGATTTTTTGTCGTAATTGTATAACTTAAATGCAGGTATTGTATCTCCAACTTCTAGACTCATTTGTTTAATCTCCCTTTTTTTTAATTATGTTAGTAGTTTTATTTAAATAGGTGGAAGAGAAGTTCTAGCTGCCCAGGAAATTGGATCTTCAATTTCACTTCTGGTCGGTATAAGGTTTTTATCTCGTAAAATATCATCAATGGAGTATTCACTCTTAGAGTTAATTAAAAATTCAAAGAAAACTGAAGTAGGTGTGTCAAGTTCATTTATTCCAGCTTCAATTTCACTCAAGGGATTTTCAACAATTGTAAAACTTAAATCCATTAACAAGTCGTAAGTTGTATCATCCTGAATTAAATTTAAATCTTTCGCTTTAGATTTTATGACTCCTCTATAAAAACTAAGAGGCGCAATAATTTCCTCAATTATATTTGTAGTGTCAAATCCTTCAATTCCTGAAATATTTTGCATAAGTTCTTGTGGGTTTGACATGTCCATTGGATTAACATCAATATCTTTTAAGTCTTCCATGAGATCTTTACTTGCTTTCTCAAGGTTCTCAATAATTTTTTCAAATGGCGATGAATATCTACCAAGATTTAATGTAATAAATTCTAAAGTCAGCAAAGCAAGAGCTAGTTCATTGGTGTCTGCATCAAATTGTTCTATCCGCCCAAAAAATTTATTTTTATTGATTGCTAGTGTTTCGGATTGAGGAAGGATAATTCCAAAGTGGCTTAGGCCCCACATATTTTTACTGACCATACCTGCTAAGTTCCCTAGTTGCATACCAATTATTGAAGATTGTACATTTCCTAATGGGATGCCACCAGGAAGATCCCCAATACTGAATTTCGAAAAATCAAAATGCTGTATTGAATCTAAAAACCATTCACCATAGTCACTGGATTCAAGTAGTCGAATATTTGACTGTACATTATCAAACTTAGATGTATTTTGAATATTTAGTTCTAGGAACCTAAATAGCTCTTCGAGATTGAGTTCCTCATTTGATAGTTGCAGAATGTCATCTGATATATCCTTATTTAAATGCTTGTTAATTTGTTTAGAAAGCTCCCAATTCACATCGGATTCATTGTTGTTAAAAAGGTTAAAAAACTGAGAAAAAATATCTTCAGACATCAAACATCAGAAGGTCTTAAGTCAAGCAGAAATTGTAAGGTGATTGCTTGACCATTTCTTATTATTTCAATGGATATTTCATCTCCAGCTTTTTTGCTCCTTAGGAAACTTATTAACCCATCCAATGTTTTTATATTTCTTTCATTAACTTTCTTAATTATATCTCCGGGCAATGCTCCAGCTTTACCGATAGCGTAAATGTCATTCGCAGGGCCATAAAGTTCTTGGATAACAACCCCCGAAAATATTCTTGCCCCATCTTCAGCTACTTCGAAGTGTTGAGCTCCGAGGATTCCAAGAAAAGAATGATAAACTTTTCCATCATCAAGCAAGTCTTGACTTATATTTAAAGCTAAATTTATTGGCACTGCGAATCCTAACCCCTCGGCACCTACATCAGCTGTAGCTATGGCTGTTGTAATCCCTATGAGTTCTCCATTTTGATTAAGTAAGGCTCCACCGCTTGATCCACGCGTTATAGGAGCATCTGTTTGTATAAGACCAAATAATGTTACTGATGAATTCATATCTTGCCCTCCAACATCGAGTCTTCTCTCAAGAGCAGAAACTATACCTGTTGTTACTGTAGGTGCGGCACCAAGAGTAAGAGGATGACCTATTGCAACAGCAAGATCTCCGACTAACAGAATGTCGCTATTACCAATAGCAATAGGAGTTAAGCTACTTGATTCAATTTTAACCAATCCAATATCAGTAAGCTTATCTGAACCTATAATTTCAGCTTTATACATTCTTCCATCTTCAAATATTATTCTTACAGAGCTAGCGCCATCTATAACGTGATGATTTGTAATGATGAGCCCTTCAGCAGATATAACTACACCAGAACCTCCCCCGATTGACATAAATTCACCATTTTCATTAACTTCACCAACCTGGATTTGTACAATTGTTTTAGTTGCAACTTCGGCTATTGAAACGATTTCGGTTGAGTCTATTCTTGGCATTATTACTTCTTTTTCTGTAACAGTTTCAGTAATTGTTATTGGATCAGGAATAATCATTTCTTCTTCATCAAAAATTCCATATACAAAAAGAAAAGTTAAAACAATCATACTGGTAAGAATGGAACTCCCAATAATTGTGTTTAAAGATGATTTGTTCTTTGGTGATTTTTGCTCCAAAAGATCCGAAATATATTTTTCTTGTTGAAATAACTCTTGTTGTTCAAAATTTTCATTTTCCATATATTCCATCATATATGTGGATGAAATGTATTGATACTCAGGAGAGTAGATGATTATCTATAAACCGAAGATCTTGACTCATTAGAAAAAATATAGTTTCAATTCTTTATTTCAACTTGTAAATAAATTGTGAAATCAATACAGCATCAGTTAAAGTAATAAGGAGATGTTAGCCATTGAAAACTTAGAAGTAGTTTATCAGGATGTAATCCTTGTTCTAAGAGGTGTATCTTTAGAAATCAAAAAAGGTGAAATTGTTGCATTACTTGGAAGCAATGGTGCTGGAAAAACTACAGTTATTCGATCAATAACAGGACTTTTAGATGTACAAAATGGAGATATCACTAAAGGATCAATATCAGTTGATGGAGAAGACATTACAAACCTCAATCCATCAAAAATTGTTGAAAAGGGGATAGCACAAGTTCTTGAAGGAAGAAGAATTTTTTCTGAACTCACCGTTGTTGAAAATTTACGACTTGGTGGTCATACAAATAGTAAGGACATAAAAGACAACATTGATAAAGTTTTAGATTTATTTCCAATATTAAAAGAAAGATCTAAAGGTGAGGCTGGCTATCTTTCAGGAGGAGAGCAGCAAATGCTAGCAATCGGAAGAGCGCTAATGTCTAATCCGAGTTATCTTCTTTTAGATGAACCTAGTTTGGGATTAGCTCCAAAACTCGTAGATGAAGTTGCTGAATTAATTACAGAAATTAATTCTCAGGGAGTTACAGTTTTACTTGTTGAGCAAAATGCAAATATGGCTCTTAACATATCTGATCACGGATACATTATGGAGACCGGAAATGTAGTTATGGACAACAAGAGTAGTATGTTACTCAATGACGAAGATGTTAGAGAATTCTATTTGGGTCTCAATGCTGAAGGAACAAAAAGAAAATCCTTTAAGGATGTAAAGCATTACAAAAGAAAGAAAAGGTGGTTGTCATAGAGTCTTTAAGTTTTGACAACGTCACTCTAAAATTTGGTGGAATCACAGCTTTAAACGGCGTAAGTTTTGAAGTTAAGCCTAAAAAACTTTATTCAATAATAGGACCCAATGGAGCTGGAAAGACGTCAATTTTTAACTGCATTAGTGGAATATACAGACCTACTAGTGGAACAGTCAGATATGGAGAAAATGAGATTAACGAATTGAGACCAGATGAGGTGGCTTCTCTTGGAATTGCAAGAACATTTCAAAATATTGAGTTATTTGAAAACATGACCGTAATTGATAATATTTTGATAGGTTGTCACAGGCAATTGAACTACGGCCCAGTTTCTAGTTTGCTTTATAGTAAAAAAGTGAAAAACAGTGAGCTTGAAGCAAGAAAAATTGCTGAAGAAATTATTGATTTTCTTGAAATCGAACAATTTAGGTACTCTTACATAATGTCTCTACCTTACGGGGTCCAAAAAAGAGTTGAACTTGGAAGAGCTTTAGCCATGAATCCAGATATGTTGTTGTTAGATGAACCAGCCGCAGGCATGAATAATGAAGAAACTGAAGACATTGCTAGGTTTATTATTGACATACACGAAGAAATGGAAAAAACCATAATTATGGTTGATCATGATATGAATATGATTATGGATATTGCTGAAGAAGTAATGGTACTAAATTTTGGTGAAAAATTAGCTGAAGGTGCGCCGACCGAAATTGTTAAAGATAAAAAAGTAATTGATGCATATTTGGGAGTTAGTTAACTATGGCATTATCAATGGACCAAATTTATGAAGAAATATTAAGAGATGGGGGAGAGACTCCATCTAAAAAAGTAAGGGAAACTGCTCAACGGTTTCCAGACATGATTGCTATGAGATACAAAGAATATGGTATATGGCAAGAAACTACATACGAAAATTTTTGGTTAAAATCTAATTACTTAGGTATGGCTCTCAGACACTTCGGGGTATCTAAAGGGGATTCTGTTGCGATACATTCTGAAAACAGACCAGAGTGGTTTATTGCTGATATAGGAATTCAATCTATGGGGTTTGTAAGCGTAGGGTTGTACCCAACAAATCCATCACCGGAAGTTAAATACTTACTATCCCATTCTGAATCTAAAATATTATTTGCTGAAGATCAGGAGCAGGTTGATAAAGCTCTCGAGGTTATAGATGATTTACCAGGGTTAAATAAAATAATATATTTTGAAGAAAGAGGTCTATACAATTACGATCATCCAAAATTAATGAAATTTGAAGAATTTCTAGAAATAGGAAAAGCTGAATACGAAGCATACCCAACCTGTGTTGATGAGCAACTAGATGCAATTGAAGATGAGGATTTAGCATTCCTAGTCTACACTTCGGGCACAACTGGTCCGCCAAAAGGGTCTATGATTTCACATGGCAATATCAAATGGGTTGGTTCACAAATACCTAATTTTTCTCTAGTAAAAAGTGTAATTGCAACAAATCCACAATTTTTGTCATACCTCCCGCTGTGTCATATTTTCGGGAGACTCACAGATTTACTTATAGCAACCCATACACACGCAACAATAAATTTTGCTGAATCTATTGATACTGTACAAATGGACTTAGTAGAAATACAGCCAACAATCTTTCCCGCTGTTCCAAGAATACTTGAGAGAATGCACGCAGGAGCAATGGTAAGGATGAAAGACGCAACATTTCTTAAAAAACAACTCTTTACAATTTCAATGTATTTTGGAAATTTAGGTGCAGAGCGCAAAATTGAAAAAGGTTTTGACGACATGATTGCAAAATTTTATATTTCAATTGGTTGGTTGTTGGCTTTCAGGACATTAAAGAAAAAACTTGGTTTAAGTAAAGCTGAAACGGCAATATCTGGTGCAGCGCCGATAGCTCCTGAAATATTAAAGTTTTTCTTAGCATTAGGGGTACCTATTTTTGAAGGCTACGGTATGACAGAAAACTGTGCATATGCAACAGGCAATAACGATGAAAAGATGAAATTGGGGACGGTTGGCGTACCTAACCACGGTGTTGAAATAAAGCTTGCAGAAGATGGTGAGATATTAGTAAAATCACCAGCTGTTTTCAAAGGATATTTCAAAGATGAAGAGGCTACTAAAGAGTGTGTAGATGAGGATGGTTGGCTCTACACTGGTGATGTAGGAGTATTTGACGGAGAGTTCTTAAAAATTGTTGATCGAAAAAAAGATATCATAATTACAAGTGGTGGTAAGAACGTATCTCCACAAGAAATAGAAAACAAAATAAAAATTTCACCTTTTATTAAAGACGCCCTAGTAATCGGGGATAAAAGGAAATTTTTGTCAGTGTTGATAGCTATAGAGTTTGAGACTGTATCAAATTGGGCCCTTCGAAAAAATATTGCTCACACTACATATAGAGACTTATCAGAAAAAAAGGAAGTGAAAGATCTTGTATGGGGTGAAATTCTTAAAGCAAATGCTGAGACTTCTTCACTAGAAATCAGAAAATTTTCAATGATTCCTAAAGAACTTGACCACGAAGATGGAGAGATGACAGCTACTCAAAAAATTAAAAGAAATGTATTAATGGAGAAATTTAGCGACATCATAGAGGAGATGTACAGTTGATTATCTTTCTACAAGCAACGGTTGAAGGGCTTTCATTAGCAGCAATTTATTCATTAGTTGCTATTGGCTTTGTCTTAATTTACAAGGCAATGGAAGTCTTAAGTTTTGCTCAACCAGCGCTTGCGGTAGTAGGAGCGGGAATCATCAGTTCATTAGCTATAGATAGAGGTATCCCATTTTGGCTAGCATTATTTTTAGGGGTCATTTTGACTGGAATTTTGGGATTACTAATTGAAAGAACCTTTTTAAGACCTATGGTGGGAGAGCCAGTTTTTTCTGTTGCAGTTCTTACAATTGGAATTGATATTCTATTGAGGACAGTTCTTGATAGCTGGATTGGAATTAATCCAAAATACATGGGAGATCCCTTCTTTAGCTATGGAATTTCCGGTGCTATAAAACTCGGAGGTGTAAATATTAAGTATCTTGAGCTAGCAGCACTCATCACAGCAATAGTATTAATCATACTTTTGACAATTTTCTTCAGAAAGTCAAAATATGGAATTGCAATGAGAGCAACTTCTTATGATCAGGAAGCAGCAATGGCGCAAGGAATAAACGTAGGCAGAATATTCGGTCTTGTTTGGATGATAGCTGGAATATTAGCGGCTTTTGCTGGATTTTTCATAACAGGAGGATTCAATACTTTATCGCAATTTAGCTTTATAGCTGCATTAAGGGCATTACCTGCAGTTGTAATTGGTGGCTTAGATTCAATACCGGGAGCAGTAGTTGGATCGATCATTATCGGTCTAACACAGGGTTACGTTGCCTATTATCAGTTAAGTTTTGAAAGCCTAATTGGCTTTTCATTTGGAAATGGTTTTTCTGTAGTTGCTCCATATCTAATTATGTTTGTAATTTTAATTTTTAAACCTGATGGATTATTTGGTACTGAGGAGGTTGAAAGAGTATGAAAGGTAGACCAAATCTTTATACGGATTACCAGAAGGAATCTTCTATATTTTCTAACATCACACAAAAAAGTTGGTTTGGAGTATTAGTCGCTCTATCTGTTGCATTTTGTTTCCTAGCAACTGATTATTGGATACTTTTATTAACAACTTCCTTTTTGATAGCGATAGCAGGTTGGGGCTTAAATATTGTATCAGGATTAGCGGGTCAAATTAACCTCGCACACGGAGTATTTGTTGGAGTTGGAACCTATGCTTCTGCTGTGATTGGAGGAGTTGCTACCTCGAGTGTAATTGGTTTCGAGTTAGATATGATTATTTGGTTACCAGTAGCTGGCGTAGCTGCTGCCATTGTTGGTTTAATGATTGCACCAATTACCGTTAAGCTAAAAGGTCTTAACCTGGCTTTAGTGACTCTTGCATTAGTTTTTATAGGCTCTCATTTATTTTCAAACTTTAGATCTGTCACCGGTGGAGCGGGTCTAGGAAGAAAGGTAGCTACTTTAAAACTATTTGGTATCAATTTAGAACGAGGAATTGAAATTGGAACTTATTATTTACAAAAAAACCAAATACTTTATCTATTCTGTTTACTTACTTGTATTCTTGCTGGCTTAGGTTTTAAAAATCTAGTCAGATCACGAGCTGGTAGAGCTTATTCGGCAATTCGTGACGGAGATATTGCCGCAGAGGCACTGGGCATTAATCTTTTTAGGTATAAAGCATCAGCTTTTGCTTTATCAAGTTTTTATGGTGGTATAAGTGGGGCACTCTTTTTCACAGTGTCTGGAGGTGTTGAGCCTGGTACTTTTAGTCTTTTGTACTCTATTACTTTTGTAGCAATAGTGGTTATTGGTGGCGCAGGAACAGTTTTAGGACCATTATTTGGGGCCCTTTTTTATACTTTGTTTCCTGCTTTAATACAGTTTTTATTACATACTTTAGAAATTGGAGAACAGTCACTACCTTTAAATCTTGGCCAGCTTGAGAGATTATTGTTTGGTTTATTCATCATTCTTTTTCTGATTTTTGAACCTAGAGGTCTATGGGGCATTTGGTTTAGGTTACGTAATTATTTTAAAGCCTGGCCATTTTCCTACTAACTTGTTCAAAACCTAGTAACCTAAATTTATTAGTACTAATTATAAAAGGGGGAATAATGAAACCATTGCGTAAGCAGGGAATCATTCTTTTTACAGTTCTAGCCCTTGTCTTAGTAGCTTGCGGCGGAGCCGCTGAAGAAACAGTAGAGGAAACAACTCCTGAAGTTGTTGAATCACTTGACTCTCCAGCTGTTACGACTGCCAGCAGTGTAGACACAGGTGTTGGAGTTACGGCAGAGCCATGTCCTGAAGCAATAGGTGGAGTACCAACAGGTGCTGATCCTACAAAAGGTTGTATATATCTTGGTTTACTCAATGATTATACAGGACCCTACGGTCCCCTTGGACCTGCTTTAGAAACAGGCCAAAGAGCTTTTTGGCTCTGGGCAAACCAAACAGGTGGAGTTGGAGACTATAGTGTCGCAATCGTTGAAGGTTTTGATACAGGTTACAATCCTCAAAAACATCTAGAAGGCTATAACGCACAACGCGATAGTGTTGCTGCTTTAGCTATGTCACTTGGTACGCCACAAACACTATTTATCCTTGACAATATGGATGCAGATAACTTGATTGCAGCTCCTATGAGTTGGTATTCAGGTTGGTCTTATAAATCTGTTGATAAAGGATTGGTAATTGAATTCGGTTCAGCATATTGTGCTGATGGTATGAATGCAGTTGATTGGGCACTAGCTAACTATCCTGTAGATGTTAAAACTATTGGAATAATGGGATACGCTGGTGACTACGGTGGCGATTATGCCAATGGTGTAAAAGCTGCTGCAGAAGCTAACGGTCTTACTGTTGCTTGGGAATACATTGTTCCAAGTCCAGAGTTTGACGTTGCTCAAGCAGTTGGTCTAATGGTTACAAAACCAGTAGATGCATACTTTCCAGCAGTTGGGCCAACTCATATGGCACAAGTAGCTGGTGGAGCTTTCCAACAAGGATTGACACCACTATCTATGATGGCTGCACCATCTTTCAATGATGCATTCGTTAGAGAAGGTTTTGCATTAGCACCATTATTTACTTCTGGTTCAATGTATCTTATGGCCTTCGTCGCTCCGTATGAAGCTGAAACAGCTGGTCATGCAACTATGAGAGCTACATTTACAGCAATGGGAATTGATTCTGCGAATACATTCTTAGTTGCTGGTTGGTCTTCACAACATCACTTAAAAGGTGTACTTGAAGCTGCCAACAAAGGTGGAGATCTTACAAGAGCAGGTATCAGAAGAGCTGCTGGTAGTGTTTACGTTGACTCTGATGGCATGATGCCACAAAGAGAACTTGGACAAAACAGAGCAGATGCTGAGAGCTTCATTGCAGTTCCAGATGGAAACATTGCTAGTGGAGTTAAATTATTGGCAGGAAACTATGTTGGTCCATCAGCCGGTGGATACGACTGGGAATCTGGTCCATGTAGTTAATTTTTTATTAACTTAGTTATTTAAAGAGCTGGCTTTTGCCGGCTCTTTATTTATTTAATTATCCTAAAATTTTATTGTGAAAAATTTATCTGTGTTTGAAAAGAAAAGACTCGTTGTAGTACTATTATTTTTTTCTACATTATCTTATGTTGGCTTATTTATTGATACAGATTATTACTACATGTCACCTGGCCCACCTTACGAATGGGATATAACTATAGATGAAGCAACATCATATGAATCAGACGGAAATCTATATCAATTAACTGTAAGAAGAGATGTCGCTAATTACCTTTTATATAGCTGGGCATATCTTAATAATTCTGTTGATCTCTATCCAAAAGAAGTCATTTTACCAAAAGGTGTGACACCCAGTGAACTCAGCCAAATTAGTTTGCAAAATATGCAGACCTCCGAAAATGTAGCGATTGCTGTTGCTCTGAGCTCTCTTGGTTACAATGTTCAATCTGAAGGAGATGGTGTTCTTGTTGTTGGAATACTTGATGATTCACCTGTTAAAGATAAGTTGCTTAAAAATGATTTGATTACTTCTATTACAGATAATGAGGGTGTGACTTATGATATAAATTCTTCAACACAGTTTATTTCATTATTGAGAACATTTTCTATTGGAGAAACGGTATCAATAGGGGTTCTTAGAGGGGGCAAAAGAGCTGAAATAGAAACAACACTTATAGAGCACATTGAATATAAAAATGAGCCAATGGTGGGGTTTTTAGCTTCAACACCAAACCAAAGGTTTATTTTCCCTATTGAAGTTGACATAGATACCGGTAGCGTTGGAGGACCTTCTGCAGGGCTCATGATGGCATTAAACGTTTATAACAAATTAACAGAAAATGATATAACCAACAGCAGTGTAATTGCAGGCACTGGAACAATCGAAATTGATGGATCGGTTGGACCAATTGGAGGAGTGAAGCAAAAAGTTATTGCAGCAAAAAGAGCGGGAGCAACTTTAATACTTGTCCCAACAGCGAATTATGAAGACGCTAAATCTTTTGAGGATGATGAGGTTTCTATTGTTGCAATCGAATCTTTTGAGGGTGCTTTAAAAGTAATTTCTGAGTATAGTTCACGTTAAACGCAGAACATAAATACAATAATATCTACATGGTAAACATAGGAAATGTAAACAATGCAGGGTCAGAAAGACGAGGTCTTTCATTCCTTGTTTTTATAGGAATAATTGGTTTTTCAATAGCAAGAGGTGTTGCAACATTTTTTACAAACTATCTTTGGTTTGATTCTGTAAACTTAAACGACGTTTGGGTGAAAATACTTTTAACAAGACTTGGCCTAGTTGCTGCTACAACAACCATCGCATTTTTATTTATATTTATTAATTTGAGACTAGCTACACGAGCTACACCAGTAATTGATATCTTTGAAGCTTTTGATACACAAGATCCACTTGCTCGATTCAGAAGCTGGGTAAGTGAAAGATTTGCAAGATTTAGACTCACTGGAGCTCTTGGTTTGTCATTATTTCTAGGTGCGGGATCTTCAACACTATGGGAGCAAGTTCTATTATTTATTAATCAGGAAAAATTTAACATCACCGATCCTGTATTCAATAATGATATTTCTAATTATATTTTTGGATTGCCTCTCTATAGACTATTCGTCTCATGGGGCTTTCAACTGATAACACTAACTTCTATTGTCGTAGTACTTTATTTCATAGCTACAGGAGCCATGCAACTTAGACCTCAAAAGCTTCCGGAGGTCAGCAGTGGAGGTAAGGCTCACTTATCAGTTCTTTTAGCTTTTGTCGCAATATTGAAAGCAGTCGCTTACAGGCTAGATTCCATGGAACTACTCTATTCACCAAGAGGAAAAGTCTTTGGTGCAAGCTACACAGATGTAGTAGCTCACTTACCAGCGTTACAGTTATTAATTCTCATTTCTTTATTTGGAGCAGTTCTTCTTCTGGTAAACATCAGAAGAAGGGGATGGTTACTTCCAGCTACAGCGTTGGGACTTTGGCTAGCTGTATCAATCGTAGTGGGTGGAATAGTTCCTAGTGCTATACAAAGGTTTAGAGTTCTTCCTGATGAGTTAAACAAAGAACTTCCATATGTTGAGGATCACATCGACTACACAAGATTGGCCTATGGATTAAACGCAATCGAAGAGAGACCATTTCAGGCTTCTCCTTCTTTATCTGATGAAGACATTACCCAAAATGCCCAGACTGTTAACAATATCAGATTGTGGGATCCAACCGTATTAGCCGAAACGTACAGTCAGCTTCAAGAAATTAGGGCTTATTATGCGCTTGATGAGGTTGATGTTGACAGGTACACAATAGACGGAAAGTTAACCCAAGTTATGGTTTCAGCTAGAGAATTAGATCAAACAAACTTACCAGCACAAGGTTGGGTGAATCAAAGGCTTCAGTACACACATGGCTACGGAGTAGTATTTAGTCCAGCTAACAATGTTGCAAGTCAAGGACAACCTGATTTTTATGTTAAGGGTGTTCCTGCAACTACTACAGTATCAGAACTTGAAGTGTCACAGCCTAGAATTTATTTTGGGGAATCTGCAGAATCTCAAGAATATGTTGTTGTTAACTCACTTCAAGAAGAAGTAGATTATCCACTTTCTACTGAAGGACAGTCCGTTGCGTATACAAATTACTCTGGACAGGGTGGAGTTGGTATTGGTACGTTTTTCCAGAGACTTGGTTTTTCCTTAAGATACAGTGAATTAAATCTTATGATTTCTAATCAGTTGAGTGATGATTCCAAGATAATTATGGAGAGAAATGTCACAAGTAGAGTTAAAAAAGCTGCACCTTTTCTATACACTGATAACGATCCATACTTGGCTCTTATTGATGGAGACCTCTTTTGGATAATTGATATGTATACAGTTAGCGATAAATATCCATATGCCCAACCTGCTGATACAAGAAGAATTAATGAACGATCCGGATTACCAATGAGCTTCAACTATATTAGAAACTCTGTAAAAGCAGTAGTAAATGCATATGACGGAACAATGGATTTTTATGTTTTTGATGAAACCGATCCTTTAATACAAACTTATGCAAAGATATTTCCGTCACTATTTTCTGATAAAGCTGATATGTCCGCAAGTTTGCTAGACCATATAAGATATCCTGAAGATTTGTTTACCGTTCAGTCTGATATGTATAGAGATTACCACATGATTGATCCAAGAGTTTTTTATGCTGATGAAGATCCTTGGGAGATTCCGACAGATTCTTCCACAACTCCAAGAGTTGCAACCCTTCGTGGAGAATTTACTGAACTAGGTTACAAACCTATGCTTCCTTACTATCTATTAATGACGTTACCCGAAGAAGAAGATCTAAGTTACCTAATATTTCAGCCCTTCAACCCCGAAAATAGACCAAATATGCAATCTTTTTTAGTAGCTGATGCAGACCCTGAAAACTACGGACAACTAATTGATTATAGATTACCAAAAGGAGAGTTTGTTGACGGTCCATCACAAGTTTCTACAAGAATAAATCAAGATCCAGATATTTCGCAAATTTTTACTTTGCTCGATCAGCAAGGATCTAGTGTTATTAGGGGAAACCTATTTGTAGTCCCAATAAATCAATCAGTGTTGTACTACCAGCCGATATACCTACAGGGAGAACAAAACCCTCTTCCAGAATTTAAATTTGTTGTAGTAATTTTCCAAGACAAAATAATTATGGAAGAATCTCTAGGAGAAGCTCTTGCAGGTATATTTGAAGGATCAACTTTTGGTGAAGGAAATGAAACAGATATTGATAATGATGATGGTTTAAGTCCAATTGAGCTTCTAAAGCAAGCTAATGATGCTTTCAATCAAGCTCAAGATGAGCTAATTGCTGGAGATCTCGGTCGATATCAAGAACTCATAAAATTAGCCGAGGAGTACGTTGCTCTCGCAATCGAGGAATTAAACAAATAAACAACTTGAGTTTAAATCAATTCTAATTACTATTGATTATTCAGCGCGGGGTGGAGCAGTCTGGTAGCTCGCTGGGCTCATAACCCAGAGGTCGTAGGTTCAAATCCTACCCCCGCTACCAATCATCTTACAAAAAAGTCTATTATTCTTTTTCTTCCTGTAGATGCTGCCAGCAATTTAAGTGTAAATATTCCCATAGCTCCTAGAAAGGTAAGAGAACCACCTATTAATATAATTCTCCAAAAAATTATTTGATCCATATTTAATTATAAACAGGTCTTGAATAACACTTACTTTGATACTTCAGAAATCATTTTGTATGTTACGGGGCCACTGAAGGTATGAATTATTTCATACTCAAGGTTAAGTATTAAAGAAGTAGGAATTCCTGTCCAGCTGAAGTTGGTAAGTATATATTCGACATCATCTTCATTTAGAATATTTTCATACTTTATTGAATAATCATCTATGAACTCTTTACCATTCTCGGTAGAGTCATCAACCAAAAGTCCAATTACGTAGTAATTTTTATCATTAGAAATCTTTTTCAACTCCTCTACTTCTTCAATACAAGGAATACACCAACTTGCCCAAAGGTTTACCACTATGAAAGATTCTTCCAATATATTATTAGAAATGGAACTGATACTTTTGAGAGATGATAAATCACCTCCATTGTTGGTATTTTCTGAAAGCTCTATTTCCGGGGGGCTTGAGTAAGTTAAAAATGTTATTGAAATAATTAAAAATAAAATTGATAATATTATATTTCTTTTCAACATATCTCTAATTTAATCACTAAATCAACATAATATGTAAGTATGAAAATTGAAGATATTGTCTATCCGGGTTTCAACAAAAGTTTAGAAGAGTTAAATTCTATTAAAAAAATAGATGATAGTACATATGAGGTTTTAGATTTTACTGATATTGAGTGGGTTCGCTCAGCATTGTCTGAGTCCGCACTGAAGATTGACAATTCAATTAGTTTCAAATTTAGAGGACCCACTGATGATGAATTAAATTCAGTATTAAGTAAAGTTGGTGCCAACAAAACTCCTGAACAAATAAAAGATGGTTTCAATGATGGTAAACGTGTCATAGGTATTTCGTCTGGTAAAGGTGGTGTTGGAAAGTCAACTGTTACTTCACTTTTAGCTCTTGCTTATGCAAGTAAAGGAAAAAAAGTGGGTATTGTTGATGCAGATATATGGGGTTATTCTATTCCTAAAATACTTGGCGCTAAATTTCCTCCAATTCCTTTTAGTAATAGAATATTTCCTTCAAAAATAAATGATATAAATGTTATCTCAATGGAATATTTTGTTAAGCAGGACGAAGCAGTAATTTGGAGAGGACCAATGCTTCACAAAGCTATTGAACAGTTTTTATTTGAGGTTATCTGGGAAGACATTGATATTTTGTTGATAGACATGCCTCCAGGTACAGGTGATGTTTCAATATCACTATCGCAATTATTAACATTTTTTGAAACGATTATTGTGACAACACCCCAGTCGAATGCAACACTTGTTGCTGAAAGAGCCGGAATCATGTCTAAAAAAGTAAATTCCAGCATAATTGGAGTTATTGAAAATATGTCATATATGAAAGTAGATGAATCAATAATCCATCCTTTTGGTGAGGGTGGTGGTATCTCTCTCGCTGAAAAATTAGAAGTCCCTCTAATAGGACAGATTCCACTTGATAAGCAAATAGCAAGTTACTGTGAAAAAGGAAGGCTGCAAGATATTACTTCAGATAAAATCTTTGAGGAGATTATTAAATTTTCTGATAAAGTCGACAAAATAGCTCCTAAAAAAAAGCCAATAAATTTAAAAATTAATTAAGAAAACAAAGAATAGATAGAAGAAAGCAATACAAAGCAAATAATTGCAGCCTTGAGTTTACAGTAACATTCACAAGTACTCTTATAGCTAACAGTCCTGAAAGAAAAGCCACAAGTGTTGGGACTATCATGTTAGGGTTTACAGTAAATGAAGATTCAGCAAACGTTAACAACCAAGCTCCAAAAATAGTTGGTACACCTAAAAGAAGTGAAAAATATATAGCCTCAGTTTTTTTAATACCTAAGTACATTCCAGTTACAAGTGTTATCCCAGACCTAGAAATTCCTGGCACCAAGGCAAGTGCTTGAGCAAGTCCAACTATGAAAGACTGCTTAAGGGTGATTTGATTGAACTCTACAGTCCTCTTCATTTTTGACTTTTGAGAAAGGAGCAAAATGATTGTAAAAAATAAATATGCAACTCCTGTTATTTGCAAGATATTTTTGTTTGAATCAATAATTTCTTGTAAAGGTGAAAATAATCCAACAACAACAGCAGGAATTAATGCTACAGTGACAACTTTCACTGAGTTGATGAAAGTTTCCTGATTAGTAAATATTTGTAGAATTCTACGTCTGTAGTAAATAATTATTGATAATAGAGTCCCAACATGTAAAAAAGCTATATCGTTTGTATTTAAATCAATAGATTCATTTAGGGATGAGAGAATTACTAAATGTCCACTTGAAGATACAGGAAGAAACTCTGTAATTCCTTGTAATACACCAGCAAATAATTCGTACATAACTTATTTTATACTAGCTAGATGCCAGCCACTGCAGCTAGAGCAGCTATAAACACTATATTTCTGTCTATTTTCTGATTCAAGCCATCCTCTATTCCTTCTTGCCTCAATTTCAGATTCATATCTAACTTTTGATTGACAGTTATTTTGAGACATAATTAATTCCAAACATACTCTTCTTTAATAATCTTATCGTCTACATTCTTTAAAACACTCTTCAATTTATTAAGTACAATTAATTATATGTTTTATTTAGTTTTGCTCATCAGTTATTTATTGGGATCTATTAATTTCGCAATACTAATAGCTAAATACAAAGGTATAGATATAAAAAAAGAAGGAAGTGGTAATCCTGGATCATCGAATGCTTTAAGAGTTCTTGGAAAAAAATATGCAGCAGGGGTCCTAGCTGGAGATATGCTCAAGGGGGTAGTATGCATTTATTTAGGGGTTTATTTTATTGGGTCAACAAACCCATTTATTTTTGGTCTGGCAAGTGTTTTGGGTCACTGTTTTCCAGCATATTATAAATTTAAAGGAGGAAAAGGAGTAGCAACATTCCTAGGAGCTTATTTAGGGTATTTGTTCCTCGTACCCTCAGAAAATTACACAGTGAATCTAAAAGTATTTATATTCGTAGGGTTGTTGAGTACCTTTGTAATCATTGCCAAATTATTCAGAGTATCTGCAATAGCTAGTTTAGTTACAATTATTGCATCAAGTTATTTTGTAATTTCAGATAATAGTGATAATTTAATTATGATTTCAACGCTTTTAACGGTAGCAATTATCATATTTCAGCATCGGTCAAATATAAAAAGATTAGTTGAAGGCAATGAGAATAAATTCTAAAGCGAAGATTATAAAAGATATTTTATGTAATATTGGAATAGAAAGTTGAGGCAGGGCAATGAGTTCAACATTTGTTTTAATTAGTTTATTACTATCGTTATCGATGGCAGTTTTGGTGCCAGAATTTCAAGACTCCAAAAAACCAATATTTTCTTTTTCTCCCGAATACGACCATATGGTTAACAAACAACGAAAAGGTTTTTTAACGTTAGGGCTTTTAGCTGTATCTACTTTTTTTATTTCAATTCAAACATTATCAGTACCATTTTTCATCTTCCATTTAGTATTAGATGTATTTTTTGGAGCATATGCATTTATTTCATTTCAAGTTAGAAGATCAGCCTTGTTGCAAAACTCTTTAGTGGGTTCTGATTTTGTCAGTGAAGTAATGCATCAGCAAGAGGATTATCTCCAAGAAGCTGGTTAATATTGAAAAATATTGACAGTGTCATTAAAAGCTTAATTAAAGAATTTGATAATTTAAATTCAAGAAGAGAAACAGCGTTAACACTTTCAAGGGAAATTATTCGACTGTGTTCAAAAAGCATAAGAAGTGTTCACAGAAATCAATACAGCGATGCATCCACTTATTTGAATGAGGCAGCAAAAAAAGACAAAAAATTAAAAAATTACATCCAAAACATACCAGAACTAAGGTTTGCTGGCTACGTGATTGAAGCAGAAAAAGAACTAGTTGAAGCTTCAATTGTGCTGGAATATGAGTTAACAGGTAAATTCTTAAAATTTTCGGCAATAGAAGTTTCTGCTTCAAGTTTTATACAGGGAATTGGTGATGCAATTGGGGAGTGGAGAAGAAAAGCATTAGACAATCTGAGGGAAATGAATATTACAGAAGGTGAAAAATATCTTGAAATCATGGAGGCTGCTTTTGAAATATTGAATGAATTAGATTATCCAGATGCTTTGACTGGTGGATTAAGAAGATATGCCGACAATGCTCGAGGTATCATCGAAAGAACAAGATCTGACATAACTAATGCTGTTATTAATGAAAATTTAAGGAAAGAGTTACTAAGATAGTAACTTATTGTTATGAAATATAGATATATCACCGGGGATGTCCTTACCCTTCCTGAGAAAACTGTCTGGGGGGATGGAATGCTATTACAGGACATATACCCAGACTCTTCTTTTGTAAGTGGAAGCAAGAATCCACAGAGCATGAGAATGAAGCCATTTATAAAAGGTGATTTTGTGTATGCAAAATATATTTTTGAAGATCGTTTCGCAGGTGGACCGGGATTAGTTCACGGTGGAATACTATCTGCAGCTCTGGATGATTTAATGGGTTATGCAACTGTTATACACAATAGAATGTGTGTTACCGCCAATCTAGAAGTAAATTACATTATTCCAGTGCCAGTTGAGCAGGAATACGAACTATTTGCTTGGGTGAAAGAGATAGACGGAAAAAAAATATCAACAGAATCTGTCATCAGAACAAACGATAATATCCATGTTGAATCAAAAGGTCTTTTCATTGATTTAGGTGAGAATGCATTTAAACATTTTGCCCCAGAAAAAAATTATCCTTAAGTTAAATATTACTGGTTAAAAAGTGGCTCATTGCTTGGATGGTGATCATGGGATTAACACCTGAACAACGAGGAAAAACTGAAGCGTCAGTTATATAAACATTGTCGAGTCCGTGGACTTTACCATTTAAATCAACAACACCTTGGTTTGGGTTTGGGTGAATTCTTGCTGTTCCCATTTGATGTGCTGACCCAAGTAATAATCTATACTTCTGATTTCTAATGCTAAGGATATTGTTAATAAATTGATCGATAGACTCGGCGCTACTCTTCTTCCAATGCATTGTAGGTGAGGATGCCACCATTATTTCATTCGCACCAGCTAGATAATAAGATTTAACTAGATCAATTAATCCTTCAATCAAATGATTATGATCAAAGTCATTAAAGTTATAGCTCCAAAGGGGACCTTTATTTTTATTGATAATATTCCCACTACTTGTATCGGATGTTAAAACTATAGATCCAGACCAATAATTATAATCCTTTATAAAGCTATCAAAAGGATCATTGTTATTTGGAAAAAATGGAAAGAACAAACTAGGGTGCATAGGCAGTCCTTCAAGAAGATATCCATAGTTATTATTTTTGAATAACGAATCATCAGAGTAAATTCCCTGCATACTTCCTGCCCAAGGTTTTTGTGCAGTTTCAAATTTCCCAGCTACACCAGAAACTGGGTGAAGTTTTAGATGCTTTCCCAAATGCTTATTTTTATACCCGCTATTTAAAAGAATACTTGGCGTATTTAAAGATCCTGCTGAAAGAATAACTTTATCAACAGCAATAGTGTGTAGATTTGACTCATACTCTACTTCTATGTGAGTTGCTTTATTGTTTTGAATAACAAGTTTTTTAATAGACGTTTCACTAAAAATATTTTCTTGATTAAAGGAATCCTCACCGTACCAAGTTGTATACGATGTATTTCTACTATCGTAACCACAGCCAAAGGTACAAAAACCACAGTCTAAACTGTGAGAATTACTTACATTTGTTGGGATTATTTTGTAACTTAAATTATTTTTTTCTAAACCTTCAGCCAGTTTTTTTTCTTTCTGAGGTATATGGTTGTTACTACTAGAAACATTTAGTTTTTTACAAACGAAATCTAAACTATTATTGAATTCTTGTGAATTAAAGTATTTATTTTGCAAAGATAATTGATCCCATTCTTCCAAGATTTTTTCAGGAGTCCTTAGAGAAGTTGTCCAGTTAATACTCGTACCTCCGCCAATACTTTTTCCGGCGAGTAATAGAACATTGTAGTTTCTTGTTTGTTGCATGGCATAACTTTCATAAAAGTTGTGATATCCGAATGTTTCATTATTGGTTTTATTATTTAGGTAACTACCTTTATCAAAAATACCTACTTCAAACCTATCACTAAGAACATGTGCAGCAACACCTCCACCGGCACCACTGCCTATAACGGCAACTTCTAAATTGTTAGGAAGATTAGATGATTTTTTATGAATCTTATTATTACTATGAACCGGATAGTCAAAGTATTTTGACACAGTAGCAACGCCCCCCAGAGACCTCGCGGTACTGAGTCCAAATAGTGCTGTTATGGAAGATCCCAATTTTCTATTAAGCGTAATTCTAGAATTCTGCAGATTTGTTATATATTTACTAATTTTTTTATCTTTAATAAATAACTTCCTTCCCACAAAAGAGAAGAGTATTAAGAAAATCTTTAACTGAGTAATTTCAGACTTATCTGGATATTTTTTCAATATAAATAGAAAATATTCTTTCGAATTTTCTATTTCCTCTTCATTAAAATTTGGATATAAGTCGGTAAATATGGATTTATAGCTTTTAATGATTCTTTTTTCCATACTATTATTTTAGTGATTAGATATGCAGGAAGGTGGAGTAATAATCAACATTTTCCAAAGTTCCTAGTAAACAGAAAAGAGAACTCTATTGTTAGACCGTTATAAATCTAACGAATTCTCTTTTCCTCAAAGTTCGGTAAACATCTACTTTACTTTGTAAAAATATTGTAAATGTTTCAAGTTTTAAGGATGATTGAAATAAATAATAAAATTGTTGTTTTAATTACTCAAAGTTTAGTTACAACTTAGTATCTTTAACATATGAGTGATAAGCCTTTAAGTTTTTCGACCACAAAAATTAATAAAATTTCACATTGTCCTGGTTCAGAATATAAAAAATTTAATACAACATATACACCAAACTCTAATCTTCAAAGATGGAAAAGTGTTAATGATGCAATTATAGATTGGCTAGTTAATCAAGCTCCAGAAGAAATAGCAATCAAGCAAGCGGAAGAAAATAATTTTAAATTCTTTGATAAGTTACAAAGAAGAATATCTTCTGAACTATTTACAAAATTTAGAAACATCTATCACAAAAATACTGCAGATCTTAATGCAGATTTTCCAAGTAGCAGCACTTCTAGAGTTCTTAATGGAGTTGAAGTATTTATTAATGCTCATACACAGTTTGAATTCGAAGAAGAGTTTTCAACTGAATATGTGAAGCTTAAAATCGGAAAAACTGGAGTTAGCGATTTAGACAAAGCAATAATTATGAAGACAAAGCTAGAGAATGAAACTTTTTATGTGGCAGACCTGCACAACAATGATTTACTCGAGATTGAGGATGTTGAAAATGCAGAAAGTATTATAAATAAAAGTTTTGAGCTAGTTGAAAAATTTGTAAATGAGGAAATAAAACTTACTCCCGGGAATCATTGTACTCTTTGCGAAAGGTCATCATCATGTGGCGAGTACCCAAGTATAAATGGTGAAGCTACAAAGAAAAATTACCGCGGAATAGTAATTTCAAAAACAAATTTAATAAATAAAGATAACTGTGAAAGACAGTTCGCATGGAAAACACAATATGGCATTCCAAAAGAAGAAAAGGAGTCTGACCCATTTCCGATGAAAGTAGGTATCAGTTTTCATAAATTTTCTGGAATGATGCTCTTAAATAATAATAATCCACATATATCAGGTGAGGTAGAAAGATTAAGAGAGTTACTCCAAGTAGAAGATCAAGAAGTTGCACAGGAAGTAATTAAAAAATATCAACAATTATTGAACCAAATTAAAGATTTTAATAATCTCGAAGTAACTGCTAGAGAGAGAGTCCTTGGATTTACAGTAGTTACCGATGGCCTTGTGCAAAATAAGAGTAACAAAATTTATGACGGAAGGATTGCGACAACATTTATGGGTTCAGCTGATTTAGTCGGTAGGTTAGATGGGGTGCCTCTTGTTGTAGAACTCAAAACTGGAGCTCAACTACCTCAACATTCTGCTGAAGCAGAATTATATGCACTAGGAGCATTTACACAGACAAAAGAAAAAGAAGTTGTTGTACTTCATGTATATACAAATGATAAAGAAGAAAAGGTTGTTGAAAGAAGATTTACTCAGGACCAGGTTGATATTTTAAGTAAAAAATTCGAATCAATTTCAAAAACAATTGGACTATGGGATCCTAGTGATGCGTTGCAACCTAAATTCAAAGTAGGAGATTGGTGTAATTTTTGTGATTTTCAAAATACTTGCGTTGAATTTAGATAAGCCCATCTTTAGCTGAAATTAATAATATAATCATCACTATGGATTTATCAAGAACGCAAGTTGAGCTAGTTTCACAAGCTTACACAAAAATAATTAACAATACAGATATATTAAGAAAGAGAAAAAATTCACCACTTACACTTGCTGAAAAATTACTCTTTGGTCACGCGGAAGACGTAACTTCAATATCTTTAAATAAAGGTGAAGATTTTGGAGATTTCCTTCCAGACAGAGTAGCTATGCAAGATGCGACGGCACAAATGGCTATTCTTCAATTCATGCAAGCTGAACTTCCTAATACTGCTGTTCCTACAACTGTTCACTGCGATCACTTAATTCAAGCTTACGAAGGTGCTAATAGTGATTTACAAGTTGCAAATAAAACTCACAAAGAAGTTTTTGACTTTTTACGATCATCTTCACAGAAATATGGAATAGGTTTCTGGGGACCAGGAGCAGGAATTATTCATCAAGTAGTTCTAGAACAGTACGCTTTTCCTGGAGGAATGATGATTGGGACGGACAGCCACACTCCAAATGCAGGTGGGATTGGCATGATCGCAATCGGGGTTGGAGGAGCAGATGCTGTGGATGTAATGGCAGGAATGCCATTTAATACCAAAATACCAAAACTAATTGGGATTAGACTAACAGGTTCATTGAGTGGTTGGACAGCACCTAAAGATATTATTTTAAAAGTTGCAGAAATATTAACTGTTAAGGGTGGAACAAATGCAATTGTTGAATATTTTGGTGAAGGTACTGAAACTATATCTACAACCGGAAAGGCAACAATCACCAACATGGGTGCTGAGATTGGAGCAACCTGTTCAGTTTTTCCATTCGACCAAAAAGGTGTTGATTATTTAATCTCTACAGGAAGGAAAGATTTAGCTGAATTAGCCCTGGAGAATATGAACATCCTCACCGCAGACAAAGAAGTTCTGGATGCACCAGAAGATTATTTTGATGAGGTTATAGAGATTGACCTCAATACTCTTGAGCCACATATTGTCGGACCTCACACACCAGATTTGGCAAGACCGTTGTCTAAATTGAAAGAAGATGCCAAAAGAAATTCATATCCCATGGAGATATCAAGTGCATTAATAGGCTCATGTACTAACTCATCTTATGAGGACATCGGTAGAGCTGCTTTCATAGCGCGAGAGGCAGCGAAAAAAGGATTAAAGTCAAAAGTTCCTCTAATGGTTACTCCAGGATCTGAGCAAACCCGTGCCACAATAGAAAGAGATGGGTATCTAAAAGATTTAGAAGCAATTGGAGCAACAGTTCTTGCTAATGCTTGCGGCCCATGTATTGGTCAATGGAAAAGAGACGATATAAAAGAGGGAGAAAGTAACTCAATAGTTTCATCTTACAACAGAAACTTTCCAGCCCGTAACGATGGAAATGCTGAGACACTTTCATTTATAGGTTCACCGGAAAGTGTCATTGGGCTTGCATTAGGAGGTTCATTAGGCTTTGATTTCCTATCTGAAAGTCTTGTCAACGATGAAGGTGAAGAGGTTAAATTAACACCACCAGTTGCTGAAGAATTACCTGCTAAAGGTTTTGAGCAAACTCTTGAAGGTTTCATTCAGCCATCAGATACTAATGAAAATGTAGAGGTCATCATCGACCCCAACTCTTCAAGGTTGCAGGTTTTGGAACCATTCAAAGAATATGAGGATAAAAATTACAACTCCTTGACAGTATTGATGAAGGCAAAAGGAAAATGTACAACAGACCATATTTCACCTGCAGGGAAATGGTTACAATTCAGAGGTCATTTAGAAAACATTTCTCAAAACTTATTTATTGGTGTGAACAACGCATTTTCGGATGAGTCGGGTATGGGGAATAATCTACTTACCAATGAAGTTATGTCACTACCTGACCTTGCAAAGAGTTATCATGAGAACTCTATTAACTGGGTAGCAATTGGAGATGAAAACTATGGAGAAGGTTCATCTAGAGAGCATGCTGCAATGGAACCAAGGTTTCGAGGTTGTAAAGTTGTAATCGTTAAAAGCTTCGCAAGGATTCATGAAGCAAATCTTAAAAAACAGGGAATACTTCCTCTCACATTTGACAATAAAGAAGATTATGATTTGATTGATCAAAAAGATAAATTAACTATCCAGAACCCATCTGACATAGCACCGGAAGAGCAAGTGATTGTTAATGTTGAAAAATCAGATGGTGAGGTTATATCAATAAAGACAAACCACTCTCTTTCTGATGAACAGATTACTTGGTTTAGGGCTGGTTCAGCTTTAAATCATATAAAGTCCAGTTAATGGAAAACATCTCTGAGAAACTTGCAGCACTTAGGAATGAGTATGGAAATAAAGAGCTGAACGATAATAGTTTAAGAAAAGATCCCTTTGAGCAATTTAAAGACTGGCTTGATGATGCAATTGAAATTGGAGCTAATGAGCCAAATGCAATGGCAATTTCAACGATTTCAAAAGATAACAAGCCGCGATCAAGATATGTTCTATTCAAGGATCTTATAGAAAAGGAGATAGTGTTTCATACCCATTATGAAAGTCCAAAAGCAATAGAAATATTGTCTAATCCAAATATTTCAGGACTTTTTTATTGGCCTGAGATACATCGACAAATTAGATTTGAAGGGACTTGTAAGAAAGCTTCAGCAGAAGTTTCTGATGCATACTTTAACTCGAGGCCTAGAGGGGGGCAGCTAAGCGCTATCGTCTCAAGACAAAGTGAAGTAATACAAAGTCGAGAAGAGATTGATAAAAAAATCAATGAACTTGAGAATGAATATATAAATTCAGAAATAAAAAGACCTGACAATTGGGGCGGGTTTAGTATAAGTATAGATTATTGGGAATTTTGGCAAGGAAGAGATAATAGAACCCACGATAGGTTTTCCTACTCCCTCCGAGAGGATCAATGGGAAATAGAAAGGTTGTCACCATAAAAATGAGAGAAATAAAAGTAACAAAAGACTTTATAAATTCTAAGAACACATCTGTGCTTTATGAATCTGGAAACACAAAAGTATTAATAACAGTTTCTATTTCTGAAAGACTCCCAAGGTGGCTAGAAAACAGTGATTCAGGATGGGTAACTGCTGAATACAGCATGCTTCCAGGTTCATCTGGCAGTAGGGTTCCAAGAAAGTCTTATGAAGGTGGTAGGTCCAAGGAAATATCTAGATTAATTGGAAGATCATTAAGAGCGGTATGTAACTTGAAGTTATTAAATGGATATTCAGTGACTGTCGATTGTGATGTTTTAGAGGCTGATGGCGGTACCAGAACTGCTTCAATTAATGGAGCATGGATTGCTTTAAATGAATCATTTAACAATTTAATTAAAAATGGTGAAATGCATCAAAACCCTTTGACAAATCATGTTGCTGCTTTATCAGTAGGTATCGTTGAGGGAGATTTTATTGTTGACCTTGATTATAAGAATGACTCAAATGCTGAAGTGGATTTAAATATAGTTTTAAATGATAAGTTTGAAATACTAGAGATTCAAGGAACTGCTGAAAAAAAACCATTTTCAAAAGAAGATCTTGATAAATTATTTGAAATAACAAAACCAGAAATTGGAAAAATAATCGATATTCAAAAGAGCTAATGAATATACTTCTTGCAACTAAAAATAAACACAAACATTCAGAAATTTCTAAAATCTTTAACAATACTGGAAATATTCATCAAGCAATCTATAAGGAAGACTTAATAAGCGTTGTAGAAGATAAAGATACAATATTAGAGAATGCCAAGAAAAAAGCTCACGAAGTTTATGAGTATTACAACCTTCCAGTTATCTCAGATGATTCTGGATTATTTGTAAATTCTTTAGGAGGATTACCAGGATTACATTCAGCAAGATATGCAGGTGAAAATGCTTCCGATCAACAAAATGTGGATAAGTTGTTGGACAGTCTTACAGGTATTGAAAACAGGAGCGCATACTTTCAAACGATTCTTTATTTTTATGATGGAATTAATGAACTTTCAACAGAGGGAATATTAAAGGGTTCAATTACTCACCGTCAACGTGGAGAAAACGGATTCGGTTATGATTCTGTATTTGAATATGAAAATAAAACACTAGCCGAATTAAGCCCTACAGAAAAAAATAGTATTAGCCACAGAAAGATTGCAACTGTAAAATTAGTAGGAATTTTAAATGAAAAAATCTAGAAATATAATAATTTTGTTTGTTTTTCTACTATTTTCAGCTTGTGAAGCTACGTGGAGTATGGAGATTGAGTTAAACGATGATAGTTCCGGAAATTACAGAATAGCAGTTCTTCTGGATCAAGAAGCACAGCTGTATGCAGTAGAGACTGGTCAAACATCTATTGGGGGGTTGAATGCAATCCTCACTTCAATGCCTGAGGGTTTCGGTTCGACTATTTATGAGGACAAAGATAAATTAGGTATTTTAATTAGGAACAATTTCAGTTCTATTGAAGAATTTGAAACTCAACTTGAGGTATTACGTCAAAATGAAAATACTGAATTGCTGTTACTTCCTTTAAATGATATTTCAATAATTTCGGAGGGTTCTAAGAAAACTATCTCTGGATCATTTGCAAAAATATTGAATGGAGCTGATGAGGAAATAGAAGGAATAGAAAATATATATTCTGGAAGTCTCAGTATCAAGCTTCCGGGTAAAATTACTGAACCAAGTTTTGATATTATTAATGACAACACAATAATATTTCAACATTCAGGTTTACTAGAACAGACTTTTTTGATGTCCTCAAGCACACAGGAGTTAAGAGATATTTATATAATCGGACTACTTTTTTCCCTACTGCTACTTGGATATATAATTGCTAGACAACGAAACAATATTAAGTAATATTGAGACATGATGAATATCATAATTATTAATTAAGGACAGCGAACATATCGTTGTTACCCTTGCATGGCAAGGGTTTTTTTTTAGACATGAAGATAGATATATTTGATACAACTTTGAGAGATGGCTTCCAGCAGGAGGGGATATCACCCTCTGTGAAGGATAAGCTTGCTATTGCTGAATTACTGGATGATTTAGGTGTTACTTATATCGAAGGTGGCTGGCCAGGAGCCTCACCCAAGGAAGAAGAATTTTTTAGCAAAGCAAAAACTGAACTAAATTTAAAAAATGCAAAATTGGTAAGTTTTGGTTCAACTAGAAAATTAAATGCAAAAGTTGATGAGGATCCCCAAGTTCAGGCTTTAATTAATTCGGGTACTGATTATGTTTGCATTGTAGGTAAATCATCAAACCTTCACATTACGAAGGCAATACAAACGGATGTTAAAAGTGCTATATCCATGGCTGTAGATACAATTGAGTATCTTTCTTCGAATGGAAAAAAAGTTTTTTTTGATGCTGAACATTTTTTCGATGGGTACAAAGAAAATCCAGAAACTAGTCTAGAAATTATGGATGCTGTATTGGGTGCTGGTGTTGATTGTTTTATTTTTTGTGACACAAACGGCGGAACATTACCTTCTGAGGTAGAAAAAATATTATCTGAAATATTACCAAGATATGAACATCAAAAGTTTGGTGTACATTTCCAAAATGACAATGGGTGTGCTGTTCCAAATTCAATGGCTGCAGTCAACTTAGGAGTTGATCATGTGCAGGGAACGATGAATGGTTATGGTGAAAGAACTGGTAACGCTGATTTGTGCACCTTATTACCAAATTTATCCTTAAAAATGGGTCATGAAACAATCAATTTAGAATCTTTAAAAAAACTCACACCTATTGCAACTCACATTGCTGAATTGGTAAATGTTTCAATAGATTCAAGACATCCTTACGTTGGATCAGCAGCATTTACTCATAAGGCTGGGCTTCATGCATCAGGTATGGCTAAAGACAGTTCACTATATGAACACATTGAAGCTTCTTCCGTTGGAAACTTTACCAGAACCACAGTTTCCGAATTAGCGGGAAGAGCAAGTGTTATAACTAAAGCTAATGAGTTTGGGTTAGATTTTTCCAATGATGATGCTAAAAAACTCATTAACGAGGTACAAAATTTGGAACATGCTGGATACCAATATGAAGCTGCAGATGCATCTTTATATCTCCTTATGAACAAAGTGAAAGGTACAGTTCCAGAGTTCTTCACTTTCGAAAGTTTTAGAGTATTCTCGGAAAGACGAAATTCCGAAAATGTAATATCTGAAGCTGTGACTAAATTATTAGTTAATGAAAGTAGATATGTTACAACAGGTGAGGGAGTTGGCCCAGTTGATGCATTAAGTAAAGCTCTTGTCACAGCACTAGAGACTGATTACCCAAACGTTACAACAATTAAACTTGTGGATTACAAAGTGAGAATAATAGATTCTTCTGATGGAACTGAGGCAAAAACTAGAGTATTAATAGAGTTTACAGACTCAACTAAGAATTGGAGCACAATAGGTGTTCATAAAAATATAATTAACGCCTCCTGGAATGCTTTATGTGATGGTTTTAATTACTATTTTATGACAAGCTAAGTAGATATTTCCTCTCTTTTATATTTATAATTGATTAAAAGGAGTATTTCTGTGAATGAAAAGATAGAAAACCTATTAGAAGAAAATAGAAAATTTAGCCCATCCAAAACCCTTGTCGATAGTGCAAATGCTACAAGTAAATGGTTCAAAGAAGCAGAGGAAGATCGTTTAGCATTTTGGAGAAAGCAAGCTCTTGAAAGAATTACATGGTTTAAAGAGCCTACAGAGGTATTAGATGATTCGAATGCTCCATTTTATAAATGGTTTAAAGATGGTGAATTGAACCTTGCGTACAACTGCCTCGATAGACATCTTGAAAAAGATGGTGAGAGGGTAGCTTTTTACTGGGAAGGAGAACCTGGTGACACTCAAGAAATTACTTATCGAGATTTATACGAACGAGTTTGTAAATTGTCAAATGCCCTAAAAAAATTAAATGTAGGAAAAGGTGATAGAGTTGCAATCTATCTAGGGATGACTCCTGAGATAGTAGTCTCAATGTTAGCTTGCGCAAGAATTGGAGCAGTTCACTCTGTCGTTTTTGGTGGTTTTTCGTCTGAAGCTTTAGCCGATAGAATTAATGATGCACAAGCAAAGTTAGTTATTACTGCAGATGGTGCCTGGAGAAGGGGAGATATTGTCCCTCTAAAAGATAATGTTGACGGATCTCTTTCGCTAACTGATTTCATAGAAAATGTAATAGTAGTTAAAAGGACTAATCAAGACATCTCCATGGTAAATGGCAGAGATCACTGGTATGAAGACATTACAGAAAACGAATCTGCTGAATGTGAACCTGAAATAATGAATGCCGAAGATATGCTTTATATTCTTTATACGTCTGGAACTACAGCAAAACCAAAAGGCATAGTTCACACTCAAGCAGGATATTTAACCGGTGTTACTACAACTCATCATGAAGTCTTCGATATTAAAGACGACGATATCTATTGGTGTGCTGCCGATTGTGGATGGGTTACTGGTCACAGTTATATTGTATATGGACCCCTCGCGAACAAGACTACAAGTGTGATGTATGAGGGAGCTCCGAATGCTCCTGATGAAAAGAGATTGTGGAATATTATTGAAAAGTACAAGGTTAATATTTTCTACACAGCACCAACTGCAATACGAGCATTTATGAAATGGGGAGTAGAGCACCCACAGGCACATGACTTATCATCATTAAGACTTTTAGGTACAGTTGGTGAGCCAATAAATCCTGAAGCTTGGATGTGGTATCACGAAAATATAGGTAATGAACAGTGCGCAATTGTTGATACTTGGTGGCAAACAGAGACTGGTTCAATCATGATTTCACCATTACCAGGAGTAACTGATACTAAGCCTGGGTCTGCATGTGGACCTCTTCCAGGTATAGAATCTGTAATCATAGATGAAAGTGGAAGTGAAGTTGGTAAAGGAGAAGGCGGTTACTTAGCAATCAAATCTCCATGGCCATCAATGTTAAGAACTGTATATGGAGATGATCAGAGATATATTGATACTTATTGGTCACAACATGAAGGTGTATATTTTGCTGGTGATGGAGCTAAATATGATGATGAAGGTTACGTTTGGCTTTTAGGCAGAGTAGACGATGTCATGAACATTTCGGGACATAGAATTTCAACAGCTGAGGTTGAAAGTGCTTTAGTCTCCCATGAAGCAGTAGCAGAGGCTGCTGTAATTGGAAGATCTGATGAGATATCTGGCGAAGCAATTGCTGCATTTGTTTCTTTAATAGGAACAGACCAAGGTGATGAAAACTTGATCTCTGAATTAAGACAACATGTGAGTGATAAAATTGGCCCAATAGCTAAGCCAAAAAGTATTGTCATCACTGCAGATTTACCAAAAACTCGAAGTGGTAAGATTATGCGCAGGCTTCTTAAGGATATTTCAGAAGAAAGAAAATTAGGTGATGTAACTACTTTAGCCAATGCTGACATAGTCTCTGAGCTCCAATCACGAGCGATAGATTCTGCTGATGAATGAAAGAACATTCAGCTGGAATTTACCAGAAAATGCTGTTGAAAAATTAATAGGTCTTGACCGTGACCAAAGAAAAAAGTTTTTTAGAGATTTACCGATGGAAAATGTACCGATAGGTGCATTAATGGGATTTTCCGCCATAGACATTGATGAGAAAGGACAAGTTACTTTTTCCATCACTCCTGAGGAATTTCATTACAACCCTCTTGGAACCGTACACGGTGGATTGGCTGCTACATTATTGGATTCTTGCAATAGCATTACAGCGAACTGTCAGGTTGACAAAGGTTTTTTAACAATGACTACAGATATTAGAGTAAATTACTTAAGACCAATGACTATGGAAACAGGTGAAGTAACTGCGACTGCACATATTGAAAAAGTAGGTCGAAAAGTAATTTTTGTCAGTGGGTCACTAGCTGACAAAAATGGATTAATATATGCAACAGCTAGTTCTACCGAACTTGTAGTTGAAGTTTAATTCAACAAAAAAATCTGTGCGGATGAGAGGACTCGAACCTCCACGAGCAAAGCTCACTGGATCCTAAATCCAGCGCGTCTACCAGTTCCGCCACATCCGCTAAAATGTCGCGTGGGTCGCCGGGGACTTGAACCCCGAACCTGCGGATTAAGAGTCCGATGCTCTGCCAGTTGAGCTAGCGACCCTTTTATACAGATTAACCGAACTAAGATTACTTAACTATTATTTTTTAATTAATTGTTTCCATAAAACCAGTATCATGGAACAATACTTAGACGTACGGGCTGTGGCTCAGCTTGGCTAGAGCGCCTGCTTTGGGAGCAGGAGGTCGTGAGTTCGAATCTCACCAGCCCGACGAATCGCATTATTGCGGGTGTAGCTTAATGGCAAAGCTCCAGCCTTCCAAGCTGGCTATGAGGGTTCGATCCCCTTCACCCGCTCGAGGCTCTCGTAGCTCAAATGGATAGAGCAACAGACTTCTAATCTGTAGGTTATAGGTTCGAGTCCTATCGAGAGCGCGCGTGGTGGTCGTAGCTCAGTTGGTTAGAGCACCTGGTTGTGGTCCAGGATGTCGCGGGTTCGAATCCCGTCGATCACCCCAAGTTTATTAATTAAGGAGAAAATTGAAATATAAGATTAAAAAAGAATCAGATTTTGAAAAGAATCTTGAAATTAAAGTTGAAATTGAAGACTTAGATACTCATAGAGATGAAGCTATTAAAAAAATAGGTAAACAAATCAAAGTAGATGGATTCAGGACAGGTAAAATTCCTGCAAACATAGTTACTAGAGAAGTAGGTGAAGACTATATCAACGAAGAAGCTATTGAGTTGTTTCTACCCCAAACATTATTTAGCATTCTTAATGATGAAGAAATTTCACCAGCAACCAGACCAGCCATTAAGGAAATTAAAAAACAAAAAAATTACTTTGATGTAGAGGTTTTGATAACTCTTTGGCCTAAAATTTCTAAATTACCTAAGCTTTCCCAAACAGTTGAAGTAGATTCAATTAAACCATCTGAAGAGGAGATCGCAGATCAAATCGAACGAATCAAGTCACAGTTTGCTGAAGTGTCAAAAGTTGAGAGATCTCTTAATGCAGGAGATTATGCAATGATGAATTTATCAGCTACAAAAAATGGAGTAGAAGTAAAAGACTTTACATACAACGACTATTTGTATGAAGTTGGAACAGGTGCTCTCACACCATTATTAGATTCAAAACTTGAAGGTGTAGCGCCTGGTGCAATCATTAAATTTACAGATTCAATTCCTCAACTTAACGAAGAGGGAGTTGAAGTTACTGTACTGTTAAAAGAAGTGCGAGAAAAGATATTACCTGAATTAACTGATGAATGGGTTTCTGAAACCACAGAATTTGAAAATGTTGATTCTTTAAAAAAAGAATTGATCGTAAACATAGAAAATGTAAAGAAACAACAAATTGCATCTCAATATCAAGCAGAGTTAACAAATAAATTAATTGAAGAAGTAGACATGAAACTGCCCGAACAATTAGTCATAGCTGAGATGGATAGCATATTGCAAAATTTTCTAAATGAGTTGAAACAAAGCAACATTCAATTAGAGGACTATTTTAAAATAACAGGACTTACTGAGGAGACTTTGCGAGACGACCTCAATAAGCAAGCGACTAGAAATTTAACTATGGTTTTAATTCTAGATAAAGTCATAGAGGACTTGGATATTAAGCTAGATGAAAAAGATACGGCTCTTGTTGATGAACACATGGAGACTCATAATGATGATGAAGATGACTCCGATCAAAGTAGTCATAGGCTTAATCTAGAAGCAGAATCCCTTAGAAATAAAGCCATGTTACATATATTACAACAGGGAGTCTCTGTTGATAAGGACGGTGAAAAAGTATACCTACAGGATGTATACAATAGAGATACAGATTTAGGAGAGGAAGAATAAAATGGAAAAATTACCTTCAAATTATGTAATACCTACAGTTATTGAAAATACGAATAGGGGAGAAAGAGCGTTTGATATCTATTCAAGATTATTGAAAGATAGAATCATCTTTCTTGGAACACCAATTGATGATGGTGTTGCTAACTCCATAATGGCTCAACTTTTACATTTAGAATCAGAGGATCCTGATAAAGATATCTTCATGTATATTAATTCACCTGGTGGATCAATAACTTCATTATTTACTATATTTGACACAATGAATTACATCCGACCTGATATCTCAACAGTTTGCATGGGACTAGCCGCATCGGCTGCATCAGTTATATTAGCTGGTGGAACTAAAGGCAAAAGATACAGCTTGCCTAATGCAAGAATAATGCTTCACCAACCATCCGGAGGCATGGAAGGAACAGTTGCAGATATGGAAAGAAACTTTGATTTAATTGTTTCAATGAGAACACAATTAAATCAATTATTGGCAGATTTTACCAATCAAGATGTTGAAAAGGTAACTACTGATACTGACAGAGATTTTTGGATGACCGCACAAGAAGCTTTAGAATACGGTATAGTAGATGAAGTACTAACTCAAAGGGAGTTAGTCGACAAAAAATAAAACAACAGGGTAGTAACTATGGCTAATAAAGAATCGTCATCTGAACCTCTAAAATGTAGTTTTTGCGGTAAATCGCAAAAACAAGTCATTAAATTAATTGCCGGTCCCGGTGTTTACATATGTGATGAATGTATAGAGCTTTGTACAGAAATCATTGAAGAAGAGAAAATTGACACAATAGACAATATTGATGAGGTAAACCTTCCTCTTCCTAAAGAAATAAATCATTCTCTTAATGAATTCGTCATTGGGCAAAGCGACGCTAAAAAAACGTTAGCTGTAGCTGTTTACAATCACTACAAAAGAATTTACAAGGACGATAATCCAAATGATGATCTAGAGATACAAAAATCAAATGTTTTAATATTAGGGCCTACAGGAAGCGGAAAAACATTACTAGCTCAAACTCTTGCAAAAATATTAAATGTACCATTCGCTATTGCGGATGCTACAACGCTTACAGAAGCTGGGTATGTTGGAGAAGATGTTGAGAATATATTACTCTCTCTAATAAACGCTGCAGATTTCGATATCAAAAAAGCTGAAAAAGGAATAATTTACATTGATGAAATTGATAAGATTACAAGAAAATCTGACAATCCATCAATAACAAGGGATGTTTCAGGTGAGGGAGTTCAGCAAGCACTCTTGAAAATTTTGGAAGGTACAGTTGCCCAAGTACCTCCGCAAGGTGGTAGAAAGCATCCCCAGCAAGAATATCTTCAAATTGACACAACCAACATTTTGTTCATTGTTGGAGGAGCATTTGACGGTCTTGAGGAAATAATTACAAAAAGACTTGGAGAAAACTCTATTGGCTTTTCTGCTTCTCTAGAGGGATCAAGTAAGATAAATCAAAACGAAGTATTTCAAAATGTAGAGACAAAAGACCTTATTAAGTTTGGATTGATTCCTGAATTTATTGGGAGACTTCCAATAGTGACAAATGTTAATGAATTGGAAAAAGAGTCATTAGTTAAAATTCTCACTGAACCTAAAAATGCAATTACAAAACAGTTCAAAAAGATGTTTGCATTAGATGATATTGAACTTGTCTTTACAGAAGAGTCACTAGGGGCACTTGCAGACCTCGCTTTAGAGAGGAATACAGGAGCAAGGGGACTCAGATCAATACTTGAAAAAATACTTTTAAATGAGATGTACGAATCACCATCAAGAAAAGATATTGATCAAATTATTGTAGACAAAGAAAATGTCTTGGATGGTATCCAACCTAAAATGGTCTTAAATCAGAGTAAAGATTCAAAAGACTCAAAACCTGCATAGATTCATGCAAGATGAACAATACGAGCCTTTAAAATTAGAAAAAAAATGGCAAAAAATCTGGGATGACAAGGATAAATTCACACCTACCCCCTCAGATAAACAATTTTCTATAGTAATTCCACCACCTAATGTAACAGGTTCACTTCACATGGGACACGCACTCGAGCATTCAATTATTGATGTTTTAGTTCGATATATGAGACTTAGAGGTTTTGAAACACTATGGGTACCAGGAACAGATCATGCTGGAATTATTACGCAGTTGTTAGTTGAAAAAGAATTGGCTAGCCAAGGAATTGATAAAAGCACAATAGGTAGAGAGAGATTTGTTGATGAAGTTTGGAAATGGAAAAAAACTTCTGGGGAAAATATCTCTAACCAGATGAAAACATTGGGTATGAGTTGTGATTGGAGTATGGAGAGATTCACAATGGATGATGGATTATCTGAAGCAGTTCAACAAGTCTTTATCGAGCTTTACGAAAAAAAACTTATATACAAAGGGACCAGAATGGTTAACTGGGATACAAAATTAATGTCCGCTGTATCAGATCTTGAAGTAAATATGACGACAAAGCAGGGTAAATTATGGAATCTCAGATACAAAGTTGGAGATGAGCATTTAGTAATTGCGACAACACGTCCAGAAACCCTATTAGGAGATACTGCGATTGCAGTTAATCCTGATGATGAAAGATATAAAAATTTAATTGGAAAAAATGCCACTATTCCCATTGTTAACAGAGAAGTGCCAATTATTGCGGATAATTATGTTGATGTTGATTTCGGTTCAGGTTGTGTAAAAATTACACCCGCCCACGACTTTAATGATTATGAAATAGGAGTTAAGCATTCTCTAGAATCAATTAATTGCATGAATCTTGATGGCACTATAGTAGATGAAGATTTTATTCCAGAAGAGCTAAGGGGAATTGATAGATTTGAAGCGAGAGAACAAATTATTTCTAAACTTGAAAAGTTGAATCAAGTTGAAAGTATAGAAGATTACACAATTCAATTACCTATAGGAGATAGGTCAAAAAGTATTTTAGAGCCAATGATTACTGAACAATGGTTCGTTAAAACTAAAAATATTGCTAAAAAGGCGATAGATGCAGTCGAAACAGATGCAATCAAATTTATTCCAAAAAACTGGGAAAAAACTTATTTTGAGTGGATGTACAATATTCAGGATTGGTGTATATCTAGACAGATTTGGTGGGGACATAGAATCCCAGCATGGTATGACAAAGATGGAAATGTATTTGTAGGACCTTCGGAAGATGAAGTTCGTGAAAAAAATAATCTTTCTAGTGATGAGATTCTGACTCAAGATGAGGATGTCCTGGACACATGGTTTTCTTCAGCTTTATGGCCATTTTCGACATTAGGTTGGCCAGAGGATACAGAAAAATTAAATAAATATTACCCTACGTCACTACTTGTTACAGGATTCGATATTATTTTTTTCTGGGTAGCAAGGATGATAATGATGGGTATGCATTTTCAAGATAAAGTTCCTTTTAAAGATGTTTTAATTCACGGCTTAGTAAGAGATTCTAAAGGACGAAAGATGTCCAAAAGTTTAGGCAACACTATCGACCCCTTAGAGCTTTCTGAAAACCATGGAGCAGATGCATTAAGATTTTCACTAATTGAAAAAGCCTCTCCAGGGCAAGATGTTCCTTTTGACGAAGAATGGACAGTAGCAGCTAAGAAGTTTGGTAACAAAGTCTGGAATGCTGCAAAGTTTGTTCATCTTTATACAGACAAATCTGAAAATTTAACTTTTGAAAATATTGAAAGCCCAGAAAATATTTGGATACTACAAAGGTTTAACTCAACTTTGGAAGAATTTGATTTGCTGTTAAAAGAATATAAAGTATCAGAGGCTTACAAAGTTTTTTACAATTTTTTATGGTCAGAACTTTTTGACTGGTATTTTGAGTTATCAAAAAATTTAATTCTTGGTGACTTATACAAAAGTGAAACAGCACACGTCTTGAGGTCAGTATTTCTTAACTCATTGAAAATCTTAAATCCTGCAATGCCCCATATTACAGAGGAAATATGGAGTTCATTTGAAAAAAATCTTCTAATTGATAATTCTTGGCCATCAGCGTATCCCATCAATAGTTCTAAAACAAGTGAGGTTGAAGATATTAAAAATATTATTACGCAGGTCAGAAATTTTAAAGTAACTTATGGTCTCAAAAATTCACAAAATATTGAATTATTCTCAGAAAATCCAATCAAAGAATGGGCTGAAATGCAGTTACAAGTATTAACTAAATCAACTATTAATGTCGATAGTGAAATCTTTTCAAAACAAGACAATATAGTTATATTTCAAAATCAAGAATTCAAATTCGGATTAATTCCTGGAGATTATATTGATATAGAAGTAGAAAAGAAAAAACTAATTAAGAAGTTAGATGAACTCAACAAAACTTTAGAAATATCTCAAATGAGATTAGATAATAAAAAATTTATTGAAAATGCTGATCCAGAATTAGTTGAACAAGAAAAAAAGAATTTAAATAATGTCACACTCGAAATCACCACAATTAATGAAACTTTACAAACCTTTAATGGATAATTATCAATATTTAGTACAAAAGTCCTCATCCCGTTCAAATAAAAATTTAGAAAGTATAAAAACCTATTTTTCTGATGAGGAACTTTACTATTTAGGGAATAAATCAGTATCAATCGTGGGAACAAATGGTAAGACTTCAACAGCGACAATGCTTAATGGGTTGCTTCTTAGTGAAGGTGTTAAAACATGTTTGTTCACATCTCCGCACTTGATAGCCTTGAATGAGAGAATCCAAACAAACACAAACACAATTTCTGACTCTGAACTCGACTCGCACATGAGTAGCTTAAGAGCTTTTGAAAATGAAAATAACATTGTACTGGGTTATTTTGAGTCTATTTTTTTAATCGCTGCTAAAACTTTTATTGAAAAAGAACTTGGGATTTTCATTGTTGAGGCCGGCATAGGGGGGAGATTGGACACAACTTCAATACTTAATAGTAGAACTGTCTGCTTAACAAACGTGGGATTAGATCATACTGAGTTATTAGGTAATAGTGTAAAAGAGATTCTCCACGAAAAGTTACTTGTGTCACAACAGATTGAAAATTTTATATTAGGAAGTAGCCAAATTCATAAAGAATATGAATCATACATAAAAAGCCTACTTAATATAACAGACAATCAATATTCTTTGGGCTTTGTGTCGGAAAGTAGAAATATGTTCAAAGCCAGTGCCCAAAAAAACTATGTCAAATCCAACCAAAATACAGCCCAAGCAGTTGGTAAGGTCATACTTAATAATTTAAACATAAATAAAAATACTGGTGAATTTACAACTAGTCACAAATACATAAGACCTGTTGGAAGATTCCAAATAATTAATGAGAAACCAAATTTTAAAATACTAGATGGAGCACATAACCCGCCAGGTATTAAAGCCTTTTTTGATCTTCTTGAGGATAGTTATTCAGAACACGAAACTAATAGGATTGACTGTTACATCGCTTTCAATAAAAATAAAGATTTCGAAAAGATGGTCAATATTATTTGGTCAAAAAAGTATGTTAATGTCAAAATTTTAGAAGATGATTTATTTGATGATCAGTTAGATTCTAGACTTTTATATGAATACCATAATTCCGAAGGTAAGCAATTTGCAAAAGGCACTCTTAATGAATTTCACTCTACTAATAAGCCATCTATTTTGTTAGGTAGTTTATATTTAGTTGGAGAATATATAAAGGAATATAAATGAAAACATTTTTTATGATTAAACCAGATGGCGTGAAGAGAAATATTATTGGCGATGTAATTGATAGAGTCGAAAAAAAAGATTTTGTAATTACAAAGATGAAAATGATGCAAATTTCTAAAGAGCTAGCAGAAAGGCATTATGCAGAACATGTTGAAAAACCTTTTTTTAGTGATCTGGTTACATTTATAACCAGCGGTCCTGTTGTTGCAATGGAAGTAGAAGGAGAGAATGCTGTGCTTGCAATTAGAGAATTAATGGGCGCAACAAATCCCTCTGATGCCGATGCTGGAACCATAAGAGGTGACTTGGCAACTAAATTAGAAGAAAATGTAGTACATGGATCTGATTCCGAAGAGAGTGCCGAGAGAGAATTAGGACTGTTTTTCAGCTAAAAATTTCTATTTCACTTGAATATTTACTCTATTAGTCTGAATATACATGGCAGGATTAAACCTTAGAAGAACTTTATTTGGCGGTAACGATATCGCAATAGACCTTGGTACCGCAAATACCCTTATTTATGTAAAAGGGGTCGGAGTTGTAGTAGATGAACCAACTATTTTAGCGATCAATAAGGGTGATGGCAGCATTCTTGCTGTAGGAAATGAAGCAAAAAAATTGATTGGCCGAGTTCCAGACTCTATAGAACTCGTAAAACCACTCCGAGATGGTGTTATATCTGAGATAGAAATGGCAGAAGAACTAGTTAAGACATTACTTTCTAGAGCAATCGGACGTGCATACTCTAAACCAAGAATTGTAATTTGTGTTCCTAATGGTGTTACAAGCGTTGAACAAAGATCGATTGAAACAGCAGCGCATGCAACAGGTGCCTCTGAGGTTTTCACCATTGAAGAACCGATGGCCGCATCAATTGGAGCGGGTTTACAAGTTTTTGAACCAGTCGGAAATATGGTTATAGATATCGGTGGAGGAACTACTGAGATTGCTGTTATTTCTATGGGGGACGTAGTTAATGCTAACTCAGTTCGTATTGGAGGAGAAGACATGACTGAGAAATTAATAGAATTTCTCAGAAGTGAGCACGCTATGTTAATAGATGAGGGAATTGCTGAGTCTCTTAAGCATGCTGTAGGTTCTGCATTTCAGTATGATAAAGAACCGCAGGTCACTGTTACGGGAAGAGATATAGTCAAAGGCGTTCCAAAACAGGTACTTCTTGAAGCTTCGGATGTTCGTGATGCTTTAGCTCCAATTATTAACGAAATTATTGAAGCTATAAGAATTTCACTATCTAAAACTCCTCCAGCTCTTGTATCCGACATTGACAAAGACGGTGCTTGGTTGACTGGTGGTGGTTCTATACTTAAACAACTTGATAGAAAGATTGCAGAAGAATTAGGTATCCCAATAAATATGACAGATGATCCACTAAGTACAGTTGTAGTTGGTTCGGGTATCTGCCTTGAAAGATTTGAAGATTTCAGAACGGTATTAAAGTCATCACCAAAACCAAACTAGCCCATGATTAATAACAACAGTCCAGGAAGAAGAGTTTACATATTTTTCATTTTTGGGATTCTTCTAAGCGCTATAGTGTTTACTATAGATATTTTTTCAGAGAGAAATCTTTCAAAGTACTTGAATGATAACTTTGATATTTTATTACCACAACCTGACATAGATGGTAAGGTCTCCTCTTTTTCTTCACTTGAAGTATTTAAAACAAAATCTAATTTAATAAATGAGAATATTCGTTTAAAAAATGAAGTTATAGAATTACGAAAACTTCAAGTTGAAAATGAAAAACTAAGAGATCAAAATTATAGTTACAATGCTATCACTAAGAGTATTGACACTGCATTCTACAATATTATTGAAACATCAATCATTTTTAAAAACCCTTCTGAGGAATATATTATTTCCGGAGGAGAAGATCTTAATCTAAAGGTGAAAGATTTGATTATTGATGAAAATTCTTTTGTCGTAGGGGTCGTTTCGGCAGTAAGAAAAAATCAATCAATAATCTCATCTATTCAGAATCCTACATTTACTATCGAAGGACTAGATAAATATGGAAACGAATATTTGATAACTTCAGATAGTGAAAATCTTATAATTAATTCTATTAACGTAGTTGCTGAAAATACAGATATTAAATATATTTATACAGATATTTCTTATGGCCACCCAGGTCAGTTTCCTATTGTAGACTTGTCTACTACACCAGTATCTTTTGCAAATGATAAAATAAGTGCACAAGTCCCCATTTATTTTAAGGTAAATTATTTTTCTAATATATATTTGGTAAAGATTAAATGACATATGTTAAAAGCGTAGTATTGGTTCTTTTAACTCTTTTCTTAATATACACAGAGGTAAGAACAAATACTTTATTGAGTTCAATTGATTATTTAGAATTTTTACCTTTTTTATATTTTATTTTTTATGTTTCGATATTCTTTTTTTCAAGACTTTCTGTTTTAGTGGTTTTATTGAGTGGTTTTTATTTCGATCTTTTCTTTTCAGATAATTTCTTAGGATATACCTCCATAAAACTTCTCTCTATTTGCATGCTCATTCATTTTATAAACAGCAAATTTTCGAGAGGTATTCTTGTGGAGTTTATGTTATTTTATCTTTGTGCATTATTTTATAAATTTGAAGTAATCGTACTTTCCATTGACAGCAGTATTTTTTTCTTATTAATTATTTGTTTACCTAATTACCTTTTATTTAATTTATTGACCAGTACTCTAAGAAGAGATGTTTTTTCAACAAAAATTTAGACTACTTTCATTTTTAATAAGCGTTATCTTTCTAGGGTTGATTTTTAATATTTATAATTTACAGATAATCAACAGGGAAGATGCAATAGAGTCGGTAAATATACAAACACTGGATACTTTTTACATTGCTTCACCAAGGGGGGAAATTTACGACACAAATAATAATAAGCTTGCATCATCATCACTAGAGCCACATCTTTTTGTAAATTTAAGAAAAATAAATGATAAAAATATTAGTAAATATGAACAGTATATTAAATACAATTTTACCGATTTAGAAGATACATTCATTTCCGACCTTTTTGAAAGCAAAAATTTAATGGTTAAAGTTGCCAACATTACAGAACTAAGCTTTGATGAAAGACAAAGTTTATCTTCATTAGATGCTTTTGAAATATTTGATTTTCCAGTCAGAAAATACGAATATGATAATATTGCTTCACATATCATAGGTTATTTAGGTGAACCATCATTGGAGGACATTAAAAGCTTTCCACTTGCTGCGTACTCTAATATTGTTGGCAAAAATGGTTTAGAAAGATATTACCAGAAAGACTTAGCAGGAAATCCAACTCAAATTATATTTCAAGGGAGTGAAATAAAAGAAATAGTCAATGGAAGTCCTGGAAAAGATATTATTTCAAGTTTAGATATAGATCTTCAAATAGTTGCAACAGAGTCACTTTTACAGGGTATGCAGTTAGCTAATGAAAGATTTGAATCAAGCAATAAAATACAAAAAGGAGCAGTAGTAGTCCTCGATATTCGCACCAATGAAGTTCTGTCCCTAGTCTCTTTGCCAGATTATAATCCTAACAACTTTGTGGATGGAATTTCAAATAGGGAGTTTAATGAGTTAAATATTACTGGAGCTTTCAATAATTACCCCATTCAAGGTCAATATCCTCCTGGTTCAGTTTTTAAAGTAGTTGCTTATTGGTTGGCAGAACAAGAAAACCTATACCCAGAAGGATTATCATCACGAAATGGAAAAATTGATTGTGAAGGTAGCCTTGTATTTGGTTTCAATGATGGATCTCAACAAGTATACAATGACTGGAAAGAGGAAGGTCACGGACGCGTAAATTTAAGCTCTTCGATTAAAGAATCTTGTAACGTATATTTTTGGGATATTGCTTTAAAAATATGGAGAGATTATGAAGGAACGTCTTCAGAATCCATACTCCAAGAATATGCAAAAAGTTTGGGTTTTGGTGAATTAACTAATATCGATTTACCTTATGAAGCTAGTGGGGTTGTTCCTGATAGAAATCTTTTTGAAGATTGGGCAGTGTCTCAACCTGAAAGAGTGAGAGCGGAAGGCTGGCTAGGTGGAGATTTAATGAATCTCATTATCGGTCAAGGAGCGATCACTACAACACCAATTCAGGTAGCAAATGCATACAGAACCTTAATATCTGGTAAATTAAGTAAACCATATATTAATCTTGATCAACAAGATAACAAAGAGCTGTTATTAGAAGTAAATGAAACCTTTATCAATTTTTTGTTACAAGATCTTAATTCTGTCACAAACGAAGGGGGAACTGCGCATGCTTCATTTTCAATTCTTGGAAATAACGTAAAGGATGTTGGAGGTAAAACGGGAACAGCACAAAACTCAGGTGATAAAAATAACACATCTTGGTTTGTCGGAATAGACTCAATTAGTAATCCAAGATATGTCATTGCTACAGTTGTTGAAGAGGGTGGTTCTGGTAGTGCAATTGCAGCACCAGTTACTCGAAGAATAATTCAATCTTTACGTGGTGTAAACCCAACTCCTGTGAAGTTTGGAGAAATAACAGAATGATTAATAGAAAGATAACTATTCTCGGCCCAGAGGGTACAAATTTAACACTTCTAATTTTATTTTTATTCTTAAATTTTATTTCTTGGCTTACTTTATTTACACTTTCGGATGGCTTGACTTTTGATCTTCAAAATTCTGTTTTCAGACAGATGACATTTTCAATCCTTGCCATAATCTTATTTTTTGCTATTACGTATATTTCACTTGATCAAATTAATAACTACACTTATTTATTTTTTGGGTTGGTTTCTCTTCTATTGGTTTTGTTATTTACAACAGATCCAAAAGAAGGTGTAAGAAGGTGGTTTGATCTAGGTCTGATAGATTTTCAGCCATCAGAATATATCAAAATTGCTCTTGTTCTTTTTATTTCTAAATCTTTTTCAGAAAATTTCAATAAAGTATATATCGGTCTTATTTCTTTTATTCCAATAGCATTAGTCTTTTTTCAACCTGACTTAGGTACAACTACATTGTTATTAGCTATTACATTGAGCATGTTTCTAGTATCTGATATTAAAACACGAACTATATTCTCTATAGTTCTCCTTGGTGGAGTTTCATTCTTTGGATTATTAGAGTTGGGTTTTATAAATTCGTATCAACTAAACAGAATTACTAGTTTTTTTGATTCTGTAGATTTCGCACAATCACAAAGTAGATTAGCTATTTCTAGTGGGGGGTTTTCAGGACAATTCTTTGAAGTTGAAAAAATAAATCAAATTTTTATACCTGTTCAAAGTACAGATTTTATTTTTTCCGCTTACGCCTATCAATTTGGATTTATAGGTGTAATAATTTTATTTGGTCTATGGGCGTTCTTTTTTTACAGAGTGGCAAAAATAATAGTATCTACTCAATCAGATTTTGAAAAATTTGTACTTGCTGGTTTTTCAGGATCTCTTATTTTTCAAATATTCATAAATATCTCAACAGTAATTGGAATTATACCGGTTACAGGAATGCCTTTTCCCTTACTTAGTTTGGGCGGGTCTTCCATTGTTGCAACTGCAGTTATTTTTGGGATTATAAATAGAATATTTATTGAAAATAACGTAGTTATTTAATATTCCATACCCACTATCCTTAATTTATGAGTTTTTATAATATATTTTCACATCAATATGGAGGTTTTAATGTTTGGATTATTCAAAAAATCAAAAGTAATACGAAAGAGCGATGAACAGTTAGATAAAACTGAAACTAAATGGTTCAAGGGTCAAAAAGTAAAAATTAAAACGGGAACCACATCTAGTCGTCCTAATAAAAAAAATTATCGAAATAATAGATCTAACAACCAAACATGGTTTAAAGAAGCACCACTGCCTGTACCGAATGTAGAAAAAAAGCAGATGCTAATAAGTTCAAAAGGTGGCTCATCAAAGATAGCAATATTAGAAGGAGCGTCTCTTGTAGAGTACTATTCTGATCAAAACAAGAAGCAATCACTTGTAGGAAACATATATTTAGGAAAAGTAAAAAACATCCTTCCAGGTATGGAAGCTGCTTTTGTGTCTTTCGGCGAGGAAAAAAATGGTGTTATTTATGTCGCAGATATTTCAAACTCAAAAAGAAATTCTAAAATTGAGCACTTACTAAAACCAGAACAGGAAATATTAGTACAAGTTGTTAAAGACGCAATGGGTGAAAAGGGTGCGAGACTAACTGGTCAAATTTCATTTCCGGGAAGGTACCTTGTCTTAATTCCAAACTCTAACACCAAAGGGATTTCTAGAAGGCTTCCTGAGCAAGAGAGGTCACGTTTAGACAGAATAATTAGAAAAATTAAACCTGAAGGATTTGGAGTAATTGTCAGAACAGCTGCAGAAGGTGTATCTGAAAGTTCACTAAAAAATGATATCGATAAATTAGCTGATGAATGGTCTGCTGTGTCATCAAGCAATCAAGGAACTGCTCCAGTTTTAATCCATGAGGAACCAGATGTTTCTATAAAAGTTATTAGAGAGCATTTGAATTCAAATTTTAAGAAATTACTAATTGAAAAAAACAAAAATTTTGATGCCGTTAAAAAATATGTAGAAGATACTTCACCAGAGCTAACAAATATTATTGAAAGTTATGATGACAAGTTAGATCTTTTTGAAAGATATCACATAGAAGACCAAATCCAAAAAGCATTAGATAGAAAAGTTTGGTTACCTTCTGGAGGTCATTTGATAATAGATCCAACAGAAGCCCTGACTGTTATAGATGTAAATACAGGAAAATTCGTTGGTAAAGACAGTCTTGAAGAAACCGTTTATGAAAACAACTTAGAAGCTGCTGAAGAAATTGCACGCCAACTACGTTTAAGGGATATAGGTGGAATAATAGTTATTGATTTTATAGATATGGAATCTATTAAAAAACAACAAAACTTACTTACCAAGTTGAAACAAGAACTTGCGAAAGACAAAACAAGAACTCAAGTATTTGAAATTTCGAGATTAGGACTTGTTGAGATGACTAGAAAAAATGTTGCTGCAGGTCTAATTGAAACATTTTCTGAAGAGTGTGAAGTATGCAGTGGAAGAGGTTTAATTATAAACGATATATTTTCAAATAATTCACAAGAAAATAATACACTTGAATCCGAAGCCGTAGTAGAGTGATTTAGTTATGAGTATATATGCAGTAATTAAAGTTGGAGCAGTTCAACAAAGAGTTTCAGTAGGGGATACAATTGAAGTACCACATAATTTTCCTGATGCAGCTGTAGAGCCAATTTTCATGGGCTCTAACAAGGGTCAAATAAAAGCAGACAAAGATTCTTTGAAAGATTCGTTAGTCGAGTTTGAAACAATGGGAAACACTAAATCAAAAAAAATCAATATTTTCCAATATAAAAATAAAACTGGTAACAGAAGAAGAATGGGTTACAGAGAAGATAAGAAAATAATTAAGATAACTTCTATTTCTAACTCTGATTTTGGAGAAGAGGAGTAAACATGTCAAAAACAAAAGCTGGTGGTTCAACTAGGAATGGTAGAGATTCAGAATCGAAACGACTGGGTACTAAAGTATATGATGGCCAAGATATTTCCGCAGGTTCAATAGTAATTAGACAGCGCGGTACAAAAATTCACCCAGGAGAGAATGTTTCCAAAGGTGGAGACGATACACTTTTTGCAAAAATCGATGGAGTGGTTAAATATTCTTCAAGGAATGGTAGAAAACTAGTAAATATCATTCCAAAATGAAGCAATGTTCATCGACAAGATTGACCTAACTTTATTTTCTGGTTCTGGGGGTTCAGGATCCATAAGCTTTAGTTCCAAAAGTTCTAAAACTTCACCTAATGGTGCAAGTGGAGGAAATGGTGGGTCTGTATTATTAAAAACAAACAAAAAGTTATTTGATTTCACACACATCTATTCAAAAAGTATATTCAAAGCAGAAAATGGTGGAGATGCTTCAAAAAACCTTCAGTCAGGAAAAAATGCTGAAGATTTGATTATCGAAGTACCATTAGGAACTAGTGTATATGACGAATCTGGACTAATAGCTAAATTAATACATGAGAATCAGGAATTATCTTTACTTAAAGGTGGAAGAGGTGGATCAGGTAATAAAGATCTTAAATCTTCAAGAAATCCTAATCCAGGAATTGCAGAACAGGGACAAAAAAGAAATAGAAAAGATATAAAACTTGAATTAAGTTTAATAACTGATATTGCTATATTAGGTTTACCAAATTCAGGAAAAAGCACTTTAATCAAAAAAATTACAAATTCAAATGCAAAAACTGATTCGTACCCCTTTACTACAATTTCACCAAATCTTGGGGTAATAGAAAATTTACGTGATAAATACGTAATTTGCGATCTTCCTGGACTAATTAAAGGAGCAGCTACAGGAGTTGGTTTGGGTAAATCAATACTGAAGCATTTAATAAACACAAAAGCTCTTATTTTTCTCTTAGACCCCTCCAACATCGAACTAACCACAGACGAACAGATTGAACTGCTCCAGACCGAAATTAATGGATATGATGAAAAACTTAAGCAACTACCAGTTTTAATAGTAGTGAATAAATCTGATCTTGTTGACCTAGATGATCAAATGATAACTATCTCAGCATTAGAAGGATTGGGTTTAAATTTACTACTTGAAAAAATTGAAGAACTTGATCTTAAAAATCTTAAAACATTAAACAAAAGTTATTTAAAAACAGAAATAAAGAAAAATGAATTTACAATTCAAAATCTATCACCGGATTATTGGGATGTTTCAGGTAATGATGTTGAAAATATTATTAATTTAATTGGAAATGAAAGTGATGTTTTTAATGAGATTTCATATAGGTTTGAAAATTCAAATATTCCTGATGAATTAAAATTGTTGGGAGTCCATAAAGGAAGTACCATCAAACTAGGTAAATACGAGTTTATTTATGAAGAATAAAAAAAATATAGTTATTAAATTGGGAACAACTTCAGTTATTCAAGATAACGTTCTGAACTACGAATTTATTGATTCGTTAGCTAGGAGTGTTACAGTCTTAAAAAAACAAGGTGTTAACACACTCATAGTTACATCAGGAGCTGTTCAGCTTGGAGCGAATGAGTTAAGATTAGAAAAAAGACCGACAAATTTAAAAGCTCTCCAAGTTGCTTCTGCTATTGGTCAAATAGAATTAATAAACTCGTATAAAAATATTTTTCAGAAGCATAATTTAAAAGTTGCCCAAGTTTTAATGTCTAAAAATGTTTTAGAAGATAGATCACAATTTGTAAATACGACAGATGCATTTAATGAGTTAATAAATCAGGATATTATTCCCATAATTAATGAAAATGACATTGTTGCTACCGAGGAACTCAAGTTTGGAGATAATGATCGTCTATCTGCAATTGTCGCTATTCTTACCAAAGCTGACAAACTAATAATTGTGACCGATCAAGAGGGTCTTTTTAATTCGGATCCTATATCCAGTATGGAAGCTAAAAAAATTGACTACATTGAATTTGATTCAGAAGAACTTACAAACTTAATTGAAACATCTACTTCAGGCAGAGGAATGGGGGGTTTCTCCACTAAAATAATGGCTGGACAGATGGCTGGCTTTTCTGGTATACCCACCCAAATAATATCTTGGGATAAAGATGCTTTAAAAGACGTTGTAGATGGAAAAAAGATAGGTACTTTTATTAAGCCTTCAATTAAGAAAGTAAAATTAAAGAAATTGTGGATAGCATACGGCTTACAAGTTACTGGACGAGTTGTTGTAGATCGAGGAGCTATTGAAGCACTAAAATCTAACGCATCTCTGCTATCTATCGGAATCAAAGAAATAACTATGAGTTTTAATGCAGGTGACGGAGTTGAGATTGTTGATGAACTAAATAATCCTATCGCTAAAGGGTTGGCTAAGATAAATAGTTCTAAGATTTTAAAAGATACAAATGAGATAGTTATTCATAAGGATAATTTATTAATCTTATAAAAAGATTTTTATTACTGTAATAATCAAATAAACTTGATATGTGTTAAAAGATATTGGTATTAAAGCTCAAAAAGCGGCTCGTGAATTAATAAATCTTGATTCAGATCTTAAAAATAAAGTAATTGTTGAGATGTCTCAGCAGTTACTTAAAGATAAAGATGAAATTTTGAATGCCAATAAAAATGATATTAAAAATGTTAAAGATCTTAATCTTTCAGCAGCATTAATCGATAGATTAACTCTTACCGAAGAAAGATTACAAGGCATGAGTGATGGGCTTTTAAAAATTGTGTCTTTAGATGATCCTGTAAACTCAATTACAGCTTCATGGAAAACTAAAGAAGGGTTGAACATCAATAAAGTAAGATCACCCTTTGGTGTAATTGGTGTTATTTATGAAGCTAGGCCAAATGTTACTAGCGATGTTTCAGCATTATGTTTGAAATCTGGTAATGCGGTGGTGTTAAAAGGCTCAAGTTATTGTGTAGATTCAAATAGTCAAATATTAGCTTCTCTACAAAAATGCCTTGTATTTAATCAGATTGACAAAAATTCAATTCAGCTCATTAAGAGTAAAGATCGAGAAGATGCAATAAAATTTATGCAATTGAAAGAATACATCGACCTAATAGTACCAAGAGGGGGAAGAGGTTTAATTGATACCTTAGTAGAAAATGCAAAAGTCCCATTCATTTTGGACGGCGATGGAAATGTACATTTATATATACACGAAGATGCCAAGAAAGAATATATCAACAATATTGTCATAAACTCGAAAGTGCAAAGACCAGGAGTGTGTAACGCATTAGAAACTCTTCTTATTAATCGAAAAGTATATGAAGAAATGGGTAAAGAAATTGTATCTGAATTATTAACCAACAATGTTGAATTATTCGTAGACAAAGACATAATCAAAGATTTCCCTTCTTTAGAGGAGGTAACAAACATGCATTACGAAACTGAGTTTCATGATTTAAAACTAGCAATTGGCATTGTAGATACCGTAGAAGAGGCAATACATCATATTCAGAAGTATTCTTCAGGTCATACAGAAGCGATAATCACTGAATCTACAAGTACGTCTGAATTGTTTTCTAAAAGTATTGACTCCTCTGTTATATTTATAAATACCTCTACAAGATTTACAGATGGTGAGATGTTTGGATTCGGTGCGGAGGTCGGCATAAGCACTCAGAAACTGCATGTACGGGGACCTATGGGGCTTGAAGCACTAACAACAGAGCGTTATGTGGTAACTACAGAAGGGATAATTAGAGAGTGAATACCAAAGATTTAAACTTAAAAGAATTAGAACAAAGTGGATACTTTACAACCCAGAGCTTGGTTGATGTAATAAATGCCGCACGTTTTCTCAATAAGCCGCTATTAATTGAAGGTCCCGCAGGAACTGGAAAAACTTTTCTCGCTAAAACTTTATCGAAAATTCTAAATTTAGAATTAATCCGTCTTCAGTGTCACGAAGGAATAGATGAAGATAGGGCAGTATATGAATGGAACTACAAAAAACAACTGTTATCCATTCAAAGCAAATCAGATACAAGTAATTTATTTTCGGAAGAGTATTTGATAAAAAGACCGCTATTAACAGCTTTGACTTCTCAAGTTGATAATTTATTACTTATTGATGAAGTAGATAGGGCTGATGAGGAATTTGAGGCTTTATTACTAGAGATCCTAGCTGAAAACCAGATAACAATTCCAGAAATGGGAACAATTACTGGTGAGGAAAATAAAGTTATCATCCTTACATCAAACAACACAAGAGAATTATCAGATGCCTTAAGAAGAAGGTGTATATATCTTTATTTGGATTTTCCAACAATAGATATTGAAAAAAGAGTTCTGATGCATACGGTTGATGAGATTACTGAAGATGATGCAATTAAGTATGCATCTCTTATTTCACACATCAGAAATTTAAATTTAAACAAGATACCATCTTTAATTGAATCTGTAGAGTGGGTAAAATTTAATATTTTTAACAAGAGTAAAATATATGAAAATCTAGGCATACTGCTTAAAGATAAATCTGATCACAAGCTCTATCTGGAAAGTATGGAAAATTTTAATGAATCTAACAACAAGTGAGTTAGTAAAGTTTTCAAATTATTGTAAAGACAATGACTTTTATATACCTGTTGAATCAACAGAAAGTTTTTTGAGATACAAAATTTCAAAAAATATCAGTACGCTAGAAGAAAGCTTAAAGTATTTTTTGTATCTGGTTCCTAAAGATAAAGAAAGTCAGACCACTTTAAAAAACTTAATCTATGGATATTTCCAGGTATCTCTGGTTGAAACTAGTGATGATGCATTTCATATAATTGATGAATACTTAAGTGGAAATGATGATCTTCTTGAGATGCTGGAAGAGCTTAACGCTGGTGGTTTATCTATTTTAGAAAAGCTTTCTATTGATTTAATTTCTAATGATATTGAAGCTGATTTCACAAGGCCTGTCTCTGATTTATATTGGCTTAACCAGGTAAAAAAAACCTTAAACTATCAAAATTTTTTAAATGTGTTTGATAATCTTAATACCTCTAATTTTTCAGAACTAACCAATCAACTAAATAGAAAAAATATGGAAAGTTTATTAGACACTCAAATATTAGAAAAGATAAGAGAAGAAAGAAATAAACAGAAAAGTCCCTATGAACCCTCAGAGTTAAATCCTAAAAATGAGCTCAATGAAACAGATTTTCTCTTCACCAATCAAGAGGAACGTCGACTCTTACTTGAGCAAACTTACCAATTAGGAAATAGGCTTGCAGTGAAATATAAACGATTTGTAAGGGAGTCAACAAAGGGTCGTCTATTTTTTAGAAAAACAATAAGGAAATCATTACAATATGGAGGAACTCTTCAAAAAATAATTTTCAAACCAAAACTACGCCAAAAACCAAAATTGACTATTGTTTGCGACATAAGTGGCTCAATGGCATTAAATTCTTTATTTGGCGTTACTTTACTTTATGGGATGGTTAATAAATTCACATCAATAAAGGCCTATGTATTTATTGATGGAATTACTGAAATATCAAAGACATTGAGAAACATTAAAAAAAATGAAATAGAAACCATATTTTCTAGATGGAGTGAGTTTGTTAAATTTGACGGTCATTCAGATTATCAAAAATCTTTTGAAGAACTTCTCGAAGATGATTTTTCTAAAAAAGGCACTCTTATTGTTATTGGTGATGCCAGGAACAATTACAGGAATATTTCTAAATTACTTATAAGCAACCTAAATGAGAAATATCATAGAATATTTTGGATAAATCCGGAGCAAGAAAAGTATTGGAATACAGGTGATAGCCAGATGAACAAGTTTGAGGCAATAAATAATAAAACAGTCGAAGTAAGAAACTATAAACAATTGAAGAACTTTGTTAAAGAACTAGATTTTAAAACGGTTCTATCATCATGAATATTGGAATATTAGGAGGTACATTCGATCCTCCACATCAAGCACATTGTGAAATTTCTTCAAGAGCAATTGAACAATACGATTTAGATAAAGTTCTATTTGTTCCCTCTAAAAACCCATGGCAAAAATCTGTTAAGACTACATATAAAGATCGCTACAACATGACAAATCTACTTGTAGAAAATTATCAACAATTTGAAGTTAGTGATGTAGAGGAGAGTAACCCCAAACAAACATATACAGTTGATACTCTAAAAAACTTATCAATCCCCAAAGAGGAGTTATTCTTCATACTTGGCGCTGATGTAGCAGTTGATATCAAAACATGGAATAACTATCAAGAGCTAGAGAATCTCACAAATTTCTTAATTGCACCGAGAGATGACATTCCTAAAGATTCTCTTAATAGTGAGTTCCCTTTTGTTTATAACTTAATTGCTGGGGATGAACTGGACATTAGTTCAACCACAATAAGAAAAAAGTACCATGAGGGAGTTAATTTAGATCAGATAATTCCCAATAATGTTCTGAGTTATATTACAGAAAATAATATTTATTAATTTTTCCACGTCTTTTTGTAAAAGAGTATTGCTATGGGGAATATTTCGAGCCTTCCAACGATCATTAAAAAACAAATTACCAATTTAGATACCGAGTCCATAAATGCAAAGTTTTGTATGGGACCTACTTCATTTAAACCCGGACCAATGTTATTCATAGCTGAAGCAACACTACTTAAAACTCCTTCAAACGAGAGATTAATTCCAGCAGCACTTGAAGAGGCGCTTAATGCGAATGTTCCAAGAACAAAAATTGCAACATATAGTATAAAAAATGTCTGTACAGACTCTATCATTTTTTCAGGAAGAGCTGAACGCGACATTCTTATTTTAAATATTGCATTGGGATACAATATTTTGCGTATCTCATTTCTAACTGATTTGAGTAAAGCGATTACTCTAATTGTTTTAAGACCTCCAGCAGTTGATCCTGCCATACCTCCTAAAAACATTAAACCTAATATAAATGCTCTATAGTCAACACTCCATAGTTCATAGTCAACATTTGTAAATCCAGTTGTAGTTATGAGAGTCAATGATGTAAACAATGCAGAGTTTACTGCTTCAAGATAGGATTCATTGATAGATAGTGTTTTTGGGATGAATATAAATGTGGATGCAAGAACAATAAATAGATAAAATTTAAATTCTGTACTATCTAATAAACTTTTCACATTTTTAAAGCTTTTGAATATAAGCGTAAAAGAAATTCCAGCAATAAACATGAATAATATAATTACCCACTTTGCCGATTGGTTCATTTCAGAAACAGAAGAGTTTAGAATGCTGAAACCACCTGTAGATAATGTAGTTAACGAATGATTTAATGCAGAGTATAAACTCAAACCACTTAGGTATAAAAGTCCTGTTTCAAGCAATGTTAAACCAGAGTAAACACCCCACAAAAGTTTTGCTGTGTCTTGAAATCGTGGCGTTAATCTATCCGCAACAGGACCGGGGGATTCAGCTTTAAACAAATTGATACCTCCCGAACCTAAAAGGGGAAGGACAGTTATTGTTAACACAACAATTCCCATACCGCCTAACCATTGAGTTGTAGATCTCCATAAAAGCAAAGATGCATTTACAGATTCAATATTGGTTAAGACAGAAGAACCTGTAGTTGTAAACCCAGAAACTGTTTCAAATAAAATATCAACAAATGTTAATTTGATATTTGCAAGTAAATATGGGATTGTTCCATAGACAGAAATTAATATCCATGAAATACCCACTGCACCAAACCCTTGGATCGTTGAAAGCTTTCTAGTTGGTAAAATATTTCTTCTTATTAAGAACGAAAAAATAAGGGTGATGAGTAGAAGTACTACTAGAGAGTTGGCGTAATCATAGTCTTTCTCATAATATCCATAAAAAATAGTTGGCAGAAGGGATGCAGCCAATACTGGGTACACAGCCGAACTGATGAAGATTATGATTTTTAACATTTAAAGGTTAACAGAATACTTCTTCTACTTCTTCAACACTCTCAGGGTGAGTAAAAACAACTAACTTATCTTTAGCTGCAAATTTCCAACTTCCAGAGGGTATGTAGGTGTTTTCTCTTCTTGTCACACCAGCAATAAGACAATTATTAGGTAGCTCCAATTCCGAAATTGATTTATCCAAAACTTCACATTTCTCACTGATGATTATCTCCAATGCTTCAATGTCGGTATCTTCAAAGGTAAGGGCAAATGTCACTTGAGAAGAACGAACATCTTTTAATATAGAGTTAGCTGCAGAAATTCTTGTTGAGATAGTTGCCTGAATAGAGGAGTCTTTTAAAAGTTCTAAATAATCAATCTTGTTTACTCTTGTAATGATCTCTGTTGCCCCAAGAGCTTTTCCAACCAGTGAGCAAACTATATTCTTAGAATCATCTTTACTTAATGCTACAATTGCAGATTCATCATCCACACCAATATCAATCAAATTATTAGGAACTTTTGGATCATTACACACGACTATAACGTGAGAATTATTTTCAGCTATTCGGTTACAGTCTTCCTCGTCATCGTCAATGACAACAATATCATATTTCTTATATAGCCTCTGAGCTAATAATTCCGAAGCACGTGAGGCACCTATGATTATCACTTTTTTTAATTCTTTTTTTTCTTCTATGCCAAGAAGAGATAAAGCAGTTTGAACATCACCGTTCTTAACTATCAACTTGACATGGTCATTTATTTTAAGTTCGGTGTCACCATTTGCTAATTGTGACTCACTATCCCTGACGTAAGCGGTCACAAGCCAGTTCTCCCTACCTCCAAATTCATGTATATTGCTCAATTTGTTATTCAGCAAAGGTGATGATTCTGCAATTACACCCCCGATTGAGAGAAGTTTTCCGTTACAAAATTCATGTATGTCGTATATCCCTGCCCTGGTTAGCAACTTTTCAATTTCATCACAAGCTGAATCTGAAGGGTCAATAATCTGGTCTATTTTAAGTTCTTCAAGTTCATTTTTCATTGAATTATCTTGAACACGAGCAAAGGATTTCTTTGTACCCATATTTTTTGCTAAATAGCAGCTGAGCATGTTTACATTTTCATTGTCTGTGACTGCGATAATCAAATCTGCTTCTTCTGCGCCAGCTTGCATAAGAGAACTTGGACTTCCACCATTACCTTGAATAACTAATGCGTCTAATGTGGAGTTAAGTTCTTCGACTTTTGTAAAGTTTTCCTCTATTAGAGTTACGTCATGTTGCTCACCAGAGAGTTTAGTTGCTAAAAAGTTACCAACTTCCCCAGCGCCAATAATGATTATTTTTTTCAAATTAGCCTCAATATTAAGAATAGTGTGATTATTTATTACATGGTAATATATTTAATAGTGTCTAACAAAATAAAT
>ERZ1046367.55-NODE-55-length-90258-cov-6.805971_pt1 | contig 90258 bp, 93 predicted proteins | sample MGYA00383091_ERZ1046367 | MGnify/ENA primary metagenome ERZ1046367 (study PRJEB29581, sample SAMEA5548361) | metagenome | biome: marine; feature: coastal; material: water | depth 50 m | study: Short-term variability in the microbial, nano- and picoplankton dynamics... | reverse complement strand
TGTCTAAAAAAAGTGTAAAATATTGAATAATATAGTGAAAAACTATGTTTATAGCCTTGAATACCTCAAATTAGGCATTATAATTACTTTGTAGGAGTAATTAGTTATGAGTAGCCAACTTATGGAAAATTTACCAGCAGAGTTATCATTAGGCTTAGAGTCCGGTGATTCATTGGATATTTATCTTAATCAATTAAGAAAAACACCTTTATTATCTAAAGAGGAAGAAAATTCATTGTTTAAGAAACTGAATTCATCTGATGACCTTGAAGCTGCAAGAAAACTAGTCTTAGCACATCTAAGGTTTGTAGTTCATGTGGCTAAGACATACAAAGGTTATGGGTTGCCTCTTCTTGATTTAATACAAGAAGGTAATATAGGTTTAATGAAAGCGGTAAAGAGATTCGATCCTGATAAAAATGTTAGGTTATTATCTTTTGCTATTTATTGGATTAGGGCAGAGATTCATGAATTCGTAATAAAAAACTGGAGGATGGTAAAAGTTGCAACAACCAAAGCTCAACGTAAATTATTCTTTAAGCTTAAAAGCAAAAAGACTCATACATCTTGGTTAACAGAAACAGAGAAGAAAGATATCGCTTGCGAACTAAATGTAAAGCCAGAAACTGTTACGCAAATGGAATCTAGACTGAGCGGAAAAGATATATCTTTTGATCCTTCGGATGAAGATGATGTATCTCCATCAGCATATCTAACTGGTAATATTTTAGATCCTCTAGAAAATCTAGAATATGAAAATGATTCCTCTGATAGTCTTCATAGATTAGAAGTCGCGATGTCAAAACTAGATGACAGAAGTAAAGATATAATAAGTCATCGATATCTATTGGAAAACAAGAGCACTCTAAATGATTTGTCTAAAAAATATAATATTTCTAAAGAACGTATTAGACAAATAGAGAATAAATCGCTTAATCTTTTGAAAGATAGTATCTTAATAGCTTAAGTTATTTCTAACTACTAGATAAATACCAAAAATGATCAAATAATAGTAATGCAAAAAGTACTGCAAGGTAAGTTATGGAATACTTAAATAAAGCAATCGCCTCTGAAGCAGATTTACTAACCATTAACATATAAGAGTCTAAAACAAACTTGAGACCTATCAATACAACTCCTGTTAAGTATATAAATCCTGACAAGCCTAGAATGTATGGAAATAGTGTTATACAAAAAAGAAGTATAGAATATAAAAATATATGCAGTCTTGCAAAGTCTCTGCCGTGTGTAACTGGCAGCATAGGTATATCTGCTTTCTTATAATCTTCGTACTTATATACAGCAAGCGCCCAAAAATGTGGAGGAGTCCATAAAAAAATAATTAAGAATAATACTAATGGAAATGGCTCAATTTGATTAGTAATAGATGTCCAGCCCAATAATGGTGGCATGGCACCAGCAATCCCACCAATAACAATATTTTGCGATGTTAGATTTTTTAGATAAACAGAATATATTACCGAATATATTATGATTGATAATAATGTTAATAATGCAGTTAACGTATTTACGAAAACATAAAGCATTGTTATTGATGTTACAGAGAGAAATAAGGCAAAATATATTGCATGTAATGGTTTTATCGAACCATTTACTAGAGGGCGTGACTTTGTTCTATCCATGATGGAGTCAATCTTCTGATCTACGACATGATTGATAATTGCTGCTGCAGATGCTGCTAGTCCAATCCCTAGGCTCGAAAATAATATTAACTCATAATTTAAGCTATCCTGATGTGCCAGCAACATTCCCACAATAGCTGTAAACATAATTAATAGGTTTACCCTAGGTTTTGTAAGAATAATAAATTCTCGTAATATATTTAAGAAACTATTCTGATTATATGTGGATGAATTTCGCATGAGTAGATTTTATCACCTTTGTGGATGGTATGTCGAATAATATAGTAACGTTATCATACTCATTAGGAGTATAGAGGCGTTGACTGTATGTAACACCGCGATATTAATTGGCAAGCTGTATATGACATTACTAACGCCAAGTAAAATCTGTAATATAAAAGTTAATAAGACTATTGTGCTTATTGCTTTGAGCGTCATATCTGATTGTTTAAAAAATATATATACAAATAAATACGAATATAGCCCTGTTAAAAATAATGCTCCAAGACGATGTGTAAAATGAATTGCTAATTTTGCATTATAAGCCAAAGGTGCCAGCTCATAATTAATGCTAGGTAAATTAAAAATTGTAAAACCACTTTTATAATCCATATTAGATGGCCACCATGAATTGTCACATTTCGGAAAATCTGTACAAGCTAATGACGCATAATTCGTACTTGTCCATCCACCTAAAATAATCTGAGTTAACAACCCTAATATACATAATCCAATTAGAATAATTAGCTTCTTATCTATTAATTTTAAAATCTTATCTTCCTGTACTAATAGACCATTCCATAATAATAATGTTGCTGTTGACATGCCTAATACTAGATGAGTTGTCACTATTGTCGGCTTGACTAACTCTGTCACGGTCAACATACCCATAATTGATTGTGTGATAATAAGCAAAATAAGAGCAATAGGAAATATTTTAGATACATGCTTAGCATATTTAATTATGAGATAGGAAATATAAAATACAAAAATTCCTAAAATACCAGCTAGATATCTATGAAACATCTCTCTCCATGCTTTCCCCGTATCAATAACAGCATCGGGGTATGAGTCTTTAGCTTTGGAAATTTCTAAATCAGTGTCTGGTGTCCCTAAGATACCATAACAACCCGGCCAATCAGGACAGCCTAGACCAGCATCTGTTAACCTAACCCAAACACCTACCGATATAACAACTAAGGTATATAGAGCACCAAAAATACATATATTTCTTAAGGTATATAACGACATATTATCCAACACGTGAAAGTTTAAATAATTTTTTTATATCTTTGAGAAGTTTCTTCCCATTAAAATTATCATCGTACCTAAGTATAACATTACCCAGGGGATCAACTAAGAAAAGTGAATTTTTATTTTTTGTTATTCCTTTGATTAAAACATGAATATTATTAGGTTTATTTTTTATAAGAATAATATATGGATATAATTGAACAATATTAGTCTCCATATCTTCTGTGAGCACTTCATTAGATACAAGTAGTCTCTTTAATCTATCCATATCTTTACCAAGTGCAGTATTTACCTGTCTCATAAGATATATATTATTCATACAGTCTTTGTCACATGGACTATTTATATAATAAATTAAAAGCCATTTACCATTTGGCAATGATTCATCATCACTATTGCTCTTAATAACTGTATTCTTGATATTAACCATAGGATCAATAAGTTCGCCATAGTTAGTTGTAGAGTATTCTTTGCCTGGGCTATAATCATCCAACATGTTGTATGAGATAAAAAATGGTAAAATAAAAATAGATATTATTATTATTAACTTAACTTGGCTGCTATTCATTATGTTTTTCCTTTCTAATTAAAATTATCATAAAAATAAAACCTACAATAGAAAATAAAAACCACTGCCCAGCATACATATAATGCTTCAATTGCGGATTTTCAGTTATAACATTTTGTATATTGTAGGAATTAACCTGTTGTTTATTCATTATTACAACATATGGTTCAACATCCATATTAAGTAATTTAGATATTTTCTGAATCTCAATATTTTGTATTAGAAGCGGCCATGATGAGACATAATTATCGTCAGCCAGATCATAGAAATTACTATTATAATAATAGACATAACCAGTAATTGGTTCATCAGTATTTTCAATAGAGATGTCTGGCAAAGATTGTCTATTATTACTATTAACCCACCCTCTATTTATCAAGATAATTTTGCCGTTAACTATTAATGGGGTAATAACTTCATACCCCGCTACCTTTTTAAAGACTTTATTATCAAGTAAAAATTGCATGTTAGGAAGGTAGTTACCTTTTACGTAAGTTTGAGTAAATTGTTCAGGTCTGTTTTTAAATCTTTTGTAGTCAATTGGAGTACTTTTTAATTTATCAGTAAAAGCATTATATATTGCAAGCTTTTCTTGTCCTCTATCAATTTGCCAAAACCCCAGTATTATACATATAACAATGAGTGGTAAAAAAAATAATAATTTAATAGTCTTAGTCATTTAATTTTTGTATGCTAAATGCATATAGTTTTTTACATCTAAAATGAAATATATAATATTAATATTACTAGCGCTAATCATTTATAATCTAACGGCTGGATTTTTTTATATTATTAAAGATAAGAAACCATCTAATCGTGGATTTAGCTCATTGAGAACAAGGATTATACTGTCTGTATTATTATTTACTATGTTAATAGTAGGTTATTATCTTGATTTAATAAAACCTCACGGAATATAGTTTTATAGCCAATACACAAAAACAAAAAGTCCAAGCCAAACTACGTCAACAAAATGCCAGTACCATGCAACTGCTTCAAATCCAAAGTGATTATCCCCAGAAAAATGGCCTTTCATACATCTAAATAAAATAACTGACAGCATGACTGCCCCTAATGTCACATGAAACCCATGAAAGCCTGTTAACATATAAAATGTTGAACCATAAATACCGGATGTCATTTTTAAATTTAAATCAGAATAAGCATGCATATACTCATATGCTTGAAAGCCAACAAATATGAAGCCTAATAAGACAGTCATAGCTAAACCATAAATTAATTTTTTTCTATTTTGCTCTTTTAAGCCATGATGCGCCCATGTCACCGTTAGCCCACTTGTTAACAATAACAATGTGTTGAGTGCCGGAATACCGCCAGCTTTAACTAAAGTAAATTCTCCATTAGCATTTGTTGGTCCGTTTGAAGGCCATACGTTTTCGAATTGAGGCCATAAAAATAAATTTGTAGCTACCTTAGTTCCTTCGCCACCCAACCATGGAAGAGATAATTCTCGTGCATAATAAAGAGCACCAAAAAACGCAGAAAAGAACATTACTTCTGAAAAGATAAACCAGACCATTCCCCAACGGAAAGATATATCCACCTGATCATTATATATTCCAGCTTCACTTTCTCTAATTACAGTTGCAAACCAGCCATAAGTCACCATGAATAAAAAAGCTAAACCCATAAGCATGATAGATGTACCAGAAGCATAACCATTCATATAATTAGCACCACCAACAAACAATACTATTATTGAAACAGTTGCCAAGAATGGCCAGCTTGATTCATGTGGTACGTAGTAACTATTAGATCCGCTCATAAATTAATCTCCTTATTTAGAACCCATTTGATCAGTTGTATTAAACATTGTATAGGACAATATTAATGTTCTAGTGTCATTAGGTAGTTCATTATCAATTATAAACTGAAGTGGTAGCTCCTTAGTCTCTAATCCATTTATTTGTTGCTGACTAAAACAAAAACATTCTATTTTTTTAAAGTATTCTGCATCCTCATGCGGTACAACACTAGGACTAGCAGTTGCATGCTTTACGGTTTCAGTATTATTCGTTAATGTATAAAATGTATTATTTATTTTACCAACTTGCACAATAATCTCTCTATCAATAGGTTCAAAAGTAAATGGAGCAGAATTAGCAACTGTAGATGTAAACTTCACTGTTACAAATCTCTCAGTAGGATTTTCTCTAACAGTCAACACTTTTGTTTGATTTGTCTTTCCATTTAGACCCGTAATCTCACAAAATATATCATACAGAGGTACTAACATATATGAAAACGAGAACATAAATAATGTAAAAAGTGTTAACGAAAGATATGTTTTTTTAAAACTACTCATTAGTCGACTTTAGGTGCTTCTTCAAATGAATGATAAGGAGGAGGAGATGATAATGTCCACTCTAATCCTTCAGCGCCATCCCAAACCTTATCTTCTGCAGTTACATCTTTTTTAAGCGTATTGAACAGAATATAAACAAATACTAATTGAGATAAGCCAAAACCAAAAGCTCCTACAGATGCAATTGCATTAAAATCAGCAAATTGAACTGCATAGTCTGGAATCCTTCTAGGCATACCAGCCAATCCTACAAAATGCATTGGGAAGAAAGTTAAATTTACAAATATTGTTGTTAACCAAAAATGTAATTTTCCTAGCCCTTCGTTATACATTTTTCCGGTCCATTTAGGTAACCAATAATACACAGCTGCCAAGATAGCGAAAACTGCTCCTGGAACTAATACATAATGAAAATGTGCTACCACAAAATATGTATCATGATATTGAAAATCAGCAGGTACCATTGCTAGCATTAATCCTGAAAATCCACCAATTGTAAATAAAACAATAAATGCTAGAGCAAATAACATAGGTGTCTCAAAAGTCATGGATCCTCTCCACATAGTAGCAACCCAATTAAATACCTTCACTCCTGTAGGTATAGCGATAAGCATTGTTGTAAACATGAAAAATATTTCACCTGCTAATGGCATGCCAACAGTAAACATATGATGCGCCCAAACAATAAATGATAATAAGGCAATCGATGCTGTCGCATAAACCATAGAATCATAACCAAATAATCTTTTTCTAGAAAAAGCAGGAATTATCGTAGAGACAATTCCAAACGCAGGTAGTATTAAAATATATACTTCAGGATGTCCGAAGAACCAAAAAATATGTTGAAACATAACTGGGTCTCCGCCACCCGATGCTGTGAAGAACATTGTTCCAAAAAATTTATCAGTAAGAAGCATTGTTACTGCCCCTGCTAATACAGGCATAGATGCTATTAACAAGAAAGCTGTAATTAACCATGTCCAAACAAATATAGGCATTTTCATTAGTGTCATACCAGGGGCTCTCATATTAAGGATTGTTGCAATAACATTGATTGCACCTAATATTGATGATAAACCAAGCATATGTATAGCTAAAATTGTATATGGGAATGAGTCGCCGCCTTGAAGTGACAATGGTGGATATAATGTCCAACCAGCCGCTGGGCCACCACTATCCATAAATAAAGTACTTAGCATCATTGTAAATGCAAAAGGTAATATCCAAAAACTCCAATTATTTAATCTTGGTAGAGCCATATCAGGAGCACCAATCATAATTGGTAACTGCCAATTTGCTAATCCTACAAAAGCTGGCATTACAGCGCCAAAGATCATTACCAATGCATGCATAGTAGTCATTTGATTAAAAAATCCTGGTACAACTAACTGAAGACCAGGCTGGAACAATTCGGCTCTAATCACTAAAGCCATTAAACCACCAACAAAAAACATAATTAAACTAAACCATAAATACATGCTCCCTATATCTTTATGATTAGTTGTTGTGATCCATCTCATAATACCAGTTGGGGTATGGTGGTGATCATCATGTAGTTTATCTATATTAGTACTCATAATATTTTCCGTTTATTTATTTTTAGCGACTTTATTAGTTTTTTGAATTCCTACCCATTTATAATATTCTGGCTTAGAAACCGCATGTACAACAATTGGCATAAATCCATGATCTTTCCCACATAATTCTGCACACTGCCCTCTATACGTACCCGGCTCTTGAATATCAACCCAGAGCTCATTAACATATCCTGGTATTGCATCTTTTTTGCCACCTAATTCTGGTACCCACCATGCATGGATAACATCATTAGCTGTTAGAAGTATTCTTACTTTCGTGTTTATAGGCAGAACTATCGCATTATCTACATTACGTAGATAATTATTAACATTTTTGACATCAACACCAGAATTTAATCTTCTAGCTGTATTACTTTCTGTGTCAATTTTACTAAAAAAAGTTACGTTATCCTCTAAATACTCATATTGCCACATCCATTGGTACCCTGTTACCTTTAAAGTGATTTCTGAATCTCTCGTGTCTTCCATCATTATTAGTGCTTTCGTTGCTGGCACTGCCATTCCAACCAAGATAATAAACGGAATAACTGTCCAAATTATCTCAACTTTTGTGCTTTCATGAAATTTAGCAGGCTCATGACCTAGAGATTTACGATGGTAGATGATTGAATACAACATTGCACCGAATACAAGTATTCCTATAACAACAGTTATGTAAAAAATCAGCATATGCAAATCATATGCAACTTCACTTGTAGGAGTGACCCCTCTTGGCATATTTGTTTCCCATTCAGCAAATGCTGTAACTGGAAAAATAACCATTAATAAAATATTAGATATTCTCATTAATCATCCTTTATTTAATGAGCTTTATGATAACAAAATATTAGTATTTATGGAATTTCTAATTTAATAAAAATCAAATCTTTTTGATAGGAATAACCCTGTTTTGACTGTGATCAATATCTGTCTTTGACCTATTCCATGACATTCCATAAATCATTTCATAAGTAACTGGGAAATGACCATTATCCTTGTTTTTTGGATATGCTTGAGATAGAGACATGTATGACTTTTTACTTAAATATTTAGGTTCCTGCCCTATAACAGTGTTGGCACCTGTTTTTTTAAGGGAATTTAGCACTTCTTTGAAGGTTGGATACTCAATTGTTATTTCTTCTGAATCCATGACTGGATCATCAAACCCACATTTTAATAAAGAATCTCCGTACAGATGCATATCAGTAAAAGAGTTAATATGCTGTTCTAGATCTATGTGCTTATAAGCTTTTTGTAATTCTTGTAAAGTATTAGGGCCAACAGTTGTAAACATAAATATTCCATCGCTACACAAAGACTTTCTAACATCATAGAATATTTTCTCTACTTCCTCACACCAATGAAGCGTAAAACTAGATACTATTAAATCAAATGATGATGGCTTGAAAGGTAGACTCTCGATATCAGACACAACTAAATTGAAAGTAGAATTTTTCTCTCTGCACTCTAGAAGCATATTTTCCGCTAAATCTAAACAGGTTATACTTGATGAAGGAAATTTAGATGATAATAGCTCTGCTAAATATCCTGTGCCACTCCCTAAATCTAAAATATTTAATGGCTTAAATTTTAATAAGTCCAATCTTTCGATAATCCTTCTTCCCACTTCTCTTTGAACTATGGAATATTCGTCATATGAAATGGCTTTTATATTAAAGGCATGTTGAATTCTTTTTTTATAATACTTCATCTAACTCCGATAAATTTATTTATTAAAGTATATATTTCATCATTTCCAAACATAAAAGGTATGTGTCCGAGATCTGGAATTCTTTCCTCCTTGATAATATCATTATTTATTGTATGTACCTTTTTATAACTCACGAAACTATCTTCCTCAGTGTTAATCAAAAGTATATCTTTTTGTCTATCAAAAGCATAATTAATAGCGATAGGAGCCTTTAAATCATTTAAGTTTTCTAATAAGACAGAAGTATCGGGCAAGCTATTGTCAGAGAATATCTTTATGAGTCTTGAGTACTCAGTTTTATAATGTTTTGAATCCTTGACACACTCATATATGAATCTTTTCAAAGATTTACTTTTATCACTTTTTAATGATATCTGCAGGTCTCTTATACTATTTAAGTTCAAAGTATTATTAGATTTGTTTTTAATATCTAAGTTGCAATTAATTAATATGAGTTTATCTATATTAGATTGATAACTCTGAAAACTATTTAATGCTAACAAACCTCCGTATGAGTAGCCCACTATAATTGTATTTTTTTTAGCATTAGTAAAAATATTATCACAGTATTCTTGAGAATTAATATCTGATAGCAAGTTACCCCCGTACCCGGGGAAATCATGCATGTAAGTGTTAAATTTATTATAAAATAATTTATCTAAGCCTTGCCAAATACGCCTATCGAAGAGCCACCCATGTAAAAATATTATGTTCGAATCGTGCATATTATGTAAAGCTTGCTATTATTCATCTAATAATAATTATATATTAATCAGATGTTAGAAAATATATTCAACTCAGAAATGCTTATTATTTCTCTAGTACTTTATCTTATTGGTTCTATACCATTTGCCATTATAAGTTCAAAAATATTTAAATTACCAGATCCTAGGTCTTTTGGTTCACAAAATCCAGGAGCAACCAATGTTTTGAGGAGTGGTAATAAATATGCGGCCTTTTTGACATTAACAGGAGATGGGCTTAAAGGCTTTATACCTGTTTTTTTCTTGATGGAGACAAGTATTCAGCCATACCTAATTTACTTATTGTCATTTTTTTTACTAATTGGGCATGTTTTCCCTATCACATTAAACTTTAAAGGAGGAAAAGGTGTTGCCACTTCAATTGGCATTCTATTTTCAGTAAATATCATAGCAGCTACATTGTTGATTATAACTTGGTTATCAGTATATTATATTTTCAAAATATCCGGACTAGCCGCATTAATTGGATTTCTGCTATTACCATTATTTATGTTTGTGGCATCTGCTGGCATATATATGATAGCCATATCATTTGTTAATGTGTTATTTATATTTATGACTCATAAGAAAAATATCATGAACTTCTTATCAAATGAATCTTGACGAGGGATTAGGGTTAATCTCAAGAGAAATGTCTTTCGTTTTTTTTGATGATTTCAACCAACCAATATAAGCTATCATTGCACCGTTATCTGTACTATATGCCATGTCTGGGAAAAATATTTTTTTTTCACCCTTCTCTAAATTACATCTCATTCGAAGTTTTTGATTAGCACTAACTCCTCCGGCAATTACTATATTCTCTATATTGTATTCTCTTGCAGCTTTTAAGGTTTTTGTAATCAAAACATCAATAATTGAATTTTCAAAGTCATAAGCAATCTCAGATATGATTAAGTCATTCAACTCAAGTTTATTGATTAATTGTGTAACATTTGTTTTTAGACCACTAAAACTAAAATTATAACAATTTGTTTTAATCATGGGTCGCGGAAATTTGTAAGATGACTTATTCGTATTAGCAGCGGCTTTTGAAATCTCTGGGCCACCTGGATATGCTAGTCCTAGATGCCGGGCTACTTTATCGAAAACTTCCCCAGCAGAATCATCAAGCGTTTTACCAAGAACCTTGTAATCTGAATTGGCTTTAACCAAAGTTAATATTGTATGACCGCCAGACACTAATAGCGAAATAAATGGTAAATTCAAATTTTTTTCTGTAATCATGGGTGAAAAAATATGTGCTTCCAGGTGATCTACTTCTATAGATTTAATTTTAAGCGACCAAGCTAGAGATTTTGCAAAAGATGCCCCTGTTAATAAAGGTCCTAATAAACCAGGGCCGTTAGTAAATGCAATTAAATTAATATCATTAAGAGAAATTTTATTTTGACTTAATAATTGATCAAGTAAAGGGACTAATTTTAAAACATGATCTCTTGAGGCTAATTCTGGGACAACTCCTCCATATTTTCCATGTATATCGTGCTGTGAATTGACAATATGGCCTATCATACCTTTTTCTGAATCAAATAATGCTAAACCTGTCTCATCACAAGAGGATTCTATGCCCAAAACTATCATGTAGACCTCAAAGTTACTCTAAATCTATTGCTTTATTAATATAATCAAGTAATATTACGCCATTATAAACTATTTTAGAAATTTTTATGCCAAGTGTACGAATTAGAGAAAACGAGCCATTTGAAATTGCCTTAAGAAGGTTCAAAAGAGGTTGTGAAAAAGCAGGGATCCTAACTGAAACTCGCAGAAGAGAGTTCTATGAGAAACCTACAGCTATGAGAAAACGGAAAGACGCTGCTGCAACAAAGCGACATAAGAGAAAGGTGAGTATGTCTGCGATAAGAAAAAAACCTCCATACAAAAAATTCTAAATTATTGATGTCTGATCAATCTACTAAATCAAAAATTAAAAAAGATCTTATTAGTTTCATGAAGTCCGGTGAGAAAGACAAGGTTGAGATTCTTAGATATGCTTCATCTTTTATAAAACAGGAAGAAAAAGACAAAAATATAATTCTTTCTGAAAGTCAGACAATCCAAATTATCAAAAAAGTCCTTAAGAGAAATCAGGAGTCATTTGATCAGTTTACAAAAGCTGGTAGAACTGATTTAGCAGATAAAGAAAAAAAAGAAATGGACATTATTGGTATATATTTACCTGAAGAGATGACTGAAGATGCAATAATAGATGCAGTAAAAGAATCAATAGTAAATTGTCAAGCTAGTTCCATTAAAGACATGGGAAAAGTCATGGCTGATGTTAAAAAACTTCATGGTGATAATGCGAATATGTCGTTAGTAAGTAAGTATGTTAGAGAATTTTTAAATAATTAATTAGTTTAAATTAAAAGCAAAGATCTGTAATAAGCTAGTTATCTGACATATATATAGTATAATTTGAAGTCATTATGGATAAAAATCTTCAATTTCTAGAACTAAAACGTATGGACCCAAAGGTTACCCCTGCACCTACAAGGTTAAAAGATTATAAAGAAATATATGGTCACTACACCATTAAACAAGCGAGCGAACAATCTGGTCGATGTATTGAGTGTGGAAATCCTTATTGTGAATGGAAATGTCCTGTCCACAATTATATACCTCAATGGTTAAAATTAATTTCTGAAGACAGATTATTAGAAGCAGCTGACTTATCACATCAAACAAATTCTCTTCCAGAAATTTGTGGGCGGATATGCCCTCAAGATCGTCTATGCGAAGGAGCTTGTACTCTGAATGATGGATTTGGAGCTGTAACAATAGGCAGTATCGAAAAATATATTACCGATGAAGCTTTAAAACAAGGGTGGAAGCCTGATCTATCAAATGTCATTCCTACAAAATTTAAAGTAGGTATAATTGGAGCCGGTCCGGCAGGTCTAGCATGTGCAGATGTTCTCTCAAGAAAAGGTATTAAAGCTGTTATTTATGATAAGTATGAAGAAATTGGTGGGTTATTAACATTTGGCATACCTCCATTTAAACTTGATAAAGACATAGTGCTCAAAAGGAAAAAAATTTTAGAAGGAATGGGTGTTGAGTTTGTGCTGAATACTAATATTGGCAAAGATATAAGTTTTGAAAAATTTTCATCTATGTATGATGCTATTTTTTTAGGAATGGGAACCTACACATATATGAAAGGTGGTTTTTCAGGTGAAGACTTGCAGGGAGTATATGATGCCCTGCCATATTTAAATTCAAATATTAGAAGGTTAATGAAATCCAAAAATAATGAATATATTGATATGAAAGGTAAAACCGTATTAGTCTTAGGTGGCGGTGACACCGCTATGGATTGCAATAGAACAGCAAAAAGACAAGGTGCTAAAAAAGTTTATTGTGCATATAGAAGGAATGAAGAAAATATGCCTGGATCAAAAAGAGAAGTTAAAAATAGTAAAGAGGAAGGAATTGAATTTTTATGGAACATGCAACCAATAGAGATCATCGGGAACGACAAAGTTGAGGGTGTAAAATTTGTAAAAACCAAATTACAGAAAAAAGATATTCGTGGAAGAGAGATTCCAGTAGTTATTGAAGGTTCGGAACACACTATTAAAGCTGATCATGTCATCATGGCGTTTGGTTTTAGACCAAATCCCCCATCTTGGTTAATAAAAAATAAAGTAAAAACAGATGAAATTGGTAGAGTGATCATTAACAGTAAATCTAAATATTCTCACCAAACCAATAATCCAAAAATATTTTCTGGCGGTGATATGGTGAGAGGCTCTGATTTAGTCGTTACAGCTGTATTTGAAGGAAGAAATGCTGCGGATGGAATATCAAAGTTCTTAAATGACTCTATACAGAAGAAATTAAATGCCATTAACTCCTGATTATCTTCTTTTAAAAGCCATAAGGAATGAACCCATAGACAGGACACCCATATGGATAATGAGACAAGCAGGGAGATATCTGCCAGAATATATTAATCTTAAAAATAAAGCAGGTGGTTTTATAAATTTAGTTAAAAATCCTGAGTTAGCATGCGAAATAACTCTACAACCACTAAAAAGGTTTGAGTTAGATAGCGCTATAGTATTTTCTGATATTTTGGTAGTAGCAGATATGATGGGCATTGAACTTAGCTTTGTTGAAAATAAAGGTCCAGTCTTCGACAAAGTAATTAGAACAGAAAAAGATCTCGATAATATAGAACAAATACATAATATTGAAAAATTAGACTATGTCTTTAATACTATTAAATTATTAAAGAAAGAATTGTCAGGAAAAAAACCATTGATTGGTTTTATTGGAAGTCCATGGACTGTTGCTACGTATATAATAGAAGGAAATTCCTCAAAGACATTTGCTAATGTCAGAAAGATGCTTGAAGGCGATGAAAAACTTCTTCATGGAATACTAGATATGCTCACTAATATAAGTATTAGTTATTTGAACAAGCAAATTGAGGCTGGTATAGATGTAGCCATGATATTTGATACATGGGGAAGTTTGTTAAATGATGAGCAGTATGAAAAGTTTTCTTTAAGATACATAAATAAGATCAAGCATTCCATATCAAATCAAGATATACCGCTGATATATTATGTTAGAGAAACCGATAAAAAACTGGAAGCACTTAAAAGCCTTGATATAGATGTACTTGGTATTGATTCAACAACGGAAATTGGTGTTATCAAAAAACAAATTGGAGATAAATTTGCTCTACAAGGCAATCTAGATGTGAATATCCTTAAAAAGGATGAAAAAGATATTATTATAGAAATTAAAAAGATATTAACAAGCTATGGTTCTAATAGCGGTCATGTGTTTAACCTTGGAACTGGAATCACTCCTGATATTAATCCCGATAAGGTTAAGATTCTTATTGATAATCTTGCGGACATAAGTAGCAAAATTAATGTAAAATAAAATTATGGATTTTAAAAATATATTCATAGTTGGGTCAATGGGTTCCGGAAAAACATCCATAGGAAAAATACTAGCAAAAAAAAATCATTTGTCTTTTCTTGATACAGACCATGAAATAATTAGGAGCAGTGGTTATAGTATTCCTGATATTTTTGAGAAATTTGGTGAAGAATATTTTAGAGAATTAGAGACTAAGCAGCTAAAGGAAATGTATGGTATGAAAAATCATGTTATTTCAACAGGAGGAGGAATAATTCTAAAGAAACAGAACATAGAACTAATAAAAAATCTTGGTATTGTCATATTTCTAGACATCAGCATTAACTCTCAAATAAATAGAGTAAAGAACAGAAAAAATAGACCACTAATAAATGACAATAATTTAAAAGATAATTTATTATCTTTAAAAAAAATAAGGGATCCTATTTATAAAAAAATTTCTAACTATATAATAGATGTATCTGAAAAAGAAAGAAACCAGATTGTTACTGAAATACAAGAAATAATATGAAAAAGATTTTATTTAAAATTGATGGAAGAAAAATACCTATTATTGTAGGTCATAATGTATGTGGTAAAGTATCCATTTCTAAATATATTGATTATAAAGACATTGTTATAATAACTAATACTAAAATAGCCAAACTTCATCTAAAAAAACTCGAGAAATCTTTAAAAAGCTTTAATGTAAAAACTCTTATATTTCCTGATGGAGAAAAATATAAAAATATCTCGTCATTAAATAAAGTTCATGATTTTTTAATTAAAAGTAAATTCAACAGGAATTTAACTGTGATTGCTTTGGGTGGAGGAGTTATAGGTGACCTTGCTGGCTTTGCGTCAGATACTTTCCTTAGAGGTGTAAACTTAATTCATATCCCCACAACATTATTAGCCCAAGTAGATTCTTCGATTGGAGGAAAGACAGGAGTAAATCATAAATATGGTAAAAACCTAATAGGTAGCTTTAAACATCCCGTGGCAATCTTTATTGATATAAGTTATTTAAAAACACTTCCACAAAAAGAATATATTTCAGGATTATCTGAAGTTGTTAAATATGGGGCAATTGGTGATAGAGCATTTTTAAGATGGTTAAACACAAACTCTAAACTAATATTAGAAAGAGATCCGGATAGTTTAGTTAAATTAATTCTAATGTCTGTTAAAGCGAAAGTTTCTGTTGTTCAAAAAGATGAGAAAGAGTCAAATATCAGAGCTCATCTTAATTTTGGACATACTTTAGGGCATGCTATAGAGTCATCACTAAATTACAAAGGAATCAGTCATGGAGAAGCAGTGAGCATAGGGATGCTATTTGCCTCAGCAATATCTGTGGAAAAGAGTGATTTAAAAATTGATGAATTTAACCTTATAGAAAATACATTGGCTAATTTCTCTCTACCAGTAAGAATACCCTCTTCTATTCCAGGCGCTAAAATTTTGCAAAATATGACATATGATAAAAAAAATAAGAAGGGTAAAATAAATTTTGTTCTACTCACATCGATTGGTTCATGCTGCCTGAATGACCATATTGATGACAGGTATATATTAGGATTGCTTAAAACTTTTCAATCATAAATGCATAAATAATATGCTAATATCTAACTGATATGAAAAATAAGTTTAAACATAGCCAAGACGGTCTTTATAACCCTATATTTGAGAGGGACAACTGTGGTTTTGGTCTAATAACTCAAATGGATGATACTCCATCTCACTGGGTCATAGACACAAGTATTAAGGCACTCCAGAGACTGACTCATAGAGGAGCAATTTCTGATGATGGTAAAACTAGTGATGGCTGCGGGTTATTGATAAAAAAACCAGATTCATTTTTCAGATCTATAGCCAAAGGCATGGGCATAGAGTTAGGTTTAAATTATGCATTTGGACCTGTTTTTTTAGATGAAAGTAATCAAAAAAAATGTATGGAAACAATACATTTTCAATTAAGAAAACTAGGATTAAATGTCGAAGGCTGGAGAAGTGTTCCTATTAATAAAGATGCATGCGGGAAAGATGCTCTTTCAAGCTTACCAATAATTAAACAAGTTGTAGTTACTGCTCCAGACAAAATGATAGAGTCCGAATTCGAAAAAAAATTATATATTGCTAGAATACAAGCGGAAAAAATTTTATCTGATGATACTAGTTTTTATATGCCTAGTCTTTCCTCCAGAGTGATTTCTTACAAAGGTTTAATAATATCGGATCATATTAAAGATTTCTATCCTGATTTAACTAATAGAGAAATGAAAACCTCTTTATGTGTTTTTCATCAAAGATTTTCAACCAACACATTACCTCAATGGAAATTAGCTCAGCCATTTAGATATCTTGCGCATAATGGGGAAATCAATACTATCCAAGGAAATAGGAACTGGTATTTAGCAAGACGTAATAAACTTAATATTGAATCTCTCCCAGAACTAAACAAGCTTCATCCATTAATCTCTAGATCTGATTCTGATTCATATACCCTGGATAATATGCTTGAGTTACTATTGGCAGGCGATATGGGAATTTTTAGAGCCATGAGAACCTTAATGCCTCCAGCTTGGCAAAATAATAAAAATATCGATGAAAAATTAAAAGCATGTTATGAATATCATTCTATGCATATGGAGCCATGGGATGGTCCAGCAGGTATTGTTCTCACAGATGGAAGATATGCTGCATGCGCATTAGATAGAAATGGTTTAAGACCAGCAAGATATGTTATAACAAAAGATCGCCATATAACATTGGCATCTGAAATTGGTGTTTATGATTATGATAGTAAAGATATTCTAGAAAAAGGAAGACTAGCTCCAGGTGAAATGTTAGCTGTGGATACAGAAAAAGGCGAAATTTTACTAACAGATCAAATAGATCATATATTAAAAGATAGACACCCTTATTTATCGTGGCTAAAAAAACATTCTGTAAAAATACCTAGTTTTGATAATAAAAAAGAAGAACCATTGAATTTTACGACAAATGAATTACTTGTATTTAAAAAATCTTTCGCAGTTTCTTTTGAAGAAGAAAAAGAAATAATAGCTCCATTAGCAGAGATCGGGCAAGAAGCAACTGGATCTATGGGGGACGATACTCCTATGCCAGTTTTATCAAAATATAATAGATCCATATTTGACTATTTCAGACAACAGTTTGCTCAAGTAACAAATCCTCCTATAGACCCATTAAGAGAGGCAAGCGTAATGTCACTTGAAGTGTGCTTCGGCAAAGAAAGAAATTTATTTGAAGAATCATCCAAGCATGCAGATAGATTAATACTTAGATCACCGGTTTTAGATAGACAAACATACTTGTCTATACTGGAATCAAAACAAAAAAAATATCCTCATGATGTTATTGATTTAAATTATGATGCATCATTAGATTTAGAAGAAGCTATTAATACAATATGTGATCGTGCAATAAGAAGTGCTAAAAAAGGGAACATAACAATTGTATTATCTGATAAAAAAATAAGTAAAAACCAATTAATAATTCCAGCACCAATGGCTATAGGGGCGGTTCATCATAAATTAATAGATGCAGGGTTAAGGTGTGATACAAATCTAATCATAGAAACAGGATCTGCGAGGAATCCTCATCACTATGCTGTATTACTAGGTTATGGTGCAACAGCTATTTATCCATATTTAGCATACGAAATACTAAATGAAATGGTTGGTAAAAATAAAATATCTATAAAAAAATATGGTGAATCTGTAGGAAATTATATAAAAGGAATAAATAAAGGCATATTAAAAATAATGTCGAAAATGGGGATATCTTGCGTCTCTAGTTATAGAGGAGCACAATTATTCGAAGTTGTAGGATTAGATGAAAAAATTGTTAACCTTTGTTTCAAAGATACTATTAGTCGTATTTCCGGCTCAGATTTTTCTGACATTCAAAAAGACTTAGAAGAAAATAGAATTATTGCATGGGATATCTCTAAAGAAATAAAAACTGGGGGTCTTTTAAAATATGTTCATGATGAGGAACATCATGATTATAATCCAGATATTGTTAAATCCCTGCAGGAGTGTGTGAGTACTGGTAACTATGAAGATTATAAGAAATATGCTGATCTTGTTAATGGGAGAAATCCAAGTTTTATGCGAGATTTATTATCTCTAAAATCAACAACACAAAAAATCTCGATAGGAAAAGTTGAGTCTATCAAGAAAATCTTTCATAGGTTTGACACAGCTGGTATGTCCTTAGGTGCCTTGTCACCTGAAGCACATGAAGCATTAGCGATTGCAATGAATACTCTTGGTGGACGTTCTAATTCAGGTGAAGGAGGAGAAGATAAGCAAAGATTTAATACAAATAAGACTTCTAAAATTAAGCAAGTAGCATCTGGAAGATTTGGTGTCACACCTCACTATCTTGTGAATGCAGAAGTGATTCAGATAAAAATTGCACAAGGCGCAAAACCTGGCGAAGGTGGTCAGCTCCCAGGCGATAAAGTCAATGATATGATTGCAGAACTAAGGTTTTCTGTTCCTGGTGTAACATTAATCTCGCCTCCACCACATCATGATATATATTCAATTGAAGATCTAGCCCAGCTTATCTTTGATCTTAAACAAGTAAATAACAAGGCTTTGATATCTGTTAAATTAGTTTCACAAGCAGGTGTTGGCACTATTGCAGCTGGTGTTGCTAAAGCATATGCAGATCTAATCACCATTTCTGGATATGATGGAGGAACTGGTGCTAGTCCACTAACATCTGTTAAATATGCAGGAAGCCCATGGGAATTAGGTATAAGTGAAGCACATCAAACTTTAATGATGAATAATTTAAGACATAAAGTTAGATTACAAACAGATGGTGGATTGAAAACAGGATTAGATATTGTAAAAGGAGCAATGCTAGGTGCGGAGAGTTTTGGGTTTGGAACATCTGTAATGGTTGCTTTGGGTTGTAAATATTTAAGAATATGTCATTTAAATAACTGTGCGACCGGAGTTGCTACCCAAAATAAAATACTACGTATGAAACACTTTAGTGGAAGCCCAGACAGAGTTGTAAATTATTTTAAATTTGTTGCCCAAGATGTTAGGGAGATTCTTGCAGATTTAGGATTTTCATCACTAAGCGAGATTATTGGTAGAACAGATTTACTGAAACAAGTTAAAGGTAAAACAAATAAACATAAAAAGCTTGACCTGAAAAAGTTACTATTTTCGGTTAAAAATGGTAGTCCAAAATATTGTACTAAAAAATCTAATAATCCTTTTGATAAAGCTATTTTAGCGAAAAAGATACTAAAGGATGCTTTCCCGTTTATAAAGAAAAAGGAGAAAGCAACTCTATCTTATAAGATAAAAAACTTTAACAGAAGTATTGGTGCAAATGTATCAGGAGAAATTGCTCGTCTGTATGGTAATTATAGTTTGAAGTCTAGCCCTATAATATTAAAGCTCGAGGGGACAGCTGGACAAAGCTTAGGTGCATGGAATGCGGGTGGTTTAAATATTATTTTAACTGGTGATGCAAATGACTATGTAGGCAAAGGAATGGCTAGTGGCAAAATCATTGTGAAGGTACCAAAAATATTAAAAGAAGCAGCAAAAAAAATGATTATTATCGGTAATACTTGTCTATATGGAGCTACAGGAGGAAAACTCTTTGCTGAGGGTATTGCAGGAGAAAGATTTGGTGTCAGGAACTCAGGATGCACAGCTGTAATAGAAGGCAGTGGGGATCATACGTGTGAATATATGACCGGAGGAGCTGTTATTATACTAGGAGAAACAGGTGATAACTTTGGAGCAGGCATGACTGGAGGTTTATCTTTTGTTTATGATAAAGATAATACTTTTGATAAAAAAATAAATAACGAATCTGTGGAAATTGCAAAACTTTCAGAATCAATATTCACAGAGCATAAAAAATACTTATTAAAATCTTTAAAAGAGTACTATAAAGATACAGATAGCTATGTTGCAAAATCAATCATTTCAAAATTTAATGAAGAGATTAATAAATTTGTTATTGTAAAACCAAAAGCTTCTGATTATAAAAGTTTACTAGCGATATTAACAAAGGCTGCATAAGATGAGCAGTCTTGATAGAGCATTTATAGATGATTTGCTATCTAGAATTGATATTGTTGAAGTAATAGGAAATGCCATTCAACTAAAAAAACATGGTAATGGGTTCAAAGGCCTCTGTCCATTTCATTCTGAGAATACTCCCTCATTTAACGTATCTAATACAAAACAGTTTTATCATTGTTTTGGATGCGGTGCATCTGGAGATGTAATTAAATTCTTAAGAGAGCATGATGGATTGACATTTATTGAAGCAATTGAAAAGTTAGCTTATATGGCTAATGTAGAGATGCCTAAAGGAAATACAAACAAAAGAGATACCAGTAAAACTCTATTGGACACGAATCAATTGGTTAATGAACAATTTTCAAAAAATCTAGCAAACGATACAAATGCGAAAACATATTTATCAAAGAGAAATATTAATCAAAATATGATTGATGATTTTAGTATTGGTGTATCAAAAGATAGCTGGGATAGTATTACAGAGTTATTAGGTAAATTACAGAAGATAAAAGAAGGCTTAGAACTTGGACTATTAGTTAAAAATAAAGATAAAATATATGATCGTTTTAGAAATAGAATAATGTTTCCAATTAGAAATACATCTGGAAATATTATTGCATTTGGAGGACGGGCTTTGAGCAAAGATGATAATGCTAAATATATTAATTCACCTGAGTCAGGATTATTTTATAAAAGTTCTGAGTTATATGGATTATTTGAATCTAAGCAATATATAAATAAAGTAGATCAGATAATTGTTGTAGAAGGTTATACGGATGTAATCGCACTTCACCAAAATGGAATTAAAAATGCAGTCGCTGCTCTTGGCACTGCATTTACAAAGTTTCATATTAATAAACTTCTAAGATATAGCAAGAATATAGTCTTTTGTTTTGATGGCGATCTTGCTGGGCAGAAAGCAGCATGGAAAGCTTTAGATAACTGTCTTTCAGAAATAAGAGATGGAGTGAATATTGGATTTAGCTTTATAGCAAATGGTAAAGATCCAGATGAGCTATGTAATGAAAATATAAGTATGTTCAAAGACACTATCACTAATAATGTCGCTTTATCAGAATTTATGTTTAATACTATTGGAAAAGACTTAGATTTAAAAAAAGTTGAAGATAAAACAGCTTTTGTAAAAAATATGATTCCATTAATAGAGAAGATTCCAAATGGATTATATAAAAAACTATTGAAGGAAAAATTACTTAATATAACAAAGCTTTCAGAAGCTGATTTATTTTCGAAAGCAAAAGTCATAGATGATAAAAAAACTATTAAAAATAATCAGATTCCAAATAAATTAGGAACAACAGATTCTTTAGTTTTATCAATATTTTTGGAACATCCGGAATTATTAGCAAGATTCGAAAATCAAATTATTAATTTAATACAGAATGAGGATGTAAGAGAAATGCTTGGCATGATAAAAAACTTGAAAGTTAACAATACATTTCAGTTAAATAAGTTTCTCGAAAATGATGGGGTGAAAAAAGATTTATTTTTAAGATATTCTTCAGAAAAAATTATGTATACAAATATAGAGTCTGCTAAACAAACTATTAGCTCTATAATTAATAATATAAAAGAAAAAAGTCAAGAATCTCAGTATTTTGACATACTTAGAAAGTTTTCAAATGGAGAAGACTTATCTGATAATGAAAAAGGGATACTTAAAAGTTTCAAAAAGTGACAATTCCCTTAGATAATGACTTAATTTAATGATATATTAGTCTGAAATTAAAATATCATGAAAGATAATTACCTATTTACATCTGAAAGCGTATCACCTGGTCACCCAGACAAATTAAGTGACCAACTATCTGATGCGGTGCTAGATTATGTGCTTGAGTCAGATAAAGATTGTCGTGTAGCTTGTGAAGTTTTAACTAAAGGGAAAAAAGATACTGCGGGCACAATAGTTGTCGCTGGTGAAATTTCAACTTCCAAATCATTAGAATTCGATGAAAAGCTTAGGAAAGTAATATGTGATATTGGTTATGACTCAAATGATTTAGGATTTAATGGAAATAGCTGTGAAATTGTTAAGTTTATAAATCAACAGTCAGCTGACATCAAAATGGGTGTTGATAGAGAAGATAAGAGAAAACAGGGTGCAGGAGATCAAGGGTTAATGTTTGGTTATGCCTCCAATGAAACAGAAGTTTTAATGCCTGCTCCAATATATTTTTCTCATAGACTTGTCGAAAAACAAGCTGAACTTCTAAAATTAAAGAAAGTAAGCTGGTTAAGACCTGATGCCAAAAGCCAAGTTACTTTTTTATATGAAAATAATAAACCTAAAGAATTAGATACCATTGTCTTGTCAACTCAACATGATAGCTCAGTAAATCTCGAACAAATTAGAGAATTTGTTATTGAAGAGATTATTAAGAAAACGATACCAGAAAAATATCAAACTAAAAATACAAAAATCTTCGTAAATCCAACAGGAAACTTTATAGATGGTGGACCAATGGGTGACTGTGGATTAACAGGTAGAAAAATAATTGTTGATACATATGGTGGTATGGCTAGACATGGTGGAGGAGCCTTTTCTGGAAAAGATCCATCTAAAGTTGATAGATCAGCAGCATACATATCAAGATATGTTGCTAAAAATATTGTTGCTTCTGGATTAGCTGATAAATGTGAAATACAATTATCTTATGCAATTGGAATAGCTAAACCTACATCAGTTTCAGTAGATACATTTGGCACTGGGAAAATTAGTGATATTGAGATTTCTAGAGTAATCAATGAAGTCTTTGACTTAACCCCATATGGAATAACTGAAACACTTGATTTATTGAATAGAAAATATCAGCCAACTGCTGCTTTTGGACATTTTGGACGAGAAGGAGAAAATTTTACTTGGGAACAAACAGACAAGATTGCTATACTTAAAGACGCATTATAAAAAAGAATATACTAGGGAAAACATTATGAAAACTGATGAAATTAAAAAAATTGGAACGGACTATAAAGTTGCAGATATATCACTTGCAGAATTTGGTAAAAAAGAAATCAAAATAGCTGAAACTGAAATGCCTGGTTTAATGGCCCTCAGAGAAGAATATAAAGGGAAAAGTCCCCTTAAAGGTGCAAGGATTATCGGTTGCCTTCATATGACCATTCAAACTGCTGTTTTAATTGAAACCTTGGTAGATTTAGGCGCTGATGTTCGCTGGTCATCTTGCAATATATTTTCAACACAAGATCATGCAGCTGCAGCAATTGCTAGCCAAGAAATTCCCGTATTTGCTTGGAAAGGAGAAACTGAAGAAGAATATAGGTGGTGTATTGATCAATCTATTAACGGATTGGATGGATGGAAACCAAATATGCTATTAGATGATGGTGGTGATTTAACAGGAATTATACATGAAGATCATGCGAATCTTCTAGAAGATATTTTAGGAGTATCTGAGGAAACAACAACTGGTGTTCATCGTCTCTATGAAATGGAAAAAAATAATGAGCTTAAAATGCCAGCAATGAATGTTAATGATTCTGTCACTAAGTCAAAATTTGATAATCTTTATGGTTGTAGAGAATCGTTAGTTGACGGGATTAAAAGAGCCACAGATACTATGATAGCTGGAAAAATAGCTGTTGTATGCGGTTATGGTGATGTAGGTAAAGGTTCAGCTGGCTCTCTTAGAGGTCTAGGAGCAAATGTTCTTATTACTGAAGTTGATCCTATATGCGCTTTACAAGCATCAATGGAAGGCTACAAAGTTGTTGATATGAATGACTATATTGAAGAAATCGATATATTTGTTACTGCTACCGGTAATTTTAATGTAATTGACCATGATCAAATGGTTAAAATGAAAAATGGTGCAATAGTATGCAATATTGGTCACTTTGACAATGAGATTGATGTTGAGGGACTAAAAAAATATGAATGGGAAAATATTAAACCACAAGTTGATCATATAATATTTCCAGATGGTAAAAGAATAATTCTTTTAGCAGAAGGAAGATTGATTAACCTTGGATGTGCTACCGGCCACCCTAGTTTTGTAATGTCATGCTCATTCACAAACCAAGTAATGGCTCAAATAGAGTTATGGGAAAACCATAAGAAATATGAAAATAAAGTTTATGTGTTACCTAAAGATCTTGATGAAAAGGTAGCTAGACTTCACTTAGACAAACTTGGTGTTAAGTTAACTAAGTTAACCAAAGAACAAGCAGACTATATAAGTGTTAACGAACATGGTCCATATAAGAAGGATACTTATAGATATTAAATTTGATATCTTTCTACCAATAGTTTACTAAATGTCTAAAAAAGAACGTAATACTTTTCTCAGTCTTGTGAAAAGAGATTTAAAGGTTGTATGGCATCCATGCACCCAAATGAAAGATCATGAAAAAATTCCACTAATACCTATTAAAAAGGGTAAAGGTATATGGCTGGAAGATTATAATGGTAATCAATATATAGATGCTATAAGTTCTTGGTGGGTAAATATTTTTGGGCACTCTAATCCTTATATAAATAATCAAATATCAAAACAGCTTGATAACCTCGAACATGTATTATTGGCAGGATTTACTCATGAACCAGCGATAGACCTTGCCGAGAGATTAGTCAAATTATCACCTCCTAAAATTAAGAAATGCTTTTTTACAGACAATGGCTCTTCAGCAGTAGATGCAGCGATGAAAATGAGTTACCACTATTGGAAAAATAAAGGATTCAAGAAGAAATCAAAATTTATATCTTTGTCAAATAGTTATCATGGAGAAACATTAGGGTCATTGTCAGTATCGAATATTGACTTATATAAAAAAACCTATGAAGAATTAATGATAGATACCATAGTAGTTGAATCACCAGATTGTTACTTAAAAAATGAAAAGCATACAGACAAACAGCATACTGAAATCATGTTTGATAAAATGCTAAAAACTATAGAAAATAATCATAAGGAGGTATGTGCTGTGATAATTGAACCGCTTGTTCAATGCGCAGGTTATATGAGAATGTATCATCCAATTTATTTAAAGTTATTAAGAGAAGCCTGTGATAAATACAATATCCATTTAATTGCGGATGAAATTGCAGTAGGGTTTGGTAGGACGGGAACTATGTTTGCTTACGAGCAAAGTAAAATTACACCTGATATAATCTGCCTATCGAAGGGAATTACGGGTGGATATATGACTCTATCAACTATTCTCACAACTAATAACATATATGATGCTTTTTATGATGAATATACAAAGTTAAATGCTTTCCTGCATTCTCATAGTTATACAGCTAATCCTATTGCCTGCTCTGCTGCAAATGCTTCATTAGACATATTTGAAAAAAAACAGATTATAACAAAAAATAAAATACTATCGGAACACATATCTAAGTCCTTAAAAAGTATTGCGACACATGATAATGTCGGTGATGTAAGGCAACATGGTATGATTGCAGCAATAGAAATGGTTAAAAATAAATCAAGTAAAAAACCATATCCATGGGAAGAAAGAAGGGGTCTAAAAGCATATGAATATGGTCTAAAAAATAATGTTCTTATTAGACCATTAGGGAATGTAATATATTTTATGCCACCATATATAATTAAAGAAAGAGAGATTGATAAAGTAATAAACGTGATAGAAGGTGCTATAGATATTGCAACTAAATAAATTACATAGAATATATATTAATGACAGCATATCTATAAATGATGAGTTAAAGATAAATTCTGATACTTCCAATCATATTAAAAATGTTCTTAGAATAAGGAATAACAGTAAAATCGTTGTTTTCAATGGCGATGGTAAAGAATATATAGCGGAAGTTAATTATACTGATAACTCCACTATTCTAATAAAACATGAAAATCCATCCAGAAAAGATAATACACACCAAATAACATTAGCTCAATGTATCCCAAGCGCTAAACATATGGATTTAGCAATTCAAAAATCAGTAGAGATAGGTATTAATAAAATTGTTCCTGTAATTTCTGAGAGAAGTCACCCAGGAGATCATAAAAAAAAATACTCTCACTGGAAAAATATTATTATACATTCTACGGAACAATCAAATGGACTATTTTTAACCGAATTAGATGAAATCACAGATTTAGAAAAATTTCTCATCAATGTTAGCGAAAATGCATCTTGCAAGATATGTTTTCATATGTCTGGACGGAAGATTACTAAAAATGATAAGAGTCATCAATCACATATAATACTAATTGGTCCAGAAGGTGGCTTTTCAACTAAGGAAATAGACTTAATTGAAAGATATAACTGGAATATAGTGAGCCTTGGAGATAGGATATTGAGAACGGAAACTGCTGCTATTGTTGCGCAAACAATATTGAGAGATTTTTGAAATGCATAAAATAAAAACAATCGCGGGATATACTAAGTCATTTTCTAATGAAGAGCTTCATTCAGCTATTATTAGAAATCATATGAATATAGAGTCATGGTTTAGAAAGCAATGGATTAAATATCCCGCTCCTTTTTATTCTTCAATAGATCTAAGAAATTCAGGATATAAGATAGCGCCTGTAGACACAAATCTATTTCCAGCAGGATTTAATAATTTGGATAATAATTTAGACTTCTTATATATATCTGCCGTACAACATGTACTAGAAAGAATATCCCCAACATTGACAAAAGTTTTAATCATATCTGAAAATCATACAAGAAATCAGTTTTATCTTTCAAGTATTGATTCACTTTCAAATATAATCAGAAAAGCAGGATATGAGGTTATTGTTTCCTCATTGTTAGATAGCAATGGAGAAACAAAAAAATTACTAATTAATAAAGACCAAATATTGTCTCATGGTAGTTTTACGCCTGATGTAATACTGCTAAATAATGATTTATCAGATGGTATTCCAGAGATCTTAAATGACATTAAACAACCTATTCTTCCAGATAAAAATCTAGGCTGGACAAATAGATCTAAAACAATACACTTTGAATACTATACTGATGTAATTAACAATTTCTCTCGTCTCTTACAAATTGACCCATGGTTTATTGAGCCTTTATTTAGAAATTGCGGGGAAATAGACTTCAAAACTAAGCAAGGTGAAAATTGTCTAATTCGTCATGCATCGAGACTGTTTACATTAATTCAAGAAAAATATGATCAATATAATATTAATGAAGAACCATATATTATGATCAAAGCAGATTCCGGAACATATGGCATGGGAATTATGCAGGTCAGAAACATAGATGAACTTATGAATCTGAATAGAAAAAAAAGAACTAAAATGTTGAAAACTAAAGGTGGTAATAAAGTTGATAGGGTTATACTTCAAGAAGGTATTTATTCAAATGAAATTCTTAAACCAACAAATCATGTTGCTGAGCCAGTAATATATTCATTTGGTAGTAACCTAGTAGGAGGTTTCTATAGATTACATGACGCAAAGAATAATTCTGAAAATTTAAATAGCCCGGGGATGACATTTCATCCAATACCATTTAAAGAAGCATGTATAAATCCTAATGATAATGAAACAATATACTCAGATACAAATAAGTTTTATATCTATGGTGTGATCGCAAGATTAGCAATACTGGCAGCATCAAAAGAATTATATAATATAGAACCTTAAGCATGTATTCATTTGGCATAATAATGGACCCCATTGAAAATATTAATCCTAAAGAGGATTCAACGTTTTCAATGATTTTAGCTCTTCAAAAGAAAAATAATATTGAATATATTATTCCGAATACAATACATCTAATTAATCAGAAAGTTTTTGCAAAAGTAAAAAAACTTCATGTTTTCAAAAGAAAGAAAGATTTTTTCACACTGTCAAAATCTAGATTAGTGGATTTATCAAAACTAAATTGTATATTATTTAGAAAAGACCCTCCAGTAAATGAAAAATATATACATATGACTCATATGCTAGATTATCTAGAGCAAGATGGAGTGTTAATAATTAATTCACCTCAATCTATTAGAGATTTTAATGAAAAATTATTAGGTAACAATCTAACCAATCATTCTGTGCCAACGCTAGTATCTTCAAATCAAGATATAATAATGAGTTTTATTAATAAATACAAACAAGTTGTTGTAAAGCCACTAAATTTAATGGGCGGGCAAGATATAATTAAATTATCATATCGAGATAAGTCTCTTTCAAGAAAGATAACTAATATAACTCAAGATGCAGAAAAATTTATAATGGTACAAAAATATTTAAACCAGGTAAAAAATGGAGACACAAGGATCTTAATTATAAACGGCATTGTTCATGAAGATGTGTTGGTACGATATCCTCCAAAGAATGACTTTAGGGCAAACCTTTCATATGGTGGAAAGTTTGAGGTAAAAAAAATAAAATATAAGCATCTCAGTCATCTAAAAGATATAGGGGTTTTTCTTAAAAATAATAGAATATATTTTGCGGGAGTTGATATGATTGGTGACTATATTACTGAAATTAATATTACATCACCTACTGGAATTCAGCAGATAGAAACAAAAGACAAGTATTTGAGTTCAAAAATATCTAAAGAGTTTGAAAAGATAGTTGAGCAATATTATGACGATAAATAAAGACTATCTATACATGTCGATAGATTTTGGTATTAACAAGATTGGGTTTGCCATAGGTCAATTGATAACAAAAAAAGCAACACCATTGAAAATTATTTATAATAGTAAAAAAGGGATTAATTGGTGTGATATTGAAAGTTTAGTTGCTGAATGGCAGCCCAATGTCATAATCATAGGTTACCCTTATAGCAAAGTTAGAAGCAGTTTCAATAAAAAACTTGATTCATTTATTGAAGAGATTACTGAAAAATACTTGGATTCTATTCAAATAGTAAAGTTCTCAGAAATATTATCCACAGAGGAAAGTAAAGTAATATATAGTGATATTAGAAAAAGCCAATATAATATAAAAAAGAAATCTGATTTAGATGATTTGTCAGCTTCAGTGATTTTAGAAAGCTGGTTTAATGAAAATATGATAAGATGAAATTATGAAAATAGATTACAATCTTCAATTAAATAAAAATAATAAATTACAACATTTCTTGAATATAGAAAATTTATCAAAAGAACATATAAATGAAATTATAGATCTAGCTGATAACTATATTAGTAGTAACAGCAATAAATTTAAAGATTTAGAAGGAAAAACAATAGCAAGCTTATTTTTTGAGCCCAGTACAAGAACTAAAACTACATTTGAACTGGCCTCAAAAAGATTATCAGCAGATTTTATTAATATTGATATAGCTAATTCGTCGACACTTAAAGGTGAGTCAATTTTAGATATGATTAAAACATTGGAAGCAATGGAGTGTGATATGTTTATCGTAAGGCACTCTTCTTCAGGGACACCACACTATATTGCTAAAGAAGTTGGAGATAAAATTTCCATAATTAATGCTGGAGACGGTATACATGCTCACCCTACGCAGGCGATGCTAGATATGTACACAATAAAAAAACATAAGGGTGGTTTTGAAAATTTAAATGTGTCAATTGTCGGTGACATATTACACTCTAGAGTAGCAAAGTCTTTAATAGCAAGTCTTAAAATATTATCAGTAGCGAATATAAATATAATTGGGCCAAAAAATTTAATGCCAGAAAATATAAATGAGTTAGGAGTTAACTATTTTTCCAACCTAGAAGAAGGTATAAATAATGTTGATGTTATAATCATGCTCAGACTTCAACAAGAACGCATGAAAGAAGCTTTTATATCTACAGAAGATTATTATAATGATTATGGCCTGACTAAAAAAAAGATTAAGTTAGCTAAAAAAGATGTGATTGTAATGCACCCTGGGCCAATTAATCGTGGTATAGAAATTGACTCAGAAGTAGCTGATGGTCCTAATTCTGTAATTTTGGATCAGGTTACTGTAGGAATATCAATCAGAATGGCTATCATGTCTCTTATTTTTAAAAATAAATAATAAGAAATGGAAAAAGATTATCTAAATATTTTATCAAAAATAAATTCAGATATAGAAGAAATGTCTTTTGATAAAGCAGCAAGATTAATTATTGTAACCAAATCACAACCAATAATAAGCATTAGAAAGCTTTTTGAGCTTGGTTATAATAGTTTTGGTGAAAATTATTTAGAAGAAGCAAGAGTTAAAATAAATGAAATGAATGAAGATGATATTGAATGGCACTTTATAGGAAATATTCAATCAAATAAAATTAAAAAAATAGTAAAGATTTTTAGTTGGGTCCAAACAGTATCATCGTTAAAACATGCGAAACTTTTAAATGAAGAATGTAAAAAAATAGATAAAAAGATTAATATTTGTATCCAAATTAATATCGATGATGAGGAATCAAAGGGTGGAATTGATATTAAAGATGTTGATACTTTCATAGACAATATTTCTATATATGAGTTTTTATGTATTAGAGGTATTATGGCTATCCCATCCAAACTCAATGCTTTGAAAGAAAATGAAAATTCATATAATATACTTAAGTCAGAGTATGATAGATTAAGTGATAAATATAAAAGTGTTGATACTTTATCATTAGGTATGAGCAATGACTTTAGACTGGCACTAAATAAAGGCTCAAATATGATCAGAATCGGAAGTTTAATATTTGGTGAGAGAAAATTATGATAAAAGATATTTCGATTATTGGTGCTGGAAATTTATCCCAATCTTTACTATATAGAATTGAACACTCTAAGGCTAACATTAAAATAAGATTATATGACAAAGACACCAAAAAAAATATATTAGCAAAAAAATCAAATGTATTATTTAATACTGATATTGATGATAAAATATCAAAAAGTAATATAATAATAATTGCAGTCAAACCTAATCAATATAAAGATGTCTGCATTAATATAAAAAAGCATAAGTCAGAATCATCTATAGTAGTTAGTCTAATGGCCGGTGTTAAAATTAAAAAGTTAATGAAAGAATTAGGATCTAAAACATCTATTATAAGAGCAATGACAAATATTAATTCAAAATATGGAAATGCATCTACATTTATGTTTAAAAATAAGTTTTGCAAAAATAATACAATTAATGTAGTGAAAACATTTTTCAATATTTTTGGTACATCACATATACTCAAAAAAGAAATTGAAATTGATAAAGTTACAGCATTAATTGGTAGTGGTCCTGCTTATTTCATATATTTTTTAGAAGGCATAATTCAAACTTTTAAAAAGTTTGATTTTTCAGAAAATGATTCTAATGCTTATGCTAAAGAGTTATTTTATGGCACGGCTATTACATGTATGAATGAACAAAAAAGTCTTTTAAAAATCAAGAACTCTGTAGTTTCAAAAGGCGGAACAACAGATGCAGCATTAAAAAAGTTAACTACTCTAAAGTTTCAAAATATATTAGAAAAATCAATTAAAGAAGCTTATAGTAAAGCTAAACAACTAGGTAAAGATAAATAATGGAATCTTATGCGTCAAAACCAATAATATTTTTATTAATGACTATAGTGAGTTTTGCACAATTCCTATTCATACTCAGATTTCTATTCGAAGTAGCAAGAGTTTCTTATAATAATCCTATATCGCAATTAGTCGTAAAAGCAACTAGTCCTATTTTAATTCCATTTAGAATCATTCCTCTTTATATAGGAAGATTAGATATATCTATTATTATATTAATTACTGCCTTAACTGCACTTAAGCTTTATATCAACCCCAGCTTTAGTGGTTTTGAATATAGTTTTAATGCATTAATTATTGCCGGCTTTGGTTTCGCAATCAAAGAGGTTCTAGATATCTTGTGGTGGGCAGTAATCATAGGCGTCGTTGGAAGTTGGTTGTCAACATATAATCACCATCCACTCTTTAATCTTGTTGATGAAGTCTGCAATCCTATGTATAAACCAATAAGAAATATGCTACCTGATATGTCTGGTATAGATATATCACCCATTATATTATTAGTGGCGTTAAATTTATTACAGATGATTATATTGCCACCTATTTTTAATCTAACAAGGTATTTTTAATGGATGCTAATTCAATAAAAATTGTAAAGCCAACCAATGTTATTATTAAAAATCCTCTTAAACTTTTATCGGGAAAGGTTTTAAGCGAATACAAACTTAAATATGAAACATATGGTTCTTTAAATTCTGATAAAAGCAATGCTGTTTTAATATGCCACGCACTATCTGGTAATCATCATGTAGCAGGTTACTATGAAGGTGATGACAAACCAGGATGGTGGAATAATATGATTGGGCCAGGAAAACCAATAGATACTGATAAATTATTTATAGTATGTGTAAATAATTTAGGTGGATGCCATGGTTCAACAGGGCCGACAAGTATTAATCCTATAACTAATAAGATCTATGGTTCTGATTTCCCAATGATGACAGTCAGTGATTGGGTGGAATCTCAAAAAGAATTAATGGATGTGCTTAAGATCCCATTCTGGAAGTTTGTTGTCGGTGGAAGTCTAGGGGGAATGCAGGCTTTACAGTGGTCCTTCCAGTATCCAAAATTAATACATAATTGTATAGCCATTGCTGCAGCTCCCAAATTAACTGCTCAGAATATAGCATTCAATGAAATTGCACGACAAGCGATTATGAAAGACCCAAATTGGCATAATGGTAACTATTTAGAAAAAGGTGTGATGCCAAATCAAGGTTTATCATTAGCCAGAATGTTAGGCCACATAACATATCTTTCTGATGAATCCATGAGAGAAAAATTTGGTAGAGATCTAAAAAATTCAAAATTAGGTTTCAATTATGATGTGGAATTTCAAATTGAAAGTTACCTGAGATATCAAGGTGAGAAATTTGTAACTGGGTTTGATGCAAATACGTATTTATTAATGACGAAATCATTAGATTACTTTGATCCAGTAAAAGATATGTCGGATAATTTAATAAAAAATCTATGTGAGTGCAAATCAAATTTTTTAATTGTATCTTTCACATCAGACTGGAGATTCCCACCAAAACGCTCAAAAGAAATTGTTAAATTATTATTAGATAATAAAAGAAATGTCAGTTATTCTGAAATATCTGCTGAAGGTGGTCATGATGCATTTCTCATGGACAATAAAGATTATTTTGATGTTATGGCATCTTTTATTATGGAGTCTAACAATGGCATTTAGAAAAGATCTGTTACTGATTAGTTCATGGATAAAACCTAATACAAAAGTACTTGATTTAGGTTGTGGGAATGGAGAACTATTAAAGATTTTAAAACAAGAAAAAAATATAAGTGGGTATGGAATAGATAATGATATTGATAATATTAAATTATCTCTTAAAAATAATGTGAATGTATTACAAATAGACTTAGATAATGGACTTGAAGATTTTGAATTTGAATATTTTGATTATGTCGTATTAGCTCAGTCATTACAGGTAATTAAAAACCCAAAAGAATTATTAAATCAAATGCTGAGAATTGGTAAAGAAATAATAGTATCATTCCCGAACATGGGACATTGGTCATCAAGAATTCAATTACTTACATCTGGAATAATGCCTGTGACTGGAAATTTACCTTATAGCTGGCATGATACTCCTAATATTCATTTATGTACTATCAAAGATTTTTTAATATTTTGTGAAAAAAATGATTTTGAAATACTTGAAAAAAACATCACTGATAATAATCAGAGATGCAATTTATTTACTAAACTTATGCCTAACCTTTTTGGGCAGATAGCAACCTTTAGAATTAAATAACTATCGTAGCTTTGCTTTTATAAAGTCTGCATGTTTGATATATAATAAATCAGATATTTTTCTAATAGTATAATCTTCATATTTATCTATTCTTCCATCTGCATAAGCTACATCCCATAGCATCTTTATTAAATCTTTTTTTTCAGAATATGAACATTCATTATTAACAATTTCAGTAAAATCATGAAGTGATATCATTTCGTTATTTTTTTGATCAGCCAGAGTAATTACTAATTTAATTTGATCATCGTTTAATGAGAATTCCTTTTTGAGCAGATCTATAATCTTGCTCTTCTCCAAATCATCATACTCATCATCAGATTTAGAAACCTCAATTAGAAATATACATATAGATAGGATTTTTTCATCATCAAAACTTTCAATATCTTTTTGCGTAATGTTTGTTTTATTATTTAAAGAAAGACTTTTAAAAATATCTGAAAATATTTTCACAAGATATTAATTAAAGTTTTGTTTTAGTGAATATGACCCACTGTTATCATATTCATTAAAGAAAATCTCAACGAATGGATGATCTATAGGGTCTGTACTTTCATCGCTCAAGAGATTACTTTCTGCCACATATGTTTCATTACCTTGCCCATGAACAAGAACATGATACCAAGGCTTATTTTTATTAGGTTTTGATTTGGCTACATTTTCATACCATTCATCTGTTCCCTGAAAATATGGGTCAGCGTCTACAATAACTCCCCTATATCTAAACTTAGAATGAGATACAATTTGACCTAATTTGAATTCTGCTTTTTGTTTTAATGGTGTGTCCATAACTCTATTATATGGTCTATATGCTGATATTTAAAGCATTCAATCAAATATATTAATCATATAGGAACGTAATGTTAATGCGCCTATTTTCATAAGATTCATTAAAATCAAAATCATCTGTTTCGTGAAATAATTGAGAATTAAAGATGACAGCTCTGTTTTCCTTATATGGTATTACCATACTATCAACATTGTTATCTTTAAGCATTTTACGAATTAGTGGAGAATTATCTTTATTATTATAAGAATCAAAGTCAGAATTTTTAGGAGGTAACTTATTCCATATCCTTAAACCACCTCTATCTTTATTTAAATTTCCTTCCTCTGGTGTAATCCAGAAATTAACATTTATTGATGCCTGATCAGCATGAATATTAGTTCCCCCTTTTTGACTCTCATATTTGAATATCCAAGCTTGAGTTAATCTAAATTCTTTAAATATATTTTTATAAGTTACACGTAAATCTTCGCTTAATCGAAGTATAAACTCATTTGACAAGCCTTTTGATAAAAAAGCTGCCACATATCCTCCGTCATATGGATATTTAAATATATTCGCATTCCTACAAAATTTTTGTAGTTCTTTTAATGCAGTATTACTTAAAAGATTATCAACCACTAATATTTCTGGTTGACTATTTAAGTATTTAGACTCTAATGAAGAAATATTATTATCTTTATTTAAAAGGTTACGAGAAATTTTTTTTGGTGGCTTATTATATAATATTTTAAAAATATCTTTCTTTATCTCTTCAGTGACATCATCCATCACTAAACTATTTGTCGATATCTTTTTATATAGATTTTCCAATAAACCATAATACTCTTTAGTAAATTTAGGGTTTCTAATATCATCAGTATCATTATCAATATGTGTTAACTGCTCGTATTCATGAGTTATAAGAATAGATAGAGATTTGATATCGGAGAGATACTTATTTGAGTTATTATCAATATAATATTTTTCAGAATGGTTTAGGTTTAATACTTTTTTAAATAATTTATCGGCTTCATTTATTTCTCCTAACCATAATGAACTCATTCCTAACATTAGATAAGCATCAGCATATTTTTCGTCTCTTTCTATCGCAAGTAAAAAATATTTTTTTGAGCTATGTAAATGAGTTAATGATCTATCACTCTGAAACATATACTGATAAACTTCCCCTATTCTCTGGGGAGCTTCTGCAAACAAAATATCTGCATTAGATGATTTTTCTAAATAATTTAAAGCTTCTTCATATTTATCGCTTTCAATATATAAATTAGCGCAGTTAAAAAGAGCTTTATAATTGTTACTATCTATAGATATGGCATTTTTAAAATATTTCTCAGAATTAACAAAGTTTTTTATATTTTTATAGGCTATACCTAAATTATTATTTGCTTCATAGTTATTAGGTTCTATTGATATTGCTTTTTCTAAAAAAGTAATTGCTTCCTCAAATTGCATTTTTTGAGACAGTATGCATCCATGAAGATGATTCGCTTGGAAATTATTGGCATCACCATTTATTACTAACTGATAAATCTTATCTGCATCATCTAATTTCCCTTGATGATGAAGAGCGAGAGCATTATTTAATAATTCGTTTATATTTATTTGATTCATATATTTCATGCCCAGGGACAGAATCGAACTGCCGACACGAGGATTTTCAGTCCTCTGCTCTACCGACTGAGCTACCTGGGCTTAAATATTATTTTTTCTCTGGCACGAACCCCTCTGGGGCCTCGGAACCTTCTCCGAATAGAAACTTCTCCATTTCTTCTTCAAGAAATTTTCTAGACTTTGGGTCTACTGGCGTTAATCTCATTTCATTAATTAGCATTGTTTGATGATCCATCCATAATTGCCAAGCTTCAGCAGAAATATTTTCCATTATTTTAACACCAATATCGCCCGGATATGGTTGATAGTCCAACGCTTCAGATTCTTTTTGTAATTTAACACAATTAATTATAGTCATATATACTCTTATATTGATTAAATATTTTATCTTGATATTTGGGTATTCCAAAATCAATGTCTGATAGATTATACCAATTATCCTCAGATAGGCTAACCTTTTTATGGTATTTGATATTACATAATATTGCATTGAAGGTAAATGTGATGTGCGATAGCTTATGTGAAAACGTGAAGATATCATATTCTATGAATTCTTCTATCTTGTGTGACTTGCTCCATCTCATTAAATCTGACTCATTATGAAAAACTGGTGATGAATACAGGCCTCTCCATAAATTATCATAAGATATTTTCTCAAGATAGAATTCACCTTTATTATTTATAATTACCAATGACCAAATATTCTTTTCTGTAATTTTGGTTTTCTTAGACTTATATTCAGAACCTGATTTGTATGGATAAGAACTACATTGCTTTTTAACAGGACACTTATTACATAATGGGTTAGATTTTTTACATACTAATGAGCCAATATCCATATATGCCTGAATGAAATCTGAAGGCCTATTTACCGATAGCAAATATTGCGATAACTCCCATAAACTATTTAAATTAGAATTATTTATTTCTAAAGAAAAAAATCTTGATAAAAATCTTTTTACGTTACCATCTAGGATTGAATAATGGCCATTTCCGCTAAAAGTCATTATTGCTGATGCTGTTGTCCTTCCAATGCCTGGCAATGTTAATATTTCATCATAACTTTTTGGAAACTCTCTATTAAACTCATTTTGTATTCTTATTGATGTTTTATATATATTTTCGGCTCTTCTATAAAATCCTAGCCCACTCCATATTTTCATAATATCATTAAGGCTTGCCTGAAACAGAGATTCAAGATCAGGGTATTGATCTATAAATTTTTTATAATATGGGACAGCTGACTGTACCTGTGTCTGCTGAAGCATAATCTCAGATATCCAAATTTTATATATATCTTTTCCTTTCCATGGCAGGTCATGTCTTCCATTGGCATCATACCAATCTAAGATATTTTTTCTAATTAAAGCTCTCTTTTTAGAAGGGTAGTTTAATTTTATCTCTAAGCTCATCTATTACTTTATCTTGTATTTCATCTATAATTTTTTCTTTGATAGGTTCAATTTTTTTTATTATTATATGATTTAAGTCAATAGAAACTGAAATATCATCTAATGTTCCTGAAACTACCATTGGTAATTCTTCATTGACTAGCTCAATGGGATAATTAGCTTGATACAAGCTAATTATTTTTTCATATGGTTTAATTTTTCCAATAAAAATAAATTCTGCTTCCTTCGTAAGTATATCTATAGATCCATTTCCTCTTGCTTCCATTGTTTCAGTTTCTATATAAATATCACTTATCATCATATTGTCTTCTATAACTTTCACTTTTGCAGACATGTTTTTAATATTTGTTACTTTTTTATCAGCACCAGTGAATGATGAAAAATTTAGCAAAGAGTATGTTTTCATCAAAACATCGTCAACATTTATCCCATAATATTTAAAATCATATGCTCTTATATAGTTTACATCTATCATTTTATTCATTAGTTTTTTTACTGATAAAGAAAGGTCAATTAGTGAAACCTCTATCTTCATATTTGTTAATGACGCAACAGACTGTTTATGTAAACTAGAAGGTATATTAAAAACTTGTATGTCAGGTACTAGAACCTTTATATCAGGATAATATGATGCTTTTATGTCACCATTAATTATGAGACTATACTTCGTTTTAGAAGAAACATATTTAATAATATGTTCCTTATAATCATTAGGATTAAATATAAAAAAAAGATACATAGCTGCCAGTGATAACAATGTAACTAATACATATAAAGATTTGAATAAGATTTTTTTCATTATTTAGCTATATAGGTTCCTGATTTTCCGCCTTCCTTTAAAAGCAGTTTAATATCTGAGATAATCATTGATCTGTCTAGGTACTTACACATATCATAGATAGTCAGTAAAGCAATTTGTGTTGCACATAAAGCTTCAATTTCCACACCAGTTTTTTCATCACAAATTATTTCAGAAATACATGTGATACTTTCCGAATTAATCTCAAATCGAATATTTACGCCCTTAATATTTAGCTGATGTGACAAAGGAACCAATATAGATGTTTTTTTTGCAGCCTGTATTCCCGCAATTTGAGCAATCGTAAGCACATCGCCTTTTTTATTTTTATTAAGCTTAATTGAATCAAGAGCAGCTTTGCTGAGAGTAATTTTGCCAGTTGCAATTGCTTTACGATTTGTAATATTTTTATCGCTAACATCAACCATCCCAACATTACCTAAATTATCAATGTGATTACTTTTCTTCATATCTTTATTTGTTAATTTTTATTATAATTCTACAGTATATAATACAAATATAAAATTTTAGATATATATGAAAATTATACTAGCTTCAAAAAATCAAGATAAAATTAATGAAATAAAGAAAATACTCAATGGTACAGCCGTTTTACTTAAAACTTGTAATGATATTGAAATACCTGAAGTAGAAGAAACAGGTTCAACTTTTGTAGAAAATGCAATCCTTAAAGCAAGGAGCGCATCGTTGGTTACTGGGATGGCTTCTATTGCTGATGACTCTGGTATCGAGATTGAATACTTAAATGGGAGACCTGGTATTAAATCTGCAAGATATTCTGGAGAAAATGCCACAAATAAAATGAACAATATTAAACTCTTAGATGAACTAAGAGGAATTCCTTATGAAAAAAGAAAGGCTTGTTATAGGTGTGTTATAGTATATATGAAGTTTCCCGATGATCCATTTCCAGTTATAACTTCCGGATCTTGGGATGGTTACATAACAGAAAAACCTATTGGAGAAAATGGATTTGGCTATGATCCATTATTTTTTTTACCAGAATATAATAAAACTTCTGCGCAAATTACTTCAGAGGAAAAAAATAAAATTAGTCATAGAGCAAAAGCTCTAAGTGAATTACAAAAATATTTCCCTAAAGAAAAATGAATAGTCTCAATATATTAACCAAATATTATTCCTTGGTATTTGTACTAATAATTTCTGGATGTGCAACTAATCCTGTTACAGGAATTCCTGATTTTGTTACTATCACTGAGCAACAAGAAATATCCATTGGAGCTTCGTATCATAAAAAAATTTTAGAAGAGAATAAAATAATACAAAATAAAGAGTTAAATGATTACTTTCAAAAACTAGGTGAATCAATTTCGAAGAAAAGCCATCGTCCAAAACTAAAATGGCATTTTACGCTTATTGATGATCCAACATTCAATGCATTTGCTACACCAGGTGGTTATGTATATATGTATAGAGGGATGTTAAATTATTTTAATTCTGAGGCTGAATTAGCTGGTGTAATTGGACATGAAATTGGTCATATAACTGCTCGGCATGCTGTTAGAGGAATGAGTACAGCACAGATAACCAATCTGTTGTTGTCTATAATTCAGTCTAATGTTCCAGGTGGACAATTAACTGGAAATGCATTTAATTTGGTAAATATGATAATAAACCGTGGATATAGTAGAAAATTTGAACTGGAAGCTGACCAATTAGGTGAAGATTATCTAGAAAAATCAAATTATGATCCATCGGCAATGTCAGCTTTTCTGGCAACACTTAAGTATTCTGATGAACTTGAACAGAAAATTGCCAAGGAAGAAGAAAGAGAAGCTAATATTGGATATCATGGAGTATTTTCTACTCACCCAGATCACGACAAAAGAATAAAAGCTTTGAGTAATTTGAAAACACCAAATAAAAAAAATAATAAAGAAAAATTTTTAAAGCTATTAGATGGGTCTGTGTTTGGTTCTAGTCCAGAAGAAGGGTATGTTAAAAACTCAATTTTTTACCATCCGGTATTAGCTATAAAGTTAGGTATTAGTAATGAGTGGGTTTTTAAAAATAGAACTGATGAATTAGTCCTAACAAAAGATAAGGATATTGTAACATTCAAAGTTGATGAGTTATTACGTGATGATATTGAGAATGGTCTTACGCCAGAAATATATTTGAAAGAAGGCATTCAGAAAACGACATTCTTGACGACAAATAAGTTGATAAGCTCAGAAGATTTTTCATTCAATGGTCTTAGCGGATATTCATATCTTTATCACTCAGAAAGTATTATGAACTCTTCTTATGTAAGGTTTACAATAATATTTGACATAGAAGATAATGAAAAAAAGCCAAAGGTATGGATTATTCGGAGCAACTTATCTGATTTAACTAATGATGAAAAATCAAAAAGTATGATCAAAACATTTTCTAAAATGTCTCAGAGTGAGATAGATAACTCTAAAGGTTTAACAATTAAAGTAATTAGATTTAGAAAAGGGATGTCATATGAAGAGCTCGCAAAATCATCTCCACTAGGAAAGTATTCGGTTGACAAGCTCAGATTATTAAATGGTCATTACCCAAACAGTAATCCAAAAATTGGAGACCTAATAAAAATTGTTCAATAAAAAAAATCCTAATGATGTATTTTTAATAGATTCAACAGGTTTTGTTCTTAAATATTGGTTTGCTGTTCCACCAGTGAAGACAGAGAACTATGAATCTATAGCAGCATTTCTTGGCTTCACAGGTTTTGTTATTCGATTACTCCATGATTATCAACCAAAATATATTTCATTTGCATTTGATGAGAGTCTAGGGTCATGTTTTAGAAATAAAATATTTCCGGATTATAAAAAAACAAGAGAGAATGCTCCTGATGAACTGAAAACTCAGTTCTCATTATGCCGAGAATTTTTGACTTTGATGGGCCTGAATAACAATGCAAGCAAAACACATGAAGCAGATGATATTCTATATACAATAGCTAAAGATACAAAAGAAATAAATCTCAATAATATAATTTTAACTAATGATAAAGATTTATATCAGTTGATATATGAAAATGATACTTGGTGGAATTATGGTGATAAAAAGTTTAGTTATAATGAACTAGTAAAAAAATTAAACTTTGATCCTCATGATTTGTCAGATTTTTTAGGACTGATGGGTGATTCAGTAGATAATATTCCTGGAGCTCCAGGGTTAGGTGAAAAAACAGCAACTGCTCTAATGAGTGAGTATAAAAATCTAGATAATATTATGAATAGCCTTGATTCTATCCCATCTAGATTAGGAACCAAATATAAAAGATTCATGAAAATAATAGAAGAAAATAAAAAAATTATTTATCTTTCTAAAAAGTTAGCTACACTGGACTATATCCCTGATATCAAAACTAATTTGGATATGATAGAGAGAAAATTAATAAAGATAGAAAAGATTGATAGTTTATTCAAAAAAACTGGTATGAGAGAAGGGCAAAGAAATCTATGGATAAAAGATATTGAAAAACTAATAGAGAGCTAAGATGAAAAAAAATATTTTTTATGCACAATCTGGAGGAGTAACACCTGTAATTAATGCTACAGCAGCTGGGTTAATAGATTCTCTCTCTAAAAATAAATCATGTTTTGGAAAATTGTTCGTAGGCAAAAATGGTATTGCTGGTGCACTTAACGAAGAACTAATAGATGTTAGCAAAGAGAATCCTAAAGAGTTAAAAAAGTTACTTCATACTCCTGGGGGCGCTTTTGGTTCTTGTAGAATTAAACTAAAAGACCCGGTGAAAAATAAAAAAGAGTTTCAAAGAATATTAGATGTTTTCAAGGCTCATAATATTGGATATTTCTTTTATAATGGAGGTGGTGATTCACAAGACACTACTCTAAAGATTGCAAATTATTGTAAAGATAACAATTATGATTTAATTTGTATTGGTCTTCCAAAAACAATAGACAATGATCTACCAGTAACAGATAACTGTCCAGGGTTCGGCTCTGTTGCAAAGTACATTGCCATATCAACTCATGAAGCATCTCTTGATGTTGAGTCTATGGCAAATTCATCTACTAAAGTTTTTTTATTAGAAGTTATGGGTAGACATGCAGGGTGGCTTGCTGCATCAGCTGGAATTATAAAAAAAGGTAATAATACACCACCGCATATTATATTATTACCCGAAGTAACATTTAACATAAAAAATTTTTTAAGTGAGGTTAAAAAGACCGTTATAAATAACGGATATTGCGTTATTGTTGCATCGGAAGGCATTAAGGATCATAAGAATAATTTTATAGCTGCCAGTGATACCAAAGACAGCTTCGGTCATGCTCATCTTGGCGGGGTAGCTCCAAAACTTTCAAATATGATTACAACTAAATTAAATTATAAAGTTCATTGGGCGGTTTCAGATTATCTTCAAAGAGCTGCAAGACATATAGCTTCAGATGTAGATGTTAAGCAAGCGTATGCCATTGGTTATAAATCTTTAGATTACGCTAAAGCCGAAATTACTGGCGTGATGCTCACAATTAATAAAAAAAATACAGCGAGTTATAAATGGGATATTGGATATACTAAGCTAGAAAATGTAGCAAATGTAGAAAAAATACTTCCTAAGTCTTATATAAGTAAAAATGGTTTTGGAATCACCTTGAAATGCAAAAATTATATTAAAAATCTAGTCCAAGGAGAGAACTATCCTCCTTATCTTGACGGTATGCCAGACTATGCAAAATTAAATCATCCACTTGCAAAGAAGAAACTCAAAAAGTTTAGGTGATTAACTAAGGTAGGTCATTATAATCTATGGAGTAATCGTTATAATTAATAATTAGTTCCTTTAAAGAGTCTAATAAACCTTCGTCATCATTAAGACAGGGAATAAAATGGTAATTTAACCCACCTGAATCAATAAAAAGATCTCTAGATTCTTGACCAATCTCCTCTATAGTTTCTAGACAATCAGAGACAAATCCTGGACAAAATACTTGAATATCCTTTACGCCTTCCCCAGGATAAGACTCTAAGGTCTGCGCAAGATATGGTTGTATCCATTCAGCTTTGCCAAATCTAGATTGGAATACAATATTATATGCTGCTTTAGCTAGACCAAGCTCTTCTGCGATCAAATTTGCCGTAATCAAGCATTGTTTTTGATATGGCTCATCATCACCTACATATGACTTTGGTATCCCATGAAAAGAAAAAAGTAGTTTCTGAGGCTGCCCAAGCTTTGCTTGATATTTACGGATATGATTAGCTGATGCTTTTATGTACTTAGGATTATCATGAAAATCTTTTATAAAAGAAATATCTAAATTTCTATCTAGATCAATATTACTTTTTAAAATAAGTTTTAGTTTGTTAGCAATCGATTTTGCTGTAGTAGTTGAGTATTGGGGGAACATCGGAAGTATTAGTACTTTTTTAAAACCTTTTCGATGATACTCAATTAATTTATTTTCAATAGATGGTGTACCATACCTCATTGCCACATCTATTGAAAAATTATGTTCAGTGAATTTTTTAAATATTTTCCTTAATTTTCCACACTGTAAAAAAGAATTATACAGTAAAGGTGATCCCCATTCTGTCCAAACTTTTCTATATAAGGCAGCACTTTTAGCTGGTCTTACTCTTAAAATTATTAAATGCAATAAAGGCAGCCAAAAGATTCTAGGTAATCTAATTACATCTTTGTCAGACAAGAATTCTCTAAGGTAAGTTCTAACCTGCTCTGTATTTGGCTGATTAGGTGTCCCAAGATTTACCAAAAGGACAACTGTTGAGTTATCTGTATCTAATTTCATAGAACTATTGTAAAACAATGTTAAGGTTTTGTGTATCTTTGAAAAATTGGACTAGATCTAGGTATATGGGAGATTAAAAAATCCATCTGGTCCTGCAATATCTTCCTACCACGCAGAATAATATACTCAACTCTTGAGGGGCTAAATGGTATTGCAATTAAGAGCATATTTGCGTCTTCTGGCGTCCTGGCTCCTTTATGATTATTGCATCTTTTGCAACAAGTCACTACATTTGTCCATGTATCCTTGCCACCTTTAGACAAGGGAATCACGTGGTCTCTTGATAATTGATTATAAGTAAATATATTTCCACAATATAGGCATTTATGGGCATCTCTTTTAAATAATGTTGTATTTATTAATGGGGGCGTAAATGCCGAATAATCTAGCTTATTAATATTGTTAGTAGATACTATAGAATTAAGATTTAACAAGCTTCTCTGCCTCTTTAAGCGGTTATAGCCACCTCTTAGTATCAGCGAGGATGACCCACATTCATAAATAACCTGATTAAGGTGATATAATTTTGCAGCAGTTTGATGATTTATCCAATCTACAGGATGTCCTGCCGAATTGAGTCGTAATATTTGCTGATTAGTAATCACTACAATTCAATTATAGCTTAAATTTAAATTAGTAATTATTAAATATCTTAGTTACCACAACTTATATCATCAGGACGAGCATAAAAATAAAATATAACCCAATGTTATAAAGGGTTTAGTAGTAATATTAAGCACAATTTAGCTAATATTACTGAAATTAGACATGTTTATTCACATTGTGAGAAAATTACAATAAACATAATCTTAAAAAGATTCTATCATGTTTGTAGATTTATAAATCTCTTATCTTATTGATATTTATAGATATATATAATTGATTATAAAATGTACAATTTGTTGAGAATAGGATAATGATATCAAATGAGGAAGGATTATGCTGTTTATCCACAAAGTTATTAACATATTCTGTGGATAAACAATTCAAAACAAGTGAAACCGTAAATGTATAATAAGGTATGAAAAATATAATTAATGTTGCCTTGAATTTACCTTTATATGGAACATATAGTTACTTAATTCCGGAAGAAATTGATCATATTAAGCCAGGTGTTAGGGTGGAAGTACCGTTTGGCCAAAAAAAACTTGTGGGTATATGTGTCAGGGTAGATAAAAATAGCAAACATAAAAAACATACATACAAATTAAAATATTTAAATAGTATTATTGATAAGAAACCTGTTGTGACAAGTGAAATACTAAAACTTGGTAAATGGGCATCTGAGTATTATCAATATCCTTTAGGTCAGGTACTTTTTAGTTGTCTCCCATCAAAAATTAAATCAGGGGGTGACATTAAAATCACTGATGATAGAGAATACATCTATATTGCAACAGGTAAAGCATTGGATTCATACTTTAGAAATAAACATGCTCAAAAAAAACTATATAATAAGATAGAATCTTCTGAAGGAACAGAGGTAGATGTCAGAAAAAACAAAACAATACTCAAATCTCTGTTAGAAAGTGGCTACATCTCGAGAGAGCTTAAGAAGATAGAGAAAAAAATAACTAAAAAGATTAAGCTGAGTAAAGATCAAGAATTAGCATATAGAAAGATAATGAAAAACACTTCATCTTTTGCACCTACATTAATTGAAGGAGTTACTGGTAGTGGCAAAACTGAGTTGTATATTAGTATTACAAAAGAAATTGTAGATAATAATGGTCAAGTTTTAATAATAGTCCCTGAAATTAATTTAACGCCTCAGACAATATTAAGATTTCAAGATTACTTAGATTTCAATATCTCTATTTATCACTCTGCATTAACCGAAACTGCACGATTAAAGGCATGGGCCAGTTGCCTTAATGGGGAGGTTGACATTTTAATAGGCACCAGATCAGCAATATTCTTACCATTTAAAAACCTGAAGATGATTATTATAGATGAAGAACATGATAGTTCGCTTAAACAGTCAGAAAAATTTAGATACCACTCTAGAGATATTGCCCTTGTGAGAGCAAAAAATAATAGTATACCAATATTAATGGGCAGCGCGACTCCATCCTTAGAAAGTCTTTATAATTGTCAAATAGAGAAATTTTCTCATATTCTTTTGAAAAATAGATTTCATAATACTAAGTTACCAAGTGTCACTGTTGTGGATACTAAAGTAGATACAGTAAGAGATGGATTCTCATCTACATTAATCAAAGGGATGAAAAAGGAATTGGATGATAAGAAGCAAGTATTATTATTTGTAGGACGAAGAGGTTTTAGTCATACCCTGTTATGTAATGTTTGTGGGTGGACATCTAAGTGTAAGAAATGTGATGTTCATATGACTTTTCATGAATATGAAAATAAATTATGGTGTCATCACTGTGGTTTACAGACAAAAGTAAATTTTAAAAATATATGTGAATGTAAATCAGAAAGTGAAATCATTCCTATTGGTATGGGGACTGAAAGAATAGAAAAAAGGGCAAAAGAATTATTTCCAAAATCAAAAGTAATGCGTATTGATAGTGATACAATCAATAATATTTCTAAATTAAATAATTTTATAAATCAATCTAGAGATGGGAAAATTGATATATTAGTAGGCACGCAAATGCTTGTAAAGGGGCATGATTTTCCTAATTTGACTTTGGTGGGAATCATTGACATAGACTCAGGTCTTTATAGCCTGGATTTCAGAGGGACAGAGAAAATTGCTCAGATGATAATACAAGTAGCAGGTAGATCTGGAAGACATTCATCAGAAGGAAGACTGATTATACAGACGCGTAAACCAAAACACCCAATAATGACTAAATTACTAGAAAATGGTTATAGTGATTTCTCTAAAGATGTATTAAAAGAAAGAAGAGAGGCAGCATTACCACCTCAATCATACTTGTCATTGTTTAGAGTTTCTACTAACAATAAAGGTGAAGGGCTTATATTCTTAAATAAAATTAAAAATATATATAGAGATACTATCACTATACTGGGTCCAGCTCCTGCACCTATATTGAAAAAAAATAATCGATATTATTACCAATTACTAATTAATTCACATAATAGAAAATTTTTACTACAAAAATCATCGGAAATAAGAGAATATATACTTAAGCATAAAAAAAGTAACTTTAGATGGTCTTTGGATATAGATCCTATCGACCTGTACTAACCATTTTGCAGAGTCCACTTGAATATAGAAATAAAAAATATTATTGAGTCTTATTTATTAGAAACTACTTCTGATGAAGATATAAATCCCAGGGAAATATCAAAAGAAGGATATATAGAAGTTCAAAAAACAACCAATGAACTGCATGGGGATTATTACTCCAATATTGCTATGAAACTGAGTAAGGTCTTAAAAAAGAACCCAGTAGATATTGGAGAAGATATAAAGAAGGGGCTTTTAGGTAGGAAACATCCTCAGATAAAAAATATTGAAATCAAAAAACCAGGGTTTATAAATTTTTTCATCGAAGACTCAAAAAGAGCATCTATAGTCACAGATATTATTAAGAATAATAATATTTTTGAAAAATTTAAAACTAAAATAAAAAAAAATATACATATAGAATTTGTATCTGCAAATCCAACTGGGCCTTTGCATGTTGGACATGGCAGAGGTCTAATTTTTGGCAAAACCTTATCTAATATGTTACGAATTCAAGGTCATAATGTATTTACAGAATATTATGTTAATAACATAGGGAAGCAAATAGATATACTCTCAATAAGCGTTATATTAAGTTTAATTGATCTTAAAAGACCATTTGATGATGTAGATATTTATAAGGGAAAATATATTTCAACAGTAGCTAATAAACTAAAATTGAAATATAGGGATTTATTGCTAATACATAAAGATTCTTTATCAGGTAATAAAGTATATGAATCATTCCTAGGGTCACTTAAAAAAGATTTCAACTCTTACCTTGTATTTCGTGACACTGTTATAGATATTATAATTAATGACTATATAAAGAAAGATCTTGAAGATTTAAATGTACAATTCTCAAACTGGTTTCATGAGAGTGAATTAATAAAAGATAACTTTGTTTACCAAATATTAGAAAAAATAAAATCTAAAGGTTTGTCGTATGTTAAAGATGGCGCTGTATGGTTTAAATCTACTAAATATGGGGATGATAAAGATAGGGTTCTAGTAAGAGCTAACAGTGCTCTGACATATTTTGCTACTGATATAGCTTACCATTCTCTTAAACTGGATAAATATGATCATATCATCAATATATGGGGTTCAGATCATCATGGATATGTACCAAGATTAACTAATGCATTGAAAGGTATTGGATATGACACAGACAAAATGTCTATTCATTTAATACAATTTGCAAATCTATATAGAGATGGGGAAAAGATGTCAATGTCTACTAGATCTGGTGAATTTATTACATTGAAGTCATTGGCTGATGAAATAGGACCTGATGCAATTAACTTTTTTTATATTAATAAAAAAATTGAACAACATTTAGATTTTGAAATTAACACAGCGTTATCCAAAGATAAAGATAACCCTGTTTATTATATTCAATATGCTCATGCGAGAATAGAAAAAATAATACAGAAAGTGAGCACAGATAATCTAAATTTTGATGATAGAGAGCTGATAGATCCTAAAGAACAAGAATTATTAAGATTATTGAATAGCTATGTACAAACGATTGAACAAGCAATGGATACTCTTCAACCTCAACTAATTACTAACTATCTCTATAAATTATCTCAAAGTTTTCATAGTTATTATGCGAATGTAAAAATCATAGGTGAAGAAATAAATTATAGTAGAGTATCACTTGTAATGGCTGTGCAAAAAATCTTAAAGAATGGATTAAATTTATTCGACATAAGTGCTCCAGAGGATATGTAATGAAGCAAAATAAAATAGCTATGATCTATGATTTTGATGGGACGCTGACCCCTAAAACTATGCAAGAATATACTCTGCTTCCCAAATTAGGTTTAAGTCCAAAAAGTTTTTGGGATTCTATCAACGAAGAATCGAAAAGAACTGGTGGTGAAACAATGATGGTATTCATGAGACATTTATTAGATAAGGCAAAGGAAAAAAATATAAAAATATCTAAAAATGAGTTTTTCAAAATGGGTAAAGATATTAGATATTATCAAGGAGTAAGCGAATGGTTTAATAATATAAACAAATATATAAAAAGCTTATCAGGTAATGATATACAGATTTATCATTACATTATATCTGCTGGTCATATGGAGATCCTGGATGGAGTTTCTATAAAAAAATATATAAGAAAAGTTTTTGCTTCAGAATATTTCTATAATAAAAACAAGCATGCAGTCTTTCCAAAAGTTGTTGTAACTGATACAACAAAAACACAATACCTCTTTAGGATCAATAAGGGTAAAGAAAAATTATCTGAAAGCATTAATACTCACATGCCAGAAGATAAAAGACCTATCCCATTTGATAATATGGTTTATATTGGAGATGGATTAACTGATGTTCCAAGTATGGCTTTGATAAAGAAAGAAGGTGGCCATTCTATTGCTGTTTATCAGAAGAAATTAAAAGAGCAGGTGTCAATATGTAAAGAACTTTCTCAGGCAAAGAGAGTAGATTTCATAGCAGAAGCAGACTATAGAAAGAATTCAGATTTATATAAAAAAACATGTTTACTACTAAATTATGTTGTCTCTAAAATACAATATGATTTAGAATTAAAAAAATCTAAATAAAAACTAATTTTCTTCTATCATAATAAGATCAGTTTTTCTATCTAAAAATTTATACTGTAACTTAGTCACATCATAGGAATCTTTTAAATGTTTAATGACAATATTAAGATCAAAGGGCTTACAACTATATACATCTAGTTGAAATAAACCTGGTTTTTGTTCATCCCAAATATGTAATACAATATGACTAGTTTCAATTAAAGCCATACATGTAATTCCCCTATTACCTTCTTGATCAACATAAGAAATATTAGGGCCCTGCATGAGTTTCATATCAATCTTAGTTATGAGGGATTGCATCCAATCTAATACATATCCAAGGTTATCTCGCATTGGACAATTATCTACCTCAGCTCTAATTAAAAGATGTTTATGATCTACGGCCATCGTTACTATCCCTTATATAAATGATATTAATATCAGAGTATAATCACAAATGATAAAACTCTAAAGCAGTGATGATTATATATAAAGAATAATGTTAGTAAAAGAATATAATAAAGAATCAGGAACACAATTTGGCATAGAATGCGAAAAACTGCTATATAAAGCTAAATCAAAGTTTCAAAACATAAAAGTATATAAATCTAAAAAATATGGAAATATTTTAATGCTAGATGATTGTTTCATGTTAACAGAAAAAGGCAATGATCAATATCATAATAAATGTATCTCTTTGATTGGCAAAAAATCAAGGAGCCTTGATGTTTTAATTATAGGTGGTGGAGACTTTGGTTTAATCAAGGGATTGTTTGAAAAGCTTAATGTAAATAGTATAAATTTAGTAGAAATTGACAATCAAGTTATTAATATATCTCGAGAATTTTTTCCATCATTTTTTAAATTAAATAAAAAATTTAAAAATAAAATCAATACATTAATAGAAGATGGATATGAGTGGATTAAAAATAATAATACCCTAAAATTTGATGTAATTATCATTGATTGCACAGATCCAAATTTAATAGCAAAAAAACTATACTCTGAAAAATTTTACAAAAATATTTTTAATAACCTAAAGAATAATGGTCAATTAATTCAGCAAAGTGGATCACCATATCTTGATGAGAAAAAAATAATAATACCCACAAAAAAGAAATTAGGTAAAATTGGTTTTAAAGACATATCACTTCATGAGTTTAGTATGCCTATTTATCCATTAGGATTATGGTCATTTATACAAGGTAAAAAGGCGCTATAAATTATAGCGCCTTTCATAATAGTATTTAGTTAACTATTTTTTTGGGTATACAGATGGTCCTCCATCAAATGATTTACTGAACTCTGGATATGCCTCTAAGCCACATTCAGACAAATCTACACCTTCTTCTTCTTCTTCGGCACTAACTCTTAATCCAAACATCATTTTAATAATTGACCAAACAATCAAACTAACAATGAATGTCCATAAGAAAATTACAAGAGTTCCATAGATTTGAGCGCCTAATGTGCCACCTGTTAAAGTAACTGCCATTAAGCCCCAAATACCGCAGGTTCCATGTGCAGATATTGCCCCCACAGGGTCATCTATTTTCATTTTATCTAACATGACGATAGAGAAAACAACTAAAATTCCTCCTATAAAACCAATCATCAAGGCTAGGCCAGGTGTTGGCGCCAAAGGCTCAGCTGTTATTGATACAAGTCCACCAATTGCTCCATTTAGAGCCATTGTAAGATCTGACTTACCAAACATTAGTTTCGCTAAAATAAGAGCTCCCATTACACCACCAGCTGCTGCTAAGTTAGTGTTAACAAAAATCATAGCTACTGCATTGGCTTCTGCAACATTAGAAATAATTAATTCAGACCCACCATTAAATCCAAACCATCCTAACCAAAGAATAAAAGTACCTAAAGTCGCCAAGGGTAAATTAGCACCCGGCATTGCTTGAGGTTTTCCATCTTTATATTTACCTCTTCTTGATCCAAGTACCATAACTCCAGCTAATGCTGCTGCTGCACCACATAAATGAACAACGCCTGATCCTGCAAAATCCATAAATCCTGCTTCGTCTAAGAATCCGCCGCCCCATTTCCAATATCCTTGTACTGGATAAATTATACTGGTCATAAAGACACAGAATAATAAAAATGGCCATAATTTCATTCTCTCAGCTACTGCTCCAGAAATAATAGAACAAGCTGTTGCAACAAATACTACTTGAAAAAAGTGGTCTGCTATTCCTGAATAGTAAATCTCTCCACCGCTCTTAATAACATCTCCTGTTGCATTATCACTGCCCAAAAAGAATGCTAAGTCAGGCATGAAACCTGATCCTCCTGCTGGGTACATTAAGTTATATCCAACTACCATATACATGATGGTAGCTATAGAATATAACGAAATATTTTTAGTAAGTATCTCTGCTGTGTTTTTTGCTCTGACAAGTCCAGATTCAAGCATTGTAAATCCAGCTGCCATCCACATGACGAATGCACCCATTACTAGAAAGTAAAAAGTATCTAGGGCATAAGCCAACTCAATGAGTTGATTTTCCATGATTAGGGTCTCCTAATTAATAATGTTTATTAACTAAAGAGCCTCTTTTCCTTTTTCGCCAGTCCTTACACGTATTGCTTCTTGAAGTTCAAGAACAAAGATTTTTCCATCTCCAATTTTACCTGTACTTGCTGTTTTTAGAATGGTCTCTATTGTGTTGTCAACCAGTTCATCACTAACGGCAATTTCAAGTTTAATTTTCGGCAAAAAATCAACTACGTATTCAGCACCACGATAAAGTTCAGTATGGCCCTTTTGTCTTCCAAACCCTTTAACCTCAGTCGCTGTAATACCTTGCACACCTATAGCGGATAGTGCTTCTCTTACTTCGTCGAGCTTAAATGGCTTGATCACTGCTATTACTAATTTCATTGATAAACGTCTCCCTAAAAATTTAATTATAACTTAAAATATTGTTAGAAACTATAGCCTAAAGTAAAGACAGCAAATGTTGTGTCTTTGGTGCTAGCTCCGCCTGTTCCTTGTGTAATGTCATCATCGTTTTTACCAACCTGAAGACCAACATCTACTCCAGAAAGAGTAGTACTATAATCTACAGTCCATACATTTCCTTTAAGAGTATCCCCGCCCCATGCACCTGCTGTAAGGGTTAAAGGTAAACCAACTACATCTAAATCTAATGACACAGAAGTATATTGATAAGAATCATTAGTGGCAGTTTTATATTTACCAGTAGAATGATCTACTGAAACTGCACCCATAGCGATTCCCATATTAACTTCTTCATAATCGCTATCAAAGTTATCAGTATAATAGTACCCAGTAGCACCAAAATATAGGTCAGCACCCATAGCGCTAAAACCATAACCTGCATAATAATCATGCTCTAGACCACCATTAGCACTACCATCACCGCCATTACCTACATCAGCCCACCATGTGCCAAGATAAAATCCTCCATTTTCATAATCAGCTCCAAAGCTGACGGAAGAGTCTGATTGGTGAACTCCTCTATACCAGTACTCAGAAGAATAGCCTACGTTGTAACTAACCGAAGATCCTTCTTCAGCAACAGCTGATTCAGATGCAACGGCAAAAGGTACAGACATTGTTATTACCATGACTGCCGGTAAAAATTTACTCATTAGTTTTTTTATCATAATTTTCTCCATTTATATTATTATCGTTTTAAGTTTTAAATTTCAGTTCGACGCTTATCAGTGATAAAAGTCTAGCTTCGGTATACATAATGCATATACCGTGCCAACATAACTTTATTCATATAATTAATGCCCATATATGTATTAGGCAAGCCAAATGGTATAATATAAGACTAATAAAAATAGCTAATAAAGCAATATTATTACAATATCATAGTGCACATTGTGCGCGGAAAAGGTGCAAAGAATATGAATTCAAAAAAAATTTTAGAACTGGTTGGTAAGATAGAAAAATTAATTCCATCAAATGATGATGGTATTAAAGATGATATAAAATCAAACATTAAAATATTGATAGAAGATTATTTGCATAAATTAAATATAGTGACCAGAGAAGAATTTGATATACAACAAGAAGTGCTCATTAAGACAAGACTTAAAATAGAAGAATTAGAGAAAAAATTAAAAATTAATTAGACTCAGATAAAATATAATCTACTGCTAGTTTAATTTCATTATCGGATAAACTACTGACTCCACCCTTAGCAGGCATAATCCCTATTCCATTTATAGCATTGGCATATAGTACATCTTTGCCCTTTGATAGCCTATCTGACCATTGATTATTATTACCAATTACTGGTGCCCCAGCTGCTCCACTAGTGTGACATGACATGCAAACAGTATTATAAACCTTTTCTCCAGAAAGAGTTTCAGATTTGCTGACACTAGCCACCATGACTTCCTGCTTAATAGTAGGGTTACTAGCTAAATTTGTTTTACCAGATGGTTCGATTCTTTGGTTAGTATTATTTTGTATTTCAGCCTTGTAATTTTCACTTGGACTGGCAGAGTATCCGGCAAAAATATTAGCAATAATAGCTATAAAAATGGCTAATACTATAATTATCACTGATACTATTGAAAAGACTTTATAAAATTCTGCGTCTGTTACTTTGTGTTCCATATTAGAGATTTTTCCATGTTTTCTTTCTTGTGTAGATTATACTAAAAGAAATAATAAATTCATCATAAATTTGCGTCTGTAGCTCAGTTGGATAGAGCATTAGCTTCCGAAGCTAAAGGTCAGAAGTTCGAATCTTCTCAGGCGCTAACCAATTCTCTCAGCTGCAATTATTGTATTCTCGATTAAAGCACAAACTGTCATAGGCCCAACACCACCAGGAACAGGTGTTATAGCCGAAGCTTTTTGTGATGCAGAGTCAAAATCAACATCTCCACATAATTTTCCATCTATATTATGAATACCTACATCAATAACTATTGAACCTTTCGGTATCTGGTCTCCATTAATAAATTTGGGTATGCCCACAGCAACTATTATGACATCAGCATCAGCAAGTTTAGAGTTAAGATCTTTTGTACGAGAATGGCACATTGTTACAGTAGCATTTTGCTGTAAACATAAAATTGCAACTGGTTTACCTACAATATTTGATCTACCCACAACTGTTACATTCTTACCACTTAAATCTGTACCCGTAGATGCTAGCATCTGCATAATCCCTTTAGGAGTGCATGACACTAATGTTTCCTCGCCTAAAAATAGTTTACCAACATTCGTTGGAGTAAAGCCATCAACATCTTTTGATGGATCGATTCTATTTAGAACCTTTGTGACAGAGATATGATCAGGTAGTGGTAATTGAACTATAACTCCATGAATGCTTTTATCACTATTAATATTATCAATCTGACTTAGAATTTCTTTTTCAGTAACATTGGCTTCAAATCTCATAACATTAGATTCTATACCTGCTTTTACTGCAAACTTTTCTTTCTGTGCGACATAGCTAGCTGATGCCTTCATGTCACCTACCAACATAACTATTAATTTAGGTTTAATATTCTTCTTATTAAGCTCCAAAACTTTGTTTTTCAGATCAGTTGTTAATATTGTTTCTGCAACTTCTCTACCGCTTATAACTTTAGCACTCATTTTTTATCTCCTATCAGATCAATTTAACCTTTCTTTGTCTATTAATAATTGCACAACATCATATAATTCTTGATATGAGCTCACATGTGAACCACTAGTTTTATATTTACCATTTATAATTAATGCAGGGACAGATTTTATCTGGTACTGATTAGCTAGTCTGGATGCTTTTTTAATACGAATTTCAGTTCCAAAAGAATTTAAAATACTTAGAAACTTATCAGCATCATAACCTTCTGTTTTTATAAAATCAGCTAACTTTTCTTGTGTATCTAATCTATTGCCATTTACATGTATCTCGGCAAATACCTTTTCATGCAAATTATCATCTAACTTCATTTGTTGCAGAGTGTAATAAACTTTGGCATGAAGTTCCCAAGAATCTCTGAGTGCAACTGGTATCTTAACTAAAATCGTATCTTTATCTAAATTAGACTCTATATCATTTATTGTAGGCTCCATGCTGTAACAATGTGGGCAACCGTACCAAAAAAACTCATATATAACTATTTTGTCACTTTCGGTTTGTGCCTGATTTGATATTTGAGTATATTTATGTAGTGAATCGGACGATATAGCTATATTACTAATGGACAATGCTAAAGCTATCGGTATAAATGATAAAATTCGCATTAATGTAATCCTTGAATATACTGCGAGACCGCCTTCATTTCTTCATCAGTCATACGATGCACAATGTTTCTCATCATTTTATTTGAATCATTTGATCGAATACTCGCTTGAAAATTTTTAAGTTGTGAATATATATATTCAGCATGTTGTCCTGATACAACAGGTATCCCTGCCGGGCTGTTTCCATCTCCATTTGGACCATGGCATGCTATACAGGCTTGTATTTTGTATTCCATATTGCCACCTCTATAAATATTTTGGCCTAATTTAAAGGATTTATCCTCGGTTATGCCTATAGACTTAACAAGGGATGCATAATAAGCAGAAAGGTCATCAATATCCTCATTAGAAAGTGTCATGGATATTCCGTACATAACGGCATTATTTCTTTGGCCGTCCATACCTTTTTTAAATTCATGTAATTGTGATGATAAGTATGATTCATGTTGTCCTGCTAATTTTGGCCATATAGGACTAACGCTAACACCTAATTCTCCGTGGCAAGCTACACATGTTACGCTTTTTTCTTTACCTTTGGCTATATCTCCTGCATGAATATTAGCTGAAAATATGATTAAAAAAGATATTTTGATATATATTGATAATTTATTCATAACTCACGAAACATTATATAGCATCATAATGATACTTCAAATGCTCTCTTAGTAATTTAATGTGCTTTATCCCAATTATCTCCAATACCTATATCCACAATAAGCGGTACATCCAAGCTATAACAACTAGACATCAACTCAGTGATTTTCAAATTTGCCTTATCAACAAAATCTTCATGCACTTCAAATACTAATTCATCATGTACCTGCATGATCATTTGAATAGGGTAGCTTGTATTATTAATCCATTTATCAATATTTATCATAGCAATTTTTAGTATATCTGCTGCAGTACCTTGAATTGGTGCATTTATAGCAGTTCTCTCTGCAGCGCTTCTAATCTGAAAATTATTATGGGTGATATTTGGAATATAAACTCTTCTGCCAAGTAATGTAGAAACATAACCAATTTTCTTTGTTTCAATTTTTGTTCTTTCCATAAAATCTTTTATCCCATTATATTTTATAAAATATTTTTCTATATAGTCTTTAGCAGAACCTTTATCTATCTTAAGTTGTTTACTTAAACCATATGATGAGATTCCATAGATTAGACCAAAATTAATAGCTTTAGCTGCTCTCCTCTGTTCCTCGTTTGGGTTATCTTTTAATGAAAATACTTGTATAGCAGTCGATGAATGAACATCTTCACCATTTAAAAAACTATTAAGTAGATTTTTATCTTGAGATAAGTGAGCCATAACTCTCAGCTCTATCTGTGAGTAATCTGCTGAGATTATTTTATAACCTTTCTTTGCAATAAACGTCTTTCTAATATTTTTCCCATCATTAGTCTTGATTGGGATATTTTGTAAATTTGGATTTGAAGATGATAACCTTCCCGTGATAGTGATTGTTTGATTATATGATGTATGCAGTCTCTTCGTATTCTTATTAACCTGCTTGCCTAACTTATCTGTATAAGTATTTTTTAATTTCATTAAGTTTCTAAATTGTAAAATTAACTTAGGTAGTTCATGAATGAGTGATAACTCCTCCATGACTTCTTCGTTTGTTGAAGGTTGTCCCTTAGGTGTCTTTTTAAGAACTGGCAAGTTTAGGTCATTATAAAATATCTCCTGTATTTGTTTAGGTGAGCTAATATTAAATTCTTTATTAGCATATTTATAAACATTTTTTTCAATATCTTTTATTCTACTCTCAAGATCTTTACTTTGACTCTCTAAACTTTTAGAGTCAATCATAACTCCATTCTGCTCAATATTAGCAATAACTTTAACAAGTGGTAATTCTATTTTATGATATAGATTAGACTGCTCTTCATGAGTAGTTAATTTATTTGATAAATAATTATATAACCTAAAAGTTAAATCTGAATCTTCGCAAGCATAAGCAACTGCCTTTTTAATACCTACCTCAGAAAAGCTTTTTTGTTTTACACCAGATCCCACCACTTCTTTATATTTGATAGTTACATGATCCAAATAGCGATCAGCTAAACTATCAAGATCATGTTTTCTAGAAGAGTTATAGATATAAGAGAGAATCATTGTATCTTCGATCTGGCAACTAAATGTTATATTATATTTATATAAGACATTCATATCATATTTTAAATTTTGACCTATGACTCTTATATTTTTGTTAGAAAAAAGTTCCCTAAGATAATTATAAATTTTTTCTTTTTCCATCTTTATATTACCACCAGCATCTTCATGATTTATTGGTATATAAAATGCTTGTCGTTCAGAATAAGAAAAAGATATACCAACTAGATCTGCCTGCATTGCATCAAGGGATGTAGTTTCAGTATCAAACGCAAATACTTTATGTTTTTTTAAATTTGATATTAATTCAATAAATTCCTCTTCATTATCTATAAGCTTATATGAAGATTTTTTATTTACTTTTTTTTGGACTTCTTCGATTGAGAAATAGTCCATAATATTTTTAAGCTCATACTTTAATGCAATTTCAGATAGCTTACTTTCATCTCTTTTATCAATAACATAAGTGTCTAGATCCAATTTTACATCCACATCTGTTTTTAATTTGATTAGTTTTTTAGCCAGCTTGATTGTTTCGGATGATTTTCCTATGTTCTCTTGAACTTTCCCTTTAAGAGCATCTATATTTTCAATAATTCCATCTAAAGAACCATATTTTTCTAATAGTCTCATGGCTGTTTTTGGGCCAATTTTATCAACACCTGGTATATTGTCAGATGTATCTCCCACTAATACTAAATAATCAAAAATTTTATCAGGGTGTACTCCGAATTTTTCTATAACACCTTTAATATCTAATCTTTTTTCATCCATGCTATTAATCAAAATAACATTATCATTTACTAATTGAGCTAAATCTTTATCTCCCGAAGAAATAATTACTTTGATATTTTTTCCATAATTTGGGGTAGCTAAGGTTGCTATAACATCATCTGCTTCGACATTAGGAATTTGTAGTACTTTAATACCTAAGCTTTCAATAAAATTTATAATTGGAATAACTTGTTCAGATAACTCTATAGGCATAGATGATCTATTTGCCTTATAGTCTTTATAGACTTTATGTCGGAAGTTCTTGCCCTTGGCATCAAATATTACACATAAATATTTAGGATTATGCAGTCTAATTAACTTAGAAAGCATATTAGTAACTCCATAAATAGCTCCGGTATGATCACCTTTAGCATTTTTAAGGTGTGGTAAAGCATAAAAAGCTCTATATAGATACGATGAACCATCAACTAATATGAAATTATTTACATTTTTATCAACCAAAATACCCAAACCTATGTTAAGTTTATTTCATTCAAAAGTTATAACTTAAAAAATTTGAAATAGCTATGTCTGTATATACAAAAATTACTGAAGAAGAGCTTTCTAGACACCTATTGAGATATTCACTAGGAAAAGCAGTTAGTCTTACCGGTATCTCTGACGGAATTGAAAATACCAATTATCTTCTAAAAACTGATCAAAATGAGTATATATTCACAATTTTTGAAAATATAAAAAAAGATGATGTGGGCCAATATCTAGATTTCATGAATCATTTGAGCGGCAAGGGGTTATTATGCCCAAATGTCTTAAAATCTAATAATGGAGAATTATTTGTAATCATAAACAATAAACCATCCGCAATTATTCAGAAACTTGATGGTAAATCTCAAGTGGATACAGATCTGAACAGTTGTGAATCCATTGGAAACCTACTTGCAGAATTTCATATTTTTGGCTCAGACTTTAAAAAAGAAATAAAAAGTTCAAGAGATATTAAGTGGTGTATCGAATCGCATGAGAAACTAATTAATGTCATAGAAGAGAAACAATCAAAACTAATTTTAGAAGCTATAGATATTCAAAAAGAACTATTAACTCAAAATTTACCTATCGGAACAATACATGCAGACCTATTTAGAGATAATGTATTATTCAAGGGTAATAGTATTTCCGGAATGATTGACTTTTATTACTCTTGTCGAGGATTTTTAGTTTATGATTTAGCTGTAGTTATTAATGATTGGTGTACTTCTAAAAATGGTATGATTGTGACTGAAAAATATAATAGGCTAACCTCTTCTTATATAAAAAGAAGAGATATCGTAGAGTCAGAAAAAAAATATTGGCGCCATGCCTTAGTATCTGCGGCTTTAAGATTCTATCTATCTAGACTATTAGATTTACATTTTCCTAAAATTGGTGAAATGACACATATTAAAGACCCTTTAATATTTGAGAATATACTTAAAGATAGAATAAATACATCATATCAGATCTGAGCATGTTCAATTTTGATAAAATGATTGATAGTTTTACAGAAATAATTAGTGATCTTCTAATGTTACTTCTTCTCGCCATGATTATGATGATTTTTCTAAGCGTGATATGCAGATTCTTTTTTAATGTAAATTTTGTAGCCCTTCAAGAATTAATCATGTACTTTCATGCAACCATTTTTATGCTTGGAATAAGTTATGCATTGAAAAAAGATGCTCATGTAAAAATTGATGTTATATACAATATTCTTCCAAAAAAAATAAAAATCTATATGTCCATGGCAAGTATATTATTATTTATATTACCGACGGCTATTTTTCTCATATACATCAGTATAGGCATGACTATACAATCATGGTCTATTTTTGAAGGGTCGAGTGAAGCTGGTGGCTTAAATTTGGTATTTATCTTAAAAACAATTATTCCGCTAACAGGAATATTAATACTACTTCAGTCAATGTCACAACTATTAAAAATACTAAAGAGCATTGAAAGATGAGTATCGAAACATTTGCAATATTATTTGTTTTATTTACATTCTTAGTACTACTTTCAGGAATTCCAGTTGCGTTTGTTCTATCGAGTAGTGCTTTGTTATTCTCATTAATTGGATTTTTTATAGGATTATTTGATTATTCATTCTTACTAGCAATACCAAATAGAATTTTTGGGATAATGACAAACCAAAACTTATTAGCAGTACCATTATTTATATTTATGGGGTTAGTTTTGCAAAAAACTAAAATTGCTGAAGAGTTATTAATTGCAATGAATTCATTATATAAAAATACTAATGGTGGATTTGCTATATCGGTTGTAATTGTGGGTAGTTTAATGGGCGCTAGTACTGGTATTGTTGGTGCGACAGTTGTTACCCTAGGATTACTATCTCTTCCTATTATGATTAAAAACAACTATCCGAAAGATTTAGCTTGTGGCGTTATTTGTGCATCTGGGACACTGGGGCAAATTATTCCACCATCGTTAGTTTTAATATTACTAGCAGACGTATTATCTTCAGCATATCAACAAGCGCAATTAAATGCGGGGATATTTACACCAGAAACTGTAACTATTTCTGATTTATTCGCTGGCGCTATAATACCAGGATTATTATTACCAATAATGTTTATATTTTATATAAAGTTTTTAAAAATTAAGAATGCAGATCCAAATCCAAATATTAAAAAAAATGATATAAAATTTATTTCATCATTCTTCCCTCCAATATTATTGATATTTATTGTATTGGGGTCAATTATTTTAGGAGTTGCAACACCATCAGAGGCATCATCTCTTGGAGCAGTTGGTTCTTTATTAATAGCATTTAATAAAAGCAAGCTATCTTTCAATATTATTAAAGAAACCTCAAAAGAAACAATTAAGTTAACTAGTATGGTTTTTTTAATACTTATAGGTGCAACTTTTTTCTCGCTGGTCTTCAGAGGGCTAGAAGGTGAAGAGTTGATTCATAGCTTACTATCGCATGGGCCAGAAAATAAATATATTTCTCTTCTAATAACTTTAAGTATAATGTTTTTTTTAGGGTTTATTTTAGATTTTATTGAAATTATATTTATAATAATTCCTTTGTTTGGACCAGTTTTATTCTCATTTGGGTTTGACCCAATTTGGATTGGGATCTTGATAGCTATGGTATTACAAACATCTTTCCTTACTCCACCCTTTGGTTTCTCATTGTTTTATCTTAGAGGCGTAGCTCCAAAAGAAATACAAACTATGGATATATATAAAGGCGTTCTTCCATTTATATTAATACAAATTATCGCAATCGGACTAGTGTTTCTGTTTCCTGAAATTGCATTGATCCTTCCAGATTTACTTGCAAAGTAGCTACCTTATATTTAAATATGATTTATCAGAAACATCTGTCCATGGTTTAACATTACTCTGAAACTCGGTATAAGATTTATAAACTTCTTTTGTAATATTATCTGTTAAGCTAATTTCTTTTAAAATTTCATCTGATAGCACTCTGAGTTTTGTTAGAACTTCGTTTGGAAATTTTAGAATATTAATATTTTCAGACTTAAGATACTGTAAAGCTAAATTATTTTTAGCAGTATAGTCAGACAACATATCAAGATTAACTGCCTTACATGCAACATCAATGATTAATTTCAAATCATCTGGGAGACTATTGTATTGATCTTTGTTAATCATACATTCTATGGTTGGACCTGGCTCATGCCATCCAGGGTAGTAATAATATCTAGCTGCTTTATGGAGTCCGAAAGCTCTATCATTATATGGGCCTACCCATTCTGTTGCATCTATTACGCCTGTTTGCAGCGCAGTAAATATTTCAGACCCAGCAAGAGTTACAGGAGTGCCACCAGCTCTTGATAGGACTTCTCCACCAAGCCCTGGTATCCTCATTTTAAGACCTCTAAGATCGCTTACAGAATTAATTTTTTTATTGAACCACCCTCCCATTTGCACTCCAGTATTACCGGCTGGTCTAGGTATTAGATTGAACTTATCATATAGCTTTTCCCAAAGCTTAATCCCACCACCATAATATAGCCATGCGTTCATCTCTTGAGCATTCATTCCAAAAGGCACTGATGAAAAAAATTGACAGGCCTGACTTTTACCTTTCCAATAATATGCACCAGAGTGTCCTAATTCCGCACCACCCTTTGAAACAAAATCAAAAACTTCTAATGGCGGCACTAATTCATTAGCACCAAAAACTTTTACTTTGATTCTATTATTCGATAAATTGGTAATAAGCCCAGCTAAATTCTCAGCACCCACACCTAACCCAGGGAAATTTTTAGGCCAAGAAGTAACCATTTTCCATTTATATTCAGTTTTTCCTTTCGCAGGCAAATCTCTACTACTACCCAACAATGATGTTAAGGTAAGCGTGCCTGCCAATGACTTTAAAAAATTTCTTCTTTTCATTTATTATATATTTCTTTAGTTATTTCAAAAAGTCTAACTGTGCATAAGATAAGACTAACCATTTTTTACCATAGCTTTCAAAATTAATATGTAATTTCAAGTCATCGCTTTTACCAGTATAACTAAGTACCACACCATCACCAAACTTCATATGACTAACTCTCTGTCCTATCTTGATATATGTATTCTCCTCTTGTGAATAGTCCTCTATATCTGAATCTTGAGAATAATTATCGAAATCTTTCTTGTTTTGAGAAAAGCTATTATATTTACTAGCAATAGATTTGTTATTACTCTTAATAGGCTCCAGTAAATCTTCACCAATTTCATTTATGAATCTTGATGGAATTAAAAAATTACTATTGCCATGCATATATCTCATATTGGCATGAGTTATATATAAAGTTTTCATTGCTCTAGTGACTGCTACATAACAAAGTCTCCTCTCTTCCTCCAGAAAACCCTTCTTCAGATTTCTATTTTCATTAGGGAATATACCTTCATCCATCCCCGTTAAAAATACGACAGGAAACTCCAAACCCTTCGCAGAATGAATTGTCATTAGCTGTACTGGATCATCATGTGTCTTTGACTGAAATTCCCCAGCCTCTAAAGAAGCATTATCCAAAAAATCTCCCAAAATATTTTCGCTATCCATATTATTTTGATAAAATCTTTCAGCTGTTGACAATAATTCCTCTAAATTTTCTTGCTTTGATAATGACTCTTCGTTCTTTTTTAATTCATAATACTGATTAAGAGCAGACAAGCTTATAACCTTTTCAATCAAGCTCTTGAGATCAAGATCATTAAGTTTCTCAATAAGCTCTTTAATTATATCTTTATAGCTATTTAAAGAATTGATAGCGCGAGTACCACTTATACCTATTTTTTCTATATGATTAATTGTATCCCACATAGATAATGAATTATTTTTCGCATACTCTCTGATTGCCTGTATTGTCTTCTCACCTAATCCTCTTGGGGGGTTATTTATAGTTCTTTCGAAAGCTGAATCATCGGATGTATTTACTGCCACCCTTAGATAAGCAATAACATCCTTAACTTCCGATCTTTCGAAGAACCTGAATCCTCCATAGATTTTATACGGGATACTTCTTGAGTTTAATTCTTCCTCTAAACGTCTAGATAAGAAATTTGATCTATATAACAACGCAATCTCAGACCTTTTATGACCATGCAAAACTAATTCTTGAATCTTCTCAGCAATAAAATTACACTCATCATCCCCATTATAAGCTTCATATAAATAAACTGGATCACCTCCAGTGGAATCTGTCCAAAGATTTTTGCCAAGTCTCTCCTTATTATTTGATATTAAACTATTTGCAACAGATAATATTTTATTTGTAGAACGATAATTTTGTTCAAGCTTAAAAATTTCTACATTTTTAAATTCATCTTTAAAAAACTGGATATTCCTACTCCTAGCTCCTCTCCAACCATATATAGACTGGTCATCGTCTCCAACAGCATATAATGATCCCGCTTCACCATTAAGAAGCTTAAGTAAATTAAACTGTAATGTGTTCGTATCTTGAAACTCATCTACCATAATATTTTGAAATCTCTTATTATAATAATTGAGAATTTGAGAATTGTTCTTGAACATCTCATAAGTTAGTAAAATTAAATCAGCAAAATCTACAGAATTAGTTTGTCTACAAGCATCATCATATTCTTTATATATTTCAATATACTTATCATCATCGTTATTAACATCTTTGGATCTCTTGCCTTTATCTTTCTGACTGTTTATAAATGATTGTAATGCCTTCGGATCATATAAATTATCATCCAAATTTTTAGCTTTCATCACACGCTTAATAATTCTTAACTGATCTTGCGAGTCAAGTATTGTAAAATATTCAGAGATCCCAGCTTCTTTCCAATGAACTTTTAGCAACCTTCTGCAAATCCCATGAAATGTCCCAAACCATAATCCTTGAGAAGAAATCTTTAATAATTTTTCTAATCTTTGTTTCATTTCATTAGATGCTTTATTTGTGAATGTTAATGCAAGGATATTACTAGGCCTTATATCAAACATATTTATAAGTTTAGCAACCCTACATGTGAGTACTCGTGTTTTCCCACTACCAGCACCTGCCAATATAAGCTTATTACCTAACGAACAGTTTACTGCTTGTAACTGTTGTTCGTTTAAGTCAGAGAATATTTCATTTAGATCGGTCATTATTTTTTCCTTGGTCTTAACATAACGATAATTATAGTTAAAACTAGGATATACCAGTAAATAGATTGATAATAAATATTATTATGCACCAGATAAGTAATAACAATAGCAAACAATGAAAGTATTAAAATTGCAGTCATCCAATAATTTCGTCTTGTATTCTTAGATATTGATCTCTCGATCATATCTAGTCTTTTAATACTATTATCGAGATTAAGTTGGTCATTATTTATTAAGTTTATTATTTTTCTTAAAGCACCAGGCATTTCTGGAAGTAAGTCAATGATTTCTGAAGAATTGTTTTTAAGTGTTTTTAAAATAGATGTAATTCCTTTCTGCTTTTTCATCCATTTTTCTAAGATAGGTTTTGATGTTTTCCATAAATCTAATTTTGGATGAAATTCTCTTCCAAGACCCTCTGTATATAATAATGCTTTTTGCATTAGAATTAATTGCGGCTGCACTTCTAATTTAAACTTACGCGCAGTATCAAATAAACCCAGAATAACATCACTTAAAGATACATCCTCTATAGACTTATCCTGCATTGATTCACAGTTTTCTCTTATAGCTTTTTCTAATAGACTAATATTAGTATCTTTAGGAACCCATTCACATTCAACATGTAATCGGGCAACTTTAGCATAATCTTTATTAAAAAATGCTACAAAGTTTTCTGCTAAATATTTTTTATCAAAATTACTGAGGGAACCCATTATTCCAAAATCTACTAAAACAAATTGTACATTATTTTCTATCTTTTGAATGAAAATATTTCCAGGATGCATATCTGCATGAAAAAAGTTATGCTCAAAAACTTGTATGAAAAAACTTTCAACTGCATTAGTTGCGAGTTGTTCAAAATTAATGCCTTGTTTTTGAAGTTCTTTTTTATCATTGACTGGTGTTGCATATGTTCTCTCCATTACCAATATATTCTTAGTGACATAATCCCAATAAATTTCCGGTATGTATATTAATTTGGAATCTTTAAAGTTTGCTTTAATTTTTCTAGCATTTGACGATTCCTTAATAAGATCAGTCTCATCGTAAACCAACATTTCATAATCATTCACGAGCTCAATCAAGTGCATTCGCTTAAAATCATCAGATAATGATGTTAAAAAGACCGCAATTCTTTTCATTAACAATAAGTCTTTTTCGATAGCTTTATGAATACCAGGTCTTACAACTTTCACGATAACATCTTGCCCATCATCCATCTCTGGCAAACCCGATATGCTTTTTAATTTAGCTGCATGCACTTGTGCTATAGATGCCGATGCTAGAGGTTCTGCAGTAAAGTCACTAAATATATTGGTTATTTTATCCCCTAACTCATTTTCAATGATTTTCATCGAAATTTCTTTTGGGAAAGGTTTCACATTGTCTTGAAGCTTTGATAGTTCATTAGCGACATCATCAGGTAATAAATCTTTTCTTGTTGATATAACTTGTCCTAGCTTAACGAAAATAGGGCCTAACTCTTCAAACATCATTCTAATTTTAATAGGGATATTATCAGTATGTCTTTTTCTAAACCAATTCCATGGGAGCATATAGAAATAGAATTTACACTTACCACTTCCGCAGCTAACTAACATTTTATCTACATCATATTTGATGAATAGACGTGATATTTGTATGATTCGAAAAATATTATTAAACATCTTTATGCTCTTGATATAATTTATCTGCTCTACTTTTTAAATCATCTACATCATCTAGAAATTTATTAATATCATTTTTTGTAGGAATAACATTTATATCATCAACAAGCAGATCCACTATATCACTTGATGTTTCTTGAAAAAGTTTTTGAAATGATGACGTAGCGTTACTAAGTTTTTCCTCAAGCGTATTTGATATATTTTCACCTAGAATATGATTTGCAAGCTCTCGTAATTTTTCAGAACTACTGATAAATTGATTAAATTTATTTGCTGTATCGATATCTCCATTGATTGATATTTTACTAGAAAACTTATCTGACCCTTTGGTTAAAACAAACATCGCGAATGTAATTGGGCTGGCTATAAGCTCTACATCAAATTTATCCTCATCATCAATAAGCTGGAAAGCATTATCATGAATTTTTATCATCATATTATAGGATAAATTTTTTAGATTAATCTTAACAATTTTTCCATCTATATCATTAAAAAAATTTTCAGGTATTGAATTTATAAAAACTTTACTCTGAAATAGTTTATTTATATAAAAAATTATAGATAAATCTTTTTTTAACATTTAAAACCTATATGGATAGTCACCATATTTCCAACTAGTATTTCATATCTCGTATTTATAAAACCAGCTTCAGCATATAAGTCGCTCACCTCAGCAGGAGAATAAAATGTCGATATTGATTCTGCTAAATATCTATAACTATCATAATCATCTGCTATTATCTTTCCCATTTTTGGAATTATATTGTGAGTATATTTTTCGAATATATTCTTAATCAGTTTATTTTTAGGAGTTGTAAACTCCATAATAACAAGTCTTCCTCCGGGCATTAATGAATTATAAATATTTTGTAGAGCTTTAGAGTGATCTGTAAAATTCCTAAAGCCAAATGCAATTGTAGCTAATGTATATTTATTCTTCTCAAGCTTTGCGGTTTCAGCTGGGCTTTTGATAAATAAAATATCTTTCACAAAGCCATTATCCATAAATCTGTCTTTACAGATATTTAGCATTTCTTGATTTTCATCTAAGCATGTGATTCGAATTGATTTTTTTTTAGATAAAAGTTTTAGAGCTATATCTCCAGTACCAGTCGCTAAATCAAGAACATTATCAGATTTTCTTAATTTTGATACAACATACATTCTTTCTTTCCATAATCTATGCAATCCAAAAGACATTGCATCATTCATCAAATCATATTTATTGGAGACAGAGCTAAATATATCCGAAACTAGCTTTGTCTTTTTTGTTTTAAGGACTTTTGTCGAACCAAAATTGACTTTTTCATTCATTTTAACTTTTTTTCCTTTCTACATTTAACACATGTTTATTCTTTTTTAGTTTATTAATCAATTTTGATAAAGTTTTTATGTCTATCACAGAAACTATAAATACCATTATATTATGTCCAGTCTCTTTTGTATCGTCATATGTTACACTTTCTATATTACAGTCATTTTGTGCAATTTGTGACGAAATTAGTGCTAATACTCCTCTAACATTTTCTATTTCTACCTTAATACAAGCATTGAAACTATCATCTATATTTTCATCCCATAACAAGTCAAGTGTTGTTTCTTGTGCTTTTTTGCTGCGCTTTATACTCTTGCAAGCTTGCCTATGCACAACAACACCCTTTTCTTGACTTATGTAACCAATAATTGGGTCTCCCGGAATAGGAAAACAGCATTTAGCATATGATACAACGAGACCTTCTGTCCCTCTTATTTGTATTCCGCTTGATAAAGATGCATTTTGATTTACCATATCTGTTGGAGATATCCTCATTGCTACTAATTTAGCTATGCGGTTACCCAAACCAATTTCTGCATAGAGATCTTCGATAATGTTGCATGAATATTCCTCTAACACTATTTTTAATGTTTTTTTTGGAATTTCGTCTAATTTAATTCTAAAATCATCAAATGAAGATTCTAGTAATTTTTTTCCTAACTTAATGGCATCATGGCGTTTAATTAATTTTAGTGAAGCTCTAATCGAGTGTCTAGCTTTCTCAGTAACAACAAAACTAAGCCATCCAGGATCAGGTCGTAAATTTTCTTTTGTATTAATTCTTACTCTTTGTCCGTTTTTCAAAATCGTATTAGCAGAAACCGGTAAACCATCAACTTTTGCAGACGCATAATTATTTCCAACATCAGTATGAACCGCATATGCATAATCAATTATAGTTGATCTCTTGGGTAATTCTAAGATATTTCCTTTAGGCGTGAAAACATATACTTTTCCTGGATGCAAATCTGCTTTAATACTCTCTAAATATTCTTTAGGATTTCCAGAATCTCTTTGAATACTTAACAAATTAGTAATCCATTGTTGCTCTTTAGTATAATTTGATAAGGATGGCATTCCCTTGCTTTTATAAAACCAATGCGAAGCAATACCAGATTCAGCTAATATATTCATGTCTTTAGTTCGTATCTGCATCTCTATAGGTAATCCATGAGGACCAATTATTGAAGTATGAAGTGATTGGTAACCATTAGATTTTGGTATCGCAATATAATCCTTAAATCTGCCAGGAACTGGAGTATATAAATTATGAATAATACCAAGAGATCTATAACAGTCATCTGTTGAATTAGTAATTATACGAACCCCAAAAACATCATTGATACGAGAAAATTTAACTTCCTTGAGCTTCATTTTTTTATAAAGCCCATATACATGTTTTTCTCTAGCGATAACTTCTGTGTCCAAACCTTCTTCTTTAAATTTTATCTCTATAACATTTCTAATTTTACCCATTAGCTCATGTCGATTTCCTCTGAATTTTTTAATCTGGTTTTGCAAAGTCTTGAACCTTAATGGATAAACTGTTTCAAATGCTAAATCTTCTAATTCTTTATTCAATGAATGAATGCCAAGTCTAAGAGCAATAGGAGCAAATATCTCAAGTGTTTCCTTTCCTATTTTTTTTCTTTGTATAGAATTTAAAGCGTTAATAGTTTCTAAATTATGTCTTCTGTCTGCAAGCTTTATCAAAATAACTCTGATATCCTGACTCATCGCCATAATCATTTTTCTTAGATTAGCCGCATCTGCTTCTTCTTTTGTTGAAAAACTTAATTTATCAAGTTTACTTACACCGTCAACTAGCTCGGCGACTTTCACACCAAATTTATCTTTTAAACCACCTTTCTCGATTTCTGTATCTTCTATAACATCATGAAGTATTGCAGCCATGATTGACTCATGATCAAGATGGAAGTCTGCTAATATAGATGCTGCTGAAAGAGGATGATGTATATATTCTTCTCCTGACTTTCTTAGTTGCCCTTTGTGAGCTAGACGTGCTGTATCAAAAGCTTTCTCTATTTTTTTTATCTGATAGGGATTTAGATATTTCTGAAGTTTTTTTTTAAAATCAGTATATATTTTACTGGATGTATTGAATTCGTCAGAACTCTTATTGTTTGAATTTTTATCCATTACTAATAATGGCCTATAATTATTCTGATTTTATTTCTTTTAGATCTTCTGTGACTTCTTCAGTTTCTAAAGGTGCTTCAATTGCAACTTCTTTGGTTTCCAAAGGTTCTTCCGTCTCACTTGGAGCATCAACAACTTCTGCCGTAAGAGGTGACGGGGTCTCATCTAATTGCTGACTAAGCTCATTAACAACTTCTTCTTCAGTGATTCCACTACCAAATAATTGGCTTTCAATTTTTTCTTTATTGCTAATTTCAAAATAATCCATTCCTATTTTTTCTGCAGCAATCTCTCTTAGAGCTATTACAGTAGGCTTATCATTACAATCAATAAGAGGTTCAGCTCCCGATGCAAGGTCTTTAGCTCTTCTTCCCGCTAATGAGCAAATATCGAATGCATTATCGATTACTTTTAAACAATCTTCTATAGTTATTCTTGCCATTCTATTTCACCCATATTTAGTCTAGCCATTGTATCAGAATAATCTTTTTAAACAATCAGCTTATTTAAAGATAATATGTCGCTCATAAGAGCTTTTATATGTTTTTCTGGTATTTTTTTTAATAAGATAATATTGATAAGCAAGTCTAATGCTACCGAAAAGTCATCATTAATAAGCGTAAAATCGGCATATTTTTTATATTCTAACTCTATCAATGATGATTCCATTCTAGTTCTGATAACGCTCTCACTATCTTCAGCCCTTTTTTCAAGTCTCTTTCTTAATATCTCAATACTAGGGGGTATAATATAAATTGAGATTGCTTGTGGAATAACCTTTTTAACAGCTAACATTCCTTTATAGTCAATTTCCAACACAACATCCAAGTCTTGCTCTGAGATATGATTTATAGAACTTAATGATGTGCCATAAAGGTTTCCATAAACATTCTGATGCTCTAAGAACTCATTTTTAGCGACTTTGTCTGCGAACTCGTCTTTATCTATAAAAAAATAATCTTTCCCATGTACTTCAGATTCCCTTATTTTTCTTGTGGTAAAAGAAACTGAGGGCTTTATAAAATCAAGCTTTTTACACATTTCTCTGACTAAACTTGTTTTACCAGCACCTGAAGGTGCACTTATTATAAATATCCTTCTCATATATTAATTAATACTTAACCATAGTTTGTAAATTGGATTATAATACATTATACAAGTATGCGGAGAGAATATTATGGGTGATCCATGGAAATCAATAAGTCCTGAAGGTGTTCGAGCATATTCATATGGTGTATATTCAGTGGCACTAATGTGGGTATGGACAGAAGGTTATCTATTATTTTTAAATGATCTATTAATATCTTTTGGTGCTTCTGTGTTATTGGCTAAATCAATATTGGTGAGTACTGTTATATCAATCTTGCTTGTTTTTATTTTATATGGATTACATGGGAAACTACCCACAACTCTGATGCTACAACATATGACATGGGTTAAAAATCCAGATAAATTTCTCCTTTTCTTTTATATATGGATAAACTTTATATCTGCAGCTCTAATAAATGTGATGGATCTAAATAGTTTTTATCAATTTCTAAGTCTTTTTATAATATTCCTGACGCCTTCATTAATTCTAGGTCTGAGCATACAAAAGAAAGGTGGGAATATATAATTAATCTTTATAGCTCTTCGGCAAGATATCTATGCCAAGCTTCTTGCCAAGTTTCACTAGAAGAGGTATCGCGACCATGCCGCCCGGTAAAGCAAAAACACCAATAAGACCTACATTCTTAATTAAATCTGTGAATTGACTATTTGCCCTATCCATAGTCTGCTTATCAATTTCTTCCCCTGAGGCATACTTTCTATATATTTCTAACATTTCAGTTGTTTCTTGAGATTCTGAGGCAAGTATCTTTTTCAGTTTATTAAGAGAACTATATACTTTGTCTTTATTCAAAGTATACTTATCCATAATAGTTTTAAAAAAATCTAAATCATCAATTTTCATAAATTTTACTTTTAATATTAACCTATAATGTCTAAAATTAATTAGATATACTATGTTAGCAGTAATTTATAAATTCAAATAGCATATAACTAAATATTAAGTGCGAAATATGTCAAAAGATAATAATAAAATTTCAATATCAATAGATACAGCATACCTACAGCAAGAATCAGAACCAGAGAATAATAAATTCTATTTTCTTTATACTGTTTCTATAGTTAATAAAGGAAATATAGGTGCTAAATTATTATCTAGACATTGGATTATCGAAGACGCTAATGGAAAAGTGCAAGATGTAAAAGGTGAGGGAGTAGTTGGCGATCAGCCATATATGAATCCCGGGGACGAATATCAATATACCAGTGGTACTGTCCTAGAAACCTCGCTCGGAACCATGAAAGGCAGTTATCAAATGATAAATGATTCTGAAAGCTACTTTGATGCAGAAATTCCAGAGTTTATCTTAACTATTCCAAGGGTTATACATTAATTCTGAGATATGTCTTTATTACATATTCAGTATCTATATCACTATTCTTAAAACTTTGATTATCAATAATTTTCCATTGAGAATAATTAATATCAGGAAACCACGTGTCACCAGAATATTTTTTATTAATATGAGTTATATATAATTTAGTAGTATAAGGGAGTGCAATTTTATATATTTCAGAGCCACCAATTATCATAACTTCGTCATGTCCAGAAAAATCATATAGGATATCTAAGAAATTATTGTATACGACAATACCCTCTTTTTTATAAGAAGCATTGGAGGACAGTACTACATTTTGCCTTCCATCCAAAACCTTGCCTATGGACTCATGAGTTTTCCTACCCATTACAATTGTCTTACCCATAGTTATTTCTCTGAAACGTTTTAGTTCTCCAGGAATATGCCAAGGTATTTTATTATTGTCTCCAATTAAATTATTACTATCCATAGCAACAATGATTGATAACGGGGGTAACTTCATGCTCATATAGAAACTTCTGCTTTGATATGATTATGAGGGTTATAATTATTTAAGGCTAGATCATCATATACATAATCATATATAGAGTTAACATTTTTATTAATAAGTAAAGTAGGAAGTTGTCTGAAATCTCTCTTGAGTTGCTGTTCAACTTGGTTAATGTGGTTAGTGTAAATATGGGCATCACCAAATGTATGGATGAATTCTCCATAACCTAGACCACACTGATCCGCAATCATCATAGTTAATAAAGCATATGAGGCTATATTAAAGGGTACGCCTAAAAAGATATCTGCGCTTCTTTGATATAATTGGCATGATAATTTGTTGTTAACCACATAAAACTGAAAAAGAATGTGACACGGTGGCAAGTTCATATTTTCAATTTCTCCAACATTCCATGCAGACACAATGTGCCGTCTTGAATCAGGATTAGTTTTAATGCTTTGAATTACATGTGTAATCTGATCAAATTCAGTGTTATTAGATGACCTCCATGATCTCCATTGATTGCCATAAATTGGACCTAATTCCCCATCTGAATCAGCCCACTCATCCCATATTTTTATATTATTTTCTTTAAGATATGCAATATTCGTACTTCCTTTCAAAAACCATAAAAGCTCATGGGCTACTGATTTGAAATGAATTTTTTTTGTTGTTAGTAATGGGAAACCATTTTCTAAATTAAACCTCATTTGGTAACCAAAAAGAGATACTGTTCCAGTTCCAGTTCTATCAGACTTTTCTTGCCCCTGAGATAAGACATGTTTTAATAAATCATGATATTGTTTCATCTTTCTATTTTACCTTGAATAGATAAATAATATATAAATAAACCAATTAAAAACATTGGTACACTTAAAAGCATTCCCATTGTAAACCAATCACCATATAAGTATCCAATTTGAATATCTGGCACTCTAACAAACTCTACTAAGAACCTAAAGAATGAATAATAAATTAGAAATAAAGCAGTCAATATTCCTGCCTTAGGTTTTTGCTGATACAAATTTTTCAGTATTATGAATAAAACTAGGCCTTCTAAGATAGCTTCGTATAACATTGAAGGATGCCTAGGAATAGAATCAACTTTCGTAAAGATAACGCCCCAACTTCCATCAGTAGGCATTCCATACAACTCTGAATTTATAAAGTTTCCAATTCTTCCAAGTAGTAACCCTAATGGAACAAAAACTACAATAAAATCGGATAATTTAAAAAAACTAATCCTATGTTTAAAACTAATCGCTAAAATACCAATCAAGATTCCTAATAAAGCGCCATGGAAAGACATGCCTCCTTCCCATATATAAAATATTTTATGTAAATTTAAATAATAGTAGTCAATATTATAAAAGATTACATAACCCAGTCTGCCTCCAAGTAACAATGTAAAAATAGAAATTAATAATATTTTATCAATAAACGCTATAGTAAAATCAGAGTTACCTAAATAGACCTCTTTTTTCATTAAATAGTCTAATAAGAGAAAAGAAATAGCATACATCGCTCCATACCAATATAAATCTATAAAACCTATAGAGAGTAAGATTGGATCTATATTATGTATATATATCATTTATAAAAATTGAATTATGTTAGTAATTATAATAGCCTAAGATTCTGTACTATAAAAACAAATAATGAATAGATTAAAAAACGAAAAAAGCGAATATCTCCTACAACATGCTGATAATCCTGTAGATTGGTATCCATGGTCTGAAGAAGCATTTGCTACAGCAGAAAAAGAAAACAAACCTATGCTACTCTCTATTGGTTATTCAGCGTGTCATTGGTGTCATGTTATGGCCCATGAGTCCTTTGAAGATGATGGAACAGCAGAATTAATGAATGCTAATTTTATCAATATCAAACTTGATAAAGAAGAAAGACCAGATTTAGATAAAATCTATCAAATGTCACAAACAATAATAACAGGAAAAACAGGTGGCTGGCCATTAACAGTCTTTATGACTCCTGAGAAATTTCCATTTTTTGCAGGAACTTACTTTCCTGATACTGAAAGACATGGCCTTCCAGGATTTAAAGATATTTTACTCAGAGTTATGGATTTTTATAAAAACCAAAGAGATGATATAAGCAAACAAAATATACAAATTAAAAATATTTTTGAGACTCTTAATAAAACTAAAGAAACTAAAAACATAGTAAATGAAGATTTACTGAGTAAAGTAAAATCAGAACTAACTTCATCTATAGATAAAATACATGGTGGATTTGGGTCAGCTCCTAAATTTCCTCATATTAATAATCTGGATTTTTTAATAAAGACGACAGAAATAAATGATAAGGAGACGTTAGAATTAATAGAGCTTACATTAACAAGAATGATATGCGCAGGCATCTATGACCATTTAAAAGGTGGCTTTTTTAGATACTCAGTAGATGAATTATGGATGATTCCTCATTTTGAAAAAATGTTATATGACAATGGTCCTATGATAGATATTTTATGTAATGCCTATAAGATTACAAAAAATTCATTATATCTAGATAAAATTAATCAAACATGCCAGTGGGTAATAGAAGAAATGCAAGATAAACAGGGAGGCTTTTACTCAACCATAGATGCTGATTCTGAACATGTAGAAGGGAAGTTTTATGTTTGGACTGATGAAGAATTAAAAGATATTTTAAATACTAAAGAGCTCAAATTATTTAAAGAAATATTTGTAGTATATGATAAGCCTAACTTTGAAGGAAAGTATCATCTGCATGTCACAAAAACAAACCAAGACTCCTATATAAATAATAAAGCTTCGGCAGATTTAATATGCGCTAAACTATTGAAAATAAGAAATGGAAGAGTTCGACCTGCAACAGATGAAAAAATACTTGTCTCATGGAATTCTCTTCTTATGCTTGGATTAATTAATGCTTATAAAGTTACAGGGGATAATAATTATTATAATTCTGCTAAAAAATGTTTTGATTTTATAAGAAATAACATGTGGGTTAATAATAAATTATATGCATGTTACCATGATAAGCCCTATTTTAATGCATATCTAGATGACTATGCTTTTCTTTCAAAAGCTTGTATTGAATTTTTGAAAGTAGAGTGGAATGAAAAAGATTTTAGCTTTTTAGAAAATTTAACAGATTCATTAATAAATAGTTTTCAAGATAAAGAAAATGGTGGATTCTACTATACATCTGACACACATGAAGAATTAATATATAGACCCAAATCTTATATGGATGAATCATTACCTTCTGGAAATAGTATTGCGACGGAAGTTTTATCAGAATTATATGAATTAACAGGTGATAGTAAATATATGATAGCTGTAGATAAATCTATAAGCTCTGCAGCTGATTCGATAAATAGATCTAAGTTTTCTCACTGTAGTTTATATTTAGCAGCTCCAAATATCACAGTATCTAAAAAACTTATTATCATTAGATGTGAACAAGGAAAAATAGAAGAGTATAAGAGGAAGATTTATGATCTTAATATGATGAATGACAACATTTATTTTATTAATAATGATGAGAATGTGACTATAAAAGGATTAAAGGATAAGATTAGCCAAGGAGTGTTCACAGCATATATATGTCAAAATAATACTTGTTCAGAAGCTATTAAAAGTTTTGAGAAATTATATAGAATTATTGCATCATGAAAATCTTACTATTATTGATACGTTTCCCTTTAATATTGAGTCATATTTTAGTTGGCTTAATAATTTTAATATTTTACCCAAGAAAAATTGCTAGATTGAAACCCATTCATCACTTAATCAGCCTTTATTGGATGAAGATTTTAGTTTTATTATTTGGATTAAAAATAATACTTAAAGGCAAGATATCAAAACAGTCAAATGCTTTTGTTTCTAATCATATAAGTTTTCTTGATATCATAGTCCTGAATTCATTGATACCATCAAATTTTATAGCTAAATCTGAAATTAAGAATTGGCCAGTGATTGGACACCTTTCATCTAAAACCGGTACAATATTCATTAGACGAGGGGACAAAAATGATATAGATAATGTTGTTGATATAATGAAAAACTATATTAATAGAAACAAAAAGATAATCTTCTTTCCTGAGGGAAGAATTGGAAATGGTGTTGATATAAAAAAATTTCATAGCAAATTATTTAATTGCATATCAGAATCAAATTCTATGCTCCAGCCAGTATTTATTAGATACCCGAAAGATTACCCAAATAATATAGAATCTGATGACAGCGTATGTTGGGCTGATAAATCCCAGACGCTCATAAAAATATCTTTAAGGTGTTTAGGACGATCTTCGACCAAAGTTATGGTTCATTTTGAAAAACCTATTAACACTTCTAACTTAAATTCTTACGAGTTAGCAAAACAGTCTGCTAACTCAGTTTCAGAATCAATTAAGTGTATCTAAGAGATTCTTAGACCATTCCTCTTTTGTCGCCTTCAGTCCCTATAGCAACATCAACTTCCATATCGCCACCTTTAGGGTACCACTGACACGCTATTACCATGCCACTCTCAGTTTCTTCTGGCTTCAATAAGGTTGTTGGGTCACACGGACTTGATGGATAATGACCATCTCCTGAAATTATTGTAGCTCTACAAGAACCACAGCTTCCTACTTTACATGAATGCGGCCATGCTACTTTAGCATTAATAGCTGCTTTCATAAGATTCATGCCTACAGGCACAACAAATGTTTCACCTGACCCTTTTACTGTAACTTTAGTTGGTTCCGCTTTTTTGAATAGATCTCCGAAAAATCCCATTTCACTCTCTCCTTATGTAGCTTACTTTATGTAGCTTAGATTAAAAATATTCCTAAATATATCATAAAAAATTAAAAGTGTAAGCAGAATAAAATAATATACAGTTTAGATCATTATAAATCTGTTGTTCTTAATATGGTAATACAGTGCGATCGCAAGCAACATACTTCTTGCAGTAAAAAATACTAAAAATGAAATCCATAAATTATCATTATTTTCTTGCAATAACACCATTTCTAGAGAAAAAAATAATATCCCCGAAATAATCATTATATTTCTCAATAACTTAACTTTGAGTGAGCCAATAAATACACCATCAAGCCAGAAAGCAATTGTTGCGGAAATAAATATTAGGTAGAGATAAATAATATTTGATAATACAATTTCATGTACATCTTTCAGATTTGTCACAAACTGAACAATTGATGCATCAAATACATTAAATATAACAAGGTAAATAGAGGCTAGTATAATTGAAAACTTTCCTGTTGAATAAATGGACTGTCTCAGTAATAAATTATTTTTTTTGCCAATGGAATCACCGACCAATACTTCTGAAGAGTGTGCAAAACCATCAATGCCATAAGAAAAAAGAAAGAAAAAATTAAGCAGTATAGTATTTGATGCAAGAATTGAATCTCCATAACTGGCACCAACCTTCATGAAATAGATGAATATAGTCATCAATATGAATGATCGTAAAAACATATCGACATTAACTAGAATTTTTTTCTTGATCATTGGCCAATCAAATATTTCATTCATTGTTAAATGATTGCTTTTGAATATATTCTCACTTTTAATTGCATACAAGGCGAAGAATACAACTGAATATTCAGATATTAACGAAGCTATTGCTACCCCTTCAATGCTATAATTTAATACATAAATAAAATAATAGTCTAATATAATATTCAAGAGATTAACTGCAATACTAATTATTATTGCAGCTTTAATATTTTGAACACCGATGTAATATCCTATTAGAATATCTCTTAAAAAAATAGCTGGGATAGACCATATCCTATAATCTAAATATATCTTACTATTAATATTTACATCATTAGAAGCATTCATAAAATCTAATGAAAAAATTATGATTTGATCTCTAAAAAAAATAAGAAAAAATGATATGAAACTTGATATTAATAAAAGATGGCTGAGTGCTAACAATAGCTCTTTGTCACTATTACTACCCGCATGCTGTGAGACAAAACCTGTCGTTAATGATTTTATAAACCCAAAACTAAATAAGACATAGCTTATAACTATTGAACCAACTCCTATAGCTCCAAGATATACTATAGAACCTAAGTGTCCCATCATGACATTATCCACAAAACCTACCAGCGGGATAGTAATGTTGGATATAATTAAGGGTACTGCTATTTTGAGGGTATTTTTATCTATTCTTGAAAAACTAGCAAACAATGTAAATTATGTCGTCTCAATCATGTCAAAGTCATCTTTAGTGGCACCGCAATCAGGACAAGCCCAGTTCTCTGGAACATCTTCCCATTTAGTTCCTGGCTTTATACCATCATCAGGCCAACCTAGACTTTCGTCATATATAAGACCACAAATTAAACAAAGATATTTTTTCATAAATTAACAGCTTGTAGTTTGGCATAATTCTATGATAAACCCAATAAATTTGTTATAAATAATTAATGATAAATAAAAGTACCTTAATGGGCATCTACCCGATATGCCAAGATTATATTTGCTCAGATATAATATATTTAACAAAGATTGAAGAAGTTATCAGTTCAGGTATTAAAGTATTACAGGTAAGATATAAAAATGTATCAGCTAGAAAAAAAAGGTATTTATTAATAACGATCCATAGATTATGCATAGATAACAATGTTCTTCTTATAATAAATGATGACTATCATGCAATAAAATATATTGATGGCTGTGGATTACATTTAGGCAATAATGATATTAGTATATCGAGGGCAAGGAAAATTTTTGGAAGTGACATAGTTATAGGAAAATCATGTTATGGGTCTATCGAGGATGCTAAAACAGAAGAAAAAAATGGTGCTAGTTATATATCATTCGGCGCAATGTATAAATCTCAGACAAAAAAAAATGCGCTTACCTTTAACCATGAAATAATTACAGAAGCTAAGAAGGTAATAAATATACCTATATGTGTTATAGGTGGGATTAATAAATCAAATTTAATGCATGTAATAGAATATAAACCTGATATGATTTCTATGGTTTCAGGAATATTTAAGTATGACAACCCAGGAAGAGAAATAAAGAAAATGATGGAGTTAATGTCAAAGTGAAAAATTCAAATAAACTTTTTATGCAAGCAAAAAAATATATACCTGGTGGTGTCAATTCTCCAGTAAGAGCTTTTTCTTCCGTAGGTAAAAATCCTTTTTTTATAAAAGAGGCAAAAGGTCAATATCTGGTAGACGAAGATGATAATAAATATATAGATTTTATTGGTTCTTGGGGAGCACAAATTTTAGGACACTCAGATAAAAGAATCATCAAAGAAATAACTAGAGTGATACATTCTGGTATTACTTATGGAGCTCCATGTAAAAATGAAGTAATGCTAGCTAAAAAAATTACTGAAATATATCCATCAATAGATAAAGTTAGAATGGTTAGTTCAGGCACAGAAGCTACAATGAGTGCAATTAGATTAGCTCGTGGTTTTACAAAAAAAGATAAAGTTATAAAATTTGATGGATGCTACCATGGACATGGTGATTCCTTCCTTATCAGAGCTGGTTCTGGAGCAACAACATTTGGTACACCGAATTCTCTTGGTGTCACTAAAGCCAATGCAAAAGATACTATTTCTCTACCCTATAATGATATCAAGCAAGTACAGAAATCTATAGAACGTAATAATATAGCATGCATAATAATTGAACCTATCGCTGGTAACATGAATTTTATTAGAGCTCAAAAGATGTTTATCAATAAACTAAGAGTCTTGTGTAATCAAAATAAAATTATTTTAATATTTGATGAAGTAATGACGGGATTACGCGTTGCCAAAGGAGGTGCTCAAAGCCTGTATAATATACAACCAGATCTTACAACACTAGGAAAGGTTCTAGGGGGAGGTTTACCTGTTGGAGCTTTTGGAGGAAGGAAAGATATAATGGATAACTTAGCTCCTACCGGTGGGGTATATCAAGCTGGCACACTTTCAGGCAATCCAGTAGCTATGGCAGCGGGATTAAAAACTCTTGAGATAATCTCTCAACCCAAATATTTTAAAGAATTAAGTAAAAAAACAAAGTATTTTACATCTGAAATAAATAGAGTTTCTAAAAAACATCATGTTAATATATCAGCGGATAGTCAGGGTGGAATGTTTGGGATTTATTTTACAAAAAAACAAGTAACTAACTATAATGATATTGTAAATACAGATGAAAATAAATTTATAAGTTTTTTTCAATATATGCTTAAACATGGAATATATTTTGCACCATCAATGTTTGAGGCAGGATTTATATCTTCTAGTCATACAAAGAAGAATATAGACTATACTATAAAAATATTTGAGCGATGGGTTAAAGAAATATACTTATCTATTGATTAATATTATTTGAATATCTGCAACATTTGTACCAGATGGTCCAGTTTTGTAAAGTGAATTAATAGAATCTAAAAATGTATAAGAATCATTATTATCTAAATACTCATGGATATCTAACTTAGAGCTTAAAAGAGCCTCAGTTGATGTATAATCAATGATCCCACCTGCTGCATCTGTAGGACCATCGATACCATCCGTCCCTATTGATAATAATAGCCAGTCTAAAGAGGCTGGTATTTTATCAACATTAGCTAAAAATGATAAGGCTAATTCTTGATTTCTTCCACCTTTCCCAGTTCCTTTCATATTAACAACCGTTTCTCCACCAGATATAATTGCTAATTTTTCACTTGGATGCTTATCAGATATTTCCATAAATTTATTTATTAATGAAATTGCCTCAAATTTTGCTTCTCCAACAAAATCCTCATTTATTATCACAGGTTTATAACCTAACTTTTTTGCTGCAACTGACAATTGTTCTCTAAATAATTTATTACTGCAAATAATATCATTTGTTGAATTATCTATTTTATCAGGAGACTCTTCTATAAGCTTATCAATACCTTTCTTTAAAAGTTCTACAACTGATTTAGGAGCAATATCAAGCAAACTATACTTAACAAGTATATTATACGCATCTTGATAAGTAGTTTTATCTTCGACAGTAGGTCCAGAAGCTATAGTGCTGACATCATCATTAATAACATCAGAGATTATTAGTGAATAACAATATGAAGGCAGAGCATGCTGTGCGAGCCTTCCTCCTTTTATGCTAGACATATGTTTTCTAACAGCGTTCATTTCATTTATAGAAGCTCCAGACTTAAGTAATAAATCTGTTAACTGTATCTTATCATTAAGTAAGATTGTTGGTGCTGGCTTAGATAATAAAGACGAGCCTCCTCCGCTTATTAAAAACAATACCAAGTCATCTTTCTTAGTAGAAGATATATATTCAAGAACTTTTTCTCCAGCCTCAGTACTCTTATTATCTGGAACGGGATGAGATGAAAAATGCAAATCAACTTCATAAGGCAATTCAAAGTCTGATTCTGTTGATATAACAACTGGCTTAGGAGCTACAGTGATATCCGGCATTTCTTTTGCTAGAAAATCTAAACAACCTTTCATCATCGTTATAGAAGCTTTGCCGAAAGCAATTGGATATACTTTTTTATAATTAACGAATAGATGTGAATTATTTTTTAAATACACATAAACAGTGTCTGCAGGATCTAGCTTAATAAGACAAGATTTATATATACTTCCAACATCTTCACGGAGTGACATCTCTAATTACTCAAACAACTTTATTTGGCAAATCAGTTCCTGCAAAAAAAGCTAGCGTATTATCAATAGCTGTATTTCCCATAGCTAATCTAGTTTCAATAGTTGCGCTACCTAAATGTGGAAATGAAACGACGTTCTCCATTGTTTTTAGTTCATTTGGAATATTAGGTTCTGTTTCAAAAACATCTAAACCTGCTCCAGCAATTTCTTTATTAATTAATGCTTGAACCAATGCTTTTTCATCAATTATATCACCACGTGCTGTATTAATAACAAAAGCAGTATTTTTCATTAACTTAAATCTTTCTTCGTTCATTAAATGAAGAGTTTCTTTTGTAGCTGGACAATTAATTGAGACAAAATCACTTTCTCTACAAATATCTTCGATAGTATCTAGTTTAGTAGCATTGAAACTTTTTGTTACATCAGAAGGAATATCATATGGATCCCAATATAATATTTCCATATCAAAACCAAAGTGTGCTCTTTTAGCTACAGCTTGACCAATTCTTCCAAAACCTATAATCCCAAGTTTCTTGCCTGTTACTTTAGTTCCAAGTAAATGGGTTGGTCTCCAACCTGTCCAATTTTCTGCTCTAAGCTCTCTTTCACCTTCTCCAACTCTTCTTGCAGCCATAAGTAATAAGGACATTGCAATGTCTGCTGTACAATCCGTGAGAACGCTTGGTGTATTAGATACCGTAATACCTAATTCTTTAGCTTTAGCTATATCAATATGATTAAAGCCAACGCCAAAATTACCAATCATATTAGCTCTTCTATTTTCAACTGATAATATATCAGCTGTGATTTTATCGGTAACAGTAGGCATAAGAACATCACAGTTTTGTAGTGCTGTTTTTAGCTCATCCGCGGTAAAGGGCTTATCAGATTCATTTAAAGTAACGTCAAATAGTTCCTTAAGTCTATCTTCATTCTTTTTGGGCCATTTTCTTGTAACGATCGCAACTGGTTTAGTCATAATTATGCTCCCGATGGGTTATCAAGCCAGTATTTAGATGCTGCTGCTATACCGCTTCCCAATTCTACTTTAATTCCGTTAGACATCATTGCCATTTCAGATCCAGCAATCGCACTGCATAACATTAGTTCATTTAAATCACCTAAGTGCCCAATCCTAAATACTTTTCCTGCTACTTTTGCAAGTCCTGCTCCAAGAGCAAGGTTATAGGTATTAAATGCAGTACTTATAACTGGGACTGCATCTTCACCCTCAGGCACAACAATTGCACTAACTGTATCTGAATACCACTTTTCTTCTTTGGCACACAATTGCATCCCCCATCCATCCAATATAGCTCTTCTTGTACCTTCAGCTAAGCGATGATGTCTTTTCCAGACATTTTCTAATCCTTCCTCTAGTAACATATCTAGGGCTACTCTCATACCTCTTAATAAATTAACAGGTGGAGTGTATGGAGTGAATCCTGTTTCCAGTTTAGCAATCATGTCTTGAACATCGAAATAGCATGTTGGATAAGTAGAAGACTTCATAGCTTCTAATGCTTTTGGACTAACACCAAGGATACCAAGACCTGCCGGCAGCATTAAACCTTTCTGAGATCCACTTACTACACAGTCAACTCCCCAATCATCCATTCTAAACTCATAACTACCAACTGAACTTACACCATCAACCATAAGTAATGCAGGATGGTTTAAATCATCAAGTACTTTCCTTATAGCAAGAACATCACTTCTGACACCTGTAGCAGTTTCATTTTGACAAACTAGAACAGCTTTTATTTTATGATCTTTATCCTTTGATAATTCTCTATGGTAACTTTCAGGATTAGCTCCTGTTCCCCATTCTTCATCCATGGTAATTGCTTTGAATTGCAATCTTGTACACATATCTAACCATAGCATACTGAATTGACCAAAACTGGCACCCAATACTGTATCACCAATATTAAGAGTACTCTGTAAAGCAGCTTCCCAACATCCTGTTCCTGAAGATGGGAAAAAAACAACTTTTCCTTTTTCTGTCAGAACAATCTTTTTAAGGTCTTCTATTAATGGTGTAATTAAACCTGGTATCGTTGGATTCCTATGATCTTCCATAGGACAATGAATTGCTTGTTGAACTGCTGCCGGGACATTAGATGGTCCTGGCACGTATAAATGATGATTTCCTGACATGTGCTTTTCCTTTTTTAGTATTTAAAATGAATTAACTTATAAATTTAATTTTATATAGTATGCCACAATTGTAGATGTTTTAAACTATAATATGTGACTTTTAGGGAGCTATGGTAATGAGCATATATGGATTATATCTGATCACGGGTGCAATCGGTGGTTTTCTTGGTGGTCTTTTGGGGCTAGGAGGAGGCATTATCTTTGTGCCTTTTTTATTCTTCATATTTAATTCAAATGATCTACATTCAGGATATCTAATGCAAAGTGCGGTCAGCACTTCTCTCGCGTGTGTTATAATTTCTAGCTTTTCAGCAGCAGTTAAACATAATAAAAATAAATTAATTAATTGGTTGTTATTTGAAAAAATGCTACCCGGTCTAATATTAGGTTCTATTTTAGGCGTTATCTTAATAACGGCATTAACTAGCGATGTGATAAAGATTTATTACGGAGCGCTACTATTAATGATTTCTTCATACCTTTTTTATGGAGAAGATAAGATATATATCAACAAAAGTAAAAGTCATCGCTACATAAATACTTTTTCTTTATTTACAGGCACTATAAGTACTATGTTAGGAATTGGTGGGGGTACAATAACAACACCATATTTCAAATTTTATGGCGAATCAATGAAGAAAAGTATAGCAACAGCAGCTGCTTGCGGTGTACCGATAGCTCTACTAGGAATCTTAGTAACATTCTTTCTAAATACAGTTTTTGGGATTTTTGAAAGAACAATTTTTGATTTTATCGATCTTTATGCTTTCTGTATTGTTTCTTGCACTACACTCTTATTTTCTTATATAGGAGCGGGTATAACATATAAAACGGATGCACTCTTACTAAAGAAAATATTTTGCATTTCTTTATTCCTAGTCGGGATAACAATACTTGCTTACTAATGTTCTTTTCATAACATCTATTCCAGTTGCAGACTCAATAACTTTATTCTTTAAACAATTATTTTTGCTAAATATTTTCAAAGATTGTGACCTAAAGAAATCTGGAATTAATTTATCAGTATAGAATCTTTTAAGAAAATTAATTGCATTATAAGTTTTGGTATTCTCGCTCATACAGAGTTTGTTAAATTTTTCCAATATCTGCGAGGTATTATAGTCATCCGTATGATTTTGTAAAAATAGATTTTCTAATAAAAAAATATCTTGTATTCCCATATTTAACCCAAGACCAGCCATAGGGTGGACAGAATGAGCAGCGCCGCCGATGACCAAAGTTTTATTAATAACATATGATCTAGTATGAAAACCAATTAGAGGAAAAACAATACGATTAGAAATACTTTTTATATTACCTATTTTTTCAGATAAGTGACTGTTAAGAACAGACAGAATTTTTACATCTGTATAATTTTTAATATCATCTAAAATATTATTGTTTACTGACCAGATAAGATTGTATTGATTTTTAGAAATTGGTAATAATCCCATAATCTGTCCTTCTATAAATTTTTGATAAGCAATATTTTGTGTCGAGTTTTCCTGTAAAAACAAATCTAGTACAAATGCATGTTGGTTATAGTCAACTATATTAGATTTGAATTCGCTAGAGCGAAATAAACTATCCATGCTTTTATCTGATTTGAGAATAAGATCTAGGTCAATAGGTTTATTATTATGAAAAATTACTCTGGAAGTATTTGCATTATCATTAATACTTTCAATACTTATGTCATCAATACTTATAATATTTTTTATTTTTGATAGTTTGTTTAATAAGCTATTTATAATTGATTTTTCTTTAACAATATAACCTAAACTGTCATATGAAATGGAGGATGATTCAAATATAAGGTCATCTTCTATTTTATCATCCCACGTAATAATTTTATTATAAGGCTTTGTTTTGCTGGCAACAATATCTTTCCAAATATTATTTTTCATAAAATAGTATTTTGTTAAAAGATTAATAGAAAAAAATCTTTCAACTTTGTTTTGATATTTTTGTCTTTTAGTTCTTCTAACTATGTAAACATTTTTATATATAGAAGACAGAGCAATAGCAGAAAGCATTCCAATAATTCCATCACCAACAATTAAGATATTTTTCATATGTCAGTACCAATATTAAGGTAAGAGAACTTATTTAACCCCAGTATATTTTTTAAAAATGTATTCTTCATTGATTTTGAAGATTTAAGTAAATTAATTATAAAAAAACTCATCACTTTAGATGGTAATTTATCTCCACCTAAAATATTAGTAGCTAAATCAATATTATTAAAAACAGACTCGCGCAAACTATTGATTTCATTGGTTAAACTTGTAATATCTAATTTTCCTTTGTCTATAAAGTTCATTAGAGAATCAATATTTCTAATAGCTAAGTTAAAACCTTGTGCACCTACAGGATGCAAGAGCTGTGATGAATTACCCAAGAAAATTATTTTTCCAGCCGAAACATCTTTTGACCTAGATGTAACTAGATCATACTGACTCACAAAATTTAAATCAGAGAGCTCTTTAATATGATCATTAAAAATATTTTTGAGCATAATATCATTAATCTCATTCTTATTATTAAAAAATAAAGGTATGTCTTTTTTATTTATGGTAAGAATCAAATTTATCTTTTTATCTCCATAAGGAATAGCGGCAAAAATACCAAACTTATTAAATATTTGAATAGCATTATTTTTCTCAAATAATCCATTGGAATTAAATACAAAGGATACTTGAGAATAATTAATTTCTAATGACTTTATGTTTAATTTGTGTTTAATTTTTGACTCCACTCCATCTGAAACTATTAAATATTTAGACTCAATTGAAAGGCCAGAAGAAAGTTTTGCATATAACTTATGATCTTTTTTTTCAGCATTCTCTTGAAAACTATTAATAGACTCTTGGTCAAATATCTTTATATTTGGCAAAGATTTAATATAATTTAAAAACTCTTGGAGTAGGTTTCTTCGATCAATAACATACCCTAGTTCATTTAAATTAATATCTTGAGCATTGAACTCTAATCTATTTAAACTATGGTAGCTTTTAATTTTTAAATTTTTAATTGGATATAAATGAGGTAGTATATTCTCCCATATACCAAATTTTTTAAGAATTAAGCATGATCTGTAATTTAGTGATAATGGAGAATAATTATTGAAAGACGGGATATCTCGGATCGTATTTTTTTCAATTAAACAGCATTTTAAACCTGCCTTGGAAAGCTGGCTTGCAACCAGACATCCAACAAGCCCTGCCCCGCTTATAGAAAAATCAAATTTTTGATTACTCACTATTGCTGCCAACCATTAGTTTTTCTATTGCCTTGATAGATTTTGGTACATTTGATGTCAAGATCTCAGGTCCTTTCTTTGTTATTAATATATCATCTTCAATTCTTATTCCGATGTTATGAAATTTCTTGCTCACAGATTTGTGTGCTCTTATATATAGTCCTGGTTCTACAGTAAAAATCATTCCAGCCTTAAGTTTAACTGGCTCATTATCTTCTTTATATTCTGATGGGTCATGTACATCTAGTCCTAGCCAATGCCCAGTATTATGCATGTAAAACTTCTTATATAGCTCTTCATCCATTGCTTGCTTATAGCTCTTGTTAATCAAACCAAGATCAATGAGTCCTTTACAAATAATCTTAACGGCGATTAAGTGTATATTCTGTAGAGTATTACCTATCACACATGCCTCTATTGCTTTTTCCTGAGCTTTAAGCACAATGTTGTATAAAAGTTTTTGATATCTGTTATATCTACCATTAATTGGAATAGTTCTAGTTATATCAGATGCATAATTTTTATACTCACAAGCAGCATCAGTTAGTAAAAGGTCACCATTTTGGAGGGTAGACGAATTTTCTATATAATGAAGTACGCATGCATTTTTACCAGAAGCAACAATAGATGTGTAAGCTTCTAATGAATTATTAACATTAAAATTAAAAATGAGTAATGCTTCCAACTCTTTTTCTGTCAACCCTGGTTTACAT
>ERZ1046367.45-NODE-45-length-99229-cov-7.160153_pt1 | contig 99229 bp, 104 predicted proteins | sample MGYA00383091_ERZ1046367 | MGnify/ENA primary metagenome ERZ1046367 (study PRJEB29581, sample SAMEA5548361) | metagenome | biome: marine; feature: coastal; material: water | depth 50 m | study: Short-term variability in the microbial, nano- and picoplankton dynamics... | reverse complement strand
TTATGGAGAATAATCCCATTGCAGATTTTGAGCCGGGCAATATGTCGAAAGAGAACTACGATAAGATCGACTTACATAAAAACTACGTAGACGAAATTGTATTGGTTTCTCCAAATGGAAAACCCATGCACAGGGAATCTGACCTAATTGATGTTTGGTTCGATTCCGGTTCTATGCCTTATGCGCAGTGGCATTATCCATTTGAGAATAAAGAATTGATCGATGAGCAAACTTCTTATCCGGCAGACTTTATTGCTGAGGGCGTCGACCAAACCCGTGGCTGGTTCTTTACCCTTCATGCCATTGCAACCATGTGCTTTGATTCTGTGGCCTATAAAAATGTAGTCTCAAACGGTTTGGTACTCGATAAGAATGGACAAAAAATGTCTAAGAGGTTAGGGAATGCGGTAGATCCTTTTGAAACCTTAAACCAATACGGACCGGATGCCACACGATGGTATATGATAACTAATGCACAACCATGGGATAATCTAAAGTTTGACTTAGATGGGATTACAGAGGTTCAAAGAAAGTTTTTCGGCACACTTTACAACACCTACTCATTCTTTAGCCTATATGCAAATATCGACGGCTTTACCTACGCGGAAGCCGATATCTCGATGGAAGAGCGTCCAGAAATAGACCGTTGGATTTTATCAGAATTAAATACTTTGATGAAAGCGGTGGACAAAGCTTATGGAGATTACGAACCGACCCGTGCAGGACGTCTTTTACAAGACTTTGTAACAGAAAATTTAAGCAACTGGTATGTTCGTTTGTGTCGTCGTCGTTTCTGGAAGGGAGACTACGCTCAGGATAAAATATCGGCTTACCAAACCTTGTTTACTTGTTTGGTAAACTTGGCTAAAATGTCTTCACCTATTGCCCCATTCTTTTCCGATCGGTTGTATCAGGATTTGATGAATGCTACTGAACTTCCAACCGAAGAATCGGTTCACCTTGCCTTATTCCCAACAGCAGAAGAAGCCTCAATTGATTCTGACTTGGAGAAACGAATGCAAATGGCACAAAACATCACTTCGATGGTTCTTTCGCTCCGTAAAAAAGAAAAACTACGCGTTCGGCAGCCTTTGCAAAAAATCATGATTCCCGCATCTGACGGTGCTGTGAAGGCACAAATCAATGCTGTGAAAGATTTGGTACTTTCTGAGGTAAATGTTAAGGAATTGGAGTTTATGTCTGAAGACTCAAACGTTCTTGTAAAAGAAATCAAAGCGAATTTCAAGGCTTTAGGTCCAAAATATGGAAAGCAAATGAAAGCCATTGCCGCCGCTATCTCCGGTTTTGAGCAAGCGGACATCAATCTTCTTGAAAAAGAGGGATCTTATACTTTAGCGATAGACGGTTCTGATTTGGTTATAGCACCTGAAGATGTCTTTATCAGCTCACAAGATATTCCAGGCCTATTGGTGGCAAATAACAAAGGCACAACGGTTGCGTTAGACATCACCATGAATGAGGCTTTACTAGAAGAAGGAATTGCGAGAGAGCTCGTAAACCGAATTCAAAATATGCGTAAAGATGCAGGTCTAGAAGTTACAGATCGAATCAAGTTAAGCATTACGCAAAATGAAAAAGTTGAATCAGCGATCGTTTCCAACAAAAGTTACATATGTGGTGAAACCCTTGCCGATGATATACTTATCTGCAAAAATGAGCCAAAAAATGCAACAGCCGTTGAATTTGATGACATAAAAACCTATATTGCCTTAACAAAATAATATATCAATTGTTCAAAATTATTAGGTGATGGTAGAGATAAGTAAGAGATATTCAGATAATGATTTGACTGAGTTTAAAGCTTTAATATTAGAGAAGATTCAATCTGCCGATAAAGATTTAAAACGCTTAAGAGATTCGATTACCCAGGGGGCAGGAAATGGTACAAATGATACTTACTCGGCATTTAAAGCCTTTGAAGAGGGCTCTGAGACACTATCCAAAGAATCAAACTCTCTATTGGCGCAACGACAAGAGAAGTTCATACGGGATTTAAAAAATGCACTAATTCGCATCGAAAACAAGACCTATGGAATTTGTAGAGTTACGGGTAAGTTGATCAAAAAAGAGCGTCTTAAATTGGTTCCCCACGCAACTTTAAGTATCGAAGCTAAAGAGATGCAAAACCGAAACAAATAGGTTCTTTGAAAAAATCAATTTGGATTATTCTTGTTGTATTAGTACTAGATCAGGCCTCAAAAATATGGGTTAAAACGCATATGTTCTTGGGGCAGGAATATCAAATATTTGATTGGTTTTACATTCATTTCACAGAAAACAATGGAATGGCTTTTGGGCTTGAGTTTGGAGGTGCCTGGGGTAAGTTAGTACTGAGTTTGTTCCGAATTTTATTTGTAGGCTATTTAATTTCATACTTAGCCAAATTACTCCGAAAAAATACGGATCCTATTCTGATAACCTGTTTTTCATTAGTTCTTGCTGGTGCTATAGGAAATATCTTAGACGGTGCCTTTTACGGCCTGTTATTCTCTGATAGTTATCACCAGTTGGCAAAGTTTCTTCCTGAGTCAGGAGGCTATGCGCCACTCTTTTTTGGTCGTGTTGTAGATATGTTCTATTTCCCCATTTTTAAGGGTTACTTGCCTGAATGGCTTCCTTTTTTTGGTGGGGATTATTTTGTTTTTTTCAGACCTGTATTCAATATTGCCGATGCTGCCATTTCCGTGGGGGTTGGTGTTATGATTCTCTTCCAGAAGCGTGTAATGGCTGCTCTGGAGTAGATTCTTTCAAATTGAAACCGATTCGTGTTACTTATTAATGCATCCTAATAAAAGATAAATATGCCTACCCTCATATCCTACAACGTAAATGGGATTCGTGCCGCTTTAAAAAAAGGATGGGCCGAATGGGCTCGTGCAACAAATGCCGATGTCATAGCATTGCAAGAAACCAAGGCCCAGCCAGACCAATTGGATTTATCTGTTTTTGAAAATCTAGGGTATCATCATTATTGGTTTTCAGCACAAAAGAAAGGTTACAGTGGAGTTGCACTCTTGTGTAAAGAGAAACCCCTGCACGTAGAATATGGATGTGGTATTGAAGATTATGATTTTGAAGGGCGAGTTATTCGTGCCGATTTCAAGGACTATTCAGTCATTTCCGCGTATTTCCCTTCGGGAACTACAGGAGGGGTTCGACAGGGCTTTAAAATTCGTTTTCTGAACGATTTTCAGAACTACATCAACCATCTTAAAAAAGAAATTCCAAACTTGATTGTTTCAGGAGATTACAATATCTGTCATGAAGCGATAGATATTCATAACCCTGCAACGAATAAAAATACGTCCGGGTTTTTACCTGAAGAGCGGGCATGGGTTACCCAATTTTTAGAAAGTGGTTTTGTAGATAGTTTCAGACACCTCAATAAAGAGCCACATCACTACTCTTGGTGGAGTTATAGGGCAGCTGCAAGAGCTCGAAACAAGGGTTGGAGGATTGACTATCATATGATCAGTGAATCCCTTTTACCTAGATTAAATAGAGCTGCTATATTACCTGATGCAAAACACTCAGATCATTGTCCGATATTGGTTCGCATAGATTAATATAGGATGAAGTCTGGTAAGAACGGGGATTAAAATTAAAGGCTTTTATTTTGACTAGATTGCATTCAGAACCATTTACTTCAAGCGTGTTTCTTTCAAATTGATACGCTCTCCAAAAAAATGCTGTGCACTTTGTTCAAAGGAATCCGTGAAGTCTGACACATGAAATTCATGTTGCGGTTGGCTTGGGGACTCATTAAGTAGATCGGAGTCTGATAATTTTTTTTCAATGTATTTTGATACAATCTTAGCAGAGTTTACAATTTCTACTGTTCCTTTATAGTATTGCTTGATTTCATCTTCAATCAGTGGATAATGCGTACACCCTAATATCAAATGATCGATGTTTTGTAATTCTTCTTTTTCAAGATAATTTGAAAGTATGGTGTTCGAAATTTTATTTTGGTAGAAGCCTTCTTCGATCATGGGAACAAGAAGGGGGGTAGCTAATGATCTTGTTTTAACTTCTGAGCTTAGTGCATGTATTTTAGAGGCATATACATCAGATAGGATGGTGTTTTTGGTTCCAATGATTCCTACAGAATGAGCTTTCGAAGTACATGTAAAATCAATGACTGGGTCTATAACATTAACCGCAATGGCTTTTTGCTTACATAAATCCTTTACGGCCCCAAAAGCAAGAGCAGATGCCGTATTACAAGCAATCACCACCATTTTACAATTTTGATTGAGTAGAAACTTGGTTATGTTTTTACTGTAGTGAATGATGGCATCTTTAGACTTGTCTCCGTAGGGTAGATGTTTCGTGTCACCAAAATAGATAATTTGTTCGTTGGGCATCAATTTTGCAATTTGATGTCCTACCGTTAAGCCTCCGATACCGGAGTCAAAAATCCCTATGGCGTCTGTTTTATTCATTCAAAAAAAACATCCCGGAAGGGATGCTTTACAAATGGTCTTTATTCTATACCTAATTTAGCTTTAACTAATGGCATGATGTCTCGAGATTCATCACCATAAACAATGGATCCTAAACTGATATCGAAGATGTAGGTATAACCGTTTTCTTCTGCTACGGCATTAATGGCATTTTGAGCTTTTTCCAAAAGGGGCGCGAGGACTTCATTTCTCTTTTGCTGAACGCCTTCTTGACTTGTTTGTTGAAATTGTTGGATGCGTAACTCCAGGTCTTGGATTTCTTTGATCTTAGCTTCTTTAACCACATCAGTCATTAGAGCTTCATTGGCTTGAAACTCTCCAGCCTTCGTTTGGTATTCTCCGTACATGGCTTGCAACTGTGACTCTAGCATTTTGCTGTACTCTTGTATTTTTTTATCAGCATCAGCCGTTTCAGGCATAGTCATGAGCAGTTGTTCAGAATGAATATGACCAAATTTTTCTTGAGCAACTAGGTTGCTGGTTAAAAAAGTAAATAGGATCAGTACTATGGATGCAATTCTTTTCATTTTGGTTGTTGTTGAGATTAATAGTTATAGCCTAGTCGATCGAGAATTTTCTCACTTTTGTCAAGGTTGTCATCAGCATAAAGCATTAATAAATCACTTGATTTATCAAATATAACACCATATCGAGCTTCTTTTGCGTATTCTTGAATCGTATTGTAAATCAGGTTTTGTATAGGTCTAATGAGTTCTTCTTGCTTTTTGTAAAGATCGCCCTCAGCGCCAAATCTTTTTTGTTGAAGATCCTTAACTTCTTTCTCTTTTTGAATGATTTCATCTTCGCGAGCTTGGCGCATTTTATCGGTAAGCAATACTTTATCGGTTTGATAGGCGCGATAGAGCTTGTCGATATTTTGGTAAGCCGTTTCAATATCTTCTTGCCATTGATAAGAAAGGTTGTCAAGTTCTTTTTGAGCTTCCTTGTACTCAGGAATGTTATTCAGAATAAATTGAGAATCTACATAGGCAAATTTCTGCGCTTTGACTCCCGATGAAAAAAGGAAAATACTTAGAATGAGAAGAATCTTTTTCATAGTGCGAATTTATATAAATTAAAATTGTTGACCAATGGAAAAATGGGTTTGCCAACCGCTCTTTTCCAATGTTCCTGGGAGTGGATCATAGCCGTATCCAAAATCAAATCCGAGTAATCCAAACATGGGCATAAAGATGCGTACACCCACACCCGTTGATCTTTTTACTTCGAAAGGATTGAAGTCGTTAAATTGTCCCCATGCATTCCCTGCTTCCGCAAATGCTGTGGCGTATATCGTAGAACTAGGGTTTAGAGATAATGGGTATCGCAATTCTAGGATGTATTTTGAGTAAATACTTGCTCCACCCTCCAAATGGTTCGAAACCATTCCATCGTTGTAGCCTCTCAGCCCTACGGTTTCTCTAGCGTTTAAATTGTATCCTGAGGTAAGCCCACTACCACCTACATAGAAACGTTCGAAAGGAGGGATGCCTATGTCGGAATTGTAAGCACTTAAGAATCCAAATTCACTATGCGCTTTTACAACTAGATCGGCAAATGGGTTTGCATACCAGGTACCGTTTAATTTAATTTTAAAGTATTCCAACCATTCGTATTTTTCTTTGAGCGTCATATTCGCATAGTCTTTATCGTTGAATAAAGAATACGGAGGGGTAAAGTCTCCAGTAAATGTAAATTTAGAACCTGTTTTAGGGAATACAGGGTCGAATACTGAACTTCGTGAAAGCACCACTTTGTAGGTGATGTTTTTAGATATCCCGTTGTCAAACCCGGTGACAAGAGTTCGATTCTTCAGATTGTATTTCTGGAAGCTAATAGACTGACTCATTGAGAAGTAATCGTCTGGCCATTTCAACCTTTTACCTAGACCGATATTAATACCCGTTATATCCATTCGGTTGTCTTGTTCAGCAGTGCTGTAATCTTGAATGGAGTGGTATGCTGAAAAGGTTAAAGAGTTCGGCTTATTTCCTCCAAGCCAAGGCTCTGTGAATGAGAAAGAGTAGTTTTGGTAGTAAGAACCGTTGGAGCTGGCTCTAAGCGATATCCTTTGGCCATCTCCTGAGGGTAAAGGGCTCCAAGTGCTTTTGTCAAAAATGTTTTTTACCGAGAAGTTGTTGAATGTTACCCCAAAAGTCCCCATCATGCGACCGGCACCCCAACCTCCTTGAAGTTCAATTTGGTCAGAAGGTTTTTCTTCTACCGAATACTCAATGTCAACATTTCCTGTCTGTGGGTCGGGTTTTGGGTTTACCCCTAAAGTTTGTGGGTTGAAATAGTTCAATCGATTTAGTTCTTCTTGAGAACGAATGATGTCTGACCGACGGAACAGTTCTCCCGGCTTGGTTCTTATTTCACGCATGATCACATGCTCATTGGTCTTCGTATTGCCTACAACCGTAACTTTATTAATGGTTGCTTGTTTTCCCTCGTAAATTCTGATCTCAAAATCGATGGAGTCTTCCTCAACAAGAACCTCGACCGGATTAATGTTAAAGAAAAGGTAACCATCATCCATATACAATGAGCTGATGTCTGTTCCAGACATACTCATTTGTAGTCGTTCATTCATCATTTTTTCATCGTAGAGGTCGCCGGATTGAATTCCAAGCAGTTGGTCTAGGTATTCCGACTTGTATTTTGTGTTTCCCAACCAATCGATATCTCTGAAGTAGTATTGAATTCCTTCCTCTATGATGATGTCGATATCAAGTGTTTTTTTTGCGTTATCTCTTTTCTCTGTTTTTACAATTCGTGCATCTCTGTATCCCTTCTCTTTGTATAAACTGATAACTTGCTCTAAGTCCTCTTCGAAAGATTCTTGTATGAATTTTGAGGTTTTAAATATTCTAAAGGGTTTTTTCTCTTTGGTTTCTTTGAGTTGGCGCTTCAGTTTTTTTTCTGAAAATGCTTGAGCACCAAAGATGTTAATTTGATTAATTTTTACTTTCTCACCTTTGTTTATGTTTATATCGAGTATGATTCCTGAAAGAACACTTGCGTCAACGGTTTGATCGATTTCAACTTTGGTGTTCAGATACCCCTTGTCTTCAAAATGTTTTTGAATGATGTGTTTGGTGTTGTTGATGAGGTTTTCTGTAACAATTTCACCTCGTATTAAATCTATTTTGTCTCTGATATTGTCAGTTTCAGATTTTGATATGCCTTTGAATCCAAATTTGGAAAGTTTAGGAAGTTCTTGAAGTCTAATAATCAGGAAGATGGAATTTTCTTTTATCTGACTCACATCAATTTGTATGTCTGTAAATAAATTTTGATCCCACAACTTTGAAATGGCCTTCGAGAGATCTTCCCCGGGAACCATAATTTTAGTGCCTGTAGTTAATCCTGATAAGGTGACAATTGCATTTTTATCAAGATTTTGAGTCCCTTCGACTGTGATTCCTCCAATTTCGTATTCTACGGGTCTTTCGTAGGAAATATTCTTTAGATTGTTTTCTGTGTTAACCTGAGCATACAGAGTACTAGATAGGAATAGTATCAAACAATTTATAAATAATGTTTTTTTCATTTTAATTTTTTATTTGTTCAGCGGTCTTTCCAAACCTACGTTCTCTGTTTTGGTATTCAACGATCGCTTCAAAAAAATCATCTTTCGTAAAATCAGGCCACAATTTAGGACTAAAATACAACTCTGCATAGGCAATTTGCCACAATAAGAAGTTGCTAATTCTATATTCACCACTTGTTCTGATTAAAAGATCTAGATCGGGATAGTCAGCCGTGTAAAGTTCATTAGAAAATACCGATTCAGTAATGTCTTGAGGGCTTATTGTTTTTTCTGCAACTTTCTCTGCAATTTTTTTCACGGAATTTAAAATTTCCAATTTTGAGCTGTAGCTTAATGCGAGTACAAGCTTAAGCCCGTCGTTTTTTGATGTTTTTTCAATGGTTTCCTGCAATATTTTATGACAACGTTTCGGGAGGTTTTGTGTCTCTCCAATGGTTTGAAGTTGTATGTTGTTTTTTTGGAATGTAGGAAGTTCCTTGCTGAGAGATTTCACCAACAATTCTAGAAGAGCCTTAACTTCAGCTTTAGGTCGGTTCCAATTTTCATTAGAAAAGGCATAGAGTGTGAGCACAGAGATACCAATTTCTACCGACGCTTCAACAACTCCCCTTACAGATTTCACCCCATTTGCGTGACCAATTGTCCTTATAAGTCCGTTTTTTCTAGCCCAACGTCCATTACCATCCATGATGATGGCTACGTGTTTTGGTATTCGATCTTTGTTGATATTTGGTGTTTGATCTTTCATTAAAGTTGTAACGCTCTAGGACACTGTTTTAGTTTATTCTTAATTTTGTAAGTGATGGTAAATCCTGTAAAATTATACCAGTCGTTTAGGTTTGGGTTTCCTCTTGTTTTTCCAACGACGTCATCTAAGTTTCCTGGATTGGATAATTCAGCCGCTTCCTCAGTAAGCAAGCTAGGATCGGGGTAGTACCCACTTACATCATCCAAATAGTCCGTTGCAGTTGCGCGCCAAGTCCATTCTAAACTGATTCCGATTTTATCTCCTACATTGACTTTGTAACCCAAGCCGAAGGGAATTGCCCAACTTGAAAGCTCGTATTTATTGGGAGTTGATCCAGTAGCTAATTGCCCTTCGGTACCTATTGATTGAAGGTCTACCCACTGACCCTCTTTATTTTTTGCTTGAGGGTTGAACGTAAAATAGGAGACCCCGGCATAGACATAAGGGCTGTGCGTAATTTTTCTTTTATGAGCAGTGAATTCAAAGAAGTTAAACTCAAATCCTACACTTACATCGATAATTCTGGATTGGAAACTCAGCTTTCGTTTTTGTTTATTTGCATCTTTAGATAAATGATCGTCTGCTTTAACTGTTCCTATTTGCAGGCTCGATCTAAAACTTACGTGCTCGTGTAAGTTCATTTTGTGTACAAATCCAATGGCAGGATTTTGATGGGTGAGAATTTCTCCAATTTGGTCCTCCTTAAGATCTCCGTAATAGCCTGAACTTCCCAAAAAGACCCCCAGCTCATGTTTTTGAGCCAGCGATACTCCAGAGATTAAGAGTACAAGAGTGATAAGGACGTTTTTGGTCATGATTTCTCCTATTCAAGGGCTGCAAATATAGTGATTTACTTAGGTTTATGACCTTAATTGCGTTTGTCTAGGCCCCAAAGTAGTTTGTTGCGCAGTGTACTGGAAAAATCTTGTGAATTTGTTTCAATCATATTGATTTTAAAATCTTCTTTTTTGATGATTAGTGTCACGCTAGCATCTATGGTTTGTATGCGCGAATCAAGTGCTACTAAGAATTGGTTTGCCCGACCTTCAACCTTTACTTTAATTTCATACTTATCACTAATAACGAGCGGGCGCACGTTTAAATTGTGAGGCGCTATAGGTGTAATGATAAAGTTTTCAGAAGCCGGCATAACAATTGGCCCCCCGCAACTTAGAGAGTAGCCTGTAGAGCCTGTAGGTGTGGAGATGATTAGACCATCAGCCCAGTAAGAATTTAGATATTGATCATTAATATAAGTGGTTATCGTAATCATGGAAGTTGTGTCTTTTCGAGAGATAACCACTTCGTTTAGCGCAAAGTTCAGTCCCTCAAAAATTTCCTGTTCCGTCTCAAGTCTTATTAATGTTCGCTGATCAATACGATACTGTTTATTCGTGAGCTGTTTGATGGTCTTTGGAATTTGATCTTTGGCAACATCAGCTAGAAATCCAAGTCTACCTGTATTTACTCCAATGATAGGGATTTTGGTGTCTCTTATGAGTGTTGTCGCATCGAGTATTGTACCATCTCCACCCACGCTTATGAATAAGTCGATGTTCTCTTTCAGTTCCTCATAGGAATTGTAGGTTCCTAGAAAAAGATTAAGTTTTATTTGCTGAGAAAGGAAGTTGTAAAAGGGTTCATACACCAGTACTTCCATATGTGCTTTCTCCAATTCCACGAAAAGTTCGTGGACAAAAGGAGCTACTTCAGGTTGAAATTGTTTTCCGTAAACTGCTACTTTCATCTTTAGGTATTCAGATAGCGAATAAAAGAATTAAATCGATCTTCCAATCCTTTGTCGTAAATGCTTTTGTGAAACGAACCGACAATCTGGTATTCATACCTTTCAAAGGTTTGAATGATGCCTGACAGTTCTTCTTGATTAATTTTAATCAAAACTTCAATCATTTTTGAGTTGGTCGGATGCGGAAGACATAAGGAATTTAATATTTTGGCACCATTTCCCTCGACAATTTGAGCAATTTGCGCCAAACTGTAATCTCTCATGCTTACCTCAATGTGTAAAGTACCTCCGGGTTCACTGACTTTTAGCCACTCACATATTTTTTGGAGAAGGTCCCTTTCGTGAACACAACCGATGTATCTGTTGTTTTTATCGGTAACGGGTAAAATGCATAAGCTCCCTTCTCTAAAAAAACGCAAAGCATCAAAGAAGTTTTGCTCTTCATTGATTTGCGTTTTGATGAGATGCTTTTTTAAATCCTCTATGTGACTGTTCATCGCCGCATTTAAGACGATTTCTTCGTCAATCAAACCCAGAAAACCTTCCGATCCAATGACAGGAATCTGTGTTAATTTGTAATCGTCAAAAAAATTGAGTGCCGTAGACACATGGTCCAATAATTGGAGCGTCGGAATTTCATTGTGTATTAAATCACCTACAATCATATTATGGTCTCTTTAAACAAATTTAGTATTTTTTATAGTTCTTAGCATCGCCTTTTTGTTATTCTTAGGTAATAATGGTGATTATACTTTTTATGCACGTATTTCGATTTATATTTCTCGTCTGTAAGCCTACAATCAAAGTAAAATTCACAAGTAATGATTAACTTTACCGAATTAAATCGATTTTTATGACACGTCTCAGTGTAAACATCAACAAAGTCGCTACTCTACGAAATGCTAGAGGCGCAAACACTCCGAATTTAGTTCAGGTAGCAAAGGATTTAGAGCGCTTTGGTGCAGAGGGAATAACGGTTCACCCAAGGCCTGATGAGCGACATATTCGCTACGCAGATGTTAAAGATTTGAGCCGTATCTTGACGGTAGAATTTAATATTGAAGGTTACCCTAACTCGACCTTTATTGATTTGGTAAAAGAAGCAAAGCCTGCTCAAGTTACCTTAGTCCCCGATCCTCCTGGAGTATTAACCTCAAATTCTGGTTGGGATACCCTACAAAACAAACACTTATTGACTGAGGTAATCCGTGAATTTAAGGCTGTAGGAATACGTACATCTATTTTCGTAGGGACAGAACTAAACTTTATTGAAGGTGCCAAGCATGTTGGCGCCGATCGAGTGGAATTGTACACTGAGCCTTACGCTGACAAATATCCGAGTAACAAGGAGGAAGCGATACAAGACTTTGTGGCTGCAGCAGAATTGTCCAAAAAGTTGGGCTTAGGGTTAAATGCGGGGCACGATTTAAACCTTGATAATTTGCGCTATTTTGCCGAAAACATTCCGGATTTGAAAGAAGTTTCTATTGGACACGCATTAATTTCTGATGCTTTGTACTTCGGTTTAGAAAATACCGTTCAAATGTATTTAGCTCGATTAAATGGCTGAGATTCTTCACTCAAAAGTTTTCGGCGAGGGAAAACCTCTAATCATTCTTCACGGTTTGTTTGGGATGCTCGACAATTGGCAGGGCCTTGCTAAGCAATTTGGTCAGTTTTTTGAGACGCACATACTCGATCAACGCAACCATGGAAAATCGTTTCATGCTTCAGCGCATAATTACGAATTGATGTGCAGTGATTTATTGTTCTATCTCGATCAAAAAGGAATCGATAAAATTTCTTTAGTCGGGCACTCTATGGGTGGTAAAACAGCAATGTTATTTGCATGTACATACCCTGAAAGAGTGGATAAATTGGTTGTGGTTGATATAGCACCTAAATATTATGCCCCCCATCATCAGGAAATTCTTGAGGGTTTGCATGCTGTTGAAGATTCTCATGTTTCATCGCGAAGAGAGGCTGATGAGGTTCTTTCAGGTCACTTTTCTCAATTGGGAGTCCGTCAGTTTTTGTTAAAGAATTTGTATTGGAAAAACGAAGAAGAACTGACTTTTAAATTCAATTTAAATACCCTGTCACGAGAGATAGAGAATGTAGGAGAGCCTCTCAAAGATGATGCAATTTTTACAGGGCCGACTCTGTTTATAGACGGACAAATTTCAGATTATATTACTTCTGATGATGATGAGTTGATTGAAAAACACTTTCCGGATTCTGAAATTGTTGAAATTGAAAAATCTGGCCACTGGGTACATGCAGAACAGCCGAAACCGTTTTTTGAAGAGGTAAGTCGCTTTTTAATATACTAGCAAGGACCTTCTCGTAGGATTGGTTTAATAGCCAATTTTTGTCCTCACACGTTTTAGTACATCTTGTGCAATTGATCTCGCTTTTTCTGCTCCTTTGAGAAGCTCTTGTTCAACAAGCTCTTTGTTATTCATCAATTCGTTAAATCGGATTCTTTCTTGAGCGTATTTTTCGATGATGACTTCATATAATGCCTGTTTTGCATGACCATAACCGTAGTTTCCTCCTTTGTAATTGATTTCCATGTTTTTAGTTTGCTCTTCAGTAGCCAATAATTTGTAGATTTTGAAGACATTACAGGAATCAGGTTCTTTTGGGTCTTCCATCGGTGTTGAATCCGTTTGAATCCCCATAATTTGTTTTCGAAGTTTCTTATCTGGTAAAAAGATATTAATGAAGTTGTTGTAGGATTTACTCATTTTTTGGCCATCGGTGCCGGGAATAATCATCACACGTTCATCAATGCGTGATTCCGGTTCAATAAGCGTGTCACCATAGGTATGATTGAATGCTTTTGCCATGTCACGAGTCATTTCCAGGTGTTGTTTTTGATCTTTACCAACGGGAACAATTTCAGCATCGTAGAGTAAAATATCCGAGGCCATAAGTACAGGGTAGGTGAATAAACCCGCATTTACATGATGAAGTTTACTTGCTTTATCTTTAAATGAATGTGCATTAGCTAACATTGGGTAGGGTGTAAGGCAGTTTAAATACCACATCAATTCACATACTTCAGGAATGTCAGATTGCCGATAGAAAATATTTTTGTTCGTATTAAAACCAAAGGCCAACCAAGCTGCAGCGGTAGCATAAGTATTCTCTTTTAATAGTTTGGCATCACGAATGGTTGTTAATGAGTGCATGTCCGCAATGAAAAACAAAGATTCGTTATTCGCGTCTTTTGATAATTCTATTGCTGGAATGATAGCTCCCAATAGATTCCCTAGGTGAGGGATACCACTACTTTGAATTCCGGTAAGTATTCTTGCCATAGTATTTTCCTTGTAGTATTAGTTTGTAAAAATAGAAAAGGCTTTGATATCTTTCTAATTCCTATTCGTTAAAAGTTTATATTTTTGCGAGATGAAACTTTTACACAATCTTTTACAGTTGATTTGGCGAATTTGGTTTGCTTCAATTGTTTTCTTTGGCTTGGTTGTATTTTTCCCTTTTTTATGGGTTCTTTTATTGAATCATAAATGGTATGGAATCTTCCATTCTTTGTGTAAAATATGGTCTCGGTTTATTTTATTTTGCTCTGGTTTGCGTTTGGATGTGGAATATGAAGAGCCTTTGGATCCGAACAAGGCTTACATTATTTGCCCTAATCATGTCTCCTATATAGATATACCTGTTACCTTTGCAATTATGCCAGGAGTGTTTGTTTTTGTAGGCAAGAAGTCATTGGCCAAAATCCCCATTTTTGGATGGGTGTATAAAAAGACAATGATTTTGGTTGATCGTTCAAGTAACAGGAGTTCATACAATGCATACAAACATGCTTCTGATCGAATTGAAAAGGGAATTGGGATTGCCATTTATCCTGAAGGAGGAATCCCAGAAGTTGAAACGAGATTGCATCGATTTAAATCTGGGGCATTCAGATTGGCTTTGGAACAACAAGTGGATTTAGTTCCAATCACTTTTTTGGATAACAAAAAGAGATTTCCATGTGGGTATTCTGGTGGGAGTCCGGGCAAATTGAGAGTATTCGTCCATAAGCCGATTGCTTCTCAGACATACAGTGTTGACAGTATACAGGATTTTAAAAAGGATGTTTACAACATCATAGACAAGAAATTGACGGATTATGAAAGTAGATGATAAAATGGTTGAGCATTTGGCTCATTTATCGCGTTTAGAATTTGATGATGCCTCTAAGGAAAAAATGAAGTTTGATTTCGAAAAGATGTTAGACTTTGTCACCAAATTAGAGCAAGTTGACACTAAAGGCGTTGAACCTCTAGTATATATGAGTCGAGAAACGAACGTATTGCGTGAGGATAAAGTTGAGGGCATGGTTTCTCAGAAAGAGGCATTACAAAATGCACCCAAAAAGGATACGGATTACATTCGAATTCCTAAAGTAATTAAGAAATAGCACCTGTTTTTTTGGGGTTCATGAAACTCTGAATAAAAATACCCTTAGTTACTTAGGCCCGCCTTTGATTGAAAAATTTTTGCATCAAAAAAGCACATTCTTTTTCCAAGACCCCTGTTTTTAATTTCGTCTTTGGGTGTGTCAACTTAACGCCCAACTGACTTGCCCCTCTCTTTTCGTCTTTTGCACCGATAACGATTTTATCAAGTTGAGTCCAATAGGAAGCCCCAGAACACATCACGCAAGGCTCAATAGTTACATATAGTGTGCACTGATGTAGGTATTTGCCCCCTAAGAATTCAGCTGCAGAGGTAAAAGCTTGCATTTCTGCGTGGGCAGTAACATCATTTAGACGTTCCGTTAAGTTATGAGCCCGAGCGATGATTTGCCCTTCGGAGACAATTACAGCTCCAATAGGTATTTCATGTATGTCAAAAGCCTTTTGAGCTTCTTTGAGTGCTTCTTTCATGAAATATTCATCTGACTTATCTTGAATCATCGTCTCTTTTTTACAAATCTAGCTATAATTATAGATTATAGGTCTGTGATAGCGTATCTCTTCGTTATATATTGAGACTAGCGACCTCTTTATGATACGTTCTCCGTATGTATTTCTATCTTTGCACAAATTAAGAGCATGACTAAGAACAACTTTAGATCGGAAAAGCGAGTAGGGAAAAGTAAGGCCTACAAAGCAGATGAGCGTCAAAAAGCAGCGGATCAGAAAAATCGTCACTTTGATCCAGAGAAACGTCGTGAAGATCGAACACGTGCAGCGGAGAATAAGAAATCCTATTCAAAATTCCCGAAAAAGCGCACGAACACTTCTTTTAGCAAGGTAAAAGAAGGCTCCATACCGAGTGATAAGGTTCGGATTAATAAGTTTCTAGCTCAAGGAGGCACGTGCTCTCGAAGAGAAGCCGAAAAGTTTATTACTGCAGGAGCTGTTGTTATCAATGGCAAAGTAGTTACAGATTTAAGTTATCGTGTCTCTCCATCGGATTTGGTAAAGTTCAATGGGCAAACCATTCGTGGTGAAAAAAAGAAATATGTTCTTTTGAATAAACCTAAAGATTTTATCACGACAACTTCTGATGATAGAGGTAGAAAAACCGTTATGCAATTGGTAGAAAATGCGTGTTCAGAGCGTATATACCCCGTTGGGAGACTCGATCGTAATACTACAGGTTTACTGCTGTTTACAAACGATGGTGATTTAGCTAAAAAGCTTGTTCATCCCAAACATGGTGTTCGTAAAATTTATCACGTGACTTTAGATAAAAAATTAGCTAAACATCATTTCAATGCTATTGTGAGTGGGCTGACTTTAGACGACGGACCAGCAACTATTGATCAGTTGTCATACATTGATGGGTCCTCGCACAACCAGGTCGGTATAGAGTTGCACATTGGTAGAAACAGAATTGTTCGAAGGATATTTGAAAGCTTAGGTTATGAAGTCATGCATCTGGATCGTGTAGTTTTTGGCAATCTTACCAAAAAAGATGTGAAACGAGGATCCTGGAAACATCTCGATAAAAAAGAGTTAGAACTTCTTCGTATGTTATAGCTGAGAATTTTAGTATTTTCACATCAGAACATTAAACGCAATCCCTTTTCTGCTTTTCTTTATAGGGTCATGAACGCGCAATAATGTTTAACAGACGCCGTTTTTAAGCTATGATTTCTAATTTTAAAATAAAGAGATTAAGTAAGCAATTACTAATGCTAATTGCTTTGATTATTGGCGTAGCTGTGTTTTTTTTCACCAATCAATTGGTGGAGGATTTGAGTAGGGAAGAAAGAACCAAAGTAAAAATTTGGGCAAAAGCTACGGAGCAAACTACGGATATCGATAACCTTAATGAGGATATCAGTTTTGTCTTTGAGGTCATCAATCACAACAATACAATTCCGGTTATATTAACGGATGAACGTGGAGAAATTCTTTACCACAAAAACTTCCCTTCTAAGAAAGCCAAAAGTAAAAGGTATTTAAAAAATCAGCTACAGTTGATGCAAGCGACTCATGATCCGATTATTTTTGAATATGCGGATGGGCAAAACAATAAAATATATTACAAAGACTCTATTTTACTTACTCGGTTGAAGTATTTCCCCTACGTCATTTTGATTGTTGTGAGTCTATTTATCATGATTGCTTATTTCGCCTTCAGTGCATCAAGAAAATCAGAGCAAAACAAAGTATGGGCTGGTATGGCGCGTGAAACGGCTCATCAAATAGGAACCCCTCTTTCTTCATTAATGGGTTGGGTTGCTCTGTTGAAAGCACAAAACGACAATGAAGAAATTGTTTCTGAAATGAATAAGGATATTTACAGGTTACAGACAATCACAGAGCGGTTTTCTAAGATTGGTTCTCAGCCTGAACTTCATTTGAAAGACATCAATAAGGTTGTAGAACGTTCTTTTTATTATATGAAAGACCGGAGTTCAGAGAAGATACACTTCAAATTAGAAGTACATGAAAAGGAGTTAATGTGTTCGCTAAATACTCAACTTTTTGGTTGGGTTGTTGAAAATATCATTCGCAATGCGATAGATGCGCTTCAGGGCAAAGGAGCTATTCGTATTCGAGTTTCCAGTAATGAAAAGAAGGTTTATGTGGATATTACAGATACCGGAAGAGGAATAAAAGCCACGCATTTAAAAACTGTTTTTGAACCTGGTTTTACAACCAAACATCGGGGTTGGGGCCTAGGACTTTCTTTGGTAAAAAGAATTGTAGAGGATTATCACAAAGGAGAAGTGTATGTTTTGCAATCTGAACCTACAAAGGGTACTACATTTAGAATAAGTCTCTCCAAGAGTTAATGGCAGGAATTTACATACACATCCCATTTTGTAAAAAGGCTTGTACTTATTGCGATTTTCATTTTTCGACTTCCTTGAAGAGGAAAGCTGATTTTGTAGATGCTCTTATTCAGGAAATAGATTTGCGTAAATCGGTTTTTTCTGATGAACGAATCTCAAGCATCTATTTTGGTGGAGGGACTCCGTCTTTGTTATCGGATGGCGAGTTGAGTCTTGTTTTTGAAAAGCTTTACGATAGCTTTACGATTGATACAGAAGCCGAAATTACTTTAGAGGCCAATCCGGATGATCTTACTGCTGAAAAAATTGCTATTCTTAAAGCCAGTCCAATCAATAGATTGAGTATTGGAGTGCAGTCATTTCGCGATGAGGACCTTCACTTCATGCAACGAGCTCATGGATCCGCTGAAGCTCATAAATGTATTATCCTAGCTCAAGAGGCGGGTTTTAATAACATTAGTATAGATCTGATTTATGGGACACCGGGGATGACTGACGAAGCGTGGATTCAAAATTTACAAATCTGCTTCGAGCTGCATGTTCCCCATGTATCTTCTTATGCACTTACCGTAGAGGAAAAGACGCTCTTACATCAGCAGATCAAGTCGAAAAAATTGGCTCCTCTTTCAGAAGAACAGAGTGCCCGACAGTTTGAGTTATTAATGAGGGAGATGTCTGATAATGGTTATGAGCAATACGAAATTTCCAACTTTTGTAAATCAAATGCCTACAGCAGACATAACAGTTCCTATTGGAAAAAAGAGAACTATTTGGGGCTAGGTCCCTCTGCACATTCATTCCTAGGAAATACAAGGTTGTGGAATGTTTCTAATAACCTGAAATACATAAAATCACTATCCAAAGGAGTGCTTCCGCTTGAAGCTGAAAAATTAAGTCAAGTTGATCGATATAATGAGTACATCATGACTTCTTTGAGGACAAAGTGGGGGTGCAACATTCAGCACCTACATACGGACTATTCCAAAGGATTGGTTACTTATTTCAAACAACAAATACGTGCCCATATTACGGATGGAAACATCATTGAAAATAAAGGGATATATACGCTCTCAGATTCAGGGAAACTACTTGCAGACCGAATTTCAGCAGACTTATTTTCGCTAGATTAATCCTCATCACTGTTCGATGGGTAGACAGATCGTAAATTTAGTCCCTTTACCAAATTCAGACTCTACTTCTATTGTTCCATTGTGTTCTTCAATAATTCGCTTTGATATTGACATGCCCAAACCAGTTCCCTTGTCAGGGCTCTTGGTCGTGTAAAATTTTTCATAGAGTCTTTCTTTTGTTTCTGCTGTCATTCCGATGCCACTATCTTTAATTTCAATTAAAACATCAGTGTTGTTTTTACTGGTTTTAATTGATAAATATTCATTCTTCAATTTTGGTTTTTCTCGAATGGCCTCAATGGCGTTTTCAATAAGATTAGTAAAAACTTGGTTGAGTTTACCCCTTACACTCTTTAGTATTGGAATATTTCCGAATTGCGTTTGCAGTTCAATAGATTCATCAAATGCAGAACCTGCCATTGAAAGTGTGTTCCTTATGCTCTGATTAATATCTGTTTTTAAAAGAATGGGGTTTTTTGATTTCCCTATGAATGCCAAGTTACTTGAAATCTCATTAACTCTACTTATTCCTTTTTTAATTCGACTGATCGATTTTGTTAACTCTTTTGTGGTTAACTCCATGTTCAACTCTTTTTCAAAGGCATTGATATCCTCTAGTGTTGTAGGATTATTAACGTCTTTCATCTCTTTATAGAGCTGAGTTAATTTGATGATGTATTGAATATTGACTTCGAGTATGCTTATGGAATTACTTACCAAGTTGATAGGATTATTAATTTCATGTGCTATTTCAGAGGCCTTTTCATAATAAAGAGGTGCAGGCTCTAGGTCTTTGAGCTTTTTATTCAATGCTTTAATCTGAAGTTTCAGTTTAGAGTTACCAAACCTGAGCTTTTGATTTGATTTTCTGACACGCCTTCCTTTTTGTTCCGTATTATTATTTTTGTCTATCAGTGCCATAATTCTAGTTTAGAATTTATTTTTTGTTAAGTTTTTGTACGGGAATAATAAGCCTAACCGTAGTTCCCTTATCAGCTTTTGAATCCATTTCAACATGTCCATTGTGCGCAATTAATGTTGATTTGACAATTGTCAAACTTACTCCTGTCTTTTTTGCGCCTTTTGTTGTGAAATACATATCAAAGGCATTTTCTTGAATCTCTTTTTTCATCCCTGTTCCATTATCCTCAAATGAGATGACAATGCGTGCTGCTATTAATCCTGTTCTTATGGTAATCAAACCTTCATTGTCAGGGCTATTTTTTTCTTTGATTGACTCAATCGAGTTTTGTAAGACACTTTTGAACCAATCATTTATCTTTTGGGCGTTACAATCTAACCGAGGGAGATTTTCATTGAGTTCCAGGTTTAATTTAATCGCTCCAAGATTTGATTTCCATAAGTCGGTCAAATTGATCAAGTCTTCATTTACATTTGTGCTTACCCACCCCTCGTTATCAATCTTTGAAAAATCTTTCAGTTTTTTGGTGTTTACTGCTATTTTTTCCAAACCACTATTTGCTTTTTCTAGAGCATCTTTTATGTCTCCCTCAATCGATTTGAAATCGATTTCTTTTTTGTAAGTTTCTAAGTCGTTTAATTCGGTTTCAATATTTTTCGCCGTAGGTAAAATTTCGTGTAATTTTTCAACATAATTCAATTGTAATCCTGTATTGAGTTCAAGTATGTCAACCGCTAATTGAATGTTCGTATTCGCATTGTTAAATTCATGTGATGTTCCTGCAGCCATGAGTCCTAACGCGGATATTTTTTCTCTTTGTATTAGCTCCAACTCGGCGGCTTCTAGGCGAAGATAAGCGGCTTCTAATTTGTCCGTTTTGTTTTGCAAAGCAGAAGTTGCCCGTTTAACTTTATGTTTTAAGGTATCTGCTTGTTTTAGTAAGATTTGTTGCTTTTCTCGGCGTTGTTTTAACTCCTCGGCTTGAGCAATTTCTTTTTCTTCTTTGAGAATATTAATGCGATCAGCAAGAGCGAAAGAAAGAAGAACAACTTCTATTGCAGAGCCAGCCGGTAAGGTGTAGTTGGTGAAATTGTTATAGGGTAAAACTCCGTAATCTTTCAAGACAAAGATAAATGCACCAATCCATAGTATTGTCCATGCCAAAAGGAAGAATTTCGCAGGACGATAACCTAACTTCATTATTTTGTATCCAATATAAAGGGCATATATTGAAAGCAGCATAGTGTTTGTTTGCATTATTTTGAAGCTTTTGATTGGATAGTCAAACAACAATAAGCCAATTGAAAGCAAAAAGACAAATTCAAGTACAGTTCCTACTTTATTTAAAACAGGGACTTTATCTTTTGTTCGTAAGAAGTTTTTAATGAATTCTATCGCAGCGATTCCAGCGATTGAAGGGAAAAGAGTTACGCTTTTATTTGCCCATACGGGAAAATCAGGCATCAAATATTTAAAATGATATCCTTTTAGAGCGATTTGAGTTAGTAGTATAAAGAGGATGTAGAATACATAATATAGGTAACTATTATCCCTCACGGTAAAATAAATGAAAATGTTATAGAGTAACATAACAAGTATAATACCTGCATAAAAGCTAAATAGGGTGTCTTGTTTTGAAATATATGTTATTGTTGTTTTGATAGAGCTGATAAAAAGCGGCAAAAAAAGTGGTTCATTAGCTTTAACTTTTAGAAAAAAGATTCTCGATTCATTTTTTGGAATGTTTACATCAAAAATATAGTTGGGATGATGATAATTTTTATGGTGAAAAGCTTCGTGTTCACCTTTTCGCACTTTTTGATGTTTTTCTGTTGATGAGATTTTATACAGTTCTACTAAATCTATATTAGGCTGTTCTAAGATTAGATTTAGATTAGAATTAGTTGTGTTGTTTAGTATTTCGAATTTCAACCAAAAGGCAGATTTGGAAATCCCCAGATTAGGGATTTCTTGTGACGTTAGTTTAAATTCTTGGGAACTTATTACTTGGTCGATAGTCAAAGAATTATTTGGGTCTTCCAGTACCTTTATCGGGGAAATGTTTTTGTGTTGGTTGTTGTCTGAGTATACAACAACTTTTCCTTGTGCTAAAACGATAATATTGAACAATAAAATTAATGGCAGTAGTAATGATATTTCTTTAATTCCTTTCATCAGATATTATATTTTTTAGGAGCTATAATGTCATTTGGGTCAATGGTTTGTTTTATTTTTCTCAATAAATTACTGTAGCTATATTCAACTCCAGTTATTGATTCATACATATTTGATCCACTCCGATAGGGATAAAATCCCGTTTTCATTAATTCTTTCACACAGTGTTTGTAAAACTCATTTGCCTGCTTTATTGAAATTTCATTTTTAGGATAATTGATGTTCGCAATGGCAATTAAATTTCGGCTATTAATAAGGGTAAACGTAATTCTAAACTCATAGTTGAATTGATTAAATATGGCCGTAAGCGTTTTGATTAGTTTGGGGATACTTTTTTGATCTGCCCTGCATACAGCAGAAATCCATCTGAAATGTTCGGGGAAATCGTGAGGCTTTATGTCGGACAATTTTATTTCATCATTATTTACTAGAGTTTTTAGAGGTAAATTAGAGGGAATGCCTTTTTGCAAATCGACAAGACATTTCAGTGTTTCAATTGTTGACAGGGCCTTAACATACATATTGAAAATCTCCAACCACTTCATAATGAAATCTGTAATGAACCACAACTTGATTCCTTTTACCTCTTTTTTTAATTCTTTTCTTACAATATGTTTTTTTGCTTTTGTAATTGTTTTGTGACCCGAAACAGATGCACTAAACGACCAAGCACCTACGTTAGTGTTTTTTTGACTACCAATTATTCTCGCTTTATTAAAAACATGAACCATACTATTAATAATGCCATTCAAACTTAATTTTCGTAATGCAATAATTAAGTTTACTAGAGCGTCCTCGTTTTTGACGGTTCCAATTACTGCACAAAATTTTTCTGGTTTAGGCATCAACTCAAGAGTCATTTCTACTACAATTCCCAAGTTGGATTGAACAAACAAACCTTCAATACACGGCCCTATCCCATATCGGTAAGTGTTTTTGGCATTAGCATTTTCATATGCTTTGAAACCTGTATGTATTATTTCGCCATCAGGAAGCACGCTGGTTATGTTAATAATTCGTTCATATTTAAGACCATAATCGGTATGTCCAAATCCTTTTTCCAACACATTACCTACAATACTACTTTCTGTGCCTGCTCCCGTTACATCTAGTTGTAATTTGTTTTCAGGGAGTGCTTCTAAATATTCATATGCTTGTTGTTGACTAACTCCAGGTTGAAGAGTCATATAGCAAAGCTCTTGATCTACATTGAGAATTTTATTCATTTTGCTCAATTCAAGAATGAGTTGATTTTTTTGTGTTCCTTGAGCGCATCCATAACCCCAATTTTTACCTCTAGATATCGGAAATAGTTTTATGTTCTTTTGATTTGCCAATTTGACGATATCAACAATTTCGTCAATCGTTTTAGGGTATACGATTCCCATAGGTTCTATTTCTGAACCATTTACACTAGATGCATAACTTTCAAGAATATTTTTATCATCAGTATAATTATTAATACCCACGATCTCAATTAATTTATCTTTTTGATACCTCACTGTTTTAATTTAAGTAACTCTTTTGTTTAGAATAAGTTGATAGTTAATTTCTATTTCCGACATTTTGGTCTGTTCTATTTTTAGTTGACAGGGGTTTTCTCTTAACTCCAATATGATTTTTTTATCCAAAGCTGTGGCTGTTTCGAGTGTTTTTGAATTCATAACTCCCAATGTCCATGCAATCATATCCTTTTTAGGGTAAGGGAAGGTGCCTTTTTCACCCAAAGCTTTACTCTCAACAAACCCAATGTTCCGACAGCTTTGCAGCGTAGGTCGACCAACGATGGCCATTAAAGTGGTTAATTTTAGTTGATTAGCTACAGCTACAGCTGCTCTTGTTAATCGATGTCCTAAGCCAATCTTTTTATCATTAGAACTCATTTTATGGTGATGTAAAGAGCTCCACAATCCACACGTTTCCCCAATACCTCCGTATTGAGCATATTGTTTAATCAAAATGCTTATTCTTGAATCCATACAACCGACAGCATCTTCAATAGGAAGTGGGAATTCGGGAGTTGCAATATGAATTCGTACCCCTCCAATCATTTCCCCAGTAGTAAGAGATTCTGCAACCAGAACATACACATTTGGATTGAGTGGCCAGTTGATGTTATTAGAGGTAACCATGTCTATGCCATAGTGCTTTAGTATTTCGTGATGTTTTTTCAGAAATAAAAGGCACACATGAGGCTCTTCAATAGCTCTTAATACCCGTATGCTAAATTGAGCAAGGTCTTTTTGACTACTCGATAACAGCATCACATTTGTTTGGATTAGTTTATTACATTTTTAATTTACATGAACCACAGTATTCACTAGGAGAGTAAAATTTTTATAATATTTTAGGATAAATATATATAATTATTTACATTTACTAGAATGTTATTTGTGTTTATATGAAAAATGAAAATAAAAGAACAGAAGATGGTACTCCTCTTAAAACAGAATTGGATAAGATTAAAACTGAGTTTACCGATGAGGAAATTCGCAGTCAGATAAAATCCTACGGTCAGGATTTTACGACGCCTAGAGAAAAAATTAGAATACTCTATTTGGACGATGAGCGCGATGAATTGGAGAGTTTTCAGAGTTTGTTTCGCCGTATTTTTGAGGTTCATATAGCTTCTACGCCTGAGAAGGCCTATGAAATTTTGAAAACCAAAAATGTTCATATAGTGCTCACAGATCAGAGAATGGATTTAATGACCGGTGTTGAGTTTTTAGAATCCATTGTTGAAGATTATCCAGACCCTGTTCGAATTCTTGTTACTGGGTATTCAGATATAACTGCGGTCATTAACTCAATAAATCAGGGACAGGTGTATAAATATATTTCAAAACCTTACCCAAGAGAGGCTATGCAGAAAAGTATTGAGAATGCTGCCGAAGTTTACTTTTTGAGGAAAGATCGGCAAGAGTTGATCCAAAAATTAACAAGGGCTTGTTCACAGTTGGAATTTTTATTGCGCCAAGGTTCCCTTGACGTTTAAAACAATTCTTTTCCAGATTGGAACTACTTCTTTTCAAATTTTTGGTACAATTTATTGGCAATGGTATACTACAAATTTATCGTTTTGTGCAACGATTTTTACCTTGTGAAAGAGTTTGAAAAGATGTGTTTTTAAATTGAGATGATTGCTAGTCACCAACTGGAAAACGCCACCTTTTTTAAGGCATCTTTTTACGTCTTCAAATAAACTCAAAGCAATTTCGATATTTGTTTCGAACCCAAAGTGAAAAGGGGGATTTGAGATGACCAAATCAAACGTGTTATTGTCAAAAGCACTTAGATTGTCGCTAAAGTGAAAGTGCGCATTTTTTGAATCGATGTTAATTTTAGAGGATTCTACAGCAAGCAAGGAGTCATCAACTAAGTGAATTTCAGCGTTTGGATTTTGTGAAAGAGCTACGTGGGCCAAAACTCCATTTCCTGAGGCGAGGTCAAGGATTTTGTTGTCGGTTGCTTTGACCTCTAAATGCTCTGCAAAAAACTGTGTCGCATAGTCAATATTTTTCCCAGAAAAGACACCGTAATATTGTTTGAAGCTTTTCGTTTTGTCTAATGAGATTGTATTTAATTGTTGTTTTTTGGCGACCTTTTTTTTCTTTTTTAGAATAAGTAATCTCGATTTTTTCCATGCCCTAGATTGTTCGCATTGCTCAAAATAATTTTCAGCAATATCTATGGTTTTTCGACTGAAGTACTTGGTCATAAATGAACAAATGACTGTTGCATCCTCATTCAATGCTTGATGAACTTGGTCGAGTTGAAGTCTAAAAAGATCTAAAGATTTTGGTATTTTGATGAGTGCTAAATCGAATGAAGCTGATAACTCATCTAATGGCTTGATTTTGGAAATTTGTTTTAGGTCAATACCATGTTTCGTTGCGTTGATCTCAAGAGCCTTTTCTTGACTTTTAAAATTAATTACTGTGAAGGGTTGTAAATCGGATAGTACCGTACTCAAAAAGCCAAATCGGTCGTTGTAGAGTATCGGTTGCTGGGAAAAAGCATTGTTTTCTGAAAGATGTTTTAATAGGTGTTCGTCTGCCGCACTCCATGCTTTTAACGATTTGTTATCAGATTTTGGATAGCGTACAATTGAATAATTTGTATCCTTGTGAGAGTAGTTCATAGTTTAGAGACCGAAATTGAGTTTGATTTTCTCAACAAAATCAAGTTTTTCCCATGGAAAGGTCTCGATTTCTTTGTGTATTTTTTTACCCTCTTCCATTTCAAAGGAGATTGTTTTTTTCTCAGAGTTTCGTCCCATATGTCCGTATGCAGCCGTCTCGGAATAAATAGGGTCCTTAAGTTTGAATCGATTTACAATCGAAGCAGGTCTCAAATCAAAGAGTTCATTTACTTTTTTAGCAATTTCACTATCGCTGAGGTCTATTTTTGAAGATCCATAGGTGTCAACAAAAATACTCATGGGCTCTGCCACACCGATGGCGTAGGCTACTTGTACAAGGATTTGATCTGATACTCCTGCTGCCACTAAGTTTTTTGCGATGTGCCTTGTGGCATAGGCTGCTGATCGATCTACCTTTGAGGGGTCTTTTCCTGAAAAAGCTCCACCGCCATGAGCTCCTTTACCTCCATAAGTATCTACAATAATTTTTCTACCCGTGAGACCTGTGTCTCCATGAGGGCCCCCAATCACAAATTTTCCGGTCGGGTTTACGTGGTAGGTAATCGAATCATCGAACAGAGAAACAATTTGTTTCGGTAATTTTTTCTTAACTCGTTCAACAAGTATGTTGATGACATCACTTTTTATTTTAGCTAGCATTTTTGATTCTTCATCAAAGTCATCATGCTGTGTTGAGATAACTATAGTGTCAATACGTTCAGGAGTATGCTGATCGGAATACTGAATGGTTACTTGTGATTTTGCATCAGGACGGAGATAGTGCATTACTTCATGATTTTCACGCCTTATGGTTGCAAGTTCTTGAAGTAGTAAGTGAGAAAGACTTAAGGCCAAGGGCATATAGCTATCCGTCTCATTGGTTGCATAACCAAACATGATACCCTGATCTCCAGCTCCTTGTTCTGTGTGTAGTCCTTCTCCTTCTATAACTCCTTGCAGAATGTCAGGTGATTGTTCGTGTACTACAGACATGATTTTACAAGATTTTGCTTCAAACTTATACGCAGGGTCTGTATAGCCAATGTTCTTAATCACATTTCGAGCTTCTTTTTCAATGTCTACTTTGGCTTTTGAGTTTATTTCACCGCTAAGAACTGCCAACCCTGTTGTTACAAGTGTTTCACAAGCAACTTTAGACTCAGGGTCTTGAGCGAGAAATGCATCGAGTATAGCATCCGAAATCTGATCAGCAACCTTATCCGGGTGTCCTTCTGACACAGATTCAGATGTGAAAAAGTACGACATATCGTAATCTTTAAATGATTTTTTAAAATTAAAGTCTGATCTGGGCTTTGCGGTAGAGAATACTGCTTTAGCCTTTTTTATAGTGGTAGCAATCAGTCAAATTCATCCACTGCTTTGCAAAGATAAGAATAAGATTGATTTAATATTTTATTACTTCGTTAGATTGTGGAAAATAGTTTCTAGTTTTTCTTCTTCCACGTTTATTTGGAGCACGGTGATGTTGTGGGCTACTGCAAATTGGAATAAAACGGATCTTAGGTCGAATTTAGCCTCGGAAATGATTTGATACCGATTCCCCTTGAGTTGTATAGCTTCAGTTACATTTTTGATCTCTAGCAGATCTTTTTTGTTCACAGATTGATTGAACTCTACAGTAATTATTTTCTTTTTCTGTGTTAGGCTTTGAAGTTCTTCAATGGATTTATCGGCAACTATTTTACCCTTGTTGATGATGATAACTCGGTCGCAAATTGCCTCTATTTCTTGGATGATGTGCGTAGATAACATCACTGTTTTCTCCTGGCCAACTTCTTTAATTAAGGATCTTATCTCTACCCTTTGGTTTGGGTCTAGTCCTGTTGAGGGTTCGTCTAAAATGAGTACCTCAGGTTGATGAATTAGTGCTTGTGCAAGGCCAACTCTTTGCCGGTATCCTTTTGAGAGTGCGCTAATAGATTTGTGTTGTTCATTTTTTAGCCCTGTTTTTTTAATTATTTCATCAACTTGCTCATTCATAATTCCGTGAATGTTAGCAGCAAATTTCAAATATTCCTTTACATACATTTCAAGGTATAGAGGGTTGTGTTCAGGAAGGTATCCAATTTTACGTTTGGTCTCAATGGGGCTGTCAAGAACGTTTCGATTACATATTTTTACGACGCCTGATGTAGGTGTTATAGATCCGGTAAGTATCTTCATTAGAGTAGTTTTACCGGCACCATTAGGGCCTAAGAATCCAACAATTTCTCCTTTTTTTATCTCAAAAGAGATTTCTTGAAGCGCTTTTTGTGTCCCGTATGATTTAGAGACCTTTTCTACTTTTATAGACATAGTACGAAGATAGTTTATTTTAGAATTTTCTATAAACAAGATCCTTGAAAGCCTTAAAGTTTTTCAAATACTGTGAATTTACCGATAACTCAAAGCCTGTACCGATAACTCAAAGCCTGCACCGATAACTCAAGAGTGTCTACCGATAACTTAAAATCATTAGTAAATCAGGATCTTATAAATTATATTTAAGTAATGTTATTATGATAATGAGCATTTCTCGAGGGGCGAGTAAATGTGAAAAAGGACTCAAATGGAGTCCTTTTTTTTGTTATATATTATGTAATAATGAGTTAAATCTTTCTTTCTCAGGGGGCAAATCATATCTTTGTGTGATGCAAGGTGTAGTAGTAAAATCGACAGGTAGCTGGTATAAGGTTCGCACACAAGATGGGAACTATTTCAACTGTCGTATTAAGGGAAAGTTTCGGATTCAAGGTTTGAAGAGTACCAATCCAATTTCCGTTGGAGATCAGGTTAAATTGGCCGTAGAAGGCGAGGATTATCTTATTACAGAGATTCTTGATCGCAAGAATTACATTATCCGTAAGTCTGTAAATTTATCAAAGCAGGTCCACATCATAGCTTCTAATATGGATCAAGCCTTTTTAATTATTACTTTGGCTTCGCCTGCCACAACAATTGGGTTTATTGACCGGTTTCTAGTAACCGCTGAGGCCTACCAAATACCCGTTTATTTGGTGTTCAATAAAATAGATTTATACGACGAATTTGATAGAGAATATCACAATCAGATTGCAGAAATGTATACTGATGCTGGTTACAAATGCATTGAGGTTTCTGCACTGAATCAGCAAAATTTGAATGCTCTTACAGAGCTAATGAAGGATAAAGTTACTTTGCTTTCAGGACACTCTGGGGTTGGCAAATCCACCTTAGTTAATGCGATTGATTCCAATTTAAATTTAGAAACCCAACAAGTCTCTGAGGCCCATCAAAAGGGAATGCATACAACGACTTTCGCAGAGATGTTTGAGTTGGCCTTTGGAGGTTTTATTATTGATACTCCGGGTATAAAAGGATTGGGTCTTGTCGAAATGGAAGACTCAGAATTGGCGGATTATTTTCCCGAGATGAGAGCGCTTAAGGGGAAATGTAAATTTCACAATTGCATACATATTAATGAACCTAAATGCGCCATTAAGGATGCTGTTGAGGCTGAACAGATCCACCCTGTTCGTTATGATAGTTATTTAACTATCTTGGAGGATGATGGAGGTCAATATAGGGAATCAAAGTATCACTAATGAGGCTTACGATACAAAGGGTAAGTGAGGCTTCGGTGCAGATCAATCAGAAGATTAAATCTCAAATAAACCAGGGCTTACTTGTGCTTCTTGGCGTGGGAACTGATGATGCTGAAGCGGATGTTGAGTGGCTTTGTAATAAGCTTTTGGCTCTGAGGGTTTTTTCTGATGAGTTGGGAAAAATGAATAAGTCAATTACGGATGTGAATGGTGATGTTCTTTTGATCAGTCAGTTTACCCTTTTTGCGAGTACTAAAAAAGGAAATAGGCCGTCTTACATTCGTTCTGCTCGCCCAGATGTTGCCATTCCTCTATACAAAGCATTTCACAAACGTTTAGAGGTTTTGTTAGGTAAGCCGGTAGCTACAGGAGAATTTGGCGCATACATGAAAGTCTATTTGTGTAATGACGGCCCTGTAACTATTAATATTGATTCTAAAAATAGAGAATAATGGAACTTAATCAGTTGCAAAAGAAAGTAGATGATTGGATTCAGAAATACGGAGTTCGTTATTTTAGTGAGCTCACGAATATGGCAATTCTAACTGAAGAAGTTGGTGAAGTTGCTCGAATTATAGCTCGACGTTATGGTGAGCAATCTGAAAAGTCATCTGACACAGATAAAGATTTGGCTGATGAGCTAGCCGATGTGTTGTGGGTTGTTACCTGTATTGCAAATCAAACCGGAATTGATTTGGAATCTGCCATGAGTAAGAATTTCGAAAAGAAAACGGTAAGAGATTATCAGCGGCATCAAAATAATGAAAAGTTGAGGTAAAGCATGTCAACAATATTTGTTGCAACAAAAAAAGAGACCTTAGGTCTCTTTTTAACGTGATACTATAAATTGATTTAGAATCGGATACCAATAGCAAGCATTACTTGATCAAGCCTCTGATCTGCTGAAAATGTTCTACCTGCAATTTTGAATTCATCTGATATGGATTGAAGCCCTTTTTCAACTCGTAAATCCACACTAATCATGGAAATATCGAGTCCAACTCCGTATTGTAAACCAACAGTTGCATTTTTGTAATTGGCACTTATTTCATCTGCAGCATTTTTTATTCCCTTAATGTCTTGGCTGAGCTTTAAACTAAATACGGGTCCTGCATTGACTCTGAATATTTTTAGAAAACGCTTCCCAAGCATCACAGGAACGTCAACTTTGTTTATTTTAACTTCTCCAATTACATCGTTGTATTTAAGCTCAGATTTAGAATTGCTAAACATGGCCTCGGGTTGTATGTAAAAACCAAGAAGTTTAAGTCGAGCAAATAAACCTAGCTGCCAGTTGAGTGTTGCATCTTTTACTTCCAAAAGGTCACCAACATTATGTCCTGACTTGTCGAGGTTTTTTAAATCATCTAGAGATACGTTGGGAGAACCCACATTTACTTTCACCCCCCAGTCAAAGCTCTGAGCTGAAATACTCATGCTCGAGCATACAAGTAGTACTGATAAGATTAATTTTCTCATAATTTTTGATTTAATTTACGTTTTTCTTTTGCATTGAGGCTTGCTTTAACATTTGCTTCTATCGTGTGAGCAGGTCTCGACCATTTTTGTTTCTCACCATTAGAACAAGGGCTTTTATAATTTTCATTTACCTCTGGTTTATCTCCTTTTTTGTAAGCTTTTTGCGGAGTTAATCCTAAGGTGTTAAATAATTCCATGTCTTTATTGATGTCTGGGTTTGGTGTGGTTAATAATTTGTCACCAGCAAATATAGATCCAGCACCCGCCATGAAACACAGCGCCTGCCCTTCATCAGTCATTTGTGTTCTACCCGCAGAGAGTCGAACGGTAGTTTTTGGAAGGACAATACGAGTGGTAGCTACCATTCGGACCATATCCCAAATTGGAATTTGTTCCTGATCTTCCATTGGCGTTCCTTCAACAGCAACAAGTGCATTGATGGGAACAGACTCTGGGTAAGGGTTCAGGCATGATAGTGTAACCAACATGGCTGCTCTATCTTCCGGGGATTCTCCCATACCGATAATACCACCAGAGCATACGGTTAAACCTGCTTTTCGAGCATTACCAATGGTTTCAATACGATCTTCATAACCTCGAGTAGAGATAACTTTTTTATAATGTTCTTCCGAAGTATCTAAGTTGTGATTGTATGCGTATAATCCTGCGTCAGAAAGTCGTCGCGCTTGATCTTCTGTGAGCATACCTAGCGTACAGCAAACTTCCATGTCTAGATCTCGTACGGTTCGAACCATCTCTAAAACTTGGTCAAAATCTTCTCCTTCTTTCACATTTCTCCATGCTGCGCCCATGCAAACTCTAGAAGACCCAGAGCTTTTAGCGCGTAATGCTTGAGCTTTAACAGTTTGAACGGACATTAAATCATTTTTCTCAATGTCGGTATGGTAGCGTGCTGCCTGAGGACAGTATCCACAATCTTCTGGGCAGCCCCCTGTTTTTATGGATAATAATGTGCTGACTTGTACTTCGCGAGGGTCATGATTTTCACGATGTACCTCTGCGGCTTCAAATACCAGTTGGAGTAGGGGTTTGTTGTAAAGCTCGAGAACTTCTTCTTTCGTCCAGTTTTTTCTTTTCTCCGTCATGATTATTCCTGATTTAAGCTCAAATATAAAGCTTCTTTTTTGCTATTTGTTTTTATTTAGATAAAATGATACTTACGGCGTTTCCACCAAAACCTGTCGCATTTATCATGATGTTTTTTACAGATTTTGGATTCCCACAACTTACACTTTCATAGGGGAATTTGATAAGCTTTTGATGTTGTAGCATTAGAATTGCTAACTCCATACTCAAGGCTCCAGAAGCTCCAAATGTATGTCCGGAAGTGTATTTTGTTGAAATTAAATGTGGGATGTCAGACCCAAACAATTTTTGAATGGCTTTGTATTCACTTTGGTCTCCTTTTAAGGTCCCTGGAGCATGCATTACAATACTATCTACCTTAGTAAGGTTGGCATTTTTGAGAGCCATTTTCATTGATTTTTGAAGGCATTCAGCCTCAGCAGAAAGGGAAACATTATGTTCAATAAGCTCTGTTGCAAACCCGACTCCTTCTATTTTAGCAATTCTATTTTGCCCATGGTCCTTTTCCATACAGAAGACTGCTGCACCCTCTCCAAGTACAAGTGAGCTTCGATCTTTATCCTTTTGAAGTGGTAAGGATGGGAACGGGTCTTTTTTTTCCGCATAAATTTTTAAAGCACGCATCTGAGCAATGGTAAAGTCACTTAAAGGGGCTTCTGATCCGCCGACTAAAAATTTTTCTGTCATACCAGCTTGGAGCCAAGCTATTGCATTAAGAGTAGAATGTAAAGCTGTACTACAAGTTATGGAGTGAGAGAAGCTGGCACCTTTAACACCTAGGTCGTAGGCGATCCAAGAGGATAAGTTTCCTAAGGTTGTTGTAGGAGATACAAGTGCACTTAGGCGTTTTTCTTCGTTAGTGACAAAGTCCTTATGGTATTTTTCGAAGAGTTGCGTAGCACCTCTGGAGGAACCCAAATTAACACTAACATATTCATCTTTGCCCCAACCTGCTTGATTGAAAGCTTTTCTTCCAGCAAGAATTCCTAATAGAACAGTTTTGTCTAGACGTTTGTAGTGTGAGTTTTCTTCACGAAGTTTGGTGATGAGTGCTTCGTCTTTGGGATAAAGTTTACCCACTGGAGTGTCTAGGTCGTTAAAACAACAAGTTGTGATTCGAGTTGTTCTATCTTGATAATGCTTCCATATATCTTCAGAGTTACTCCCCAATGCAGAGAGACTCCCCATTCCGCTTATAATCATCTTATCCTGCATGCGCCAAAGATAATGTAAAATGAATTTCTAAATGAGGGTTGTTGCAATTGAAATTGCACCTACGATGAAGCAGTAATAGGCAAAGTATTTCAATTGGCTATTTTTCACCAATCGAATCATCCATTTACAGGCAAGTAATCCTGTAAAGAACGCTGCAACGAATCCTATAACTAGTGGAAGTAGCGTTGTGCTTTCTAAGGCTATACTTCCTCCTAAAATGTCTTTAGCCATCTTCCCAAAGATTAAAGGAACGACCATGAGAAAAGAAAAACGTGCAGCTTTTTCTCTATCGATACCCAACAATACAGAAGTAGATATGGTTGCTCCAGATCTTGATATCCCGGGTAAAATGGCAATGGCTTGAGATACTCCAATGAGGGCTGCATTGTAAAAGCTAACTTTTCGATTTGTTTTTTTTGCTCGATCTGCCAGAAAAAGAAGCAAGCCTGTTACAATAAGCATGCAGCCTACAAGTAGGATTTCTCCACCAAACAATTGTTCAATTTCATTTTCAAAAAACAAGCCTACAAGAGCTGCGGGAATCATTGATAATACTATTTTAAGGGAGAACTGAAACTCCTGATTCCATTTAAATTGGAGTAGTCCACTGAATATTTCGAGAATGTCTTTTCGGAAAATAAATACGGTACTAAGTGCCGTAGCAGCATGAAGACTGATTGTCATCAATAGGTTTTGTTCTTGAGCCGATACATTAAGAATTTCTTTAGCCAATTCTAAATGTCCACTACTGCTTACCGGCAAAAACTCGGTTAATCCTTGAATAATTCCAAGAATAATAGCTTCTAATACTCCCATTAAGATTTATTCTTTGGCTTGTACATGATGGCAAAGATTTCAATTGAAAAGCCAATGAGAATGAGAATAGGGGCAAGTGTAATCCTACGGAAATTGAAAATCTCAGGGTTGAAACTTGTTTCATCTCCGGTATCGCCCCCAGCCATTAATACAAAACCCAAGACAATGAAGACAATTCCAGTAATCATGATTTGGTAATTCTTTTTGTTGAATAAAAACTTTTGATTTTCCATATCAGTAATGTAGTTCGTCGGTAGTTAATTTTAAGTATTTACGTACGGCAAAGTAAGTGCATATCCATGGGATAAAAAGCCCCATACAAAGCAGGGATGAATAGAGGATGATTTGATCTTCAGGCTTGTGTAATCTTTGAATCTCGGGTAGAAACTGAATGCTGTATCTGAGGAGTAAATCTAAGCATAATATTGCCAATACAGATGCTAATAAACCATGTTGGAGACTCTTATTAATAAAGGGTTTTCGTATAAATCTTTTTGTAGCACCGACCAATTGCATGGTTTTAATTAGGAAGCGTCTGGAATAGATGCTCAAACGAATGGAAGAGTTGATTAGAGCAATAGCTATAAGGCTAAAAATAGCACTCAATATTAGTAATGAATAAGAAACTTTTTGAAGATTGTCATTTAGTAATTTGATTAAAGATTTATCATAAATGACTTCTTGAACTACCGGAATCTTTAAGAGTTCTTTTTCGATACGTTCAGGCTTATTAGTTTGGGTGTAATAGGCTTGGAAATGAATGTCTATAGCATCGGTGAGCGGATTAAACCCAAGAAAGCTTATAAAGTCTTCTCCTAAATCTTGCTCAAGGTTTTTTATCGCCTCATTTTTAGAGATAAACTCTGTTATTTTGACGTGCTCACTAAGCTCCAATTGACGCTGAAATTGTTTCACGGCAATTTGTTTTGCTTCGGGTTTCAGTAAAACGGTAAAAGCTATGTTTTCTTGTACTTGATTTGCAATGGTTTTCGAGTGATATAGAAGGGTGCTGAGCAGTCCTATTAAAAAGAGGACTAAAGTCATGCTAATCACAACGGATAGGTATGAAGATTGCAGTCTTCGTTTGTTGAATTTGTCCTGTTTTACACTCATTGCGGGCTAATTTACAAATTCGTTGAATATATAGCTTGTTTTTAGTTAAGGATTCAATAAGAACTGTTTCTTATTTGCGGTTGACTTTTGTAAGTTTCTCTTTGGTTCCAGAATATTTTATCAGGTCCATTTTTATAGAACCCACCATTATTTTTGCTTTGATTTGGATGGGGATTTTATTTTCATCATTGCTTATCCACAGCTTGACACCCTGCTCATCTTTAAACACCCTTCCTGTTTGAAGCTGTGGAGACCACTGGGTACAGGGAATCCATCCAAACTTTGTTTTGATGGTGTCAAGACCTAAATATTCGAGTTTTGAATTCATAAATTCATCATCAAGGTATACTTGAAGAGACTGTTTATTGCCAATTTGTAGTGTGTCGAAATTTTGTGCTCGCATGTAGTAGAATATGGAGAGTAGGTCTTGTGTGTTTTCTGGGAGCGGAATAGTATCTCTTGTAGATTCTGCTTGTTTGAGTTCGTAATTAAAAAAAACAGATTCTTTTTTCACATAATCACCTTCTCGTATGTCTCGGTGAAATTGATTTGGTTTTAAGCTGTATTTGTCGACTAAGCTTTCATAGGTGTTACGGACTTTAAAGAAGAGGTTGAACAGCCCCGTTGATCTGCCTTTGGCTATAAATTTATATGCGCTATCTTTTGTCTGTACTTCTAAATCTGCCATTCCTGCGGACACGAGTCCGTAATGAACTTTATAGCTTAATTTTTCTCCTTTTTCGAAGGGGGGATGTCCGTTTTGAGCAAAGACAGAAGAAGTTGAGAAGAGTAAAATGAGAACGATTTTTTTTATAACAGAGCTTTTAAAGCCTTTCTTATTTTGAGTGGAAATCACTCCATTCATAGACAGAAGCCTTTCGGTTCTGTATTTTGAAATGTAATTTATCAATGAAATCATATTTTTTTATCTGGATTTCTCAAATAGAAGAGGATGACAATTTACTTCTTTACTCCCAATTGATGATGACATTGTCCATTTTAACTTCTCCAAAAAGATCGTCAAATCCTACACATCTCCCTTTGACTGTAATTGAATCTGATGGATGAATTTCAGCCTGCATGAAATTACTGTCGAGTCTGCAAATTATGCCTGGGTGTATAATAATCTGCCCATTTGATGCAGCGTTTACTTTCCCATTTAGTTCTATGGTTTGATTAAGGTATATGTCGTTAGCTAGGTTTTGATTATTGGTGAAGTGAACAAAAAGGCTATCGCTGGTTAAATAAAATGCAGTTTTTTTAGAAACCATATCAGTACGTTCGTGATACACATATTGATAGGCCATGTAGATGCTTGTGGAAATCAATAGCAATGTAAATAGTATTTTACGTTTCATTTTATAGGACTTTTCTGTACTATTTAAAGATACAGATTTCTTGGCAATCTATCAGAACAAACCGCATATTATGGGTGATTACGTGGTCTATGAGAAGCTACTGTTCCTATTGAGTAAGTTGTGGAGAAATTATTAGTAATTTGTAGAATCTTAACCCGTCTTAAAAAACACCCCATGAAAGAAGTTTTTATAGCCATTTTGGCACTCTGTTTATTTAATGCCTGTAGTTCCGATAGCGTTGAAGAGTTGAAGGAGGAACTCGTCAGCGATACTTGTGAAGATGAGGTAGAAGAAGATTTGCACGAAGATTTAATATGCGACAGTTCTAATTATGAAGCAGATGAAGACTTATGTGAAGTGATGGACTCTGACACCAATTTGATTTCTTTTCAGGCGGATATCTCTCCTATCATCAATACACACTGTAGCTCATGTCATGGAGGTGTAACTCCTTCGGCTGGATTGTTACTAGAAACATATGACCTGATACGTAGTTCTGCAAATAATACTACTTCATCGGGTATGATCAATCGTATGGAAAGAGATGAATCGGATCCTAGGTTGATGCCTATGGGTTATAAACTGTCACAGAATAATATTGATTTAATCAAGAACTGGGTGTCTCAAGGCAGCTTAAACAATTAGATATGCGTTTATTGACCCTAGTTTTATTTTTGTTTTCAGTGAGTCCTATGCTTGCTCAAAAGTACATGACACGAGGTGCTGAAGTTTCTTTTTTGTCTGATACCGAAGCAATTGAAGTTGTCGCCGCTATCAATAATCAGGTGGGTGCTGTGATTGATTTATCAAATGGAGATTTAGCTTTTCAAGTACAGATGCGGGCTTTTCATTTTAAGATTGCTTTGATGGAGGAGCATTTTAATGAGAATTATGTTGAGTCGGATAGGTTCCCGAAAGCCACCTTCAGAGGTAGGTTTGTCGATTTACTTCTTCCGAATCTTTTGACTGAGCAAGAGCTTAGCGTAAAGGGTGTGATGGATTTACATGGCGTTCAGAAAGAGATGACCTTCCCCGTTCTTGTAAAATGGGAAGATGGATCCTTGGTGGGAACCAGTTCATTTGATTTGCGATGTTCCGATTTCAATATAGAAATACCGAAAATTGTATCCGACAAAATTTCCAATGAGATTCAGGTCACCGTAAAGGCCCTCTTAACCAAACTATAAACCGTGAAAAAAATTACTTTACTTAGCCTTCTGTTGCTAATCAATACGCTCAAAGCACAAAACGATTTACTTTCTCTTTTGGGGGATCAAGAGGTAAATCAAGAAGTGTATGGGACATTCAAAGGGACCAAGGTTATTAATGGTCAATCGGTTGAAATGCCGAGTAAAGCAGCTTTACTTTTTGTTATAGAGCATCGTTTTGGGACGATTAACAGTGGTGCTTATGAACTGTGGGGGCTTGATCAGGCAAGTATGCGGATGTCTTTTGAGTACGGCCTTAAAGAGGGGTTGGTTATAGGAGTTGCAAGAAATTCTTTTCAGAAAACGTACGAGACCTCACTAAAAACACGTTTGCTCAGGCAGAAAGAAGGAGCGGGCTCCAGGGTGTCAATAGCTACGTATCATGCAGCCTTCGTTAATTCAATGCGCCGGATAGATTCTGAGAGTGAAAACCTTTTCAGATCCCGCTTGTCGTATGTACATCAAGTTCTAATAGCCAGAAAGTTCAATCGTACTTTTTCTCTTCAATTAACGCCCACTCTTATTCTTAGAAATTTAGTGCCACTCGCTTCTATGAACAATAATTACATGGCAATGGGGGTAGGTGCTCGATATAAATTGTCAAATCGAGTTTCTTTGAATGGAGAATATTTTTATCAGTTCGATCGCCCTCATGAGAATTACACAAATTCATTATCATTAGGTTTTGATATTGAAACGGGAGGGCATGTTTTTCAATTGCACTTGACCAATTCACAAGGGATGTTTGAAAGGGCATTTGTTGGAGAGACTCTTGGGAAATGGTCTGATGGAGCCATTTATTTTGGGTTTAACATCTCACGAGTATTCCAGTAATCTCATACGTTTTCTACTGAATATTTCTTTTTCGTACTTTTTAAAACAACAGGTGGTTTGCTAATAGTGAGGCTATCAAAACAAAGGTCAATGAATTTAACCATTTCTTTTTGTTGTAATAGAAGTAATTGCTGATGATGGCAGATAAGGGCAATGCAAAAATGAGTAGTTTTTCATGAAAAGCACCTTCACTCAAATAAAAATGAATTAAACCGAAAATAAGGACCCACAATAGAAGCACGTAGGATTTTCGAGCTTTGATGTTTTTTTGTCTCAGACTGACGAGAAGTTCAAACATTGAAATTACACTCAAAATTCCAAATACAAAAAGAGTTAAAAAGTCTCCTGTCTCAATTTTTGTGGAGCTATTTTGGGTAAATAGGTTTTCAAATAAGGAGAAGGAGCTCCAGTCATCTATAGACAAGAAGGTAATTGCTGTGAAGAGTAAAAACCAAGGACAAAGAACTCCTAAGATACTGATAACCCAATGTCTCCATTCTACCTGAGAAAAAATGGACATCCCCACCCAAGCTAAAGGAATAAAAATAAAAAAAGGGGGGTGGATTAGGGTAGCAATACTCAGAAAAAAAGCACTTTCAAAAACAGTAGTGTAAGCATCTTTTTTTAAATATGAACTGAGAATTTTGTTGAGCGCAAAAAGAATAAAACTTATAGATACAACACTCGAGCTTAAATAGATTGCCTTGGGGGATGTGCTGATAAGCATGAAATAAAATAAGGCAGGGAACGAAGAGTTTATTGAAATAATTTTTTGTCTTGCCATCATTTTGTTCATCGATATACACTGAGAAAATACGAGCAATCCAAGGCTTATACGTTCTAAATAAACATGTGAATGAATCCAGCTATAGATGGAATTAAAAAAGGGCGAGTTTACATCTATTGAGGGTTCTAAAGATTGAAACGATATACCCATCCATAAGATTCCACAGAGCGCCATTAAAACCAAAATAGAAATGGATTGTGTATGACGAAATAAATTAACTACCATGTGGTAAAAATATGTAAATTTGTGGCGTTAAAGAAAAAACAATTTATATCATGAATGAACTAATTTGTGGACTCGGCGAGTTATTTACAGTATCCTTTGAACTTCTTCCTACTTTGGGGAATTTACCTAACCTAGTTTTGGGACTCATTGGTGCAGGCGCTTTGTTTTTTGCAGGTAAAGTTTCGGTTGCCGAAAAGAATATTTGTGAATAATGAGTGCTTTACAGCATTTAAAAAAGCAGCGAAACGCTGCTTTTTTTTGTGCCAAATTTTGATTTTCTTCACGGTGACTGATTATTTTTTGTAGTAATTCATCTCATCGATGTATTCCCAGACGTTTGTTGGGAGCATGGCTCGTACATCTTTTTTAGCTTTTATCGCATTTCGAATGAATGAAGAGGAGATTTGCATGATCGGCGCTCCAACTAGATTTACTTTTTCATGATGATCAAGCTGGCTGGATGTATTTGCTAATCTCGGATACACGTATAGTTGATGGTTCTCCAAAATCGCATCGTAATTTTTCCACTTGTGGAAGGCATTGAGGTTGTCTCCGCCCATGATGAGGGAGAAATGATGATTTGGAAATTTCTCACTCAGGTGCACAAGTGTGTTGATGGTATAGGAAGGTTGGGGTAAACTAAATTCTATGTCAGTAACTCGCAATTGATCGTAATCTTTAACAGCTCTGTAAACCAACTCCAACCGCGCATAGTCGTCAAGAAGATTGTTTTTGTTTTTGAATGGATTGTGAGGGCTTACAACAAACCAAATTTCATCCAAGTCGGTATAGTTAGCCATATGATTGGCAATAACCAAATGGCCAATATGAATGGGGTTGAAAGTCCCAAAATACAAGCCTATTTTTTTCTTATCAGCCATTGATAAAGTCTGTTATTTTTTGGTAAGCTTCTTGTTGAGCGATTTCTAGGTCGTCATTAATGATTACTAGGTCAAACTCTTTGGCATAGCTCATTTCTTTTTCGGCCTTGTTAAGACGCATGTCTAGTTGATTTTGAGTTTCTGTATTTCTGTCAGATAAACGCTTTTTCAAAACGGCTATTGATGGAGCTTTAATAAAAACAGAAAGCGCTTTATCAGAAAACTGATTTTTAAGATTAATTCCTCCGATAACATCAATGTCAAAAATTACATGTTTGCCTTCAGCCCAAATGCGTTCTACTTCTGAACGAAGGGTGCCGTAATAGTTTCCTTCGTATACTTCTTCCCACTCCAGAAATTCATCAGCATCAACTTTTGCTTTAAATTCTTCAGGGGATAAAAAGTAGTAATGCTCACCATTTTTTTCTTCACCTCTAGGAGATCTGCTGCAAGCAGAGATGGAAAATTCTACCGGGACTCCTTGATTGATTAGGTAGTTTACGATGGTAGATTTACCGGACCCTGAGGGAGCTGAAAAAATAATTAGTTTGCCTTGATTCATTACAGAACGTTTAATATTTGTTCTTTGATTTTTTCTAGGGCATCTTTCATCTGAACAACGATTTTCTGAATTTCAGTGTGATTGGCTTTAGATCCCATTGTGTTGATTTCTCTACCTAATTCTTGAGAAATAAATCCCAGTTTTTTCCCATTAGATTCTTTAGAATTCATGGTTTCAATAAAATAGGCACAGTGGTTTTTTAATCGAACTTTTTCTTCTGAAACATCTAGTTTTTCAATAAAATAGATCATTTCCTGCTCCAAACGATTTTGATCAAAATCTACAGATTTTAAGACGTCATTTAGTTTTGTAGAAATGCGTTCTTTTATCGTATCAATACGTTCTTGTTCGAATTTTGGAACTTCATTGTGTAGGCTTTCTATTGTTGAGATTTGTTCTTTGATATCTCTTTCTAAGGATAAGCCTTCTGCCTTTCGATATGCTATTAAAGCTTCAATAGCATTTTTGACGACCCCCATAATGGCGTTCCATTCTTTTTCGTCTATTTCTTCTCGTTCAACTTTCATGGCATCGGGAAGTCGCATGGCAATATTCAATAATTCTCCTGCTGCTATTTTTTCACTTCCCAAATCTTGTAATGACTTGATGTATTCTCCAACTAAATCTTTGTTGATTTTGTGTTGGGTATTAGAGTCTGTATTTTCAATAAAAATAGAAAGTTCTATTTTACCTCTTCGAAGCGTTGATGTGAGGTAGGAGCGCACTTCCAATTCTTTTTCTTTGTAAAAAGAGGGAATACGAGTGCTGATGTCTATTTGTTTTGAGTTTAAACTCTTTACTTCTACACTGATTTTTTTCCCTGGAAGAACTAAAGTAGCTCTACCGAAGCCAGTCATTGATTGGATCATAAGTATGTATTTGGTGTAAAAATACGCAAATTTGTTTGGCAATAAAGTTTATGATTGAACAGCTTTAGTCTTTCTACTCACCAGATAAACCCCTAAGAAGATAATAAAGGAGGCTAAGATTTTAACGGGATCCAGTTGGTCAGAGCCCAATATCAATGCGATAATAGTAGCTAACACGGGCTGTAAGTAAATGTAAAAACCGACCGTAGAGGCTCGTAGTCGCTTAAGTGCATAGATGTTGCAGAGATAGGCTAGAAAAGAGGTTCCCACTACAATAAAGGCTATTTCAGCCCAGATGGTTTTTGATATTTCTTTCCATTCAACAAGGAGAATCTCATCAATCCCGAAGGGTAAAACAACTATAAACGCAACAGTGAACATCCATTTTGTTATTGTTAAAAAATGATATTGGGACATCATAGGTTTTACCAGGGTTAGGTAAATTGCATAGGAAACGGCGTTGATGAAGATAAATAAATTTCCTTGAGCTAATTTGGGGGTTCCTGTTTCAAATTCTCTACCATAAACAGCAAGTACAATAGCTCCGATAGCACCTAAAGCCACTCCAATGATACGATGAGTTGATTTTTTTTCACCATGAAAAATTACTGCGAGAATGAATATGATGATCGGAGCGGATGTCATGGTTACTGCCGCATGAATGGGTGTTGTGTAATTTAATCCTTTCAAGAAAAAGGTCATGTTGAGTGCCACGCCAAATAAACCGCAAAGAATTAAAAGTCCGTAATCTTTTCGCTTGACTTTTTCTTTAACCCAAAACCGATGTGCTAGATGAAAAAGTATCATAGCACCCATAATTCGAATCAATATCAATCCCATTGGCTGAATGGTGTCGGGCATAATGTCTTTTGCCAATGTGAATGTTAGCGCATAGATGAGGTTTGCAAAAAATAAGGCTAAATGTGACTTTAGGATATCATTCATCTGCTAAAGTAGTTTTCAAAGCCTCTATTGTTTTTTTAGAATTGCCAATAAAAATTTTATCTGATGTAATAAAAACAGGTCTTTTTAGAAAAGTGTATTCTTTGAGAATGAGGTTTTTAAAGTCTTCTTCTTGCAGTGCTTTGTCTTTTAAGCCCATGCTCTTATATTTTTGGGCTCTTTTGCTAAACAAGGCTTCGTAAGATAAGCTAAGCTTGAACATTTCCTCGATTTGCAACTTAGTAATTGCTTTTTCTTTGATGTCTTGACTTTCAAAATTATCAAGATTCAATTCATTTAGTATGCGTTTACAGGTGCTGCACGTTGATAGGTAATATACTTTCTTCATATGTATTATTATTCATTCCAATAACAGCAAAGATACCAAAAGTCGTGCTAGTAATCAGGCTATTCTTTCTGATAAGAGTCTGGGTTAATTGTAGAGCTTGAAGTAAAATATCTTTAGACTGTGAAAATATTTCTACATTTGTATGAACCAATATAAATTACGTTATGTCAGATCAACGTTTTGCTGTAATCGGTCTTGGACAATTTGGTTCCGCCATTGCAAAAAACTTATCTAAACGTGGAGCCGAAGTACTCGCTATTGATTCCTCCCTAGAGAAAGTTGAAAATCTAAAGGATGAGGTATCCCATGCAGTTGCCCTGGATGCTACTGATAAGAAGGCCCTTTTGGCTCAAAATATTCAAGATGTTGATGCCGTTGTTGTTGCCATAGGTGAAAACTTCCAAGGACTACTCTTAACCACCTTCCTCCTGATGGAGCTCAAGGTAAAGCGAATTATCGCAAGGGCTATGGATAGTGACCAAAGAAAGATTTTAGAAAAAATGGGGATTACCGAAATTCTATCTCCTGAAGATGAAGTAGGCGGGAACGTTGCTGAAATGCTCATCAATCCGGAAGTTGTAATGTGTATTCAACTTCCCGATGATTATGAGATTGTAGAGGTGAAGGCTCCATCGGAGATTTGCGGTAGGAATCTCGAAGACATTGGTTTGAGAGAAAAATACAAATTAAACCTCGTTACCCTTTTGAGAAAACAAGAGGGAAGTACTTCCGAAGGGATAACCAAAGATTACCATATCATCGGAGTTCCTGATTCTAATACCGTGATAGAAAAAACGGATATCATTGTCGTTTTCGGTCTTACAAAGAATATCGAACGCTTCCTGGAAATAAATAAATAAGGACCAAGCTCAATAGCATTTATGAGAGGATTTATTATTACAGGAACAAGTAGTGGTATCGGCAAAGCACTGTGTGAATTGCTTCTGGAGGATGATGAAAACCAGGTTTTTGGAATCTCCAGAACTCAAAATATAGAGCACGAGAATTATCAACACCATCACTTAGATCTGAATGATATTGCAGAGCTTGAAGAGTTAGAGTTTCCTGATTGGAGTAAAGCCGAACAAATTTCTTTAATTCACAATGCGGGTTGGATAGGTCCGATTCAAAAAATGGGTAAACAGGAGATGGGAGCTATAGCTGCAACCTACTTGATTAATCTTGTTGCTCCAGCAGTGCTTTCAAATCAATTTATCGCTAGATATCAGTCTTTAAATGCTCAAAAGGTCATTTTAAGTATAGGCTCTGGTGCGTCAAGAACTCCTATAGCAGGGTGGAATACATATTGCTCATCCAAAGCTGGGCTTGATATGCTTAGTAAATGCATCGCTGAAGAAAACAGAGACTTTATAAGTCTCTCTATTGCTCCAGGGAAAGTAGACACACCTATGCAGAACGATATTCGTTTCGCTGATGAAGGTGAATTCCCCCGATTGAAAGAATTTCAGAATTACCACAAAAAAGGAGAACTTGTTGCTGCAAAAGAAGTTGCTGAAAAATATAAGATAGCACTCTACAACCCAACAAAATATGTGGATACCAATCGTGTTTCTGAAATTTAAAGCTCCTCCGGGTAAGGAATAATTTCTAGGATCTGTGCTAAGCTATCACTAAATGATTCAAAAGAGGCTCTTGAACTTTCATGAATTGGGTCGGAAGGGGGTAATTTACTTTTGAAAGGATCAACTTGCATTCCATTTTTCCAAAATCGATAACATACATGGGGGCCTGTAGCTAAACCAGTACTCCCGACATATCCGATGGTTTGACCTTGTTTAACATGAGTTCCCGGTCGAATGCCTTTTGCAATTTTAGACATGTGAAGGTATTGTGTGGAAAATGTGGCGTTATGACGAACTTTCACAAAGTTACCATTGTATTTTCCGTATTTAGCAACTTCAACAATACCATCAGCTGTAGACCAAATCGGAGTGCCTTTTGGTGCGGCATAGTCTGTTCCTTTGTGAGCTTTCCATGTTTTTTGAACTGGATGGAATCGATTTTTTGAGTATCGAGAGGATATCCGACTGTTCTTTACAGGTGTTTTTAGGAAAAATTTACGAAGGTTTTTACCATCCTGGTCGAAATAATCATCAAAGCCTCCATCGTTGAATGGGAATGCGTAGAAATCTTTACTTAAATGATTGAAATAGACGGCTTTTACGTCTCCTACTCCAACAAATTCATCATCAAGGTATTTGGCTTCGTATAAAACTTTAAAGTGATCTCCGGGCTGTACATGTCTAAAATCTAAGGTCCAACAATAGATTTCATCAGAGATTATTTCACACAAACGATCGGACATACCCAGGGAGGCACCCGTTAGAAAAAAGCTAGATCCTTTTTCTATGATCCCCGCATCTTCGATTATTTTTGTTTCTACGGGCTTTATTTCTTCATAAACGCTTAGCGTATCTCTGAAATCGTAGACTACATAGTTGATTTTGTCTAGTTCGTAAATAAAAATTTTTGCATTTTCTCGTCCTGCGGTATCTTGTTCACAAAATAGCGCATAGGGCTGTCCCGCTTTTAAGTAACGAACATCGTATTCTGTTTTCCGAGTCTTTCTTGCGATTTCATCTATTTGGGAAAATGAAACACCATATTCATTGAGAATTTTGCCTAAGGATTGCCCAGGTCGTATTTCATCTTTGATGACAAAAAAAGTATCTACTTCAAACCCATATTCAATAAGGGGCTCAGGAGCTGTAATTACAGGGTTTACAACAGTATCATTCTCCTTTTTGGGGGAAGAGCAACTGACGGTATACAACAAAACAATTGAAAGTATGATTGTGCTATATTTCATGAAGTTTAAATTCTGGGGCTAGGAAAATATTTACATCGAATGTATGAATTTATCGTTCGTTGTTTTTCGTGAAAATGAATTTCTATCAACAAAGTAATTCATACCCTTTCCGACAAAACTCTTTTTTCGGTAATTTGAATGTGTGATTGATAACCTTTTAAAGGATATCTTTGTAAAAAAAATATTTAGGATGAGTTTATTAATCGTTGGAACTGTTGCTTTCGATAAAATTGAAACGCCTTTTGGTAAAACCGACAAAATTTTAGGAGGTGCAGGAACTTATATTGGAATTGCATCTTCGTATTTCGCCGATCAGATGAATGTAATATCTGTTATCGGTGAAGATTTTCCTCAGAAATATCGTAACATTTTGAAAGATCACAAAATGAATACTGAAGGTATTCAAGAAGTTGTCGGCGGAAAAACCTTCTTTTGGGAAGGTAAGTATCATACGGATATGAATAGCCGAGATACCCTTACTACAGAACTTAACGTTTTGGCTGACTTTGATCCCGTAGTACCCGAAAATTATCAGGATTGCGAATTTTTAATGCTCGGTAATTTAGCGCCTACAGTTCAAAGTAAGGTGCTTGATCAACTGAAAACGAGGCCTAAGCTCGTTGTCATGGATACGATGGATTTTTGGATGGATATTGCTTGGGATGCCCTCATGGAGACCATCAGCAAAGTAGATGTTCTTACCATTAATGATGAAGAGGCTCGACAAATGTCAGGGGAGTACTCTTTGGTTAAGGCAGCTCGAAAAATCTTAACCATGGGGCCTAAATATTTGATTATAAAAAAAGGGGAACATGGTGCTTTGTTGTTTGATAAAGAGGCCAACTGTTTCTTTGCTCCTGCCATGCCCTTAGAGGATGTTTTTGACCCTACAGGTGCAGGAGACACTTTTGCGGGTGGATTTATTGGCTATTTGGCTAAAACAAAAGATTTATCCTTTGACAATATGAAACGAGCGATAATATACGGTTCTGCTTTAGCCTCTCTTACTGTGGAAAAGTTTGGGACGGATAAAATTGCCTATTTGACTCAAGATGTACTTAATCGTAGAGTGGCGTCTTTTAAAGCTTTGGTAGAAGTTGATGTTAAGTTACTTGATTAACTCATTAGTCCTTTTGAGATTTTAAGTGATGAAAAAAAATAATAGTTGAGCTTCCGTGAGAAAACTGCTATACATTTACCTTTTGGGAACCTTTTTCTTGAATTTTCAAGCTGCTGTTTTAGCTCAAGACATTATTCATTTGAAAAATGGGACTGTCATTCATTGTCGCATCACTGAGATAAGTGATTTCGTTTTGTATGCTCAAATCAATGATGGACCTGAGTTGGTCACTTTTTTTTCTGATGATGTTTCGCATTTAGTCATTGGCCGGCGGAACGAGGCGATGATTTGGCAATTGAAACAAGGTGTGGAAGATGCTATGGAATTCTCTAATCTATCTATAGATAGCACTGGTAACGGATATTATTTTGGTTTTACCTACGACTCGATAACCAACTATAATAAATCCAAGAAACACTATCAGACAGATAGTCTTGGTAATCCTATTTTGGTCCCATACAACCCCATAAAAACTCCTTTCCCCGATCGTTTGAAAAGCCTAATTAAAAGTTTAGTTGGGAAACAGGGAGATGATGTTGAAAAAGAGTAATTAAATGCTATTCAAATTTTACCAAGACCTGGTTTTTATCGACGGTTTTATTTTGCTCAACCTCAATTGATTTTACGATTCCATCTGTGGGAGATTTAATCATGTTTTCCATTTTCATTGCCTCTAGAACAACTAGGTTGTCTCCCTTGAGAATTTGATCTCCTTCTTTTGCAATGATTCGAATGACCAATCCTGGCATTGGAGCCACTACTTCATTTACTTTCTGGGAGTTAAAATCATCCATCCCTAGTTTGTGAAGAAGTTGGTCATAACGATCTTCTACAGAGACGATTATTTCTTGATTGTTGACTTTGAGTATACAAGATTTGTTTTTTGCATCAAATTCGACGATTTCAATCGTAAAAGAACGATGATTGTGTATTACATGATGAATAGATCGCTGCTTTTCTAGGTCTATTTTGAAAGGTTCACCATTAATGGTTGCTACCAATCCTTTCTGATCATTAAATTCAAAATCAAAAATCTCATTATCGATTTTTGCTTTATACATGCTATTAAATTTATTTATGAGACTCAAAGGTAGCCTATTTTATCCAATCAAATCTCCGATAATACGGTAGATAGACTGTGTAGCTTTTGCTGTTTGATCGTAAATAGACGGATACATCTCAATTATTGATTCGTTAAAAATTGTATTTTTACAGCCCTATGCAAATAAATAAAGAAAAGCAATTAAAGTACGACAAAGCCTATTTGAAAATGGCTTTGGAATGGGCAAATTTATCCTATTGTGAGCGCAAGCAGGTAGGTGCTCTTATTGTCAAAGATCGAATGATAATTTCTGACGGTTACAACGGTACTCCCTCTGGATTTGAGAATGTATGTGAAACGGACCTAGGCGAAACGAAGTGGTATGTTTTACATGCCGAGGCAAATGCCATTTTGAAGGTTGCTCGTAGTACCCAAAGCACTGAAGGGGCTACTTTGTATCAGACGCTTTCTCCTTGTAAAGATTGTAGTAAACTCATACATCAATCAGGAATTAAGAGAGTAGTTTTCATTCATAAATACAAAGACACTGAGGGGGTAGAATTTCTTTTGAAGGCCGGTGTAGAAGTGTCTCATATTCCCTTAGAATCATTAAATAATCAAGATTAACAGCACATTAATGACAAAATTTTTCTCTAGACTTTTTGTACTCGTTATCGGTATTTATTTGGGTAAATACTTGTTTAGATCTAACCCTTATTTGTTGATTGATAATTCACATTCCTTTGCAAAAATCACGGAGCTTCTGACTTATCTCGAATTCAATTATGTTGATGAAATAGATGTTGATAGCCTTCAAGAAGAAGTTATTTCCAGAACATTAGAAAGTCTAGATCCACATTCAAGTTACATACCTATTGCCGAACTTCAAGAGGTTACCGAAAGTATGCAAGGCAACTTTGAAGGCATTGGGGTCGAATTTCAAATCATAAAAGACACTATTTTAGTTGTCAGTCCGATTTCTGGAGGTCCCTCGGAGCGACAGGGGATTCTTGCTGGAGACAAAATTGTTCGCGTAGATACCATGAATGTTGCGGGTGTTGGTTTTACGAATAAGGATGTTTTAAAAACCCTTAAAGGAAAAAAGGGGACCGAAGTTCTACTCTTTATAAAACGTAAGAATATCGATCGATTGTTGGAGTTTAATATTGTGCGCGATAGAATTCCGATTACCAGTGTTGATGTATCCTATATGGTAAACGAAGAGGTTGGTTACATCAAAGTAAATCGCTTTTCTGGAACTACTGATCAAGAGTTTATTAGCGCCTTAAATCAACTGAAAATATCGGGAATGAATAAACTGATTCTCGATTTAAGATCGAATCCTGGAGGCTACCTTTCAGCAGCTATAAACATGGCTGATGAATTTCTTCCAAATGGGAAGCTTATTGTTTATACAGAGGGTAATGCTAGAAGTAAACGAGTTTATGAATCTACACATCAAGGACAACTTCAAAAAGAATCACTTGTTGTATTGATTGATGAAGGCTCGGCTTCTGCTAGCGAAATTGTTGCTGGAGCCATTCAAGATCACGATAGAGGGTTTATTGTGGGTCGAAGGAGTTTTGGGAAGGGTTTGGTGCAAGAACAAAGCCAAATGAGTGATGGGTCTGCTTTTAGATTAACTACGGCTCGATATTTTACGCCTTCAGGAAGGTCCATACAAAAACCTTATTCTGATGATGCAGAGGAATACAATCAAGAAGCATCTGAACGTTATAAGAGTGGAGAATTATACTATGAGGACAGCGTTAAAGTCTCTGATTCATTAAAATATTTCACAGATAAAGGCCGCGTAGTTTATGGAGGTGGAGGAATCTATCCTGATTATTTCATTCCCATGGATTCTGCAGGTAGATCTGATTGGTTGTTTGATTTGTTGGCTGAAAATAGTATAAATACTTATGCCTTTGATTATGTAGAGTCTCAAAGGGATGAGCTCAAGAGATACAAAACCCCTTCTGAATTTCAAGATGAATTTTTGATTGAGGAAAGGGTGTTTAAGGAATTTGTTGATGCTGCTAAAGTAAAAGGGATTGATGGATCAAAATCTGAAATAGAAAATTCTAAACCTTGGGTAACAAGAAGAATAAAGGCTCTTATAGCACGTCAGGTGTGGAGTGATGAAGGGTTTTACAGAGCAATCAATGAGGACGATGTTATGATGAATAAGGCCTTGGAGCTTTTCGATTCGAATAATAGGGATTTCTCCGATAAATAGAGCTATTGTTTTATAAGTAGAATGGATTTCTGTTGGGTATTTTGTTACATTGGTCTTTTATAAAAAAGACGAAATGAATAAAATCATCTATGCATTTTCTATGTTGTTTTTAGTTGCGTGTAATTCCAAAAAGGATTTGCGTATTGATTTACATAGTTTCTCTGAACCTCATCATGTAATTACAACCCACCTGGATTTAAATGTCGAAGTTGACTTTGAGAATGAATGTATTTCTGGTGAAGCTAGATATCACATTGAAAATAAAACAGGCCACAAGCAACTTATACTGGACTCTCATGGCTTGCAGATTCATAAGGTTACAAGTAAAGATAAAAACCGCAATTATTTTTTAGGAGAGAAAGATTCGATATTGGGTCAACCACTCATTATAGAACTGGATAAGGAAGATGATGAAATTTCTGTTTTTTATCGGAGTGCACCAAACTCAAAGGCATTACAATGGTTAAGTCCTGAGCAAACAGCCGGTAAAAGACATCCATTTTTATTTACTCAGTCACAAGCTATTTTAGCGCGATCTTGGCTGCCCTGCCAAGATTCTCCTGGAGTAAGATTCACCTATGAAGCACAGGTGAAAGTTCCAAATGATTTATTGGCAGTGATGAGTGCTGAAAACCCTAGAGAGAAAAATGTGGATGGGGTTTACACATTTAAAATGGAGCAAGCTATTCCTGCTTATTTAATGGCTTTGGGTGTGGGGAATCTTGAGTTTCGGGACATAGGTGCACGAACAGGAGTCTATGCTGAGCCTGCTCTCATTGAAAAATCTGTTTATGAGTTTGCAGAGACTGAGAATATGTTGAGAATTGCAGAAGAAATATATGGAGCATATGCTTGGGACCGTTTTGACATCCTCGTTTTACCGCCGAGTTTCCCATACGGTGGTATGGAGAACCCTCGTCTAACCTTCGTCACTCCTACAATTTTAGCCGGTGATCGATCCTTAACTTCTCTTATTGCTCATGAGTTGGCACACTCATGGTCGGGAAACCTAGTAACTAACAAGACCTGGAATGACTTTTGGCTCAATGAAGGATTTACGGTTTACTTTGAGCGACGGATTATGGAGCGACTAGAAGGTATAGCCTATTCAGACATGCTTTCGCTATTGGGTAGACAAGATTTAGATCATACCATAGAAACTATCGGTCATTCACATTCAGACACGCATCTTAAGTTGGACTTGTCAGGAAGAGATCCCGTCGAGGCGCTAACAGATGTTGCCTATGAAAAAGGCTTCTTTTTACTTCGCTTGATTGAACAAACAATTGGAAGGAAACAATTTGACTTTTTCTTAAAAAAGTATTTTTCTGAAAATGCTTTCCAAGTGATGGACACAGAAAGTTTTGTGTCTTACATCAATAATCATTTACTTAATGAACAGCCTAAATTAAAAGAGAAAATTCGTTTGGAAGATTGGGTCTATGGTCCTGGGATTCCCGAAAATTGCCCCACGATTAAATCTGATAAATTTAAAGCCGTAGATCAGGCTATTCAGTCTTTTGAAAGAGGTTATTCACTTGCTAATCTGGATTGTAAGCACTGGTCTTCACATGAGTGGTTACATTTCTTAAGGCACTTACCAAGGAATCTAACAGGAAAGGATTTGAAGAAGCTAGATGTTGCTTTTAATTTCTCAAAAAGTGGGAATTCCGAAATATTAAATGCATGGTTTTTACGATCTATACCAGTAGGTTATAAAGCCGCAGAAAAACCCTTAGAGCAGTTTTTGATGACTGTTGGTCGCAGAAAGTTCTTGAAACCACTGTATGAAGCACTCTACTTAAAGAATCCCACCAAAGCAAGGCGTATTTATAAAAATGCAAGAGGAAATTACCATTCCGTGTCTCGGGAGACTTTGGATGAATTGATTCTATAGAATTTTTAGTTTACTAGTGCAAAATATCCATTCTGTACGCATCTAATTTAATGAAGATGAAAAGTAAAATACTAAAGCCCCATAATGAAGATCCTCCGTAGCTAAAGAATGGAAGTGGAATTCCAATTACGGGTACGATTCCAATCGTCATTCCAATATTTATAAAGAAGTGGCAAAAAAGAATACTTGCTACGCCGTATCCGAAAACTCTACTGAAAGTTGATCTTTGTCTTTCTGCCAAATGAATGAGTCGAAAAAGAAGAAGCAAGAACAATCCGATAGTAAGTAGTGAACCCAAAAACCCCCATTCCTCACCTATCGTACAGAATATGAAATCGGTACTTTGTTCTGGAACAAAATTAAATTTTGTTTGTGTGCCCTCTAAAAATCCTTTTCCTGAGAATCCACCTGAACCAATGGCAATTTTTGATTGGTGTAAATTATAACCAGCTCCGTGAATATCATCTATCTTTCCTAAGATAAGATCAATCCTGTTTTTTTGGTGTGGTCTCAATACTTCAGTGTATAAATAACCTACCGATTGAATAAAACCAATGGCAAAAACTAATGAGAGTATAGCAGGTTTTAGGGATTTTCGATTCTTTTTAAGTAGAATTCCAAAGATTACACAAATCGTCGAAACAATAATCGTAGCAACTTGAACTTTAAAAGTTAAAGTCAGTAAAAATAGAGCAATAGCCAACCCTATCAGAACAAGGTAGACGCCAGAAATCCCCTCTCTGAATAATACAAGAAATAGTGATGCAAACACTATGGCTGAGCCTGCGTCAGGTTGAAGCATGATGAAAAATATAGGTGTTACAATAATAGCTAGTGCCTTAATCTTTGTGCTAAACCTATCAAGATTGATGTTTAAAGTACTTAAATATTTGCTGAGAGCTAAGAGTGTTCCAATTTTAGCAAATTCAGAGGGTTGCATGCTAAAGTTGCCAATAGCATACCAAGATTTTGCCCCCCCAATTTCTTTTCCTACGAAGAGTACACCAAGAAGTAAAATGATAATTAATGCATAGATTAAATACGAAAAAGTTGTGTAGAACTTTCCATCGATAATCAAGATAAGTAAAACCCAAACAAAGGAGGACCCAATCCAAAAGAGTTGTTTCCCAGGCTCTGTTGACATTGAAATGAGGTCATGGGTTCCTTCTCCGTAGTTTGCAGCATAGATGTTTAGCCATCCATAAAAAAGCATGATTAGGTAGATTGTTACCAATGGCCAGTCTATGTTTGTAAATAAGCTCTTATTATTTCTCATCTTCTTTCGAGATTAGATTCTCACTAAGAATAAACTCTTCAAGTTTTGTATTACTGATTTGATTTGTCAAATATTTCTCAATGACAAGGCCTGCAATCGGAGCCGCCCAGGTAGACCCCCAACCTGCATTTTCCACGTAAACGGCTAGGGCAATTTGAGGATTATCTTTGGGGGCAAAGGCAATAAAAATAGAGTGATCATCTCCATGTGGGTTTTCTGCTGTCCCTGTTTTCCCACAAATTTCTATGTCTTTAATTCGAGCACCCCTGGCTGTTCCATATCTACTCGTGTAGGTTTCTCCCATTCCACGAATCACCGTTTTAAAGTGTTTTTTATCTACTGAAGTGTGCTTTGGAATCGTGTAGGTACTGTCCGACAAAGTCTCTCCATTAATTTTACGAACGATATGAGGTGTGTAATAATGTCCTTGATTGGCGATGGTAGCACACATATTTGCCATTTGAATGGGCGATACCACAAGTGCATCCTGCCCTATTGAAAGAGAGATTACAGTAGGAGCTTTCCATCTTCTTTTACCGTACTGATGATTGTAGAAGTCCACATCAGGCACCCTACCTTTTCTACCTGTATATAAATCATTATTTAAGAAGTTACCAAGGCCGAAACTTAAGATATGTTCCCTCCATCTGTTGTAACCCACTTCTGTGTTAGGGTACTTTTCTATGATTCGTCTGAACGTATAGCAATAGTAAGCGTTACAAGACTGTGCTATCGATTTAGTAAGGTTTAAAGGGGAAGCGTGAGGGTGACACCCTATCTTTAATTTAGGGCTAAAACGCCAACCTTCTTCACACGGAAATTTGGTTCCAGAATAAATAACATCTTCCTGTAATCCAACCAGAGCATTTAGTAATTTAAATGTAGATCCGGGAGGATATTCCGCTAACAAACTCCGGTCAAATAAAGGCATATTCTCATCCTTATACATTCGGTTGAAGTTTGGTGAGCGTGAGCGCCCTACCAATAAATTGGGGTCGTAATAGGGGCTGCTTACTAAGGATAATATCTCGCCTGTGGAAGGTTCCAGTGCTACAATACTCCCTTTTTTATTTTTCATCAGTTTCTCTGCATATTGTTGCAGTTCAATGTCTATACTAAGCTCAATGTCTCGACCATTTACAGCGAGACTATCGTATTTACCTTTTTGAAAACTACCTTTAGACCTATTGTATACGTCACGAATGAGGTACTGAACACCCTTAGTGCCACGTAATTCTTTTTCGTAAGAATTTTCAACACCTGTCATTCCAAAATTGTCATTCTTTTTGTAGTGCGTGTTTTTTTTAAGTACATAGTCGGGAACTTGACTGACGTACCCCAAAACATGAGCCGCAGATTTATGAGGATACTCACGCATAGTTCGTTCCTGAAGGTAAAAACCTGGAAATTCGTAGAGACGTTCTTGCAGCTGAGCTGCAGTTTGTTTGGAAATTTCTTTTAAGAATATTGAGGCGCGATGACTTGAATAGCGTTTAGCCTTTGCAAACTGTTTGTTGAAATAAGCTTTATCTATTTCAATAAGATCGCAGAGATTTAGGGTGTCTATTGCCTCTACCTGTCGTGGGGTAACCATTAGGTCATAGGCTCTCTGGTTGCTAACCAATAACTCTCCATTTCTATCGTAAATATAACCTCGCTCCGGATAGACCGTTACTGCCTTGATGACATTATTATTGGCAGATAATTTGTAGGATGGATCTAAAATTTGGATTCTGAATAGTGTGATGAGTAAGAGTAATGTACTTACCCCAAATAGGAAATAAAAAAAAACTCGTCGATTGCTGTGCTTATTTCTACTCATTTATTTGTGCGAATTTGAGCGAACAGACTCAATCAGTAGAATGATTAGTAAACTTATCACTGTGCTTGTAAGAGCACGAACGAAAGTATCAATGAATTCATTCAGCCTAAAAGCCTCTATATAAAACAGTGTAAAGTGATGAAGTATACATAAGATACCCGAGTATGTGAAAAATCTAGCAAATCGTAACTGTCTGATTCCAATGGTCTCCAAGTCTTCACCTCCTTTAACCGATACTAAGGATAGTACGGTTGGTCGAACATAAGCCATAAAGACAGAAGCAGCAGCATGAATTCCGTAACTGTTTTCGAAAACATCTACAGTAAATCCGGTTAAAAAAGCCAAGCTTAAAACTAATGCTTTTGGCATTTTAGGAGGAAGTAACATGATGAATAAAATATAAATGTATGGATTCAGATACCCACTTATTTGTACGTTATTCAAAACAATGACTTGTAGTCCTATTAGAATGAAAAAGCGCTTTATGTGAAGAAAAGCTTTAGTCATTTTCTTTGAGTTTAGATTCTAGCTCCAACCTTTCCTTGCCATGTAGGTTTTTTATTACGTAGACATAATCGATATTGCTATAATCGACACTTAAGTCAATTTCTATTTTATAAAAATTTTCGCTGTCGTCTCTTTCAAATCTGTTTACAGTTCCCAATAAAATTCCTTCAGGGAAAATACTTGAAAAACTATTTGTTGTTAAGGTGTCGCCTATAGATACGTCTACATATTTTTCTACAGAGCGTAATTGTGCAAAATGATGCGATTTCCCATCCCATACGATTTCGCCAAAATGATTTGATTTTGTAAAACGCGAGCTGATTACCGCGTGTTTGTTTAACACACTCATCACGGTGGCGTAATTATCGGTTACATCACGGACAATACCTACAACGCCTTCATTAACACATACACCCATTCCTTTTTCAATACCATTTAACCTGCCTTTGTTAAGGGTTAGGTAATTGTTTCGTTTGTTGTAGGAGCTTTTGATGACTTTAGCAGAAATGTACTGATGTGGTAAAGCATTGTTTTTTTTGTGAGAAATAGGTGAAGTTGAAATGCGGTTTCTCAACTGAGCATTTTCTTCAGCCAATAAGTGATTTATCTTTTTCAGAGAAAAGTAATCAACGGAATTTTCAAAATACTCTAAAACCTTGCCTGACCATGCTTGAGCAGAACTAGCGAAACGTGATCCTTGGTAGTGATGACTTTGAATTAATATCCCGAAAGCGACAATCTCTAGAAGAATAAACACGAAAAAAACGTGATGTCTGTAGAGAAATGCAAATAAGTTGCGCATGTGTTATCGGGTATTCTATTTCATTAAGAAACTGAACGATTCAACATTTTTCAGTGCAATACCTGTACCTCGAACCACAGCCCTAAGAGGGTCTTCGGCTACATATACAGGTAACTCTGTTTTTTTTGAAATACGATTGTCTAATCCTCTAAGCATAGATCCTCCACCGGCTAAATAGATTCCTGTGTTGTAGATGTCCGCTGCTAATTCAGGAGGAGTCATTGCTAAGGCTTGCATCACAGCATCTTCTACTTGAATGATGGATTTATTGAGTGCTTTTGCAATTTCGCCACTTGATACGGTTATTTGTTTTGGTTTACCCGTCATCAAATCACGCCCTTGAACGGGGTAGTCTTCTGGTGGGTTATCAAGCTCTTCTGTTGCAGAACCGACATGTATTTTAATTTTTTCAGCCGTACGCTCACCTACATAAAGGTTGTGCTGGGTTCTCATGTAGTACACGATGTCGCTTGTAAATACGTCACCAGCAACCTTGATGGATTTGTCGCAGACAATCCCTCCCAAAGCAAGAACAGCAATTTCGGTTGTCCCTCCACCGATGTCAATAATCATATTCCCTTTTGGTTCAAGAACATCTATTCCAATACCAATAGCTGCTGCCATTGGTTCGTGAATTAGGTAAACTTCTTTTGCGCCAATTTGTTCTGCTGAATCCTTCACGGCTCTTTCTTCTACCTGAGTAATTCCAGAAGGGATGCAAATAACCATTCTTAGAGATGGTGAGAAAAATTTATTGCGAAGATTTGGAATGGTTCTAACCAATTCTCGAATCATTTGTTCAGAAGCTCCGAAGTCGGCTATAACTCCATCTTTAAGAGGTCGAATGGTTTTGATTCCTTCATGAGACTTTCCATGCATTTGTTGTGCTCTTTTCCCAACCGCAATAATCTTTTCAGATTTACGATCGATGGCAACAATAGATGGTTGATCTACAACAACTTTATCGTTATGGATAATCAGCGTGTTTGCAGTTCCCAAATCAATGGCAATGTCTTGTGTCATGAAGTCTAACAATCCCATGAGCTCTTTGGATTTAATGTATTAGTAAAATCTACAACAAACACTTTTAAATGGTGTTGGTTGGAAAATATTCAGTTTTAATGTTTGAAGTGTCTTGTTCCTGTAAATACCATAGCCATGTTGTGGTCATTGCAATAATCAATTGACAATTGATCTTTGATAGATCCACCCGGTTGAATAACCGCTTTTATACCTTCGTTGTTGGCCAATTCCACACAGTCTGGGAATGGGAAGAAGGCATCAGAAGCCATAACGGCGCCATTAAGGTCGAAGCCAAATGCTTTTGCTTTAACAACAGCTTGTTTTAAGGCGTCTACGCGTGACGTTTGACCGACACCACTGGATAGAAGCTGTTTGTTTTTAGCAAAAATGATGGTATTCGATTTTGTATTTTTACAAAGCTTGGATGCGAAGGCTAAATCTATTTTTTGTTCTTCTGTAGCCAATACGTTACAGACATCTTTCATGTCTGTTATTGTATCTGTTTTCGAATCCTTGTCTTGCTCTAAGACACCATTCAGGATAGTGCGAACCGTTTTACTTGGTAACTCCACCTCTTTTTGTACAAGAACGACGCGATTTTTCTTTGTTTTTAATAATTCCAAAGCAGCCTCGTCGTAAGCTGGTGCGATAATCACTTCGAAGAACAATTTATGAATTTCTTCGGCGGTTTCAGCGTTAACTTTTTTATTAGTTATCAACACTCCACCAAAAGCTGAAACAGGGTCAGCAGCAAGAGCATCTTTCCAGGCATCAATTAAATTTTCTCTGGAGGCAAGACCACATGCATTATTGTGTTTCAGAATGGCAAATGTTGTGTCATTGAATTCAGCCATTAGGTTAACAGCAGCATCAACGTCTAGCAGATTGTTGTAGGACAATTCTTTACCATTAAGTTGGTCAAACATATCGTCAAGCTTGCCATAAAACCGGCCTTCTTGATGAGGGTTTTCACCATACCGAAGCGTTTTAGACTCTTGAACACTCTGTTTTAGGGATTGAATAGACCCATCGTTAAAGTAGTTAAATATCGCTGTATCGTAGTGTGATGAGATGTTAAACGCCTTGCTTGCAAAAGTCTTTCTTTGTTCTAATGAAGTTGCACCTTCTTGTGCTTGTAAGATTTCAAGGGTCTCTTGATAGTCCTCTCTTGAGGGAACGATTAAGGTGTCTCTAAAATTCTTCGCAGCTGCACGAATTAAAGAGATTCCACCGATATCAATTTTTTCGATGATGTCTTGTTCAGCTGCACCCGAAGCAACCGTGTCCTCAAATGGGTACAAGTCGACAATAATCAAATCAATCTCAGGGATGTTGTATTGTTGCAACTGCTCTAAATCACCCGATTCGTGTCTACGTGCTAAAATTCCACCAAAAACGTGAGGATGTAGTGTTTTTACTCGGCCACCTAAAATAGAGGGAAAGCTCGTTAAGTTTTCAACGGGTACTACAGGTACACCTGCGTCTTCGATAAATTTTTGTGTTCCACCGGTGGAGTAAATGGTTACATCTAAGCGATTTAACTCTTTAATAATCGGTTCTAGTCGGTCTTTATGGAAAACCGAAATAAGGGCGTTTTGAATTTTTTTCAAAGCTTTAATTTTGAGATGCTTAATACTTTAGCAAAAGTAGAAATTCAAGTGAAATAATATCGTTTATATACGCTCAAATTTTAAATTTATTTACACAATTTACGGGAACTCTTATGGGGTCGATACCTCGAGGGTTCAAGTTTTGAATCAGAGTATTTAGAAGGATGTGCAGACATAAATTTTTATCTTTACCAGACAGTTGTAATTATGAGCCCAATAAAAATAGTTCAAGAAAGTTTCCGTTTTGCATTACAGGCATTGTTTGGTAATAAATTACGTGCCTTTTTATCTCTGTTGGGGGTAAGTATTGGCGTATTTGCAATCATATCAGTGTTTGCCTTAGTGGACTCTTTAGAACGAAATATTCGAAACAGCTTAGATTCTCTAGGTGAGAATGTTGTTTTTGTAATGAAGTGGCCTTGGGCTTCTGGTCAAGATTATCCCTGGTGGAAATATTATCAAAGACCACTTCCACAATTAAAGGAGTTGTCTATTTTGGAAAGTCGTTTGGAATTGGCTGAAGCAATAACTTTTGTTGCAAGAGCTTCAGAAAAAACTGCCAAATATGAAGAGAATGATGTTCAGGGTGTTGGCATTTCAGCCGTATCTCATGCGTATCAGGATGTTTATGATTTCGACTTATCAAGGGGGCGGTATTTCACGACATTAGAATCCAATACTGGAAAGCCGGTTGCCATGATTGGTGCAAATATTGCCGAAAAGCTATTTGAATCCGATAATCCACTTGGGAAACACATCAAATTTATGGGGCAGAGGGCAGTTGTTGTTGGCGTTTTATCAAAGGTCGGAGATCATTTAATCGGAAATAGTGATGACGATAATATCGTTATACCCGTTCAGTTTGCACGAAGTTTCATGCGTTTAAATAGCGAAACAAGCAAGCCTTTATTTTCTGTTAAAGCGAAATTAGGGATTACAAATGATCAGTTGAAAGAAGATCTTGTCAGAGTTATGCGATCAATCAGAAGATTGCCTCCAAAAGCGGATGATAATTTCGCTTTGAATGAAACCAGTATGCTCTCAGAAGGTGTGGATGGTCTTTTTCGAGTTATCGATTTAGCAGGACTTGTTATAGGTGGGTTCTCCTTGTTGGTTGGAGGTTTTGGGATTGCAAATATTATGTTCGTCTCCGTTAAGGAGAGGACGACAATCATTGGGATCCAGAAATCTTTAGGCGCACGTAATCGATTTATCCTAATACAGTTTTTGTTTGAAGCGATTGTTTTGAGTGTAATTGGAGGTTTTTTTGGGTTATTCCTCGTGTATTTGGGAACATTAATAGCAAATGCATCTCTAGATTTTGAGCTGATATTGTCCCTAAAAAATATCCTGTTGGGCTTTTTTGTTTCTGTATTTATTGGGCTTGTTTCAGGTGCTATTCCGGCCTATTCAGCCGCTCGACTAGATCCTGTAGAGGCCATTCGATCTGGCCAGTAGCTAATTTACAAAGTTTATTGAGGAATCAAACGAGCTATGTATTTTCCAATAATGTCAAATTCTAGATTAACTCGATCTCCTTTTTTTAGGTCTTTAAAACAGGTGTTTTCGTAGGTGTAAGGGATGATGCAAACTGAGAATGCATTTTCTTTGGAGTTTACGACTGTAAGACTGGTCCCGTTGACACATATTGAACCTTTTTCTACGGTAACCTCGGAGGGTGATTTTCTTTCGTAGGAGAAGTGAAAAACCCAAGAACCGTCTTCAGTCTCAATATGTGTACATTTCGCTGTCGTATCTACGTGCCCTTGTACAATATGACCGTCTAGTCTGGCTCCTAATTTCATGCAGCGCTCTAAATTAACGATGTCGCCTATTTGTAAATCGCAGAGATTTGTTTTCTCAAGGGTTTCTTGAATTGCGGTTACTGTGTATTCATTTTCGTTGATAGATACAACGGTAAGGCACACCCCGTTGTGCGCAACACTTTGATCAATTTTGAGTTCTGGTGTCAGTGAGGCCTCGATGGTAATGTGTAGGTTGCCTCCTTCAGGAGTCATCTCTTTTACTTTCCCCAATTGCTCAATAATTCCTGTAAACATAACTCAGTTCGTTGATTAGTAGTTAATCACTTGATCTTCCATGACCTCTGGCAAATCTCTGTATTCGTATTGTTGATTTCTTAGTTGAGGGTTAAATCCAGCCTCACGAATGGCTTCTTGCATGCTTGATGCCGTGAATCTATGTGGTGCTCCAGCGGCAGAAACTACATTTTCTTCAATCATGATTGAACCAAAATCATTGGCTCCGGCATGAAGACACATTTGACCTACTGCTTTCCCCACTGTCAACCAAGAGGCTTGAATGTTTTTAACGTTTGGGAGCATGATCCTTGACAGGGCAACCATACGAATGTATTCATCGGCATCTACATTGTTAGAGACTCCTCTGATGCGTTTTAGTAGGGTTCCGTCATCCTGAAAAGGCCAAGGGATAAAAGCGAGAAACCCATTTGCATCTTCTGGCTTTTCAGACTGCACTTGCCTAATTTTAACCAAATGTTCGAAGCGCTCCAAAGGAGTTTCAACATGACCAAACATCATAGTTGCGGAAGTGGTAAGGTTCAATTTGTGAGCTTCACGCATAACATCAAGCCACTCTTGTGCTCCGCATTTTCCTTTAGAAATCATTCGACGAACTCTGTCGTCGAGAATTTCAGCGCCTGCACCGGGAAGACTGTCTAATCCAGCTTCCATGAGATTTTTTAAAACTTCTTTGTGACTCAGCTGATCAATTTTACTGATGTGTGCAATTTCTGGGGGTCCAAGCGCATGAAGTTTGATGTTAGGAAACCTCTTTTTTATTCCTCGGAACAAATCGCAGTAAAACGCTAAACCTAAATCCGGATGATGACCTCCTTGAAGCAGAAGTTGTTCGCCCCCATATCGGATGGTTTCTTCAATTTTAACGGTATATTCGTCAAGAGTTGTTGTGTATGCTTCCTTATGACCCGGAACTCTGAAGAAGTTGCAGAACTTGCAGTTGGCAATACATACGTTGGTTGTATTTGCATTTCGATCTATAATCCAAGTGACTTTATTTCCTGGAACTTGCTTCTTTCTCAAAGTATTCGCTACAAATATTAAATCTGTGGTGGCAGCGTTTTCAAAAAGAAATAATCCTTCTTCAGCACTCAGTTTGTCAAATTTTAATGCCCGATCTAATAGCTTCCCTGTCTCCATTAAAATACCTATTTTTACGCTACAAAATTAACGAAAAAATGCACAGCATTATCCATAAAGCTGATGAGTCTTCTTTAAATGGGCATTTAATCATTTTAGGAAGCCTAAATTCAGATTGGTCTAAGTTCGATTTGAGCGCAAATGAATTGGCATTTATAAAACTCAAACTCGAAAATGGTCAGAAATCCATTGAGATAAATCAGTACTCTAGGTATGTGTTTATTGAGTGTTTTGAGAATAATGACGAACAGTTTATTTTGTTTGAAGATGCTCGAAAACGCGGTGCATCGATTACTCGGAAATGCAACCAGGCAGCTGTTGATGATATATCGATTATTGATGTAACGGAAAGTTGTCTTTCCATCTATGTTGCTGAAGGAATGGCTTTAGCGAACTATCAGTTTTTAAAGTATTTTACAGAATCTGAATCAAAACAAAACGCTTTAAAGACCATTAATATTGATAACGAAGATGCCGTGATTCGGAATCTTAATGCAGTCATTGCAGGTACCTTGCATGCGCGTGATTTTGTAAACGAACCTTTATCTTATTTAACAGCGCTTCAGTTTTCAGAGGATATTCTTACGCTTGGAGAAGCCACTGGATTTGAAGTGGATGTTCTTCATAAAAAACAAATCGAAGCGCTAAATATGGGAGGCTTACTCGCTGTAAATAAAGGAGCTTTGGAGCCGCCAACGTTCAATGTGCTGACCTACAATCCCGATGCATCTAAAAATTCAAAACCGATTGTTCTTGTAGGAAAAGGGATTGTATATGATACTGGGGGGCTGAGTTTAAAACCCACACTGAACTCCATGGATATGATGAAGTGTGACATGGGGGGTGCAGCTTCTGTAGTAGGCATTTTGTGCGCTATAGCTAAGGCAGAGATTCCTGTTCATGTAGTTGGATTGATTCCTGCCACTGAAAATCGACCTGGGTTAAGCGCTTATGCTCCGGGTGATGTTATCCAAATGATGGATGGCACCTCTGTTGAGGTTTTAAACACGGACGCGGAAGGGCGGTTGGTTATGGCTGATGCCCTGACTTATGCAAAGAAATACAATCCGGAACTGGTTGTTGATTTTGCTACTTTAACGGGGGCGGCAGTTCGGGCAATTGGCAAATACGGTATTGTCGCTATGGGGACTGTAGGTTCGGAAGTTGAAAATGAATTACTTAAAAGTGGGAAAGCCACCTATGAAAGATTGGCTGCTATGCCTTTTTGGGATGAGTATGCGGAACTATTAAAGTCTGATATAGCCGATTTAAAAAATTTAGGTCCTGCTGAGGCAGGGCAGATTACAGCAGGTAAGTTTTTGGAGCATTTTACAGATTACCCATGGATGCACTTTGATATAGCTGGCCCCGCTTTTCTTTCTCATGATGATCATTATCGTCTCAAAGGAGGGACGGGTGTAGGAGTGCGAATGATGTTTGATTTTTTATTGAAGAAAAGTACGATTAGTGCTCGTGATGGTTCTAATTGAGTAACGATTCCAACAAATTAAGAAGTAGAGTATGAGAAATGAAATGAAATCAAAAAAGGTACGCTTAGGAATTTCTGTTGGAGATGTCAATGGAATCGGATTGGAGGTTGTTATGAAAGCATTTTCTGACAGTCGTATTTTTGATTTATGTACACCCGTCGTTTATGCCTCCTCGAGTTATGCCATGGCTTATCAAAAAGAAGTTGGAATAAAAAATTTCAGATTCAACTTTGTAAAACCTGATGCGAAAATTGCCTCTAACAGAGCGAATTTGATTAATTGTTGGGATGAAGAAGTAAATCTATCTGTAGGTGAAGAAACTAAGGATGGGGGCACCTATGCTTTGAAGTCATTATCGGCTGCTGTTGAAGCTTTAAAGAAAGGAGAGGTGGATGCATTGGTTACTGCACCTATTAATAAGCATAACATTCAATCCGAAGAATTCAATTTCCCCGGACATACGGAGTATCTAGCTAAAGAGTTTGATGGAGGTGATGCGCTCATGTTTATGGTTGCCGACTCCCTTCGCATTGGTGTTGTTACCGGACATATTTCCATTGCTGAAGTGGCATCGGCGATTTCAGAAGAAAAGATTTTGAAGAAAGTAGCACAAATGGAGATGTCCTTAAAGCGCGATTTTAAGATACGTAAACCGAAAATTGCCGTATTGGGATTAAATCCACATAGTGGTGATAAAGGAGTTATCGGTAAGGAGGATGAAGAAATTGTAGCACCTGCAATTAAGAAGGCATTTGATGAGGGGAAATTAGTTTACGGCCCTTATTCTGCGGATAGTTTTTTTGCCTCCGACACCTTTCTGCAGTTTGATGCGGTATTAGCGATGTATCATGATCAGGGCTTAATTCCTTTTAAGACCATGTCCTTCAATAGAGGCGTTAACTTTACGGCTGGTTTGTCGGTTGTTAGAACTTCACCCGATCACGGGACGGCTTATGACTTGGCGGGGAAGAATGAAGCTCAAGAATCTTCATTTAGAGAGGCTGTTTACACTGCCTGTAAGGTTTTTAAAAATAGGATGGAGTATGCATTATTGAATCAAAATCCTTTAAAAACTCAGCCGGTTGTTAGTAAAAAATGGCAAACGAAGTCGAAAAAATCTTAGGGACTCTTTTTTTAGCTAAATAGCTGCGGATGGATTAGTTTAAATAACGAAAAATATTTCTATCTTTGCAGACCCAAAAACTATTAGGAATGGATGCGTTATCTGACTTCATTATACCCATTGTAGGGCTTAAGCTAGGAGATCACCCGTATCAGTTTCAGGTTGATGGTAAGTTCTTTGAAGAATTTGACAATACTGAATTGGAAGATGGAGCACTTGATGTTGACTTAGTTTTAACAAAAAGACCCAATTTGATGGAGTTGGTATTTCGTGTTAAGGGCCAAATTGAGAGTCTTTGTGATCGATGTGGTGGATCGTTAAAATTACCACTTCAGCATGAGGAAATGAGGATTGTAAAGTTCTCCCAAGAAGATTTTAACAACACAGATGAAATACTCGTACTGGGAAACGATGACCACGAAATTGATGTTTCGCACATGATTTACGAAACCATCGCCCTGGGTTTGCCTTCTCGAAGATCTCATGATGAATCCTTAAATGGACAGTCCTGTGACCAAGATGTATTGGATAAATTATCAGAGTACCAAGAAAAAGAAGAAAGAGAAGATGTTGATGATCGTTGGTCGGCATTAAAAAAATTATTAACGAATAAAGAATAGCTTAACATGGCACATCCTAAACGAAAGATATCGAAACAAAGACGTGACAAGAGAAGAACACACTACAAAGCAGAGGCTCCAACTGTATCTGTATGCTCAACAACAGGTGAAGCTCACTTGTACCACAGAGCCTACTGGCACGAAGGGAAGATGTACTACAAAGGTAATGTAGTTATTGAGTAGTATCTTCAGCAAGATAATTAATCGCTGTGAGTGATTTTTCATTTTGTTTTATATCACGTACAAAGAAATTGTGTAGATTTAAACCCTGCTTATGAGGTTTAAATCTACATTTTTAGTTTAAAAGAAATGCGAATAGGACTTGACGTTATGGGGGGGGACTTTGCGCCTTCTGCCACTATAAAAGGTGCTTTGCTAGCTCTGCAGGAATTGCCAAAAAGTTCCCGTATTGTTCTGATTGGTGACGAATCATTGATTAGAGAAGCGCTTGAAAAGGAAAATGCTATCAGCGACTGTTTTGATGTCGTTCATGCTCCGGATGTCATAGGTATGGGAGAGCATCCCACAAAAGCATTCTTAAAGAAACCAAGCTCATCCATTTCAGTGGGCTTTCATCATCTGAAAAACGAATCTATAGACGGTTTTGCTAGTGCTGGTAATTCCGGCGCCATGTTAGTAGGTTCCTATTACACCATCAAATCTATTCCGGGAGTCATTAGACCTTCATTAACCAGTATTCTTCCAAAAGAACAAGGAGGAGTCGGATTAATTCTAGATGTTGGTATTAATGCTGATTGTAAGCCCGATGTTTTAAATCAATTTGCTATTTTAGGCTCCTTATACGTAGAGCATGTGTATGGAGTAAAAAATCCAAAAGTAGCACTGCTGAATATAGGAGAAGAAGAGGGTAAAGGAAATTTATTGTGTCAGTCAGCTTACAATTTGATGAAGGATTCAGATGAATTCAATTTTGTAGGAAACGTTGAAGGTCGCGATTTGTTTAACGACCGTGCTGATGTGATTGTTTGTGATGGTTTTACGGGCAATATTGTTCTTAAGCAGGCCGAGGCTTTCTACGGACTAACAAAAAAAAGAGGATTAAAAGACGAATACTTTGATCGTTTTAACTACGAAAACTATGGAGGGACTCCGATTTTAGGAGTTAATGGAACCGTTGTGGTGGGCCATGGGATTTCAAATGATAAGGCAATCAAAAATATGCTTTTGCATACAGCAGAAGTCATACAAGCAAAATTATCTGAAAAAATTAAACAAGCCTTTCAAGAATGAGTAAAATAACAGCAGCAATTACAGGAATTCATGGTTGGGTGCCTGAATACAAACTGACGAATGAGGAGCTATCCACAATGGTGGATACTAATGATGAGTGGATTACGAGCCGTACTGGAATTAAAGAAAGAAGAATTCTTAAGGGTGAAGGTTTAGGTTCCTCAGATCTAGGAGCTAAAGCTGTTGAGGGCTTGTTGAAAAAGAAGAATATCAAAGCGGAGGAAATAGATTTGATCATCTGTGCAACAGCAACTCCCGACATGATTTTTCCATCTACAGCATGTATCATAGCAGACAAAGTGGGAGCGAAAAATGCTTTTGCTTATGATTTGATGGCTGCTTGTTCTGGTTTTTTGTTTTCTTTGTCAACGGCTTCAAAGTATATTGAATCGGGTACGTACAAAAAAATCATTGTTGTAGGTGCTGATAAAATGTCCTCAATCATTGATTACGAAGAAAGAACGACATGTGTTATATTTGGAGACGGAGCAGGAGCAGTTTTGCTTGAGCCGAATGAAGAAGGATTGGGAATACAAGATGCCATCTTAAAAAGTGATGGGTCAGGAAGAGATTACTTGCATATGAAAGCAGGAGGATCTTTAAAACCTTCTTCTCATGAAACGGTTGATGCAAAAGAACATTATATATACCAAGACGGTAAAACGGTATTTAAGTTTGCGGTAACAAATATGGCAGACGTGTCTGCTGAAATTATGGAACGCAATCAACTTACGGGTGATGATATCGCTTGGTTGGTTCCCCATCAGGCCAACAAACGTATTATTGATGCAACGGCAAATCGTATGGGCGTTGGAACAGAAAAAGTGATGTTAAACATTCAAAAGTTTGGGAATACAACAAACGGAACCATTCCATTGTGTTTATGGGAATGGGAGGATAAATTAAAGAAAGGTGATAATCTCGTATTGGCTGCATTTGGTGGTGGCTTTACATGGGGTTCTATTTACCTTAAATGGGCATACTAACAAAAACAAAAAGTAACATTAATCATTGTTATGGCATTAGATATCAAAGAAATTCAAGAACTTATTAAGTTCGTAGCAAAGTCAGGTGTTTCTGAAGTAGATTTGGAAATGGGAGAAATGAAAATTTCAATCAAAACACCACCTAAAAAAGGTAGAGGTCAGGTAGAAACTTTAGTACAGCAAATTCCAGTAGCAGCAGCACCTGCGATGGCCCCTGTAGCCGTTCAGGCAGCTCCAGCTCCAGTACCTGCTGCGCCCGCTGAGGCATCTGAAGCACCGGCAGCCACTCCTGCCGATGATGAATCCAACTACATTACGATCAAATCGCCAATGATAGGGACCTTTTACAGAAAACCATCTCCAGACAAAGATGCCTTTGTAAGTATTGGAGACGAGGTATCTAGCGGTAGTGTTGTTTGCGTTGTTGAGGCCATGAAATTATTTAACGAAATTGAGTCAGAGGTGTCTGGTAAAATCGTGAAAGTATTGGTGGAAGATATGAGTCCTGTAGAGTACGATCAACCATTATTTTTAGTGGATCCATCCTAATTTCTCAAAACATAACTTATGAAAATGTTTAAGAAGATTTTGGTAGCCAATCGCGGTGAAATTGCACTTCGTGTTATTCGAACTGTAAGAGAGATGGGCATCAAGACGGTAGCAGTCTACTCTTCTGCAGATGCAGACAGTTTGCACGTTAAATTTGCAGATGAGGCCGTATGTATCGGACCTGCAAGCAGTACGGATTCCTACCTAAAAATACCTAATATTATTGCTGCTGCTGAGATAACGAATGCAGATGCAATACATCCTGGCTATGGATTTTTGGCTGAAAATTCTAATTTTTCAAAAATCTGCGAAGAAAATAATTTAAAGTTTATTGGAGCCTCTCCTGAAATGATTGATGGTATGGGTGACAAGGCAAATGCCAAGGCAACCATGAAGGCTGCAGGTGTACCAACCATCCCAGGCTCGGAAGGAATTCTAGAGACTTATGAAGAGGCTGAGAAGCTTGCTATTGAAATTGGTTTCCCTGTTATGCTTAAAGCTACGGCAGGTGGAGGTGGAAAAGGAATGCGTGCTGTTTTTGAATTGGAGAAATTCCAAGCGGCATGGGATTCTGCTCGTCAAGAGTCCGCTGCTGCTTTTGGGAACGATGGAATGTATATGGAAAAGTTGATTTTAGAACCTCGTCATATAGAAATCCAAATCATAGGTGATTCCAGAGGAAAAGCCTGTCACTTATCTGAGAGAGATTGTTCCGTACAGAGAAGACATCAAAAGCTTACTGAAGAAGCTCCATCTCCCTTTATGACGGATGAATTAAGACAGCGTATGGGTGAGGCAGCGGTAAAAGCTGCAGAAGCCGTAAAATATGAGGGTGCGGGAACTGTAGAGTTCTTGGTAGACAAGGATCGAAATTTCTATTTCATGGAAATGAATACGCGTATTCAAGTTGAACATCCTGTGACGGAAGAGGTAATTAATTTCGATTTAATTGCAGAGCAAATAAAAGTGGCTGCAGGAATCCCGATTACGGGAAAAAACTACGAGCCAACGCTTCATGCGATAGAGTGTAGAATCAACGCGGAGGATCCTTCGAATGACTTTAGACCTTGTCCTGGGAAAATCACAACCTATCATGCTCCCGGTGGACATGGCGTACGCGTAGACACGCATGTTTATGCCGGTTATGTGATTCCGCCTTACTACGATTCGATGATAGCGAAACTCATTGTTGTTGCTCAAACTCGTGAAGAAGCTATAGAAAAGATGAAAAGGGCATTGAGTGAGTTTACCATTGAAGGAGTAAAGACAACCATACCATTCCATTTGCAATTAATGGATAATGAAGATTATAGGTCTGGTAATTATACCACGAAATTTATGGAAGATTTCGAGTTCAAAAATTAAGACATACGTTACAAAAAGAAAAAATCCAATGGACTTAAGTTCATTGGATTTTTTCTTTTTGTAAATGATTCTGAAAGGCGAATTAAATAGCCAATTTCATACTGCTTTTAATCTCTTCGATTTTGGTTTTAATGCCTTCTGGGTCAAATCCACAATCTTTATGCAGTTGCTTTTGGGGGCCATGCTCTATAAACTCATCAGGAATTCCCAACCTGTAGACACAGGCACTGTATAGATGGTCAGACATGAATTCTAAAACAGATGAACCTATTCCACCTGAGATGCATCCATCTTCAAGTGTGATGATGTGATTGTAGTTGGAGAACACTTCATGCAGCATATCACGGTCTAGAGGCTTTGCAAATCTTAAATCGTAATGCGCAATGTGAAATCCTTCTTTATCGTAGTCATTGCATACTTCATTAGCATAATTACCCACATGTCCAAATGATAATATGGCGATGTCTTTTCCGTCTCTTAATTTTCTTCCTCGACCTATTTCAATAGATTTAAAATCAGTTTTCCATTCCGGCATGACGCCTTTACCTCTAGGGTATCTTATGCTGAATGGCCCGTGATTTTTTTCTTGAGCGGTGTACATTAAATTCCTCAACTCTTCTTCATTCATGGGTGCAGAAACGATCATGTTGGGAATGCATTTGAAATAGGCAATGTCATATGCTCCGTGATGTGTAGGTCCGTCTTCACCTACCAAGCCTGCTCGATCCAAGCAAAAAATGACACTTAAATTTTGAATGGCTACATCGTGAACTACCTGATCAAAAGACCTCTGCATGAATGTAGAGTAGATATTACAAAAGGGAGTAAGGCCTTGTGTGGCCATACCGGCAGAAAAAGTAACGGCATGTTGTTCGGCAATTCCCACATCGAATGTACGGTCGGGCATGACCTCCATCATATATTTGAGCGATGAGCCCGTAGGCATGGCGGGTGTGACACCAACAATTTTTTCATTCTTTTCAGCAAGTTCAATAATGGTATGGCCAAACACATCTTGATATTTTGGGGCTTCAGCTTTCGATTTTGTTACCTGGAAGATTTTACCGGTGTCTTTGTTGAACACTCCGGGTGCATGCCATTTGGTGGTGTCTCCATCTTCTGCAGGTTGGTAGCCTTTACCTTTTTTGGTGATGCAGTGTAATATTTTTGGGCCGGGGATGTCTTTGAGGTCTTCAAGAATTTTCACTAAATGCTCTACGTCATGCCCGTCTACAGGACCAAAATATCTAAAGTTCAGAGACTCAAAATAATTGCTTTGCTCAAGCATTGACGATTTGATCGCATTTTCAACTTTCTTGACCACCGCTTGCGCATTGGGTCCAAACTTGCTGAATTTACCGAGTAAATCCCACACCTCATCTTTAATCTTATTGTAGGTATGTGAGGTGGTGATGTCTGTTAAATATTCTTTTAAAGCGCCAACATTGGGGTCAATAGACATACAGTTGTCATTGAGTACAACGAGTAAGTTGGAATCGCTTGTTCCCGCGTGATTGAGGGCCTCAAAAGCTTGACCTCCCGTTAGGGCTCCATCGCCAATAACAGCAATGTGCTGTTTGTTGTTTTCTCCTTTTAATTTTGATGCAATTGACATCCCAAGTGCAGCACCAATGGACGTAGATGAATGCCCTACTCCAAAAGCATCGTACTTGCTTTCATCAATTTTAGGAAAGCCACTGATTCCTTTGTATTTTCTGTTGGTTTCAAATGCGTCTCTTCTTCCCGTTAGGATTTTATGCCCGTAGGCTTGGTGTCCTACATCCCATAGCAATGGGTCGGAAGGTGTGTTAAACACGTAGTGAAGAGCTATGGTTAATTCTACCACTCCTAGACTTGCGCCAAAATGACCGCCGTGAACCGATACTATGCTGACAATAAATTGGCGAAGTTCTTCAGATAATAGGAGTAATTGAGCACTGTCGAGCTTTTTCAAATCGCTTGGCGATTCAATTTTGTTAAGTATTGGATAGGCTTCTTTCGACAATGATATAAATTTCAGTTCTAGCTACAAAGGTACTAAAGAATCACTATAATGTCTTGATAGATTAAAGATTTTAGTCATCAATCAGGGGTGAAAAAAATGAAAAGAGTATCTTTGAGTAATACAATAATAATTTTACAATAAAGATATTAAATGCCATTCCTAAAATATGATTCAAAAAACCCTACTTCCCCTCATTTGATGGATACATGTGCCTTGTTCCGTTGAAAAAAATTAAATTTGCTCAATCAATTTAGGATACTTTAGAAGAAATGAAGAGGACAGAAATAAAACAAGCCTTGGTTCAAGAGGTGGGTTCAGATTTGGTAAACCTTAAAGGCTGGGTAAGAACGAAGCGCGGGAGTAAGAATGTTAGCTTTATAGCATTGAATGATGGTTCTACCATCAATAACATTCAAGTCGTTGCTGAAAACAATATCTCGGAGGATGTTCTTAAGTGCATCCATACAGGCGCAAGTATATCTGTGGTTGGAACACTCGTTCAGTCACAAGGTAGTGGCCAAGCTACAGAGCTTTTAGCTACATCAATTGAGGTTTTAGGTGAAGCAAATCCAGACGATTACCCCTTACAGCCCAAGAAACATTCCTTAGAGTTTTTAAGAGAGAACGCACACTTGAGATTTAGAACCAATACGTTTGGTGCCATCTTTAGAATTCGACATGCGATGACCTTTGCCATTCATAACTTCTTTAATGAACGAGGATTTTCGAATGTACATACTCCTATAATTACCGGTTCGGATTGTGAAGGAGCTGGAGAAATGTTTGCGGTAAGTACCTTGAATAAAGTCAACACACCACTCACTGATGAGGGGGATGTAGATTACGCTCAAGACTTTTTTGGTAAAGAAACGAATCTTACTGTTTCTGGACAACTAGAGGCAGAGATGGCTGCATTGGCTCTTGGAAAGGTCTACACATTTGGGCCTACTTTTAGAGCCGAAAACTCCAATACTTCACGCCATTTGGCAGAATTCTGGATGATAGAGCCTGAGGTAGCTTTTGCAGATCTTAATGAAGACATGGATTTAGCACAAGAGATGCTTCAATCTGTGTGCTCCTATGCACTAAGTCATTGTAAGGCAGATTTGGAGTTTTTAGACAAGCGTCTTCAAGAAGAGGATAAGCACAAGAAAAAAGAAGAGCGTCAGGAAATGAGTCTTATTGAAAAGCTCAAATTTGTTACGGAAAATGATTTTGAACGAATTACGTATACGGAAGCATTCGACATCTTAAGAAACTCAAAACCCAATAAAAAGAAAAAATTTAACTACCTTATAAATGAGTGGGGAGCTGATTTTCAGTCTGAGCACGAAAGGTATCTGGTAGAAAAGAAGTTTAAAAAGCCGGTCATTATTACGGATTACCCTAAGGATATAAAGGCTTTTTACATGCGCATGAATGACGATGGGAAAACCGTACGAGCGATGGATGTTTTGTTTCCGGGTATCGGAGAAATCATTGGAGGTTCTCAAAGAGAAGAACGACTAGATATTCTCAAATCTAGAATGAAGGATATGCAAATTCCTGAACATGAATTATGGTGGTATCTCGATTCTAGAAAATTTGGAACGGTTCCTCACAGTGGCTTTGGTCTTGGTTTTGAACGCCTCATATTATTCGTTACAGGAATGGGGAATATCAGGGATGTAATTCCTTTCCCACGAACACCTAATAATGCAGATTTTTAATACCGTATGTTAAAACAGTCTCTTCATCAAAAGTTAGCACAGAAGCTTTCGCCACAACAAATCAAGTTGATGAAGCTCATTCAGCTTCCTACGATTGAGCTAGAGCAAAAAGTGAAAGAAGAGCTGGAAGAAAACCCTGCGATTGAAGAGGTGACAGATCATGTAGCTTCCGAGGAAGATTCTTTTGAAGGTGATCAGCATATAGAGGCTCAAGAAATAAATGTAGATGAATACTTAAGCGATGATGAAACGCCTCGTTATCGTTTGGTTGCCAATAACACTAGTGCTGACCAAGAAGAAAAGTCGATTCCCATATCTATGGGAGTCAGTTCGATTGAAATATTAGAAAAACAACTTTTGCTTAGAGATTTAGATGAGCATCACCATCAAATAGGGTCTTTTTTAATTGGCTGTGTTAATGATGATGGTTACATCCGAAGAGATCTAATGGCCATTGTTGACGATTTGGCTTTCACCCAAAACATTACAACGAATGAAAAAGAAGTAGAAGAGGTACTTAAAGTCATTCAAGATTTTGAACCCTCTGGAGTGGGAGCGAGGAATTTGCAAGAGTGTATGCAGATTCAGCTGAGTAAAAAGGCAAATAATGAATCTATTTCCTTGGCCTCGGAGATTGTTGACAATCATTTCAATGCGCTCTCTAAAAAACATTACGATAAATTACGTGAGAGCTTTCCCGCTTCCGAAGAGCTTTTGAAGAAGGCCTTAAAAGAAATTTCAAAATTGAATCCCAAACCGGGTTCTTTTGGCTCCACCAAGGTGATTCAACACATCATCCCAGATTTTAGAATATCTATAGTTGATGGTCAATTGGAATTGACCATGAATACTGGGATGATTCCAGAGTTAAGGGTAAACAACTCTTTTAGAGACTTACTTGAAGGTTACAAAGAATCTTCTCAAACAGAGAATAAAGAACAGAAGGAAGCGGTACTCTTTGTGAAGCAAAAATTAGATGCTGCCAAATGGTTCATAGACGCTATTCGTCAAAGAAATCATACTTTAATGTTAACGATGTCTGCGATTATGAATTTTCAACACGATTATTTTCTTACCGGTGATGAGCGAATGTTGAGACCCATGATTCTTAAAGATGTAGCTGATCAGATTGGCATGGATATCTCTACGGTATCTCGTGTTGCCAACAGTAAATACATAGATACGCCCTATGGCACTTATTTGATTAAGTACTTTTTCTCCGAGTCAATGAAGAACAATCAGGGGGAAGATATTTCTACGAAGGAAATTAAAATGATTTTAGATGAGGTGGTGAAGGCCGAAGACAAATCGCAACCCTTAACTGATGCTAAGTTGATGGAACACCTGAAAGACGAGGGTTATCCGATTGCAAGACGAACCGTTGCCAAATACAGAGAGCAGTTGGGAATCTCTGTTGCACGGTTAAGAAAAGAGCTTTAGCTTATTTGTCAACTACCTGAGTCCTATGCCGAAATACTCTAAATCGGCTTTGTTTAAGTGTAAGCATTAAATAAAATAAAGTTCTAGATACCTATAAGGTTGATTATCTGAATTCAAATCCATATATTTGAATTTAATATAACGAAATCCCCCCTAAATGAAAGTCTTAGATTTAAACGCCAAAGAGTTACACAGTGCAGCTTCAATGTTAAAAGTACTCGGTCATCCTATCCGGATATCTATCGTTGAATTGCTTGAACAATCCACTCGGATGTCAGTAACTGAAATTTTTAAAGCCTTAAAGATAGAGCAAGCGATTGCTTCTCATCATCTCAATACTTTGAAAAATAAAAGAGTACTCAGTTCAGAGCGCGTTGGGAAGAATACCTACTATTCTATTGGCCATGAGAATTTGACCCAAGCGGTTAAGGCTGTTCGAGCTTGTCAATAGAGAAGTTTTCTCATCATTTAGGCCTAAATTAGGGGTCTGCACATTAAAACAAACTACATACGAAATACAGAAAATCTCCACTTATCGAAGGATAAGTGGAGATTTTCTGTATTTTTTTAATTTACAATTACTTAACATACGTTTAAATGCGCATTAACTTTAGTTATCATTCAGTCGCATACATTTGTAATCGAAACAAAAAGGACTATGAAATTTTTTTTTACGATTGCATTGGTATTTGGAGGGATGAACCTTTTACATGCTCAGGGTACTGGAAAAGTACATGGTAAGATTTTCTCTAATTTCAATTACAATGCTACTGATGAGGCAGCTGCTTTTGAGATTTCTAGAGCTTATTTTGGTTACAAATACAAATACAACGACGCTTGGAGTCTGAAAGTAACTTTTGATGTAGGGGGTAAAGAAAATGAGACCTATTATGCTCGTACTGCTTTTTTAAAAGTTGCTGCATTGAAATGGAAAGCCACAGATAAGCTTACCATAAACTTTGGTCAAGTAGGTTTAAAGCAATTCAAAGCGCAAGAGAAAAATTGGGGCTACCGTTACATCGCTAAGTCGTCTCAAGATGAATACAAAATGGGGACTTCTGCAGATATGGGGTTCACTGCGGATTACAAACTCAATGGGATGTTAGCTGTTGACTTGACCGTTGTTAATGGCGAAGGTTACAAGAAAGATCAAGCGGACTCAAATTTAAAAACTGGTTTCGGTTTAACGATGAAGGCGACTGATGCCTTAACTTTAAGAGTTTATACAGATGCACTTGCCAAGTCGGATACAAGCACTCAAAATACAGTGGCTTTATTTGCCGGCTACAAGGCAGATGCATTCCGCTTGGGAGCAGAATACAACACGCAGACGGGACATAAAAATACCGAAGGAAACGATTTCGAAATTGCATCGGCTTACGGAACCTATTATGTAAACGATCAAGTAGGTGTATTTGCGCGTTATGATATCGTTTCTTCTGATGAAGGTTGGGATAATGACAAAGATGGTGATTACCTAATTGCTGGTCTTGAATATCGCCCTGTTAAAGGCGTTTCTGTTTCAGTAAATGTTCAAGGCTACACCCCAGAAAGTGGAGATGCTGAAAATTCATTTTACATGAATTTGCAATACAAGTTTTAAGTAGGGGCTATTAAAAAGAAAAAAACCTCTCAACAATGTTGAGAGGTTTTTTATGCCCCAGTTTTTGACCTTCAATGCTATACTTTCGGGTTTGAGTGAAGGGCTTACAGGTTGTTGTTAACGGTATTTCACTTATCAATGTGATTGTATTTAACTTAAACTTAACAGTAGGGTTATTTTAGTTTAACGAAGATATTTCCTGTAAGTGTGTTATTTGTATTGTAGAATTTAAAAACACAGAAAACATGGACAGCACTTCAGTAAAAAGAATCGAAATCAGCAAGTTTTTATACGCAGCTATCCTAATCGCAGTATACACTATTGCAGTCCTTGCATAGTTGTTGGGTAAAAAATTACAACCTCATAAATTATGAAAAAACTAATCAAAAGATTTAGTTTTCCTGTGTCTCTTTGGATCCAAAAAGACGAAAAATCATTCCTTTCTTTTGTTATTGTAGCCTTCATGGTGGCTATGTTTGCAACGCCTTATCCTCAAATCGCAATGTGGGTAGGGTTTTTATTTGCTGCCTATGCAGCTGTTGCCAACGATAGTATCCAAACACTTGGAACCTTTATTGCTTCCAATCAAGATAAGAAATGGTGGGTTCTTTGGATTTTTATCGGAGGAATTTTCCTATTTACGGTGGGTTACAGTTGGTTTAATTATGCGGGTGATGTCTCACACGGTCGATTGATGGCTAAAGGTTTCGATGTCGCGCCCACAGAATTTCACTTTTTACAGATAGCTGCACCCGTATTTTTATTGATTCTTACACGACTCAGAATGCCTGTGTCAACTACGTTTATTTTACTTACTTCATTTGCAGCTGCACCTGCAGCCATTGGTAAGGTGTTGGCTAAGAGTATGAGTGGTTACATTCTTGCTTTCTTTCTTGGTTTTGTTGTTTTCATTATCATATCAAAATTAGCTAAGAAATACTTTGTGGGTGAAGCCAAATTTGGATGGACTATTGCCCAGTGGATTACCTCGGGAACCTTATGGTCTGTTTGGCTCATGCAAGATGCCGCTAACATTGCTGTTTACTTACCTAGAAGTATGGATTTTAGTGAGTTTATGGGCTTTGCATTGGTTGTATTTGTAGGTTTAGGGCTACTACTTTATTACAAAGGAGGTCGTATCCAAAAGATTGTCACAGAGAAATCGGTCATTACGGACGTTCGTTTTGCGACGATCATTGATTTTATTTATTGCATCATACTGTTTTATTTCAAACTTCATTCTAAAGTTCCAATGAGTACGACGTGGGTATTCATCGGTTTACTCGGAGGTAGAGAAGTTGCTATGGCTATCCGTAATGCGGGTGAGAATAGTATTAGTCGGTCATTTCGACTGATGTTTAAAGATTTTTCATTCGCCATGATCGGTTTGATCATCTCAATTGCCATTGCGATTGGTGTAAATGACCAATTGACTCTTGCCTCAATGGTGGAGACCATTCCTGCCGAGTTTGCTTCTGGGATTAAGAAATTCTTTGGCAGGCTAGGCCTGTAACAATAAAACTCCGCAATGCGGAGTTTTTTTTTGCACTTATAAATTCTGACAATAATCTTTATATTTACACAAAGGCTCAAAATTTATGAAAACGAATAATAGAATTTTACTTGTTGATGATGAGAAAGACATCCTGGAGTTCTTGAGTTATAATCTGAAAAAAGAGGGCTTTGAAGTTTCGACATGTCAAGACGGTCAGTCTGCTTTGAATATGTTAGATGAATTTAAGCCCAATCTTATTGTGTTGGATGTAATGATGCCGGGGATGGATGGTATTGAAACTTGTGAGCACATTCGCTCCAATACAATTTATGATAATATTTTGATTACGTTTTTAACAGCTCGTTCCGAGGATTATTCCCAAGTTGCGGGACTGGAAGCAGGTGCAGACGGATACATCCACAAACCCATTAAACCCAAAGTACTTGTGAGTCGAGTGAAATCTTTACTCAGAAGAAAGGGAACTTCAATTGAAGTAATGCCTGAGGATGTTATAGAGATTTTAGATTTGAAAATTGATCGAGAGCGGTATCAAGTTACTCTTGATGATGAACTCTTGTCTCTTCCTCGCAAAGAGTTTGAAATTCTTTATTTGTTGGCTTCAAAGCCTGGAAAGGTGTTTAATAGAGAAGAAATATTTGAAAAAATTTGGGGAGAGGATGTTGTCGTGGGTGGCAGAACCATTGATGTGCATGTTCGCAAGCTTAGAGAAAAATTGGGGCGTAATTACATCAAAACTGTTAAAGGGGTGGGGTATAAATTTAAAACACATGAATAAGAATATTTTGTTGCTCCCTCGTTTAAAAGGAAAAATGAATCAGTCATGGCTGGTGTCATTGGTATCTTCGTTTCTATTGATGTTGATTCTAATCATACACCTCATCATATTCGATTTTTCACTAAGTTTTTCTGATTCTACCTTGTTGGTATCCTCGGTAGGTTTATCCAATTACCTTTTGGTACGTTGGTTGGTCGACAAATTCATCCACAATAGAATTAAGTTGATCTATAAAAATATACACGATTCGAAATCAAAGCCCGGAGACTATAAAGACGTTGGTTTAAATCAAGTAAGCAAAGATGTGACGGCTTGGAATACGCATAGAGAGTCAGAAATTGAGAAATTAATGATTCGTGAAAGTTACCGTAGGCAATTTGTAGGGAATGTGGCTCATGAACTAAAAACACCCATATTTAACATCCAGGGTTATATAGACACCTTGCTTGATGGTGCTATTGATGATGAACAGATTAATAGAAAGTTTTTACAGCGGGCAAATAAGAGTGTGAGTCGAATGATTCATATTGTAGAAGATCTGGATCAAATTACAAAACTAGAGGGAGGTAAAATTGAACTTCATGAAGAGCCTGTAGACATCATAGAAATCATTTCGGATTTGATTGAGCAATTGGAGCTCAAAGCTAAGAAAAGAGATGTGAAATTGATGATGTCACAGACACAGAGAGGTCGCTTTATGGTGCAGGCTGATGTAGAGAAAATACAACAGGTTTTGGTGAATCTTATCGACAACGCCATAAAGTACGGTAGAGAAGGCGGGGATGTTCTTTTAAGGATTTACGATATGGACCAAAATATTTTGGTAGAGATCGCCGATAATGGAAATGGGATTGCTCAAAAGCATTTGAATAAAATTTTCGATCGTTTTTATCGTGTCGATAAATCTAGAGATCGAGAAAAAGGAGGCTCTGGGTTAGGATTGTCTATTGTTAAACATATCATTGAGGCGCATAATCAGGTGATTAATGTTCGGAGTACTGAAGGAGAAGGATGTACTTTTTCTTTCACCCTTAAGAAAGCCTAGAGAGATCTATTTAAATCTGAATTTAGGAGCCTATATTGTCTGATTCTTTTTGCCTTTCAATAACTCTTTTTAAAGCCTCGTAATTTTGTTGTGTTTGATTTTGCATGCTACTTTTTAAGATGTAAAACATAGCACGATAGAAGATAGATGAACCCTTAATTGTGGTGTAAGATTTTAAGGTGCATTTGTCATCTGAGCCCATGAAGTAGAGCTCGTTTAACCCGGTGAATAATTCCGTTTCGATGGCAAAAACAATTTTTTCTCCTTTGTAGATTTCTCTTAACTCTTCAACCATTTCAAACGTTTGGTCGCCTTGCTTGAATTTGAGTTGTTTTCTATGCCCCGGTTGAAATGCAGACCCCGTTAAAGTTTCATATTCAATAAAGCCAGTAAGCCATTGAGATTTGAGGGAATCATTGATGAATGTTTCAAAGGAGTTTGATGCTGAGGCTTTGATTTCAAGCTCATTTTCATATTTGAAATCTGAGTGAAAGAATCCTAAGCTTAAAAAAGCCAACATGATGGATGTCAGGCCAACAAAAGTAAATTTAACGAATCGCATATAATTGTGATGGTTTGCGCAAATATAGAAAAAGGATTCCTGAATGAATTTGTATTTTTGTGATGTAAAAGTAAAAGCGCGTGGGAAAGAATAAACTTAGAAAGTTCGCAGAGACGAAAACCTTTAAAAATATGGTCCAAGAGCCAAGGCCAGATTTGTTAGATGATGGCTTGTACATGAAAGGGAAATGGCACAAAGAATTTTTTAAAAATGAACATCCTATAGTGCTCGAGTTGGGTTGTGGTAAAGGCGAGTACACAATCGGTTTGGCCGAGAAGTTTCCGGGGAAGAATTTTATCGGGGTTGATATAAAAGGGGCGAGAATGTGGCGAGGCGCAAGAACAGCAACAGACAATCAAATGTCAAATGTTGGGTTCTTGAGGACGCAAATAGAGCTCATTGATCATTGTTTTACCAAAGGAGAAGTCAGCGAAATCTGGATTACCTTTCCAGATCCTCAAATTAAATACCGCCGACGCAAAAAAAGACTTACAGCTCCCGACATGCTTGCTATTTACCGAAAGGTTTTGACGGATGATGCGCTCTTGCATCTAAAGACGGATTCTCAGTTTTTACACGGTTATACCCAGGGGATGCTCGAAGGACACTCTCACAAGATATTGGAGACCAGTTATGATATTGATCGCCAGAAGCCCGATGATGAATTGTTGGGGATTCGCACCAATTATGAGGGCATTTTTAGGCGAAAAGGGGTGCCCATTACGTACCTAAAATTTCAATTAAGTGAACACGTCTAATCAAGCTTCTCAAAACTCTTTTTTTGAGCGTTGCTATCTAGTTGTTCAAAGAATTCCATACGGAAAAGTAACGACGTATGGAGCCATTGCTAGACACCTTGGTGCAGGAAAATCGGCAAGGGTCGTCGGCTGGGCGATGAATAATAGTCATGATAGGGACATCCCCGCCCATAGAGTTGTTAATAGGATAGGTGTTTTAACGGGTAAGCATCATTTTGGAGGCACTCACATCATGAAGCAATTGTTACAAAGTGAATCGCATCAATTTGATGGAGATCAAATATTAAACTTCAAGGATGTATTTTGGGATCCCACGGATGATTAAACGTTGATTTTTGTACCTTTACAGCGCAAAAGAACCACATGAATATACAGAAGAAGCAAGTTGAAGAAGCCTTGAATAAGGTTAAGGTGAATGGTGATGATAAATCATTAATAGAGAATGGTTTGGTTACCAATATCGTTGTTTTTGGAGATGAAGTAAACATTGATGTGACCATACACAATCCAACACTTCATGCAAAGAAGCAGGTAGAGGTTGATATACTCAAAGTTATTCATGCAGATGTGTACCCTAAAGCAAAAATCACCACCCGTGTTACTGTTGTAGCAAAGCAAGAAGAAACGGTAAATTTGATTCGTGGTGAGCAGATAGAAGGGGTTAAAAATATCATAGCCGTTGCTTCTGGAAAAGGTGGAGTAGGGAAATCTACAGTAACTGCTAACTTGGCAATTGCTCTTCAGAAAAAAGGCTACAAGGTTGGTGTAGTAGATGCCGATATTTATGGACCTTCACAGCACATCATGTTTGATGTTGAAAAATCCCGCCCTGAGGCTAGTAATGTCAATGGAAAGCCTGTGATGCTCCCTGTTGAAAGTTATGGTGTAAAATTATTGTCTATAGGCTTTTTTGCCCCCGGATCACAAGCTGTAGTATGGAGAGGCCCTATGGCTACTAAAGCCTTGAACCAACTGATTAAGGATGCTTACTGGGGGGAGATTGATTACCTACTGATAGACTTACCTCCCGGAACCGGAGACATTCACTTATCTCTTGTACAGGCGGTTCCTGTTACTGGAGCCGTGATTGTAAGTACTCCTCAAAACATAGCCTTGGCAGATGCTAAGAAAGGAGTTGGAATGTTTCAATTAGATACCATTCAAGTGCCAGTTTTGGGTTTGGTAGAAAATATGGCTTATTTTACGCCTGAGGAGCTGCCTGAAAATAAATATTATATCTTTGGGAAAGACGGCACCAAAAATTTAGCCGACGATTTAAATTTACCTCTTTTGGCCGAAATTCCATTGGTGCAAGGAGTTCGTGAGGCTGCTGATATTGGAAGACCTGTTGCACTTCAGGAAGATACTGATTCGGCAAAGGCTTTCGTGAAGCTTGCGGATAATCTGATTGAACAAGTTGCTTCCCGAAATGAGAAACTAGACCCAACAGAGGCGGTGAAAATTACTAATATGGATGGATGTTCATCCTAAATACTTTGATATGTCAGTACAGACCGATTCCGAACTAATCCAAAGGATTGAAAAAGCCCTAGCGGATATCCGACCTTATTTAGAGTCGGATGGAGGAGACATTTCTCTGATTGATGTGACACCTGACATGGTGGTTAGAGTTAAATTGCACGGAGCTTGTCAAAGTTGCAGTGTCAATCAAATGACGCTGACTGCTGGTGTTGAACAATCCATAAAAAAATACGCTCCTGAAGTTAAGGCCGTTGAAAATATTGATGATTAACATCGTTTAACTTCTTCATTTTAAAAGTCGAATCGCTTGATTCGGTTGAGCTTACCCTTTTCAAATAGATTCTTTCTCTCAAAGTCTTACAGGTAAAATATTACTACATGAGGGTTTCGTTTCTGCTCTTATAATCTAAACTTTAAGTTTGTTGGATTCTGTATGAGCTTGTATTTTTTCATATAAATTTTAGATTTTGTAATTTATACCCATCAAACAATTTAATTTTTAATGAATGAATAAAAATAATAAGGTTAATGAAGATAACGAATCACCTCCATTAAATCGCGAAATATTAGATCAGTTGGTCGCACAAATTACATCTGTGGCTGCTTTAGATTTCTCCAAAAAAACAACCAATTTAAAAGGGGATGGTTCTGCTTTAGATACGATTGCACTTGGTTTAAATATGCTTTGCGAAGAACTTGAAGATAGTGTGGTAAGTAGAGATAAGCTCGAGGAAAAAAACACCGAGTTGGAACGCGTCATTTCAAGAATGAACCAGTTTCAATATGCTTTAAATTCCTCTTCAATTGTTGTAACTACAGATTTAAAGGGGAACATCACTTATCTCAATGATAAGTTCTGTGAAATCTCAAAATACAGTCGAGATGAATTGATAGGGCAGACCTATAATGTGGTTGACTCAGGGCATCATAGTATTGCTTTTTGGAAAGAAATGTGGCAAACGATAGGTCAAGGAAAGGTCTGGTCGAATGAAATTAAAGAACGTGCAAAAGACGGCTCTTTTTATTGGGTAAATATGACCATCGTTCCCTTTTTGGGTTTGGATGAAAAACCCTATCAGTATATGGTTGTAAGTAGAGATATTACGGCCATAAAGGAGTTAGATCAACGAATACTGAACTCAATTATTTTAGCACAAGAAAAAGATAGAGAGTTGTTTGCTGAAGATTTACATGAGGGTGTAGCACAATCTCTTGCAGCATTGATGTTGCAAATTGGAATTATTGAATTGAAAATTAAAGAGCTTTCGGATGTAGATTTGAAAAAATCGGTGGCTTCCATTAAAAGTTACATACAGGAGAGTATTGAGAATACAAGGTCTATGGCTACCGAACTCATGCCCAGAACCATGATGAAATATGGAATAGAACCTTCTTTGAAGCTTTTTGTAACCAGATTGCAACAACATCTTGGAGGTGATGTTGAGTTTGTATGTTCCATAAACAATCCAAAACAGATTGAAAAGGATGTTGAAATCACTGTTTATCGAGCAGTAGTAGCTGTTTTAAACACCATGTACAAAACAGAACCTTCAAAGATGTCGATTGATATGAAGTCAGGGCGGAAGTTTACGACCAACTTAGAAATAGGTTATGAGAAGAAATCAAAGGCTGTATCCTTATTGAATTTTGAAGAGCAAATTAAACGAATCCAACTCCAAGGAGGCTTCATGTCTGTTAGCAATAATTATTTGAATAAGGTTATGGTGAAGATTGAGTTTAACACTCCGGGGAGCTTCAATTTTTGAGAAATCAAGGAAATACCTAGTGCGTTTTACAACACTTTGAAATGGATTAAAGGGCTTCTTTTAAATTTTCAGGAAGTATACATACTGGAATGGCATCCATTTTATGTTGGTTGGCTAGATGTAAGTCTGTGAAAATTTTAAAAACTTCTTTTTGTCTTCCACTGAATCGGTTTTCAGTATCAGTAGCATAGGTCTTCATAGCCCATTCAAGTTCGTCATAAGAGGCTCCTAATTGATCTTCATCGGTTCTGCCATCTGCCCAAAGTCCATCTGTAGGTTTAGCGGTTTGAATAGCGTTTATAATATTCAATTCTTTTGCTAGGGCAAAAACTTCGGATTTCATCAAATCTGCAATAGGGCTCAAATCGACTCCTCCATCTCCATATTTTGTGTAGAAGCCGACGCCAAAATCTTCAACTTTATTTCCTGTTCCAGCGACTAACATTCCGTGAGTCCCAGCGAAGGCATATAGTGTGGTCATTCGAATTCTTGCACGCGTATTAGCCCTAGTCAAGTTGTATTTTGCTTCCGACGGAACTACTTTTGAAAGCGTATCGAAAGTCTCACTGAGATCTACTGTGGTGTATGAAACGTTTGGGAAGTTTTTACACAGCCATTCAACATGCTCATGAGACCGATCAAACTCGTTTTGATGTTGGTGTATGGGCATGAGTAAGCACAAGACCTCTTTTCCGGTTAAAGCACAAAGTGTAGAGGTGAGCGCAGAGTCAATTCCTCCCGAAATCCCGACAACAAAACCTTTAGTTTTGGATTGATTACTGTAGTTTTTCAACCAAGATGTGATGTGTTCAATTGCCTTTTTCGTCTTCATAGGTGTTGTAAATGAGATTACAAATCTAATAAAAATGAATTTTCCATGAATATTGATTTAGTTTTAATGCGTTCGTTATTCATTTCTTATTTTTGTAACATAAATGGTGTAAAAATGAAGCAGCTATTTGCATTTATTTTTTTGGTATTGATACTAATATCGTCTTGTAAGCAACAAAGACCAGATGTATCTCATGTGACTCCTCCGATAAGGATAGGGCACTTCGATCATGCTTTTTTTAATATGGATAGTGCCAACTTTTCATCGGATCTACAGCGTTTAAAAATGGATTTCCCTGATTTTTTTCAAGTTGATCAAGACGATGCGGAAATAAAAAAACGTTTTTTAGATCCTCAGGTTAGAGAGTTGCACAAAGCTGTAGACTCTTCTTTTTCGGATATGAATCTTTTCGATCAAGAACTTTATGCTGCATTTCAGCATTTTTATCATTATTTCCCGACACATAAACCCATGCGTATTCATACTTGGGTTTCCAATTTCGAGCGCTTGGATCCCATTTTGGTTTCAGAACAATCACTGCTCGTATCTCTTGATATGTATTTGGGGGCTGACGCTCACTTCTACCATACTGCACCTGACTACATCAAACAAGGATTTGATAAAAAATACGTATTATCGGATTTGTTTTTCGCTTATTTTGGAGCGAATATCCCTTTGTCAGATGATAACAGTTTGTTAGCATCCATGCTCCACCATGGTAAAATACATTATTTGACTACTTTGATGGTTCCCGAAGAGTCTGAAGAGGTTGTTATGGGGTATTCCCCGACCAAAATGGCCTGGTGTTTTGAAAATGAAGCTGATGTATGGGCGTACTTTATTGAACATAAGCTTTTGTTTTCAAGCCTTCAAGAAAATAAACGACGTTTTATTGAGGATGCTCCATTTTCTAAGTTCAACACGAATTTTGATCGTCAAACACCCGGAAGAATAGGGCAGTGGATCGGTTGGAATATCATCAAGTCCTATATGAAGGTACATCCTGAAAAGAGTTTAATAGAGTTAATGAATGAGCAAGATGTTCAAAAAATATTGCGTGAGTCGCGTTACAAACCAAAATCATAATCATGAAAGAATCGGAAATTAAAATAAACATAAGTTTGGATGATAATAAGGTCCCCGAAGCAATTCATTGGACCGCTGAAGATGCAGGAGAAGTTAATCAGAAATCAGAGGCCATACTGATGTCGCTTTGGGATGCAGAAAAGCAAAATTCTCTTCGAATTGATTTGTGGACAAAAGACATGAAAGTAGACGAAATGAAAACCTTTTTTCATCAAACCTTAACGGCTATGACCGATACTTTTGAGCGCGCAACAGGTGATGAGAAAATGGCACAAGATATGCGGCGCTTTTGTCAGTATTTCGCCGAAGAATTAAAGTTGTTGAAAGATATTAAGAAGAAATAATCTTTACTGATGATATGAATTTCAGTTGTTGCGATTCTTTTTTTCGTAGCTTAGTACAACAGGTGTCAAAAGGCCAATATTAAAAATAAATTGTAGAAACTTATCCCTCATTTTATGAATCACAAACTACTCATCCGTCTCATATCTGTTTTATTACCGTTTGCTGTCTTTGGATTGTATGTAATGCCAAAGTTTACAACTAGTGTAGACTTTTTACCTCTTTTGAATGCATGTATAAATGGTGCGGTATTCTTCATTTTAATTTTTGCTGTGGTGGCCATCAAAAAAGGAAATAGGGAACTTCACAAGAAGCTGATGTATTCTGCCGTAGGTTTATCTATTGTGTTTCTAGTTTTTTACGTATTCCATCACGCAACTCACGACACTGTTTCATTTGGGGGAGAGGGACTCATTAAAAAGGTATATTATTTCATCTTAATTACCCATATTGTCTTGGCTATTGTTATTGTACCAATGGTGTTGATTAGCCTTTCTAGAGCCATGCAAGAAAAGTTCACTCAACACAAGAAAATTGCAAGAATAACGATGCCACTTTGGATGTATGTCTCCTTGACAGGAGTTCTCGTGTACCTGATGATAGCTCCTTACTACCCTTATTAAAATCGGAAGTGTAATTAGTTGATGAATCGATCTAATATATAGATGATTTGGAATACTGGGAGGTATACAATTGATGCAATCATTAGTTTCTTAGCTTTCTTATCACTTGTATCTTTGTATAGGTTCACTGCTTTAGAAACGAACCAGTAGCCTAAGATTAAAAGGAGTACAAAAGCGTACATCGATAGTGATAAGCCTAAGGTATTCCAAAAGAATGGAACTACAGAAATGAACACCATCATTATTGATGTTATAATGGCTATAAGAGCCGGATACGTCCCTTTCTTACCACCAAATAACATTTTGAATCCAGCATTTTTATATTCTTTATCTAGAACCCATGCAATTGCAATAAAGTGAGGGAATTGCCATAGAAATTGGATGGCAAAAAGTGTCCCACCGATTAGCTCAAACTTATCTGTAGCTGCCACCCAACCCAACAAGAAAGGAATTGCTCCTGGAATTGCTCCTACAAACACAGAGAAGGTAGATATACGCTTCATCGGGGTATAAGCCAATACATAGAGGATTATTGATATCAAACCGAAAAAACTAGATTTGGAAAGGTGACCAAAAAAACTTCCTTGCGGATTAATGAAATTTAATAAGTATAAGCCCAAGATTCCTGTTAGTGTAGAGAATATCACTGCCTGAGTGACAGATAGGTGGCCCATAGGCAATGGCCTGGACGATGTCCTTTCCATTAGTTTATCGTAATTTCTTTCTAAGACCTGGTTAAACCCATTCGCAGCACCCGTAACGAGAAATCCTCCAAATATCAGTAGTAGAAATTCATTGACAGAAAAGTCCTCAATTCCGATTAAATACCCAGATACAGCAGAAAAAACTACGGTAAATGATAAACGGAATTTTAATAATTGGGCGTAATATTTGAGTGTCTGGATCAATTATTCAGTCAAGGAATTACGAGTCTTTTTCTTTTGTAGATAGTATAAAATTCCAAAACCTACGGCTGCAAGGTATGGGAATGCCATCAGATATAAGATGCCGTCATTTAAACCCGCTCCTTTTGTGCCGCCTGATTCAAGATTGGTTTCAACTACAGCCTTACACATGGCGCATTGTGCACTGGCATCAGTACTCATGGTGAAAAGCACCAGACATATAGCTAAGCATGTTCCTAACTTAGTTTTCATAACGTTCTACTTTTGCATCTTTGTGATATTCAGCCATCAAAGTTTGAATGTCCTTAATCATATCCTTGATGACAAAATCCTTAGTACCATCATAGCTACCTACAGGGTTCCCTTTCATTGTTTTTTCACGTCCGCAATTTGAACATGCAATTGTAGACTTTTTAGATGAGTTGTTACAATTGCTACAAATAAAGTTACTATAACCCGATCGAACTCTACCTTCGCGATCGACAATAACTAAGTATTCAGAATGAAGGAATCCCCCAGGTGCCAGCTCATCTTCTTGGGCATTTACAAAGTAAGACCTAGCAACGTCATAAATAGCTTTCTTATCTCCAGTCACAAAGTTGAAATTTGATTCATCAATTCGCATTTTTTTTGCGTATTGTTTCAATTGCTCTGGAGTGTCATATTCCGGATTAACGGTATGAGATAAGAATTTTAGGTTGGGGTAAATGTTTAATTCATTTTGAATGTACCGCATGTTAATGGTCATCGTTGGACAGATGGTCGGGCAGGTAGTAAAAATGAAATTTGCAACGTAAATGTTGCCGTCATAATCAGCATTCGTGATGGTATCCCGATCTTGATTTAGAAAAGAAAAAGGGGGTATGCGGTGCTCACCCTCGCCAACTACAGCTAACTTAACAAAGTTGTTTTCGCCTCTAGAAAGATAGTTGTAGGCGAGATAAGGCAGTACAAGTAATGCGAAAAGTAATCCCCACTTTTTAATTTTTTCCTGCATGAGGTAGGTTTACATTATGGTATGGTTGTAGAAACCTTCCACTATTATGATAAACAATAGGTATGGGATAAGGATAAACATCGGTGCGATGATTGTCCACTTCAAACTCTTCTTTTCGTGACCTAAATGCATGAAAGTCATTACAATGTATGCTGCTTTCACAAGCGTTAGTATGATGAAGATGTGATTTAAGAGTTTTGTTCCTAGTATAATAGTTTCCACCATGAATGGCGGTTTTATAATCCCAAGTACAACCTCAACGGCAGTTACAAATAGAAGTATCCAAAATACTTTCCAAATCCACCAATTTCCTTTTTTTGTTTCGTTCGCCATGATAATCTTTTTTATAAGTTACACCAAGTAGAAGAATGTGAATACAAACACCCAAACTAAATCTACGAAGTGCCAGTACAAACCTACTTTTTCAACCATTTCATAATGCCCTCTTTCTTCGTAAGTCCCCTTTATCACATTGATCAGGATTATGGTTAGGATAACAACCCCACTGAGTACGTGGAATCCGTGAAAACCGGTGATAAAGAAGAAGTAGTCACCAAATAAAGGGTGTCCGTATGGATTGCTTACCAAGGTTGCTGGTACGCCATCTAAGCCGTGAATAAAGTGAGCCCACTCCCAAGCTTGAGAAGATAAAAATAAGATTCCACCCACAATCGTTAATGAGAGCCAAAGAATTACTTTCTTTTTCTCCATTTTGTGTCCATAGTTTACCGCTAGTACCATTGTAACGGAACTTAGGATAAGGATGAATGTCATCAAGGCAACAAATAATAAAGGGTGCTCTCCATGTAAAAATGGAAAGTGAGTAAATACGTCTTCGGCTACAGGCCATACATCCGCATATTTAAATCTACTAAATCCATAGGCTGCTAGAAAACCTGAGAAGGTTAAGGCATCGGTCATTAAGAAAAACCACATCATTAGTTTTCCGTAACTCGAACCTAAAGGTTTTGCATCGCCTCCGCCCCACGGATCTTTATTTTCAACTGCTTGTTCCATAACTTATATCGTTCTCGATTTTATGAGTAAGTAAAAAATAAGAATAAGTACAACCACAATATGCCCAAGAAGTGCCAATAGATGGAGGATAACTGTATTCCTAAATAATTGTCTTTTGTGTATTTACCTTGTTTGGATTTTATAGTAGTAATTGTTAGGGCTACCAAGCCACCTATTAGGTGCAACAGGTGCATCAGCGTAATCGCGTAGATAAAAGATCCTGAAGCATTACTACCTACTCCGGTTAAATAGACGCCTTGTGCCACTAAATCTCCCCATCCTTGGATTTGAGAATATGAAAAAAGTATTCCTAAAAATAATGTGCCGATTAATAAAGAGGTCCCTGATTTACCTGCTTTTACATTTTGTGCTGCAAATAGGAGTAATGTACTACTTATAACAATAGCTACAGTACTTATAGTAAACCAGATAGGCATCTCAAATTCAAGCCATCCGCCTTCTGCTTTCCTCACGATATATGCTGAGGTAAGCCCACCGAAGAACATGACGATACTTACAATACCGATCCAAAGTAGTTGCTTAGAAGCTTTATTTTTTTTAAGATTCAACTGCATACTAGATTTTAGTGTTCCGATTCACCTTCTTTTAAGGGTACGTTTTGCGGTACAAAATCTTGATCCGCCCCCGGCTTTGAGTAGTCATACGCCCAACGCTCTACAGTAGGAATTTCTCCTGGCCAGTTTCCGTGAATTCTTTCTACAGGTGTTGTCCATTCAAGGGTATTAGAGCCCCAAGGGTTCTCTGTAGCTTTGGTCCCTTTAAAGATGCTGTAGAAGAAATTAAAGATAAACAATAATTGAACAAGACCTCCAATGATGGCAAAGAACGTAATCACTTCATTAATGTCAGAGAGCCCGTCGAACATTGGGAAGGCACTGTTGGTGTAATACCTTCTTGGTAATCCTGCTAAACCTAAGAAATGCATTGGGAAGAATACTCCATATGCGGAGATAAACGTTACCCAAAAATGCAAGTACCCCAATTTCTTGTTCATCATACGGCCGTACATTTTAGGGAACCAATGGTATACACCCGCAAGCATTCCATAAATTGCTGATACGCCCATTACGATATGGAAGTGTCCAACAACAAAATAGGTGTCATGTACATTGATGTCGAGTGCAGAATCTCCTAGAATTAATCCTGTTAATCCACCTGTGATAAATGTAGAGACAAAACCAATGGCAAAAAGCATGGCAGGTGTAAAGCGAATATTTGCTCTCCACAGTGTTGCCAGATAGTTAAATACTTTTACGGCTGAAGGAATTGCAATAAGCAATGTTGTAAATGTAAATACAGAACCTAAGAATGGGTCCATTCCTGTAATGAACATGTGGTGACCCCACACAATAAAGGATAAAAATGCAATTACAATTAATGCACCAACCATGGCTTTATAACCAAAGATTGGTTTTCTGGAGTTTACCGATATCACTTCTGAAACGATACCAAGAGCTGGTAATAAAATAATATATACCTCAGGGTGACCTAAGAACCAGAATAGGTGTTCAAATAAGATCGGTGAACCACCCGTATTGTGAAGTGCTTCTCCATTAATGATGATGTCTGATAAGTAAAATGAGGTACCAAAACTACGGTCAAAAATCAACAATAAAGCACATGATAAAAGTACCGGGAAGGATAATACCCCCAAAATGGCAACAATTAACAAGGCCCAAATCGTTAGCGGAAGACGACTCATAGTCATCCCTTTTGTACGCATGTTTAGAATGGTAACAATGTAGTTAAGTCCTCCTAAAAGAGAAGAAACGACAAATAAAGTAATTGCAATTAACCATAGATCTTGACCTAATCCAGATCCAGGAATCGCTTGTGGTAGGGCTGAAAGTGGTGGGTAAATGGTCCAACCTGCTGCTGCCGGTCCAGACTCCACAAAAAGAGAGTACAAGAGTACAATCGTGGCTGCGAAAAAGAACCAATAGGACAACATGTTCATGAATCCAGATGCCATATCTCTTGCGCCAATTTGAAGTGGAATCAGGAAGTTGGCAAATGTACCTGTTAAACCAGCAGTAAGTACCCAAAATACTAATATAGTACCGTGCATCGTTACCAAGGCTAAGTATATGTTTGGATCAAGTATGCCACCCGGAGCCCATTTTTCACCGAGGAAAAATTCAAGGACTGCGAATGATTCTCCTGGGTTTGATAATTGCAGACGGAATAGTATGGACATCAGCATTCCAATCACTCCCATAAACATACCGGTAATGAGAAATTGCTTAGCAATCATCTTGTGATCTAAACTAAAGACGTATTTCGTTAAGAACGTTTCTTTATGATGTTCTGACATGTTAAACTAGTTTAGTGTTAATGTATTTTTTAGCGTTTCTTGTGAGGCCATCCAAGCATCGTATTCCTCTTGAGTTTCAACTATAAATTTCATCTTCATGTTGTAGTGAGCTGCACCACAAATTTTATTACATAGCAAGACAAATTCAAAGTCTTCACCTTCTTGCTCTTTCATTTCAGCTGTGGTTTGAGTTGGCGTGAATCCAAACTGAGTCGTCATACCCGGTACACAGTTCATTTGTACTCTAAAATGAGGTAAGAAGGCGGAGTGAATAACGTCTTGTGAACGCATTTTAAGTAATACAGATTCTCCAACGACTAAGTGAACTTCTCTAGTTACAATGTCGTCTTGTGCAGTGGTGTCTTCCATATCCACACCTAGCACGTTGAGTCCTTCAACGAGTTTGTAGTTTGCCTTACCTAAGGTGTTGTCTTCTCCAGCATATCTGGCTGTCCAATTGAATTGTTTTGCATACAATTCGATGACCTTAGAATTGCCAGTGTCTGTACTTGTGATGTCGTTCCAAACATTCAAACCATAAATAATAAGTGGCGTAAGGATTAAGGTAGGTACCACAGTCCAAATAACTTCTAATTTATTGTTGTGTGGGTAGAAGTAAGCTACGGAGTTCTTGCGACCTCTGTATTTTAATGAGAACCATGCAAGTATCGGTTGCGTAAGGAAAAACACTATAAGAATTACTCCTAAAGTGAAATTCATGAGGGTGTCAATTTTAGCACCATGCAAAGAACTTGCAGGAGGGAGTATGTGAACACCCCAGTATTTAAATTGCCACAAAACAAATCCTAAGAAGAGAACTCCAAAAATTGCAAAGGTTAAAATCCCTTGGACGTTGTTGTCTTTGTCGGTGATTTCATTGGCGTCTTGGTCTTTCACTTCTGAAATTAACTCATTCACCCTTAATATTTGCACCAAAACAATTACTGATAGTAATATGATCAATCCAACTAGTATACTCATCATGGTCTAAAAATTTTCGAATCTAAATACATGTTATTTAACACGCTGTGAGCTATTTTCGTCGATTGAGATGAAGAGGTAGTCCCGTTTAATACGATTGTAAATTTGGGGGGCGTAAAACTCTGTTTAATCAATCTTCAAAAATGTCCACAGAAATCATGGGCGAAATTACTAAATTTAAATGATAATTAATACCAAATTTCACCATGTTTTAATGAGGACTATTTTTTGATGATACTGGGGAATCATTTCATACGTGCAAGCATGAATTGTGTATGTTGGCCGGATTAAATCTGGCAAAGTTTTAAGTGTGCGAAGATGAGATGATTATGCTGTTGGTGTTGTGAAAATTAGAAGTTGCTTTTGGAGTTTATCCATCGAAAAATATATTAAATAGATATAGAGGGGCCTATAAGTATGGTGTTTTGTTGAGGCCTAAATACAATCAAACCAAGTGATGTTCACGAGCTTTGTTGGATAGCTCAATGAGATTTTTAACGTTTAATTTTTTCATTAAATTGTAGCGATGAACTTCCGCTGTTCTTCTGCTAACCTCTAATTCTTCAGCAATTTCTTTATTGCTTTTACCCTTCAATATGATGCTTAGAACTTGCCGCTCTCTTTTTGATAGATTGAATTTGTTTTCCGAGATTTTGTTTGGGGTGCTGCTGGAGTTCTTTTGGTGATTTAGGTTGTGAATGAGAATGGAAGATACATCTCCAGAGAAGTATTTTCCTCCATTTGAGATGGTGTCTAGAGCTTTTAATAATTCAACTTTACTTGATCCTTTTAACATATATCCATCAGCTCCTGCTTCTATAGCCTCCATAACATATTCATGAGCGTCGTGCATGGATAGAATCAGTGTTTTAATCTTTGGAAATTGTTTCGATACAATTCTAACTAATTCATTCCCTGTCATTTCAGGCATCCGTATATCCACGATGAGCATGTCAGGCTGATAAGTTGGTATGATTTCAAGAGCCTGTTTGCCATTAGACGCCTCCGCAATCACTTCGAAAGAGTTTTCGTGTTCTAGAAGTGCTTTGATGCCATCCCTAACAAGTACATGGTCATCTACCAGAATTATTTTTAGGGAATCTTTAGATTCTTTAACTTTCATAGCGTGAAAATACACTTTTTAAGTAATTGTACCTAATTTTCATCTAAAGGGATGTTGAGTGTAATTCGTGTTCCTTTTTCATGTGTTGAGTTCACAAAAAGTCGTCCGTTAACGTAATCCATTCGTTCTTTCATAAAAGTCATACCCATTCCGCCAAATGCTTTTTCAGAATGATTTTTTGAGCTGGTAAAACCCACTCCATCATCATCAATGTTAATGCTTAGTATGTTTTTACTGTGAGATAATGTGATGATTATGTAGTTTGATTTTGAGTACTTTACAGCGTTGTTAATCGCTTCTTGAACAATTCTGTAAATGTTTATTTCATCGGTAGGTTGAAGCCTCAGGTTGAAGTTGGACTTGTTAAGAAAGGTGATGTTTTGCCCTGTAAGTCTAGATAGTTCATGAGCCAATTTAGAAAGTGCAGAACTTATGCCGTAGTCCGTAAGTTCTGGTGGTGTTAGGTTGAAAGTTGCTGTTCTAACTCCTTGAATTATTTCAGATGTAAGGTGTTTGAGTTGTTCTATTTTTTCTTCAGCTTCTTCGTTCTTTTTAAGGTCTATACTTTCAATATTGAATTTGAGTCCCGTTAGCATTTGGCCAATCCCATCGTGTATGTCTTTTGCAATTCGGCTTTGTTCCTTTTCTTGATTTTCAATGATCTTACTAGAAATGATTTTTTGTTGTTGCATTTTCTGCTCAAAGCTCTTTTTTGTGAGATCTTCCAAGTCAAAATTTGCTTTTTTACGTTTTGTAATGTCCGATGCGATAACGATGATGTCATCTCGACCGTCTGAGTAGAAGGGGATCAGATGCATTTCTAGCCATATGACTTTCCCCACTGAATCGGTTGCTTCAATTTCTCCCTGCCAACCTGTTTTGGAATGTGATGAGATGAGGGAACTTATGTTTTGTTGTTGGTCTTTGTGGATGGAAATAATTTCCGGAAAAGACGTCCAATCATTCAAGTTTAGAATTTTGAAATGCTTGAGAAACTTATCTCCTATGTGTAAAATAGAGCCCGTTGAAGTAATCCTTGAGAATAATAAATTTTGGTCGAATGTTCTTGTTAATTCACGATACTCTTCAATCGACCTTTTCTTTTCAGTCAGTAGGATGTCCGATTTATGTACTTGTTCTTTATTTCTTTTATCCGAATCAGATAGTTTACGGCTTAAAGGTCTTATTATTAATAGGTAAAGGCTTGTTACGGTTGTAAGTAAAATCAATAAGTTTATTGAAGCTGAATATTGAATACCTATTTCACCATCGGAGTTCCCAAGAGAATACGGAGTTGTAAAATGATTTGATAGTAGGGAAATAACTAAGGCACAGATACTGACTGTAAGTACGTATCCAGTTGTCTTGTTTTGTTTGTTAGAGCTCATTTCAAGAGGCCTGCAACGCCTTTCCTACCAAATCTTGGCAGGAGGCTGATAAGTTGAGTTTTAAGGCGTATTCATGTCCTTTGTCAGACATTTTGTTCCACGTTTTCTTCACGATATCGATGATTTTTTCCTCATCGTGTTTTAGGGAAAAGCTTTCAAAATAGTATTCCAAGAAAACCAAGCAAGCAACATCTTCCAAGGTTTGGGTCTCGGGGTCATTTTTGAGAGCTTTTTTATTGATTAAGAAGGAAACTCTTTTGCTGAATTCTTCAGAATATCCAATCTTATTAAGGATTTCAGTCGTTAATGAGGCGTGTTTTTTCTTGAGTTCGTTCCTCCATTTGATGTATCCGATCTTGTTTGATGGATAATCACTTCTGGGAATTTCCCATCGTCCAATATGTTGTGCTCGAATGGCTATTTTGAGTTCTTCAGAAGCATCTGGGTCAAAGTCAAGAAGCTGAGCGAACATTCTTTTAGAGTAGAGAAGTTCTTTTGGATATTCTTGATTCAGATAAGTCTCCTTATTAGGATCTAGTGCATTTTTTTCGTCAATCAGTTGCAGGGCTTTTTCTAACAGCATGGGCTTTGTATAAGATAACCAAAGCTATTCAGAAAATCCGATATATACAATGTTATTTTCTACTTTTACAGGGTACATGGCAATAGCGTCCAGATCACCATTTAAGTTTTCTCCGGTTTCCAGTGAAAATGTTTTTTTATGCATCGGGCAGGCAACTTTAGGAATTCCGTTTTCATCACCGATCATACCGCGAGATAAGACCATTTCCATTTTGTGCGGACATACGTTTTGACAAGCATACCAGGTTCCTTTTCTGGTGAAATTATATACGGCTATTTGCTTGTCTTTGTATTTTACGCAAACACCACCATCTTTGGGGAAATCTTCCGCTTTTGCGACTTCAAACCACACATTTACTTCCGATTCTTTTACTGTTTTGTATGCTGATGTTAATACGTCCATGTCGTGTGTATTTTAAAAAGTTTTACCATGCTTTAGGCATTTTTTGTTCCCTCATTGGAACAAAGACCAAATTGTCATCACTATCTTCTGAATTGATAAAGTGTTTAAAGCGACCTTGTAACTGCTCATCTTCTACGATTTGTTTCCACTCGCATTCATAGGCATCTACCAATTGCTCCATTTCCTGCTCCAATTCATCTGCAATGTTGAGGCTGTCGTTTACCACGACCTGTTTCAGTTGCTCAATACCACCTTCCAGTTTATCCAACCACGCAGCTGTTCTCATTAATGGAGCAGCCGTACGTATATAGTACATTAAGAATCGGTCGAGGTATTTGATACAGGTTTCATTGTCGATCTGTTCGGCAAGCAATAGTGCGTGTTTAGGTGTAGCTCCACCGTTACCACAAACATATAAGTTCCATCCACCCTCTACGGCTATGACACCAAAATCTTTTCCTCTGGCTTCGGCACACTCTCTGATACAACCCGATACCCCTCCTTTGAGTTTGTGAGGCGAACGCAATCCTTTGTATCTGTCTTCCAATTCTATGGCAAAGCTTACGCTTTCGTCCATACCGTATCGACACCAGGTAGACCCGACGCAACTTTTTACGGTACGTAGTGATTTCCCGTAGGCATGTCCACTTTCAAAACCTGCATCGATCAGCGTTTTCCAGATGGCGGGTAGCTGATGGAGCTCTGCTCCAAATAAATCGATACGCTGACCACCGGTGATCTTTGTGTACAGATCGTATTCTTTGGCAACCTCTCCAATGACGATGAGTTTCTCCGGTGTGATTTCTCCACCCGGAATTCTCGGTACTACTGAGTACGTACCATTACGTTGGATGTTGGCTAAAAACTTATCGTTTGAATCCTGAATAACCTCTTCTTTGTTGGCGGTGTCATTATACAGACTTGCCAAAATTGACGCAATTAAGGGTTTACAGACCTCACATCCGTGACCTTTACCGCAAGCTTCTAACGCTTCGTCAAAAGTATGCACCTTTTTGACTTTTAGAATACCGTATAACTCTTGTCTTGTATATTCAAAGTGTTCGCAAATGGTTTCTTTAACCTCCTGGCCTAATGATTTTAAAGTTTCATTAACCAATTCCGTTACCATAGGTTTACACCCTCCACAGCCGGTTGCAGCCTTTGTTTCGGCCATTACATCTTTAAGGTTGCATGTTTTACCCTCCAGTAAGCCTCCACATATATCCTGTTTCAATACATTTTCACAAGAACATATTTGTGCGGTATCAGGAAGAGACATCGCACTACCAAAAGAACTTTCTCCTCCGGATCGGGCTCCTAATATAAGGTCTTCCACATTTTCAGGGAGGTCCATTCCATTGAGATAGATCTGATGAAGCATGTTGTAGTCTGAGGCGTCACCTATTAGAATTCCCCCCAATAGTTTTTGTCCGTCATGACTTACGTTGATTCGTTTGTATAAATGCTTGGTTTTGTTTTCAAAAAGGATGGAATGTCCTTTTTCTGCTGGCATGAAGGGTTCTCCAAAGCTGGCAACATCCACTCCAATTAATTTTAGTTTGGTGGACATGTCGATGTCCTCAGTCATTTGCTTGTCCGGATCCCCAATGATCTGCTCTACTGCTATATCCGCCATTTCGTAGCCGGGAGCAACCAATCCATAGATCATTTGATTGTATAAGGCAACTTCTCCTATGGCA
>ERZ1046367.43-NODE-43-length-99530-cov-14.724644_pt1 | contig 99530 bp, 95 predicted proteins | sample MGYA00383091_ERZ1046367 | MGnify/ENA primary metagenome ERZ1046367 (study PRJEB29581, sample SAMEA5548361) | metagenome | biome: marine; feature: coastal; material: water | depth 50 m | study: Short-term variability in the microbial, nano- and picoplankton dynamics... | reverse complement strand
AATCGGGATGTTGAGTTTTCTATTATGCGCTTTCTTGGCAAAATTACTTTTGGAAGCCATCAATTACATCGAGCATTATGGACTAGTTCGCGAGAAGGGGAAACCTGTGGGAATGAGGCATTCTTGGAACTCTAACCACTTTCTCAGTAGTATCTACTTGTGTAATGTAACAAGGCATTCTGATCATCATCGATCAACAAAATTAAATTTCTGGGAACTAAATCCTATTCATAAAGATGCCCCGTTATTGCCTTACGGATATTTGTCTATGTTATATTTGGTGTTACTAACGCCTTTTTTGTACAAAAAAATAATGGCAGAAAAGTTAGCATACTGGGACCATAATATTGCTACCGAATATGAAAGAAAATACTACTCTTAGCCTCAACACTAACTGAGTGGATTGAACCATAATATTATTTAATGAGAATAATTACCAACAAACATGGCGAATCGTAGTATTAAGGGATTAGGGAAAGTGAGAAAGATGATGTCTAAAAAACAGCAAAAAACTGAAAAGAGTGTGCAACCATCCTGTGAAGAAACAGGTTGTGGTTGTGGAAACAATACATGATAGCAGGAAAATCCTAGATCCTTACATGAACGCTGAGTAAAGGCATAATACTACCATAGACGGTAGTACGATCATTGGAAGAGTTGGTATACTATCCGTATAGCCTCTGAATTTTGCACCTGCAATTGTTAGGAAAAAAGCTGACAGACCGATTGCTGTACCTGTCAAGATAGTCTTGGCCGCGGTATCATCAACATTAAGGCTACAATATAAATTGATTAGTCCCAAACCCAGAATTCCTCCTCCGATAGCCATCCTGCTAGCTGACATCAGATTACTGTCAACCCCTTCAACGTCCCCAAAGATATCTTTATTGAATCCAACGGGGTCAAAATTCATTTTCAGTCCGATAAGTAGCGCTACGCCACCTACTATTTGCATTGCTAGTGTATGTTCCATATTTTTACATAAACTAGGAAGTATATTATTCTGATGCTTTAAACAGAAAACTGAATCACCCAATAACTGGTCCAGGGTTATCCCAGAGATACCAAAGTTGTCGACCCTGTTCATCATTATAAGCGGTGAAAAATACCTTCTCTCCCATACTTGTCAAATGTAAAGGCCAACTACTATTTTCACCAGGAGTTGCATCAACTGCTAATGTTGTGCCTTCAGAAGTTCCATCACTCCTACAAACTTCAACACCATGGGTACCGTCATCACAGCCGAAATATAATTCTCCCTGGTGAATTATGAACAAATCTCCTGTGATAAAATCTTCTACCCAATAATAGCTACTATTATTCCCTGGATTGATGTCCTTAACTATGGTTGTACCAACTTCAGTACCGTCACTCTTCCATAGTTCTCTACCATGATTTTCATCTTCTGCAGTGAAATATAAAATCCCATCTAATACATGAAGTTGATATGGATCACTTGAACCATTAGTATTGATATTTTTAACCATATAAGTTCCTTGCTCGGTTTTATCTGTTATCCATAATTCGCGACCATTCTGACCATCATCTGCTGTAAATACCAGATAGTTTCCAAATTTTGTTAGTTGCATAGGATCGCTACTGTTATTCATACCAGGCCAAATATCTTTCAATAAAAATGTTGAAAATGCATCTCCACTGCTGTGGTAGAGTTCTCTCCCGGTACCTTCCTCAAATGCAGAGAAATAAACTCCATTGCCCCCTGCAGTTAGATGTTCTGGATTACTACTTTCACTTCCAGCCAGAATATCGCTGACTAGAAATAGCCCCCCTCCTATAGCAGCTAAGTCATAACGGTATAATTCTCTCCCATAATCTAAAGAATTAGCGGTAAACCATATTGCATTTCCTTTCTTTAGAAGATTCAAAGGAGCGCCTCCCTGGAAATCCCCACAGCAATAAGTTGTGCCATCTGATTCCCAAGATTCATCTTCTGGTTGAATATTAGCCAACATTGTCGTCCCTAGTTCAGTCCCATCAGAAATCCATAATTCTTCTCCAATAGGAGGGTGAGCGCCATTCTCCTGACCACCCTGGACATCAAGAGCAGTGTAAACCACTCTATCAGGAATAAAACCATTACCAGGAATAATCAATAGATTTCTAGGCCCAGGATAATAATTCCAACCCTCTTCTGAAGTCGTAGCTACATCCCAGTTCCACCAATGTCGCTTAGCCATATTAGTACCTGCTTCGGTACCATCACTCACGAAAACTTCGACTGCGGTTTCTGTACCTGGCTCACCATTGAAGCCGGTAAAGAAAATTTTATCATTACCTGCAACAATTTCTGGATAGTGACAAGTATTACTATTCCAGCAATAAACTACCATCGAACCCCCATTATCTCCATCTCTTAGATCTATAACCATACTTGTGCCTGCAACTGTTCCATCACTACGCCATAATTCCCATCCATGTATCCCGTCATCTGCTGCGAAATACAAGTTACCACCCATAGTTACCATATCTCCATTACCGTATCCTCCAGAATTGTTTTGGATATTTGATACTGTGCCACTATTACCTGGACATTCACCTATAGTGTAGATCACTTCGGTACCAACTAATTCGCCGTCACCATCATCAAATCCAACTGCGATTTCATTGCCTTGATTGTCTAGCGGACAGCTACTAATTTTTTCACGAATATTATAGGAAAGAGAACTAATAGTGCTTTCTAGGGCAGTAACTGTTGTTGTTAACTCATCTATTTGTTCTTGCTGGAATAAAATTTGGCTATTTAATTCCATAATTACAACAATGGTCTCATTAAGCTCCGAGGTTAAATTTATAATTTGAGTTTCTAATGATGAAATAAGTTCAATATTTTCACTATTATTCAATAATTCCATAGCTTCTGATAATGAGAAAGTAAGATTACTCTTATGCCACTCTGAGACGGCGAGTTGAGATGATAGATTCGAATAATCTTCATTTAAAATATCTAATGATGACTGAGCTTCCATGAGTGCTAGTTGCAAGATATTATTATTTACAGCAAGTTCCTCTGCTTCAGTAGTTATATTTGATAACTCAGATTCTAATTCAGAAATTCTTTCGTCTTTCTCAGTACTTGAATCATTACCAGTACAACCTGAAATTAATGATGTCAAAAATATAAGAGTTAGGATAACTGCAATTTTTTTCATATCCGTCCTAAGACTCCGAACTAAATAAGTAATTCTCCTACAGCCTTATTCTAAGTGATAGATAGTGTACACAAAATATTTAACTATAAAATCCATGTAATTGAAACAGATGTTGATAAGTACGGATACTACACGAAAGTCATGAAGATAATTATTTCAACCCTTAGTCTTGTATTGTTAGTATTATTCACAGCTACTGGAGGAGCACTTGTTGCTACTTTTTCAACAGTAGGAACCTCTTCAAACCAACAATTTTCTATAGAGGCGCCGGCTGTATATGGAGTTAATGAATACACACTAATAGAGGTTGATGAAGGGGATAATGATGAGGAAGAAGTTATTTTTGCTAAATTACATGAATTTATTTTTGAGAGTCAAAATTCGAATGGAATTATCTTTTGGGATTTTGGAGATGGAAATTCCGCTACTGGTCAAGAGGTATCGCACACCTATGATGACCCTGGATATTATACGGTAACTGCTACATCGACTTCATCTAAAAAAGTTGAATTATCAACACTAGAAGTTACAGTTGAAATGATTGGCTATGTGGAATCAGATAATATGGAATGCGCATGTGCTCCAACTGCTAAATCAACTATTGTAGATTTGATACCCCCTCAAGGACTGTTATCCTTCGAAGGCATTGTAACAGTGGAGCATGATGGGAGTAGTGAATCATGTACACTACGAAATCCACTTCAAGAATGTCATCTTCGTGTGATTATTGAATATACAAAGGACGGAGCCATAATAAATCAGAATATAATTTTTGATGGGACATTTAGAACAAATGAAAAAAATGTTCAGTTTGAAATCTCAGATTTAAATGTAGAGGAAGGCGAAGGCTTGCAGATACGTCTAGAAACTGATCAATTAAGAGATTGGCATAAACCAAGTACGACTTGGAGTATGACAGCTCCAATACAATAATCTCAATATTTTTTACTAAAACTTAGTTATTGGTAAAGTTAGTAAACAAATTGATATTGTGAAGATATTATCGGAGATAGAAAAATACATGGATGAAAATAATTCTAAGAAAATATGGACATATATCCAAGAGGCGGGAGACAAATTAGTAGGGAAATTACCCAATTCAAGAAATCATCCAAAAGGAAGAAATCCCTATGCTCATGTTGCAATATGTGTAAAAAGTAAATTCGGACAGTCATACAAAGAAATTCCTGATGATAAATATCAAGAAGTCATAGAATTCATAGATTTTCTTGTGGAAAATCCAAACTAATAATTATTAACAAAATCACTTTAGATAGGATGATGACAATGAGTTCAAGTCTCCAAGATATTCGTTTGACGACAATAGTAGTTGCCGTTACGACTCTGATTATTGTTTTGATTGTTAGCGCTGTACAAGAAAATTCAGTTGAGCTTTATGGTTACTCAGCAATAATTTACTGCGCAATTCTCTCAATAGGGATTCAGTTGATTGGATGGATTCCTGCTTCTATCAAGAAAACTGAACGTTTCTATGATATTATTGGGGGATTCACATATATCTCAGTTGTTGTTTTCAGTTTATGGGTAGGTTCAGAAGCAGAATCTCCCAGTATCAGAGAATGGATTGTAAGTATTTTTGTTATAATTTGGTCTTTAAGACTCTCATTTTTCCTGTACCGACGTATTCATCGATCAGGGAAAGATGGACGTTTTGATGATTTGAAAACATCTTCTATTCGATTCTTAGTACCTTGGACTCTTCAAGGACTTTGGGTATTCTTAACTTTGTCCGCGGTTATAGTAATCAACAGTCAATCTACACCTGCTCCCCCAATAGGAATTTGGGACTATATTGGAATATTTGTTTGGTGTATTGGATTTGGAATCGAAGTAGTTGCAGATAATCAGAAAACACAATTCAACTCAAAGCCGGAAAACAAAGGAAAATGGATATCTGAAGGGCTATGGTCACGAACCCGACATCCTAATTATTTGGGTGAAATACTTCTATGGACTGGGATATCATTTTTCGGCATATCTTGCTTTACAGGATTAGAAAAAGTAGCATGGATTTCACCTATATTTGTATACTTTTTACTCGTCAATATAAGTGGTGTACCTATACTGGAGAAAAGGGCAAACGAAAAATGGGGAGACGTATCTGAGTATCAAGAATATAGAGAAAATACACCAAAAATATTCCCTAATCTAATTGGTTAAGGTGAAAAAAAACAACTATGGGATGCAAATGATTCTAGGCAGGAACCCCTACAGCAATGCATGGGTCGCTTCTTGGTAGTCATCGTCTTGACCTCGTTAATGCTTACTTCGGCGTCCCCTATTGCTACAGCACAAGTAGGGCAACCAGATATTATTCAGGAACATTGGTATCATACATATGCAACTCTAACTCTAGATCTTAATGAGTGGGCTGATAATAATCCAGAAATTGTTAATTTACTCTCAGTAGGTCAAACAGAGATGGGGCGAAATCTCTGGATGTTACAAATTTCTGACTGGAGTCAAGATACAAAACCCAATGGTGAGATAAAAGAGGTCGTATATATCGATGGAGGCCATCATGGAAATGAGCACTTAGGTACGGAACTTGCATTCCTTACAGCAGAATATTATATTGAAGGATGGGTAGATGGGAATCAGGATGTAATTGAGATTTTGGGGACTACAGAATTACATATTCTAATAATGCTGAATGCTGATGGTAATGATTTAGACACTAGATGGAATATAAATCAAGTAGACTTGAATAGGAACTACGGCCATTACTGGAATACTTGCGATTCAACCCAACCGGGAAGTAGCGCATTCAGTGAATCCGAGACTCTAGCGAATTCGATTTATATGAATGAAGTTGTCCCTCATGCAGATTTGTATGTGACTATGCATACGGGAGTATGGATTATGCTTTACCCCTGGGGGAAATGGCCTCAACAGCCATCAGACTGGGAGATGTTCCATTTCATCAGAGATGATGTGAACTCTAACATATCCGAGATACCTATTCAAAACGCAAATCAAGGACTCTATCCAAACTGTGGAACTAGTCGAGATTACGGCTACGGCGTGATGGGTTACCCAACTTTTACTTTCGAAACAGATGATGAGCAATTCCTTCTAGGAACAGTAGAAGCACTCTCTGATAGATTGGGTGAAGAATTGGATGTGATGAAATATCTAATAGAAAATATATGGTATTGGCGAGCCCGTCTTGTAATAGAAGATCTCAAGATTGGAAATAGCCTATTAGAGGCATATGTAGTTAATCTTGGCCAAGCGAGTACTTCTAATGCTACGTTTCACTATTCAGATAAAAATGGAGAATTATTATGGCATTCGGAAACTTTCGGAGTTAATGCAACCAATGAATCAATCGTAATTCTCGATTCTAATAATCTAAGTTTGGTCGATGACGGTGTCTGGAGTATTCACTATCAGAAAAGAGTAATTGATTCCGCTCAATGGGTTGATGAGTCAATTAATAATTCAGTGATAAAAATTACAACTAGCAATGAGGGTTTCTTACCTGCACCATCACTATTAATCAATCTAATAACATTAATCACAGCGGCGCTAGCAAGCAGAAAAAAAAAGAATATATTAGATAAAAACTCGAATATACCTATTCTCTGAATAGTTAATATAGATTTATGATAGAAACGGAGAATACCTTATTAATTAAACTACTATAATCATGAGGAGATGAGTGTTAAGAATATCCTGGCTACTCTTTCTCAGAGAGTAGAAGAACATCCAGATAAGATAGCATTTGCTTTCCGAAAAAAGGATTCGAATGAAATCTCTTATGATGAAATTTCGTATAGTGATTTGGATAAAAAAAGTAGTAAAGTAGCGAATTATCTTTCTCAAAGAGGATTCCATCAGGGACTCATTACCTTAGTGATAATTAGACCAAATATCGACTTTATAATACTACTTTATGGAATGATAAAATCAGGATCAGTTCCGCTACTAATCCCAAATTTGAACTTGAAAAATAGCTATGATAGAAGACAATTAAGGGCCATACTAAATCGTGCTAAACCCAGAGGAATAATAGGATTTAGAAAATCCTTATTCATCAGTTGGATACTAAGATTTAGTAGAAAGTCTGATATGTCGATAAATATGAAACATCTAAAATCTTATTATACAAATACAAATAATGATTCTATATTTAATCTCGAAGATGGAAAAAACTGGGAGGAGACCCCAGCATTCGTCAAGTATACTACTGGAACAACAGGACCTGCAAAAGGGGTAGTTTACAACCATGGAATGCTTCATGCACATCTAAGACTTCTGAAATCTCAAGGAATGAATAAAGAGGAAGTTTTTTTTGGCCGTTCTGGAACCTTAATTGTTCATCCACTTCTTGGTATTACTTCTATTGTGAATACCTCAAAACCTCGACAAACAACAGGCCAGAATATTGTTGATGAAATAAATCAATGGAAGGCATCAAGTGCATTTTTATCACCACCTTCTGCTATTAATTTAGCCAAATTCTTAGACTTACGGACTAATGATAAATGTCAAAATACGCCTATTTTACCATCACTAAAACGTCTTTATGTAGGTGGAGAGTCAGTATCTGCAAAGATAGTTCAGTTAATAGAACCACATTTTTCAAAACATCGACCTGCTGATGGGGGGTTTCATCTGGTTTATGGAGCTACTGAAGGGTTTCCTTTATGCCAAGTTCAAACTAAAATGATAATTGATACCGAATCTGAAACGAATTCTGGAGGAGGAATTTGTGTAGGTAGAGCAGTAGATGACATTAGAATTAAGATTCTGACATTTGAAGATGATTCTGGACTATTCGACAGCTCTTCAGCAGTAGAAGTATCTGGAACTGGAGTCTCATCATTGGGAGAGATTTCAGTCCAAGGGTCTGCTGTTTATTCAAACCTCATAGGAGAGGATGAAACTAAATTTGGAGGTTCTATTTCTTGGGCTACAGATGTACTAAACAAAAATTCATGGCATAGAACTGGAGATTTGGGATACAAAGATGAATTAGATAGGATTTGGTTAGTCGGAAGAAAGGCCCACAAAGTTCGATTAATAGATGGAAACACCCTATATACAAAGCAAGTCGAACAGTTCTTAGATTCTAGTTTGAATATACGTACAGCACTGGTCAATGGCCCAAGTAATTTGAAACCTGTAATCGTTGTAGAAAAACAGGAACAAAATTGGATTATACTAGAGGCGAAATTAAGGCAAAAAATTCCAAAATTATGCAAGGTTTTCAATATTGATTCTGATTTTATATTTATTCAATATGATAATGAATTCCCTGTTGATTCTGGCCATGAAGCAAAAATCGAGCGTGAAAAACTAAGTGATTGGGCGAAAACAAAAATTCACATTAAAAATAGGAAAGTATAAGAAATAATTAATGCAGGTATTGCACTGTATAATGTAGCAATTATTGCCATCTTAGGTGCTAATGCTATAGCCGGAAAAAGAGCGTCTCCATCATTAGAAATCGCATTACCTATCATAGCGGCGAAGGGTATTACACCATTCAGATATAATGTAGTGATTATTATTTGAGGCCCACAACCTGGAATAAAACCAACAAGAATTGCAATTAATGGTACGAATAGCCAACCTGCTTCCGCTAGAGCGGCAATATCTAAACCGAGATATTCAAATGCGTATTCATAAGTCAAGTAAGCTGCTATTACCCAAGATGTCACAAAAGATGTTTCTTCAGCAGTACGAGTGAAAGGGTGATCTAAATTAGCAGAAACTGCACTGATTGGAGATAGGGCCCAGATAAATATTGACATCATGGCACCAAATAGACCTAGGGCTAAGGTAAGCCCTCCAAGTTCTGGAGTTTCCAATTGCATTAACTGCATAATACCAATGATAAGTCCAGGCAATACAATAATAATGTAAACAATATCTATAACTCGAAGTTTACCGACCACTGGTATTTCATGATGTGTAATTTCTTGAACATATATTTCTCCAGGGTGGAAACGATCTACAAGCCATCCACAAACTATTCCAGTGGAACATGAAATTAACAATACTACGACATAAGTCATCGGTTCTTTAACTAACAATAAAAATGCTGCATCACCCATAGTTGAAATTAATGCACCAACCATAGCACCTAGAGTAATATTACCTCTAGCAAATGACGTGATTACAACAACTGCACCTCCACAACCTGGTAATGCACCTAAGCCAGTTGCAATAGGAACTTGCCAATTACCTCCCTGACGCATTTTTTCTCCTATATCAAAATCCAAAAAATGTTCTAAAGAAAAGAATAGTAATAATGTGATTGCAACGAAAACGGATACTTGTGTGTAGGCATCAAAAACCGAGGATCTAGTTAACTCACCTAAACGATTAGAGTTAAAGAGGGCTGAAGTAAGTAAAATAGCTGCTATTAATCGACCATATTTATCTGTAAATATGCGTAAAAAATTCATTCGAGAATTTTGATTACCATCCGGAGTAATAGAATTTGAATGCAAAATATCAATCCTCTTGTGAAACTTTCACCAAACTTGCTATAGAAGATGATATCCTAACTTCATTATTATCAATTTTACAATTAATACCACCGTCGAAATCGTCTCTTGATTCGATTATTAATTTCACACCAGGGAATATACCATTAGTTTCTAACCAAGATGAAACTAAAGAATCATAATCTGGAATTTGCATTACAGTTAATGATTTATTTAGTGGGCAGTCAGATAATGGAATATCAAACCCACCCGGTAATTCACCATTAGGGCCTGGTATTGGATGACCATGTGGATCACGAACAGGGTTTCCGAGATAATTTGCTATAGCATCCTCAAGTTCCTTAGAAAGTGCGTGCTCTAGTCTCTCTGCTTCGGCATGTAATTGATCACGCCCAAGACCTAATGTTTGCGAAAGAAATGTCTCTAATAGACGATGCCTTCGCACTACAGAAAGTGCTTCCAATTCACCTTGACGAGTTAACGATGCGCCTTTGTAAGGAGTATGATCAACTAAGCCCATTTCAGTCAATCTGAGTACCATTTTTGTTACTGATGCAGGTTTAACATCAAGGTGAGATGCTAACTCCTGAGTACCCACATTTTTCGGCCCAAGTTTCCATAAAGACTTCAGATAGTCCTCTATGGCCACTGAGTACATATTACTTTGTTAGACACGGCTAATATAAAGTTTAGCCATGGCTAAACTGAAAATTAACTCGTGGAGTCAAGTATATTTTCTGTTGAAAATATAGTAGATATAAATGATTTCAAAAATTGAAATAATCCAACGACAGAAAATATAATTGCAGCTACTAAGGCAATCATTGAACCGCTACCAGTGTCATACTCAGCAGAGAAGTAAAGCCCGAGTAATACGGAACTTAATCCAAACACCTGCGTCCATATTAAGCAAGAACGGAAACTTCTTCCAACTAACTGTGCAGTTGCTGCAGGTGTTACAAGCAATGCTGTAACTAATAAAGTTCCAACAACTTGAACCATACTAACGACTACTGCTGCAGTAATAATGCTGAATAAGAGACCAATCCCGCGTACAGGAAGACCTTGGACTCTAGCCGAAATTGGATCTACGGTGGTGGCTAGTAATCCAGAACGAATAAAAATTAGTAATAACATTGAAAATACACATATAAACGAAATAAGATCTAAATCAGATTCATTTATCAAGAGTAAATTACCGAATAGATAACCCTCAATATCTGTAGTAATCCCTCCGCCTTTAAGACGTAAAGTCACTAGACCAAAAGCTAGCATACCAGTAAGAAAAATTGCAATCGATGCATCCCCAGTAAGAATTTCTCTGGATTGCATCTCATGAATCAAGATAGAAGCGGTAATACTGAAAACTAGTGCGTACCAAAGTGGAGATGTGGCTCCAAGAACGATACCTACGGCGACACCGCCAAATGATACATGGGCTAAACCATCTCCTATCAATGCGAGATTGCGTATAAGGAGGAAGGTCCCGAGAAAACCGGCTACTATTGTAACCAATATCGCAGCAAGTAGTGCGCGTTGAAATAATTCCATAGTGAAGAAGTAAGGGAATACTTCCCCTGGAATTAGTGGTGCGATAGATTCCATTAACGGGGAAAATATGTCCATTAACAAAGAACCTAGACCCATTATTCTCCCTCCACCAAATGTGTGTGCTTATGCGATTGATCTTCGCCATGAACTGGTCTAATGCCGCGTAAGCCGGCAAGACTTTCCAAATCAGGGAAATTTTCCGTGGGCCCATCATATCTAATCATCTCTTCTAAGAAAATCATTCTATGAGCGGTTTGACGTATTGCAGTTAAATCATGAGATACCATCAATATAGTTTTATCACTATCATGACAAAGTTGATCTAATAATTTTAATAATGAATTACGAGCGTCCCTATCCATCCCTACCAATGGTTCATCAAGTAAAATAAATTCCGCCTCTGTAGCTAATGCTCGAGCAATTACAGCACGCTGGCGTTGTCCACCGGATAATCTAGAGACGTCGACATTCTCTACGTCTTCTAAACCTACCATTTTGATTGCTTCATTCACTCTTTTAACTCGACCTTTATCGGACCATGAAAACATATTTTTACCATTCAGAGTACCCAATCTAACTAGTTCCCTAACTGTAATTCTTACATCACGAGGTAGGTTTGATGCTGCTTGAGAAACCCAACCAATCCTCCCAATAGTTGATCTTGAAAAGGGTGGTTGACCATATATTTCCACAGATCCTTTTTGTGCCCTTAGAACACCAAGAATAGATAATAAGAGTGTTGATTTACCACTTCCATTTGGTCCAACAAGACCAATGAATTCACCTTTACAAACTTTTAGATTTATATCTTTTAACACTATATTCCCTGAACGAATTACGGTTAAATTATCTACTGAAAGAATCGGAACATTGAGCCGATTATCATTAACTACACTCGGCTGCATGTATACCCCTAATCTGACAATATATTAGATTGCATCGTTTAGGTTTAGAGCTTAAGCAGTCTTTGCCATGTAAAACTCAAATACCAAATGACCTATCAAGAAAACAAATGTACCAGTTACCAAGAAAATTGGTAATAAATCAACTACGTCCATAATATATATCTCCTTAACAATTAATATTGAATATTTCTAATTCAACATCCAATCCCTGAAATAAGACTCTCAAGATTCTTATTCATTAGTGAAAGATAATTATCATTAGCATCACTAGGAGACATTTCCATTGTGTATAGTATCTGAATCGATACTCCAGTCTGTTGGACTATTGAATCAACAGCCCCTTGATCGGTGAACTCTTCAACAAATAGTACAGTGATTCCTTCTTCATTAATATGATCAACAACTTCGGCGATATCTTCTGGCGAAGGTTCTCCCTCAGGATCTAATCCATGTAACGAAACAACTTCAATATCATACTTTAAAGTCATGTATGAATAAGCATTATGGTTTGCAATAATAGTTTTTGTAACACCTGCAGTATCGCAATCCCCTGAATCTCCGAAAGCATCATTAAATCCATTATCCAAAGCCTGTAATTGCGCGCTATAAGCTACAGCATTCGTGTTAAAAATATTAGTACCATTCGGGAAATTCAAAACTAATGAATCTAGAACGACAGCCAACTGTGCCTCGAAAGCAAGCGGACTAAGCCAACTGTGTGGATCATACATGAAAACTTCTTCATCTTCGTCTGCGTGGATTTCTCCATCGTCATCATCATGGTCGTCGCCCTCGTCTGAGTGATCGTCATGGTCATCTCCCTCATCTGAGTGATCATCATGGCCATCATGTCCGCCCTCACCCATCAATACAAAGAGTTCAACATCGTTAGGTAAAGCGAATCCATAATCGCCTTCTACCTCGATGTGAATAACTACTGCACCTACTTCATGATGCCCTTCTTCAGAGTGGTCATCATCATCACCGTGGTCATCCTCAGGGAAGGAAAGTGTGTGTGTAACACGATCAGCATGGATTTCCGGTAGGTTATGATCTTCATGTTCCATCCAGACATGACCCGCAGACTCGCATTCTTCCTCTGAAGATTCGTAGTCCTCATGAGTCTCAGTATTGTGGCACATTTCTTCACCGTGGTCTTCATCGTCAACCCACACGTGACCTGCTGCCTCACAATTTTCCTCAGTAGATTCGTAGTTCTCGTGAGTCTCAGTGTTGTGGCACATCTCATCATCATGGTCGTCGCCCTCGTCTGAGTGGTCATCGTGATCGTCATCATCTGAGTGGTCACCATCATCACCATGGTCCTCGTGATCATGGTGAGCGTGGCCACCTAACATCTTGAGGGCGGCCATGTTGAAGTCCTCGTCATGTTCAGATTCGAACTCAAGAACGTGCTCACCTGCTTCCATGTGGAATACCTGAATGGTTGTATCAGCCGGACATGCCTCTGGATTCTCGATTATTTTCTCAGCTTCTGCATGTTCATGTCCTTCGTGGCCGTCATGGTCATCGTGGTCATCATCACCGAGTTCTTCAACCTCGTGAATGAAATGCTCTAATTCATTAATGTCAAGAAGAGTGTCTTCATTTGTGTTAGATTCATTAAAGATTCCCATTAACAACTCTTCCTCACCATCATGGTCATCATCATGGTCATCATCATGATCATCATCATGGTCATCATCATTGGAGTTCCAACCATCCCAGAGTTCATCCCAAGAAAGATAACTGTCATTATTTGAATCAAATAACTCAAGTAAGAGTTCGGGAGTCATTTCATCATCATGGTCATCATGTTCATCCTCGGATATCATACCAAGTGTAGTGCTTTCAAATGGGCCATCAATCATCAACTCGCAAAGATTTGATACCAACATCGATTCATAATCGAGAGCACTCTCTCCAGTTGGCATAGCATGAGTCATGTAAGAAGGAGGAGCATCATCACCTAGAGAAGAAAGAGTTGACTCAACCCATGGCTCCAGATTTAAACCATGATAAAAGAATATATCAGCCTGTTGTAGACGGATTAAATCAGATGCAGATGGCTCATAGTCATGAACAGGAATGTTATCTTGGCTCATATATTCGATAGTTATACTATCGCCCGCCACCGCAGACACTAATTGTCCTACGTGGTATGTAGATACCATTACAGTACCATAATTTTCATCATCTAATTCAACATCTGAAGTTACTATTTCGTCATCGGCAAGACATCCTGCAAGACTTGAAAGTATCAAAATTAGGCTTACAGACAGTGCTCTCATTGCTTTGTGCATGGGGTTGCGCTGACTATTAATTATATAATGAATGTTAATAAATACTCATTTAGAAATTATTATTAACAACTAGTCGCACGGATATTTATGAGCCAAATTATAACCTTTAGTGCTGACAAAAATTTCGCTAATGATCTTGATGGAATTATTAAAAAATCAGGTTATCAAAATAGAAGTAGATTTATTCGTGACGCCTCACTTTATTTTTCTGAGATACAACAAAGAGGTGAATTAAATAATATGAAAGACGATGAAATCGTTGAAGGGCATTTGGTTATCTACTATCAACATCAACACGGTGTTGAAAACAAACTGATGGACATTAGACATTCTCATGCATTAGAAATAAGTTCATACAACCATAGTTGCCTAAAACATAGTCACACATGCGTAGATATTATTCAAGGAATGGGGGCTGCATTGGAATTCCGCAAGATAGTTGAGCAATTACAAAATACTGCTAATGTAAATAAAATCACATTTGTTTCAGCACCGATGAGAGATGAAGGTTGTTGCTAAAATTAATTTTCAATCATACATGCTAAAATATTTTTAATTTCGACTCTACCGAAATTATGACTATCTTCTGAAGCTGTAGGATCGGGGTTATCCCCCACTAAGAAGGCTGTTTTATCATCAATTGATGAAATCCTTTTGATTACTAAAAATTTCGCTCTCAATGGATGATTACAAAGAACTATTTGATTAATCTGTAGTGCTGTACCACTAATTCTCTCAAAACGCACCACACTTCCATCTTCTAGAGTGGGCCACATTGAGTCGCCTTTGACTCTGATATCTAAGAAGCGCGAATCCATGGTACTTCACGGCCTTTTGCCGTCCAGAACATATTGTGAATAGATTCTACAGCATCCATTAATTCTTGCGCGTGTTGAACTGAAACTTCTACTTTACATGCAGAACATAATTTTGCTGCTTGCCAGAAAGTATCATGAAGTTCAGGTATAGAATCAAGATGTTGTGGTTTGAAGAAATCAGTCCATAGAACTAATAATTCATCTTTACATTTCTGTGCTTCTTCTTCTTTGATTGCTGCATAGCGCGACATAGTGTTCAGATATCCCACAAATTGCTCAGATTGAGTATCTGGAACCTCTAATGCCATCATTTTCTTAGTCATTGATTGTACTGCTTCAGCGGCTACTCGAGCGCTAGCAGGATCATATACCCCACATGGACCATCACAATGTGCACTTGCTTCTATTGTTAATATCTCATCATTATTTATTCCTTTATCAGTCATAATACCTTACCTCTGTGTAAGCGCATCGGGTACCGGATTATGAATACTAAGGTTGATGATTTACATTAGTAATATTGATTGAGTAAGTTATACTAGAAGAGTTATGGCGAGAGTCGCTGTTACAGATGGAATGGACAAAAAAGCAGTTGAAATGATAGTTTCTTCCGGACACGAGGTAGTGATTCAACATTATTCCAAGGAAGAATTACTAGGCGGAGTATTATTAGATTTTGATGCAGTAGTAATTAGAAGTGCAACAAAAATGACCGAAGAAGTGATCTTAGCGTCAAGAAATGGAAATAAGGGACTTTCATTTATCGGTAGAGCCGGAGTTGGAGTAGATAATATCGATATTCAAATTGCAACTGAAAATAATATCACAGTATGTAATACCCCTAGAGCATCGACAAGAAGTGTAGTTGAAATGACAATAGCACACCTTCTCGCTTCCTGTAGGAATATAGCAATAGCAGATCGGAAATTAAGAAATGGTGTTTGGGCTAAAAAAGAACTAGTTGGATCAGAACTTTCTGGGAAATCCTTGGGATTAATAGGATATGGGAGAATTGCTCAGGGTGTTGGGGCTGCAGCCAGAGCATTAGGTATGGAATTACATGCATATGACCCATATGTAACAGATGAAGTAGCGAGGAAACAAGGTTGTGTGTTGTATAAAGACGTAGATAGTGTATTCAAGATGTGTACACACATATCCATACATTGTAACTTAACAGAAGAAACCTATCATTTGGCCAATGCTTCAAGGATTAATTTAATGCCAGGTAGAGGAAGTGATGGAATTGAATGTGGAAATCACCTAATTAATTGCGCTAGAGGAGGAATCATAGATGAAATCGCTGCATTAGAAGGACTAGAAAGTGGACAACTTTCTAGTGTAGCTTTGGATGTATTTGAAATCGAACCTGCAATTAATAATCCATTGTTCAAGCATGAAAATTTTCATGGGACACCACATATTGGTGCTGCTACTAAAGAAGCACAAGAAAGAATTGGAATTGAAATGGCGGGACTTATCATCGAACATTTAGAGGGGAAAAAACCTTCGACTGCTCTGAATTAAGTTATCCTATGCATTCTATTGAGAGAAGTAGTTAATACTTCTAATTCTTCAGGGATTATAATATCAGATATTTCTGTGTTAAGGGATATTCCTGAATCTTTCTTTGTTTTCCATACTTCGGAATTAAATTCAATAAGTGAATCAGTTAATTTGAGAAGATCTTTGTCACTAGAGATAATTGCTGGGAATTCTCTGACATCTACAGAACTATTGCCATATAATGTCGTAGAAAGATAGTGAGTGAAAAATGGACATATTGGACTTAAAGTGGTTAGAATGTCTCTAACAATTCGGTGTAGTGTCCATGATGCGATTTCATCACCATCATACAAGCGTGACTTCACCATCTCCAACCAATGACTTGGAAAAACTCCAGTACTGAAATTCTTAATTGATTGAGCGGCATTATAGATATCTACATTTTCCCAAGATTCTTCGACTTTAGACATAGTTTGCCCAAACTCTGAGAGAATCCATTTATCTTCTGGTTCTAAATCAGAAGGAACTGTATCTAAATCTAATGGCACATCAAACTGACTTGCAAACCTAGCAACATTGAATATTTTTGTTAAAATACCAAAATATTTTGCTTCAATTTCTTCGGGGTTGATATGGAAGTCATCTCCTACCTGAGCATCACAGGCTTTCCAAAGACGGAAACATTCACTTCCAATTTTATTGGCTTTGAGATTTACTTGCTTGCCGTCTGAACCTTTGATCTTCCATGACCCAGTCCTTCCACCTGCACCACATTCTAATACTGAATTAGCATCAATACCGTTACCAAGAGACTTAGACATTTTACGCCCCCATGGATCCATTCCTAGCCCATCTATCCATATATTAGCAAAACCAGGTTTATCCAATAAAAGAGTGCTTTTTAGCAATGTGTAGTATAGCCATGTTCTGACAATTTCCTTACCTTGAGGACGTAAAGCAGTAGGGAAAGCTCTATTGAATAATTCTTCATCCTTACCGTATCCCGATACAAATAAGTTAGAATTAGAAGAATCCATCCAAGTATCAAACACTTTCTCTTCACCAGTTAGTGTCCCTAACTCGTCCGAGAGTTGATCATAACTTCCTAACTTTGTCCGGGTTACACGATCTAATACTTCTGATCCAGAAGGTGGAGAATCTCTCCAAGGTTGCACATACCCTCCTGAAGGTGGTACGACGACCTTATTTCCATCTTCACTATACCAAATTGGAACTTCTGTATGGTACCAACGCCTTCTGGAAATCGGCCAATCAATGGATATATTTTGCATCCAATCATCAAGGAATTGCTTGTTTCTAGGGGGTATGAAGTTAATTTCAGAAATTAGTTCGTTCATACGTTCTAACGTATGTGTTTGTCGAACATACCACTCTTTAAGCAATATTATTTCCACAGGATTATTCCCTCTTTCACTAACAGGTATTTCTTGTTCATGATCAATTATAGAAGATAAGACACCGCTATCATCAAGAATTTCAATTGCTCTTTTCCTAGCATCTAACACTGTAAGCCCAGAAAGAGGACCAGATATATCAGTCATCTCACCTTTGAGATTAATTGCAACAAATGGCTCAAGACCAAACTCTCTGAAGACTGAAACATCATTCTGGTCGCCAAATGAACATACCATCAAAACTCCTGAACCAAAATCCATTTTCACAGAATGATGGGATGAAACAAGAACTTTCTTAGTTCGCCCATTTACAGGAAGAGGTAAAATTAATTCTTTACCAACTAAATGTGCATATCGGCTATCCTCGGGATGTACCAATACTATACCACATGCACAAATTAATTCTGGACGGGTTGTCGTGATTACTACTTCCTCTCCCTCTTCAGTTTTCCAAAGAATATCACAAAGTTTAGTTCGGCGAGATATTCTTTGCACTTCGGCATCGGCAATTGTAGTGCCTTCGACGGGGTCGTAAATGTTAGGGCGTAAATCTTCAATAATATTCCCCTGCTTAAATAAATCTACAAATATTGATTGGGTAACGCCCCTGTATTCAGGAGAATCAGTAAGATATTCAGACTCGAAAGAACATGACAAACCTACTCGGCAAGCGGTCTCTCTCATTGCTTGAGTATATTCTTCAATAGTTTCTTTACATAAATCAATGAATTCTCCCCTTTCAAAGGTTCTCATTTTCTTCCCTGTTTTTTTCTCTACAGTGAATTCAATGTTTATTCCATTACGATCTACTCCCCATGGAAAATATACCTCTTTCCCTAATAATCTCTGACTGCGGGCAATCACATCTATCATACTGTATTGTGCTACAGCACCAATATGCCACGTCCCACTAGGATATGGAGGTGGAGTATCTATCACAAAAATTTCTTTTTCTGAATTTGGATTGAATGAATAGCGTGAACTATAAGATTCGCCATAGTGCTCCTCTTGTATGCGTTTTTCAAGGTCTATTGACCATCTTTTATCCGTTATTTTCGGCTTACCCATGACAATCACACCTGAGCGGTATGTACTAACCCCGCAGTAACTTATTCTTGACTATTGCCGAGTTAGCAATATGAACGAAATACGGTTTAGAATGAGATGGAGAGCGTTGGGTTGAAGTCCCTTCCTCGACCACGAATACATGAGAGGGTAGTGTTATGGTTCCAGGAGGTGATGAAAAATCTGGAAAAAAAACGCCTAGAAGTCTTGCGAATACATCTTCTTCAATAAAACAATCAATGAAAAATATTGACTTAAATTCTGTAAAAGATACAGTGATAATGACACCAAATAAGATTAGAAGATCTATGTCGGGAATGACTGGTACTCAGGCTTTAGTTAAAGCACCTGTTTTAACAGTTGTTTTATGTTTAGTTGTTACTGGTTTCTTTACTTTGCATTCAGGAGCTATAGATTGTAGAGAGCAATTTCAAAATTCAATCTGTAATGAAGAATCATCAATGAATGTAAATGGTGATTTAGAAGTTTACTTGCCTGATGGTTCGCAAGTAGCAGTTTTAATAGAAGAAGTAGAAGAAGATTGGACAACAAATGTCATGATAATCTATGTAGAGTCAGATAAATACAATATTTCCCTTCTCCCAATTCTAGACCAGATAGATGCTATGGAAAATGCGATGAATTACGATCGAAATGATGGTGGTGAAAATGATGAAATAATATATGTTTTATCTCTTTCTGCTGTAATCAAAGAAGTTAATTCTAGTGCTGGCAGAGTAGCCAAAGCATTTACCTCAGGATTAGGAACAGCACTTGGCCAAGATGAACTCGCTGAACAGTTTAATGAAATAATTGATGAGCAGCAAGATATTTTAGGAAACTACGCTATACCTGATGAACAAAACAGAGTGGATCAGATATTAGGAGAAATGCCTCAAAATGCTTTAGATAAACTAGTCAGAGATGTTGGTGGAGAAGGTGCGGAACAGAATCTCAATGATTCTGGAGTACCTCAATGGAATCGGGCAGTTATAATCATGGGAATCTCAAGTGACGCGGATGTCCCCGGAATCATTGAATTGACTCAAAGTAATATTGATAATCTAAAAAGTGTCATAAATGAATCATCAGACAAACCATATCCAGAGAACACATATTGGTCAGAGTTAGGCCTCAACATGACATTAACCGGACCCGCTCCTATCACTAACGCAGTTACTGAAGAATCTTTCAATCTCTTTTGGAACGTATTCCCAATTGGTGTCGTCTTAGTAGCCATAACTTTATTCTTATTCCATTGCGACTTATTACAAACAGGAAGGTTTCGACTTGTTCAAGGAGTTAAGGTCTTAATAATCGCAGGTCTGCCAACTTTATGTTCAGTTTTCTTGACAATGGGTATCATAGGATTTACCAACTATGAAGTTACAATGACTGTAATTATTGTCGGACCGATTGTTCTTGCACTAGGTGTATCATATGGGCTTCACATAACAAATCGTTACGCAGAAGCTAAAGGTACACCAGAAGAAAAAATAGAAGAGGCATTAAACTCAACCGGAAGAGCAGTGTTTTTGTCTGCTATGACAACTATAATTGGTTTTATTTCCTTAGCATTAACTCCAATGGCACCAATACAAACAGTAGGTATATCTCTTGCATTTGGTATTGTTGTGGTATATGTGATGACGATGCTGATGGTACCTAATTTAACATTAATATTAGATTTAAAGAAACCTTCTCATCCACCACCCGATGTATTTGTAAAAATTGTTTCTATACCTATTAAATGGACTAAAGTAACTTTAGCATTATTTATGATAGCAATGATTATCTCTGCAGGATATTCTAGAGAACAAGTCGAATCAAATCTTGACTTGTTAGAAATGGCCCCGAAGGATGTAGAGGCGGTGCAAGCGATGAAACTATACAGTGATGAATTCGAATCAGGACAGCCCGGTTTTCTAAAAATATCAGAAGACATCTTAGCGAGTCCTGATTTTTTATCTCCGACCGTTCAAGACCCTTATAGTGGGTTGGAAAAAATAGAAAAACTCGAGCGGCAATGTGCAGAAGTTGAGAAAGTTACTGCAGTATCCATAGTTTTCTTGATGAAAGCGATAGCCGTATCGGTAAATGTTTCGGGAGCTCCTATTGCCGATATAATTGACGAAACCCCTGGTGTACCTCAATCAATCAAAGATCTAGGACATTTAGTATTCGATAACGGACAATCAGGAAATGCATCCTTTTGGAGAACTCTTGACACTTTAGATGCACAGGAACTAGGGGGACAGCAAGCTCAAAACTTCTTACTCTACGTGTTCTATGAGAGTCTAACTGTTGAAATGAGAGAATTATTTATCTCGGGAGAATTTGAGAGTAGCCTAATATATATCGATATGCCATTCATGGATGTTGTAGGTACAGAAGAGGCTACTTATTTAGTTAACAAACACGCTGCTAATTCAGGACTTGGAGGCACCAACGGAGAACCTGAACTTATCGGTGTTGCATCTGTCACCATTGAAGTTAACGATTTAATTGTAGGATCGCAATGGAGGTCATTATTTTATGCTCTGCTTTTCACAGTAATCGTCTTAGCTCTTGTATTTAGAGATATTTTCTATGCATTATTGACCACACTACCTGTAGGTTTTACAGTGGCAATGCAATGGCTAATAATGGATTCTTGGGGAGTATCCATGTCCCTAGTTACTGTAATGATAGGATCAATACTGGTAGGGGTGGGGGTGGATTTCTCAATACATATAGCTAACAGAGTCAGGGAATTAGGCGGGTCACTAGAAGCAATAAAATCTGCATGTGCCAGCACAGGCATGAGTTTGTTCGAAGCTACGACGGTTACTTCAGCAGGTATGTTATGCGCATTGGGTATACCAATCCCAGCAATTGGACCATTCATTAAGGTGATAATTGTATTGTTAATTATAGCGGCTATTTCTGCACTAATATTATTGCCCGCAATTTACTCATTAATGGTTAAAGCGAATGTTAATTTGACTGGAGGAGTATCTAGAATGGTTCAAACTGCTGGCCTCAAAAGAGCAATTCAGAGAGATGAGGCGGATGCAATCGATGCAACATTAATCATGGGCTCTGCAGAAGATGCTTGGTGACGAAAACTTTCATTCACTCGTTGGTCTCCGTAGGAACATGAATTACTGGTTGATGAAGAGTGAACCACATGTTTACCCGTGGGAAATGCTAGTTGAAGATGGTGAAACACACTGGGACGGAGTGAGAAATTATCAAGCTAGAAATATGATGAGAGATGATATGAAATTAGGTGATTTAGTACTATTCTATCATTCGAATTTTAAACCACCTCATGTCGCAGGTGTAGCAGAAATATGCAAGGAAGGTTATCCAGACCATACCGCTCAAGATCCTTCATCTAATTATTATGATGAGAAGGCTACTCCAGAGAATCCAAGATGGATGATGGTAAATATCAAGCCAATTGAAGGAATGAACAGAATAATACCTCTACAAGAAATGAGAGATAACCCTGCATTAGACGGCATGAAACTATTAATGAAAGGAAGTAGGTTATCAGTACAACCAGTTACCGAAAAACACTTTGAAATTGTGTGCCAAATGGGCGATCTCAAGGGTATACCACGGAATAAAAATTAGTGGGCACGTCTTCGGTGGACGCTCGTCATCATCGATAATATATCATTGAACTTCTCAACTCCGCTATTCCAAGGCATCCAGCATCCCCAGTCGGGCTGCTCGCTTCCGCGCCTGACCTGGTTCCCGGGTATAAGGCACTTCGAATTTCCCTCCGGAAGTTCGTTATGCCAACCTGCATCTCTTGGAGGCGAAGTATCGACGTTGCCCAATGGGTCATCGATGGCTCGTTTACGCCGCCCTCAGACTTCGGGTCACCATTATTGACGATTTGTGAAAAATAGAGCACGTCAACACTCCCCCTAGCCCATATAGCCGTGTTTAACGACCCATTTTAATGAACCCCTTAAGAGAGTTAGAAGATTTTTTTCATTCCGCATCATATTTTGAAGGGCAACCGGTCTGTATCGAGTTGGCAGAAATTATCCATTTATCATCAACTTTGAGAAGATCGCCCTTAACTGCAATAACATAGCCTTCAGCGAAACCATCGGGTAATGCGACATAAGAAATATCTACGAATATCTGTGCTTCAGTACCTGAAAGGATGAAAACTTTGTTTACATCATCTACAGAACCCTCCATTACAATACCTCTAAGATGAACTTCTTCGTCTTCGAAATCACTCGGAGATTCCATAATTTCATCTACAGTATATTGTACTTCAGGATCTACACTGATTAGCATTAATGAAATTAGAGCAAGTAAAGCAACGCCAACAATCAACAATCTCGTTGATCTAGTTGCAGACATGAATCTCCCAAGTGAATGATACTCAAGAGGTTTATGATATTCATTTATGGTAATAACCAACTACTTCATCAATATTTGAAAAGTTATTTTCGTTAATTTTTCTCTTGAGACCTTTTATTATGTGAGATACTACAGAAGGACCTTGGAAAACTAATGCAGAATATAACTGTATCAATGATGCCCCCGAATTTATCATATCCCATGCTGAATCTACTGAATCAATGCCGCCTACACCTACTAATGGGACTTTAGAATCGGTATAATCATACAACAAATTAACTACTTCTAAAGAACGCGCTTGGAGAGGTCTTCCAGATAGCCCTCCAGTTTGTGCGAAAACAGAACGAGATTGAGAATTCTTCGGTACATATCGAGACACAGTAGTGTTTGTTGCTACAAAACCATTTATCTTTGATTTCATGGCAGTTTCAACAGAATTTAATAATATTTCATCTTCCATATCTGGAGAAAATTTGAGTAAAATAGGTTTGAAATCCTGTTTCCTATCACGAATATTATTACATGCCTCAAGAACCTTGGAAAGGTGCTCCTCACCTTGCAATTCCCTAAGCCCAGGGGTATTTGGTGAAGAGACATTTAGTACAAACAAATCTGAAAAGTCCCACAGTATATCTAAAGTAGACGCATAATCATTTGGAGCATCGTCGTTAGAGACTTTCTTTGACCTACCAATATTAGCTGCAATGGGATTATTTGGCCACTGGCCCTTGGATCTTCTTTCAAGTAGACTATCTCGTACAGCTAGAGAACCGGGGTTGTTAAATCCCATTCTATTAACTAGAGCATTTTCTTTATTCGCCCTGAACATTCGCGGTTTAGGATTTCCATCTTGAGGGAATCTAGTAACTCCACCATATTCAATCCAAGAAAAACCTAAAGATGGCCATGCAGATAATGCCTGCGCTTTTTTATCAAACCCTGCTGCAAGTCCCAAAGGATGCTGGAAATCCATTCCAAATACTTGTGTTGGTAATTCAGGAGCATGATAGAGGCTATCAAGAACTTTACGACCTACAGATGTTTGACCAAAGTTTGTCAATACAGAAATCCCTAAACTATGTGCTTTTTCAGAATCGATAAGGCCTAACATAGGCTTCCCAAATACACGATATGGCAGCCCCATGGGGAAGTCGGTTCAACCGACAGTCTTCAAGCGTTGCCCACGTCCGAAGATTGATGAGGAGTTCTTCAGAGGATGCAGCAATCTCCGAATTAGCAAGAAGAATCCTTAGATCTAGTGGTGTCGAAATATCTCATAATGGATTTTTATCAAAAAATATAGAGATACTATCTAATGAATTATCAGATAATGCACCGAAAATAATTTTTGGGATTAAATCCATTATTATAGACTCAGAGGATATTTCTTTTCAAATGTTAGATTCAAAAGATGGAATAATATCTACATCTCCTCCTGAATCGTTAGAAATTATTTGGGTAAAGAAAAGAGAATCAACATGGAATAATCTCACCCAGAAGATTATCGAATTGGGCAGAGCAGGATACCCAGGTTGTATAGGCTGTGCAGGCCCAGCAGCTGATGAACCATGGAATGAAACTGAGTCACGGAATCAAATTCACTAACTTGGCTTCGCGCGCTCACGTGCGCGTGCGCGCCTTGTATCAAACAGAGTTGACTCAAGTTTATACAGGTAGTATTGTGCCATCAAGATAATGGTCGATGTTATGTTATTGACTAAGTAATGGAGTGAGTATTGTGAAACTAATGATTCTCGAGTCAGGAGCTAAGGCTAAGACTGTGAAGAAATACTTGGGTAAAGGATGGATAGTACAAGCTTGTGGAGGGCACGTCCAAGATTTGCCATCAAAAGGGAGTAAAGGATCTTCAAAGTCAATGTGGGATTCCGAAAGAAATGTTCTACCTGAACCTCCATGGGGCTGGACTTCCGGTGCCAAAAAGAAAATTACTGACATGGTTAAGAAGGCAAAATCATCTAATGTCGAGGAAGTTTACATTGCAACCGACCCAGATAGAGAAGGTGAATTTATTGCTTGGAGACTAAGCATAATATTTGCAAAATTCCCCTCTCAGAAAAGAGTAACTTTCAATGAGATAACAGAAACTTCAGTTCAAAAAGCAATTGAGGAAGCAAGAGAGATAGATACTGCATTAGTAGATTCTGCAAAAGTTAGAAGATTTATGGATAGATTGGTTGGATTTGAGTGCTCGAGATTTTCTAGATCTTGGAGACTAGCATCCATGGGTAGAGTTCAAACACCTACTCTAGGATTCATCATAGAAAGAGAATTACTCAGAGAGAAACACGTCCCAATTGTTTACAATAGTGTTAATTTTATCTCAAATGATACTAATTTCAAGATAAGATTTCATGAAAAAGATGACCCTGAGGCATGGTTAGATGATTCAGGTAAACACTTTCCAGATAGGACATTTAATCAAGATTTAGCTGCAGAAGCAATTACTAAATTAAATAAAAATATGAGTATTGAAATACAGTCAATTAAAGAAGGGAAAAATAAGAGAAGCCCGAAGCCGCCATTTACAACAGATACAATGCTTCAATCAGCAAGTTCAAATCTTGGGTGGTCGGTTGCAAGAACTAGCGCAGTAGCAGGTGAATTATACAATTCAGGGCATGTTACTTACATACGTACAGATTCTACAAGAACGAATGAAGATGCTAGAAAAACAATTAAAGAATATATTAAACAAACATATGGGGAAAATCATTTGGGACCAGGGGTTTTAGGTTCTGATGCTAAAAAAGGAAGCTCAAACGTACAAGATGCTCATGAAGCCATTAGACCTACTAGACCAGAGATTCATAATATCGATGGCCTCAAAGATGAACAGCAGTTACTTTATCGACTAATTTGGGCGAGATTTGCAGGGAGCCAAATGTCAAGTTCAATACGTGAAACGAGGGCTATAGTAGCAAAAACTGAAGATTTCGACAAAAATATAACGGGTACTGCATCATGGAGAACGCATGCAGGATGGGAAGCAGTATACGAGCCGTATCATAAATCAATAAAGTTAGAGCCTCCACAATCTGAACTAGCTGAGGGAGTTCTTTGGGAAATAGAATGTAATGAAGAGAATCCGCAGTTGGTTAGTGACCAAACTAAACCTCCGAGAAGATTCTCTGAAAGTTCAATAGTTCAAGAAATGAAAAAGGCTGGTATAGGAAGACCTTCAACATATGTCTCAACTATCCAGACACTGAGTAGAAGGAAATATGTTGAAAATAATAGCGGAGCACTTATTCCAACAGATGCAGGCAGGACACTATGGCTAGAAGTAGTCCCATTCTATAATGAACAGAACGAAAGAGGCCTTTTCGCCACACAATTCACCGCTAAAATGGAATCTGATCTCGACACTATAGAGAACAGTAGTCAATCTGCACCTGAGGTTTGGCATAATTTCGTAGATGTATTCAAAGAAATGAATGATGCGGCGAAAACAAAGAAAAGAAGTATACCATCAAAAAAACAAATTGAATTACTCAAAAACTTAACTAAAAATATGACTGAGAGTGAAAGAAATAAAGTACTCGATGGTAAAAAACCTGAAGAATTCACAGGAGAAGAAATGAGAAATACTCTCGATAAAGTCATAGCTGATGGAGGAGACTTTCCAGCCAGTGAAAAACAAATTGCTTTAGTGATTAAATTAGCTGACCAATTAGGACATAGCCTCAAAGATATCTGTAAGATAGTAAATATTGATGATATTAATAGTCTAACTGGGGGGAAAGATGGGAGTGCTAGTCAATTAATAGACACGCTCATCAAAGAAAGTCAGGCATTACCTGCTTCAGAAGCACAGGTTAAGTTAGTGAATAAATTAGCAGTTAGAGAAGAAATCCCTCTTAGTGATATCCTGGCTATTGCCGGTATTGTAACCATTGATGAGATGACAAAACAGGATGCAAGTAAGATTATAGATACTGTAATGAAGAAAAATAAAAAATCTAAGAAGAAGTGAATCAGAATTAGAAGATATCAATAAGGTTAACCTAGTGAATGATAGTATGAATGATTACGATTATGATGTTGTCATAGTCGGAGCAGGGCCTATTGGCGGTTATCTAGCGAATAAACTGGCTAAAAAAAATATTTCAGTTTTGTTATTAGAAGAACATGCAGAACTAGGTAGACCATTTCAATGCGCTGGCCTGGTTAACCCAAAAGCAATGGAATCAGTGAATTTAAAAAATACAGTACTAACTCCAATTTGGGGTGCAAGAATCTATAGCCCGGAAGGAACTCTTGTTGAAATCGGCCAAAAAAATACAATAAGAACATGGTCTGTTTGTAGGAAATTATTTGATGAAGCAGTTGTAAATCAATCATTGAAATCAGGTGCCGAACTTTGGTTATCGAGTAAACCCAAAAATATAGAAATAACAGAACAAAAAGTGAATATTATCATAGATACACCTAAAGGAATAAAGAACGTAACTACGAAATTAGTTTGTGGCGCCGATGGTGCGCATTCTTGGGTACGTAGAACTCTAAGATTTGGCCGTCCGAAAGAGACGATGATTGGCATGCAAATTGAAGTCACAGGATATAACGGAACAGAGGGTAAGCTAGATATGTATACGGGCTCAGATATTTCCCCGGGATTTTTTGCATGGGCAATACCTTCTGGAGAAACTACAAGAATTGGGGTTTGGAGTCAAACAAAATATATTGGCGATAAATCTTGTGAAGATTTACTTAATGAATTAATGATAAATGGAAAATGGAGTTACCGATTTAAGGAATGTAAAGAAGTTGGTAGATTTGTTGGCTCAGTACCAAGTGGAATTCTGAAAAAAACTACTGCAAGAAGAGCGGCCCTGTTTGGAGATGCAGCAGGTATATGTAAACCAACTACGGGAGGAGGGATAGGCCCTGGATTCGCACATATTGATATGATAATTGATGAATTATCTGCAAAAATTAAGGACAATAACCTAGAGATTAAAAATCTAGCATTTATTGAAAAGAAATTAGATAAGATGAGGAAATCACAAAACAGAGCGAGAGGACTCAGAAATGCTTTTTTATCTCAATCAAATGATAAAGAACTAGAAGAAATCTTCAAAGTTTGGGCTAAACCAGAAGTCATATCAATGATCAACGAGGTGGGGGAAATTGAAAACCCTATACCATTAGGAACTAAAATGTTGAAAGAAATCCCAGAATTTAGAAAACTTGCTGGTAAAGCGATTAAATCTGTTTTATGGAGTTGATATTATAGAAAGATCGGTGCAGAGAATACGTTATCCTCCATTCGAACATTCGGATATGATTCCAAATCAAATCAAAATCATTGAAGTGATTTTGGAGTCAGAGAATAAACCCCCCCCTACATTTAAAATCGGTACAGAAAATGATTGGTTAGTTGAATGGAGAAAAGTAACAGAGAATGATAAAAAATTACCGATATTAAAGGGAGATGTCTCGAAAGAAACCTTTCCCTTCTTAATGAGGACGAGGAATGGGTGGTACATTGACCCAGACCCATTACATTACAAAGCTAGGAAAATGATTACACCAGCAGTTATTTTAATTATTTCGACATTATTTTTGAGAGCTATTACTCCTGCTATTGATGAAATAAGTTTTATCGGTCCAATATTAAATGCACTAAATTATTCAGTGAGAATAGGACAATTAGATTATCCAGTGTTCCTATTTCTAGCTTTTCCAATATTTATTTCGCCAATGTTTTTCAGAATGACGGCAAATATGAAAGACATTAAAAGACAGAATGTGTTAATAAAAAATCCCATAAATCCTCCAGAAATTACTATACAAAAAGAAGATAATAAGGTCATTATATCAAAATTAAAAACACCTAAAGGACTAGACATAAAAAGAGCAAGGATACAAGTCGGAATAGCAGTACCTGAAAGAAGAATGATACTAGAATCACAAGGAAAGAAGGAAGGGGAGCAAACAATTCCTGGGATGTCAACTGCATTACCAGAGAGAAGAATAACAACTGGAGAAGAACTAGGTACAGGAGTAGGTGAATCAACGCCTATGACTGTTGCACATAGAAGAGTAATGATGTTAGAACCGATGAGAGTTTTAGATTCAGGAGAATGGTTAGATATACAAAACGAAAGGAATTTAGAAGATGAAATTGTATTACATGGACCCAGTAAGTTATGGCCCGGATCTATTTATTCTGGCCTGATAGCAGTTCATTGGGAGCTCATTATGGAGTTCATAAATAATGAAGGAACTAGGATGAAATGGGTAAGACCATTGAAAATGGAAAACTATCATCATAGAATAGAAATTGAAAAATTACCAGTTAAGAGTGGAAGACTTGAACTTTCTGACTATTAGTACTGCAAGGGTATAATAGCAGCCATATCTTTAACATCGATTAATGCTGTTTCAAGATGGTTATAATCAGAATCTCTCTTAATTGGATGAAAACCTGCCCTGATTATTGATTCTTGGAGTTCTTCTTCTTTAGCCAATACTTTTTTTGTCCCTGATGCAGATACTACATTTTCTTCCATCATTGTAGAACCTGCATCATCTGCACCAGCTAATATTGCCATTTGAGCCACACCCAAACCCATAGTTGGCCAAGATGCTTGAATATGGTTAATATTATCGAAAAATAAACGAGAAACGGAGATGTGGCGTAGATATTCTACGGGTCCAGCACCTAACTCCAACCTATTACGTCCACGATTTCTTTTACCGAATGTATTGTTCTCTAGTTGAACTGGCCAAGCAACAAAGGATGTAAAACCAACTCTTCCAAGAGATAACGCTTCGTCCTGCATGAGTCTTATTCTTTCCATATGTAAAACTCTATGATTATTAGTTTCACCAAAGCCAAAAACATTAGTTGCAGATGTGGTTAGCCCTAATTCTTGGGCTTCTGACATTACTCTGAGCCAATTATCTGCTGAACCTTTTTTTGGAGATATGTCAAGTCTGACATCATCCACTAACATTTCTGCACCACCGCCAGGTAAGCCATGCATCCCCGCATCAGCAAGTTTTCTAAGAACTTCAGAAGTATCCAAACCACATACATCTGCAATACCTTCTATTTCAATTGGTGAAAAGCAATCAAGTGAAATCATAGGGTGATTTTCACGTATATGTGAGATGAGATCTAAATACCAATCAAGACTGAGTTCAGGATTAACACCACCCTGCATTAGAATTCTGGACCCTCCGATATTCTCTAATTCTGATATTCTTTGACTTATTTCATCAAATGTTTGCGTGTAAACTTCTGAGTGACCAGGGGGTCGATAAAAAGAACAAAACTGGCAATTTATGGTGCATACATTAGTATAATTAATATTACGATCTACTAGATAAGTTACGCCATTCCCTGGTACTTGTAACTTCCTTCTAACAAGTGAAGTATACATTAAGTCATTAATATCTGCTTCATCGTATAATATCGTCGCATCAATAACCGAAAGTCTGGGTGCTTTCGGAGACATTTGCTCCGATAGTATGTCTTTCCAATTACGCATTGATTCCACTCAAACCTTTACCGATTAATGCCTCAATCTCAGATATTTCCTTTGGGCAATCAGATGTCAAAACTACGGGACCATCAACTGTTATGAGTACATCATCTTCTATACGAACTCCAATACCAGAATACTTGTCAGGAATAGAAATATCTGTCCTCCAACTTCCAAAATATAACCCAGGTTCGACAGTTAGAACCATACCTGGCTGCAATATTCTTTCTGGTCCTTTATCGCCCTGTCTACCACCTCCCACGTCATGAACATCTAAACCTAACATATGTCCAGTCCCGTGCATAAAGAAATCTCTATATTTACCATCGAAATTCTCTCCAAGAGCCTCTTCGAAACTACAATCAAGTATACCAAGATCAACTAACCCTTTGGCAAGTACTTTCGATGCAGCATGATGCATAGAGCTCCATGGAGAACCTGCTTGACATGCTTCAATACCTGCAATTTCTGCTTTAAGTACGAGTTCATATATTTCCTTTTGGGGCTTAGTAAATTTACCATTAACAGGCCAAGTTCTAGTAATATCGGAAGCATAGCCGGAAACCTCACAACCAGCATCAACCAATACTAACTCGCCATCATTAACTTCAACATCATTAGAATGGTAGTGTAAGATAGTCGCATTATCTCCTCCACCAACTATTGAACCATAACTAGGACAACTCTTTTTTGATGTGAAATAAGACTCAATAATTGATTGAATTTCCCACTCTCCAATCCCTGAAAAACTCTTTTTCATGCCCTCAATATGTGCTTGAGAAGCAATAATGGCAGCATTTCGCATTAATTTAATTTCTCCTTCTGATTTGATGACACGCATATCGTCTAAAATTAATCTTGGGTCTAAAATTTCTATATCCGAATTTTTAGTAATATCATCTAATGATTCATTAACTCCAATAATTGAATAAATATTATTGCAGGAATTTATTTTCTCAATAATGATAGTTTCCATATCATTTAGAGAATGTGCTTCATCTATAGGCCACTGAGAAGATGCGCCTTCAACACCAACTCTTCGACCTTCCCAAATTTCAGCCTTAGTATCTCTTGGACGTACGAAAATCGAGGTTACCCAAGAGCCAGATTCTTGATATGCCATGAATATAGCTTCAGGAGCATCCCATCCACATAAATATAGCATATATGAACTCGCACGATACGGATAAGTAGTATCATTAGAACGATAAGAAACCGGGTTTGTAGGTATTAAAACAAGGCTATTATCTGGCAACTCATTTAGAAATTTTTTCTGACGAATATTGTAATCTTCGAAGGAAAGTGGAAGACAATTCATAGTTCCCATGATAAGGTGGAGATGGACTTCTCTTATCTATTTGTGTAATGTGTTATTTTTCCTTAGACCATTTAGGTATTGATGAACTTTCAGAATCTTTCCTAAATCTGAAAAATACTGACGAGATTAAGAAAAGAAATGAAATGAATAGAACAATGATTGGATAAGGTAAAGGATTATCTGCATTAGGATTGATGAGTTTGACACTTACAGAAGAATATGCACCATCATCGTCCATGACATCAAGTCTTAGGACCAATTCTTTATCGTCGATGTTTTCTTCTGGCCAAGTCAATTCACGCTCGCAACCTTCAAAAATAGCGACTGTATTGATTGACCAAATACATCTAAGATTATCCAAATCATTTATTGTATCATCGGAATTTGAACCATCCAGAATTATATTTTCTATATCATTAAGTTTTATATCTTCGCCATCAATTACTTCGACATCATTGATTAGTAGCGATATATCGGGTAATTTATTAGATATAGAGAAATTAAATTCCTCGGTTGAGGACAGGCCTCCCTGATCCATTATTTCCAATTTAAGAGTATAATCTGCTGAATCTTCAAGACTCAATTCAAAAATTCCTTGATTAAAGCCTTCATGAATTAGAATGTCGCTAGTCACGGAATTAGTACATGTCCAAATATAGTACAATACGTCTTCAGTCCAAACAGGGTCTTCTGATGAAGAAGCATCAATGATCAAGAAACCATCATCTTCAAATTGATTCGAGGGATTGTCTAATATTGAAATTACAGGCATTAAGTTATTCAATTTGAGGGACATACATGAATATACATCATATTCATTTAATGAATTCTCAGATGGAATTAGTATTATTAACTCATACCATCCATCAGGTTGAGAGTTCATATCGAAATGATATGTGAAACTATTGTCTTCATTATATAGAGGTGTTATGATATTATCATCACTATATGTTATATCACCTGAACAGGTTTCAGTAAATGTGACATAACGATTCAAATATATCTGAACAGAGGACGGTTGATTGCCATGAATATCTTTAGCTTGGGCTTCAATAATTAAATCACCATTAATCCAACCCATGTCGCTGGGATTTGAGATTAACATTGAATGATTTGAATCAGAATAATACATATCATTTAATATAAAAAAAGGCATATTACTCTCATGAATAAGATTATTTTCGTATCCAACATAGATATTTAATTGGCACGAACAAGAATAATAATCAATTGAATTCACAGAGACTTCCCATTCTAATGAGAAATAATTTTGGCTTACTTCAGATAAATCGCCACTTCCTATAGAATTGAAATCACCCCAGTTGAATTTAAAACCAGTTGAATTTTGAATATCCCACGACACAATAATATTTTCTTCAGAAGTAATAACTGTACCAGACAGAATTTTCTCGTTGTCTACTATTTCCCCAAACGAAAAATCAAAACCAATCGATACATCAATTTCTTCATTTTCCGCATAAACAGAATCTAGAGGTAAAAATATAAAACATACAGAGATTATACCTAATAGTACGACTCTCATATACCTAGGGAATGACATTGTAGTATTGAACCCCATCCATAAATGTATCATTATTCATCTATCGGAAATCTGCATTTGCCATAACAATTCATCTAACCATAACCCCAAAGTTCTACGATTCACGAATTCATGACTGGCCTGAGCAGTAAGAACACATTCACAAGCGGCTGCGGCCAATACTACGGCTGATGACATAGGAAATTTGTGACCTAATGAGGCCGCTAAGGCAGTAGCTGCTGCATCGTGCAGACCTATTTGTTGAGAGGGTGACGGTGCTGAACATGGAATGAATTCTATATTTCCATCTGCCTCATACAAAGTTACACCATCTACTCCTCCTAAAACTATCAATGATTCCCAGTTATATGTTTTCATTAAACTGGATGCTGCATCTTTTGAACTCTCAAGCATTAATCTTCGTCTTAATAAATCCAAACCACGGATTTCGAAAAGTACGACTGTAGCACCACGACTACGTTCGAGACCAGTCAATTTAGGATCAACAATTGACGGTATAGAATTCTTCTTAGCGCATTGTATTAATTTTTGAGCACCTATGTCGGTAAGTACACCTTTATCATAATCTGAGATAACAAGTGCACAACTATCAGGTATTGATTTAAGAGTCTTCTCAACAAGTCGATTACTAACCCCCACATCAAGTTCCTCTAGGGATTCTCGATCTGCCTGAAGAAGTATTTGCGATTTGTCTAATAGGCTCTGTCTGCTACCAAAAAATCTTATTTTGGTTAGTGTTTGACGATTAGAAACTGTTTCTATTCCATCTATTGATAAGCCATCTGAAAGGAACTGACTTTTGATTACTTCACCTTCTCTATCATCACCAACACAAGAAAAAAATGAAACATTCAGTCCTAAAGACCCTAAACCTCGAGCGATATGTGCAGCAGCACCGGGAGATTCTTCAGAATGCTGGATTTTCAGAACAGGTACGGGGGCTGTGGAAATCAATCTATTAGAATAACCATGATGATATCGATCAAGCATAATATCACCTATTAGAGTCACTTTAGAAGAGTCCATTTTATCTAAAAGCCCTCTTAGATCTTTCAATATTTTTACTCTCTGTCTCTTCCCCTCTTCCATGTTATCGTATCTCCGAGTATCATCACATGAATGATATTTTGCAACCGTCGACATGAAAACATGGACCCCCTCGTACATTCATGGAACCATACAATGACGGTTGGTTATATTCCGGTTCCGCCTGTGAAAGGCTGGCAAATAAATCAGCTATTGGTAGAAAAATCGGTGAAAAATTACTATTATCTTCTGCAGAAGTAATTTTTTGCCATAACCATAGACACTTAGATTGGCCATATGATAATTGGTTCGAAGAAGAAATTATAAAAAACCCTAATTTAATTAATGAGTCGATTATTATTGAAGCATTGAGGGTACCTGGGAATAAATTAAAATTAATTCAAATATTAGGTGAAGGTGAAAATATACTATTCACTGAGGGGACATGGGGTTTAAGATGGAATTCAAATAATCACCCAAGAAAAGATGAACCTGAATCTGAAGTCAGGTGGTTTCATTCATCGGATATAATAGACAGAGAAAAACTACTTTTATGGGCTGAAAATGTAAATACGAATGGAAGAAGAGCTGAAGTATTAATTGTAGATAATGAACAAGCAGTAGTCACATATAACATTACATCAGAGAATCCCAAGGGAGATTTATTACCGCCATCGAAGAAGGTCATAGATAAAATCGGTAATTATGAAAGGAAAATTATAGACAATGGAAGAATATTTCTCAAATATGGAAACGAATGGCCTTGTGATCAAATTGGAATAGATTATGATGAAGGGAGAATAATTGATGAAATCTCTAATCATTTCATCACATTAGATGAAAGTAAATGGTCATTGGAAGTAAAGGTATATGCAAATCTACTAGAAAGAGGTTTACACCCAAGACCAGGTTTCAAGTATGGTACACTATGGAGGTGTTATGACCAAAAAATAGGAACGGATCACGCACCATGGCTAATAGTTAATCCTTCAACTTCTACCGTAGATTGGGAAAGTGCTTGCTTAGCATCTAGACTAGCCTCAGGAGTCAATAAAATATGGCTACAACCATTAGAAATTAATTCCAAGTGGTATTATTTGGGAATTGTAAGACCACCCGCCAATTCAAGATGGACAAACCCCGTTAAGAAATGAAAATGTTTCATTCTTCTGCTTTACTAGAGGAAGATAATAACTCTTGTTCGGACTTACCACCAGTGAATATTGACACTGCTAGCAATACACTTATCAGAAATAATCCATTACCAGGTTCAGATAGCCAAGAAAGTGCTGAATTACTAGTGAATGAAGACTCGGCTTCAAGAGTAATTGGAATTCTTAGTTCAATGCCAAAATTGTCTACAAACACAAGTTCACCTCTAGCAATCATACCTGGGACAAGAAGGCCATCAGGATTAATTGAAATTATTATCTGATCGCCTGGACTAGTAGAGCCAGTATTTTCAATCTCAGCTACACGGGATGCTGCACCCTGAATCTCTAAATCATAATATCTTAAGCCATCTCCTTCATAATCTGGAGATAAAAATATTTTACTATCTTCATTATATTTTACTGTAGAATGAAAATCCTCAGAAATTATTCGGTGCCCTACTTTATGCCATTTCAAATCAATTTCTCTAAAATTATAATCATCACAACCAATATTACCAATTAAATCACCAGTATATGGAAAACTATCATCAACATCTATGATAGGAACTTGAGAAGTACCAACCGGTAAATGAGGAATAGTCTTATTGATATAATTCCCGCTATGTGATCTGACATTAATAGAAAGATGACATGTTGTATCAGTATAAACATCTACAAAAAGAGTTTCGCCCTTCAATAGTTCTGCCGGTGACCTTGGTGGTAAAACATCAAAAGATTGAGTTTTCATTATTGGATTAATAGATACTAATAATTCACTACTGTTAGTAGAAAATACGGATGCAGACCAACTTACTAATCGGCCTCGATTATCAAATATCAACATACCATCAGAACTATTCAAATTACCAAACTTATCACCATTAGTAAAGGTGTCCGTATTACTGCCACTGTCCTTATTCCTGATTAAGGCGTCATCGCCATCGGCTTCAATTATCTTTAGCCAGGCGTTATTAGCGTCAGTGTTAACTAAATTACTATTAGAATCGCCATTATTAGTATCTTGCTTTTCAACTAAAATACCAAAACCCGGAAGTGAAGAATCAAAACCAAAATCTCCTCTATTGGTGATTCTAATATATTCACCTGGAGCAATCTCAATCGATAAGGAATGACCACCATTAGAAATAGGATTGAGATAAAAATTACCGCCTATATTAGGATCAACAGTTATTGATCTATTAATGCCAATTAGTTCAAGAGTTGAGGAAGAAGGTAAAGCTGGAGAAGCACCATTACCATTCCAATTACCACTAGCCATTATACCCCAATCTCCTATCCCATTCCAATTATTTGTGGGAAGAGAACTGTGAACATCATACAAATCATATGCACCCATTTGATGAAGCATTTCATGAACAATTGTACCCATCCCAGATTTAGTAGATGCTATAGTATAGTGACTGATAGACCACCGCCCTATATTTACCGGCTCATCTAAACCAGACATATGGCTCCATATAGAACTTGAACCACCACCAATTTCCTGAGGGTTAGCAGAATGAAGTATTAGAAGACGATCTATTACACCATTTCCATCAATATCCCATGCCGACAAATCTTTACCATCAAGCATATCTTTAACGACGGTTTCAACCAACTGAGCAACACCAATACCATCACTACCCAAATCTCTTTCTATTTCTCCATCTTCTCCCCAAAGATTGATTTCATATTCGGTGATCCAAGTCTCTGGAAGAATAGTGGCATTCAATAACGTATTGCCTCCACTAATTTGATCCATATATGTACTAGCAGAATTTTGACCATTGAGAATTGTCTCGGCGTTTATACGATTAAAACCATCACCTTCAAAAGAAACTGGTATAACTAACCAATTCTCTAAACTTTGAACACCCACTAATATTTCGCTCTCTACTTCGCGTTCAGGGGTTTGTTCATCTAACCATTCATCGATAACATCTGAATTAATATTAGCAAATAAACCAATCATTACAATGACGACGGAAATAACTGTTCGCGTCGTATTCATATTAACTCCTAAACAAAACTATGATTTTAATACGTTGTGATAATGTACAAAAATCATTCATATATTGGCGACATCCTAGATAAAAAATCAGCGACGAATGCTGTTGAAAAAGCAATGAAAACTCTCAGACCCTCATAAGTTTCGGGTAGAGTGAGGAATATAATTGAGAAAGAAATTAAAAGAACTCTGATTCTAATTTTGGATTCATCACCCTCAACAATACCAAAAAGTCGAGATAATGACAGTACTACAAATGTCGAAATTCCAATAACAAAAATCCATGATATCCCAATACCTAAATGTATGATAGATACTACGTCATACTTAGCAACGATTCCATCTACAGTCCCCATCTGACTGAAAAAAACAATACAATAGGGGAGAGCAATAAACCAGATTGTAAACATAAGAAGAGGCATTAATAAACCGCTAGAGAATAAAATAACTGAAAGCCATTTCTGTTCTCTTGGATATAATCCTGATGACGCGAAATTTCGTAATTTAATACAAGATATTGGAGAAACTATACTTATCGAGAAAATTAGTAAAATAGCCCATTTTGTATTTATCCAATCATAAGGGCTGTAAATAGATAATTCTACTAATTCGGTGTCAAGTCCAATATTTTCTAACCAGTATTGTATTAATTTGTCAATATGAAAAGATAGGATAAATGAAATAAAAATAATAGCTAAGACACTAATTCTAATGATTTTATATAATTCAGAAAAGTGTTCTGAAACGGGCATTAAACTTCTCTTAGAAGATATCATTTCAAAGTAAATCCTTGACTTTAGGTTTGGCTCGTGCGGCCAGAACTGTTCTGTAAACTCCATAAGCAAACCATGCACTAAATAAGAATGTAGACCCAATTACAAAACTAGTAAGATCTGTGACATTTTGTGCTTCGGGATCAAGAAGAGCTCTTGGAGGGAACTCTAGAGTAGAATCTTCAGCTAACCATCTAACGGCTATTACAAAGGATATTACTGATACTGCAGCCTGTCTCAAAGCTTGTGGATATGCTAATTCTAAGGCTAAATATTCTGGACCTTCATCATACTTTCTTTCAAGTACTTCTCTTTGTATAACTGCACCCACTATCAATGCAGTCAAACTAAACCAATAGAAAAGATTACCTTGTTCATATATTTGCTTAGCAATGGCTTCCTGTCTCTTTTCTTCTTTCTGCGCGTCAGTTTCCTCAAGAAGGAATAGGGAGTCGTAATCACCAACTGAAATTGTTCTCGTAGATAAGGTGGCATCACTTTCCTCATTACTAATAGTCCCTGGTGGACTAATCGAAAATGCTAGAAGATTCCAATAATCTTCAGTATCAGGAACTCCTGCTCCATCCACTGAGTTTCCAACTAACCAAAAATTGATGTCTCCGCTGTCATCAGATGGTGCAGTCCAAGTCACCACCCATACACCATCGGAATCTGTATCACTATGAGATATATCTCCATCACTATCTGCAGCTATACGAATGTCCTCATCGTCACTCCATGTAAATGTACCAATTGATCCAGATGAAAGTAAAAATCCTGCTTTTGAATTACCATCCCCTCCGGATAGAGTTAGGGAATCAGCAACTCTTATGGTTAATTGATAATCTTCACCTAATTCATACATTATAGGGACGCTAGTAATCATAACTACTGCCCTTTCAGAAGTAGCGCCATTATTATGACATGTACAACCATATTTGACTGTTAAATCACCGTCTTGATTCAGATATGGTGGCCCTCCACTGTTCCCTAATGCAGGAATTGCAGCCATACCAATTATCAACAAAACAACAAGAGCTTTCGAGTTGAAGGATGCCACACAGTTCACCTATGTTTATTCGAGTGTTGACTACCACATAACCGTTGCTTGTCTGGGTCCTTTAGAGAAAGCAAATCATAAGTCTTTGATTGCAGTGTTTAATTCATTCATCATTTTCTTACCGTCACCAAAAAGCATCATTGTTTTATCTTCATAGAACAAGTCGTTATCAACGCCTGCATATCCAACAGACAAACTTCTCTTGATAATTACCACTGTTCTTGCTTTATCTGCATCAATTATAGGCATGCCTGCTAGTGGTCCTTCTCCGCTTCTCGCTGCTGGATTACATGTATCATTTGCACCAATCACAACAGCCATGTCGCATTCAGGAAATTCAGAATTTATTTCATCCATCTCAATTAATTGTTCATATGGCACATTAGCTTCGGCCAATAGTACATTCATGTGACCAGGCATACGCCCTGCTACTGGATGAATGGCATACTTAACTTCAGTATCGAATTTTTCTTCCAGAAGGTCTGCAAATTCCTTGACTTGGTGTTGGCATTGACTGACTGCCATGCCGTATCCAGGGACAATGATTATCTTCTGAGCGCCATCCACCATCATTGCAACTTCTTCAGCATCAGAACCGACTTTAGTTCGAGTCAATGATTGTTTTTCAGAACCTCCAAAAGACTTGAACAAGACATCTGGAAGCGTTCTATTCATCGCTTTGCACATTATGAATGTCAGGATAAGTCCTGAGGCGCCAACTAGAGAACCCGCAATAATAAGTACTGAATTACCTATTATAAATCCTGTAAATGCAGCCGCTATTCCAGATAAGGAATTGAGCAAAGACACCACTACAGGCATATCAGCACCTCCAATTGGTAAAACAAGAATTATACCAAGCAAACAAGAAATAGCTATTATACCCCAAAGATACTGAACATTTGTAGGATCTTCAATACTCATGAAAATTAGGACTAAAACAGCTACGACTAACAAGACTTTCACAATATTAAGCCACGGAGGACCCCATGTAGGTGTTCTAAGCCATTTTCCAAATATTTCCACCCCACCTTTCAGTTTATACATAGCTAGTAAAGAACCTGTAAGAGTCATCCAGCCTACTAATGCCGACAAACCAGCTGCGACCATTGTCACAGTTAGTTCGAGTCCAGTAGGTAATGTGTTAGCATCATTAATGTATTTAGTGACTTCGGAAAGTGCAACTAAAGCAGAAGCAGCACCGCCAAAACCATTGAATAAAGCTACTAATTCTGGCATTCCGGTCATTTCAACTTTAACGGCCATCCAGTATCCTATACTAGAACCAATAATCATACCTGCTACAATAAGGGTCCATTCAGCACCTCCTGCCAAATGCATACTAAGCACTGTTGTGATGACTGCAACGAACATTCCAAGAGCGCCTAATTGATTACCATATGGCGCAGTGCGCGGATGACCTAACTTTTTGAGGCCAAAAATAAATAATGAAGCAGAAATAAGGTAGCCGACTGATACCCAATCTTCCATCTTACTTACCCCCTCTTTTTTTACCAGCTATCATATTCAACATCCTATTAGTAACGGCGAAACCACCTACTACGTTGATCATTGCTAAAACAATAGCAATAAAGGCAAGAAGTCCTGATAATTCGGTACTTCCACCCTCATAAAGAATATTAGAACCTATGAGTGCGCCAATTATACTGATTCCTGAGATAGCATTTGCTCCACTCATCAAAGGTGTATGAAGAGTAGCGGGAACTTTGGTAATCAATTCAAAACCAAGAAATATAGCTAGTACGAATAAAGTAATATTTGCAATTAAAAATTCAGGAGTCATTCTAATGCACCTCCAAGGCGAGTCTGTTTGGGATGTAGTTTTCCGTCATGACAGATTAATACACCACCCATGCCACTAACATAAAAATCAGAGCCTTCGGGCGCTCCAACTAATATATCATCTTCTTCAGAAATTACTAATTCGCCTTCATTTAAGATAGACAATATGAAAGTAGTGAGATTATTCGAATAAAGCATGCTAGACGTATTAGCAAGTGTCCCAGGTAGATTAGAGGTACCCACAATTATTACACCATTATCAGTAGTATAAATTTCACCAGGCCTAGTTAACTCACAATTACCACCTACATCAGCATTCATATCAACAATAACTGTCCCTGATTTAAAATTTGAAACTGCAGATGCAGGGATTGTGATGGGGGCAGGGCGGCCAAAAATTCTAGCAGTAGTTACAATAATATCAGCTTCTGAAGCAACTTCACAAACGGTATCATTGACTTTCTGTATAAATTCAGGAGTCAGAGGTTTCGCATAACCGGATTCATCCTCAAAATCATCCATACCTTCAACTTCAATAAAACGTCCTCCAACAGATTCGATCTGCTCAGCTGCGGATTTTCTAACATCAGATGCATATACAATAGCACCTAATCTTTTGGCCGTTGCTATTGCTTGAAGACCTGCTACTCCACTACCCATTATTACTACTTTAGCGGGCTTAACAGTACCTGCTGAGGTCGTCATCATTGGTATTCCACGCGGAACATATGAGGCACCTAGTAATACTGCCTTATATCCAGCTAAATTATCTTGACTTGAATTAACATCCATAGATTGAGCACGAGATAATCTCCTAGGAATCATATCCATAGAAAACAAATTGACATTTGAACTAATACATGATTTGATGATCTCTGGGTGACGAAATGGATCGGCGACACATACAAGATTTAGTCCACTGCGTAATTCAGAAATTAGTGGCATCCTTATAGAAATAATAAGTTCTGAAGATAATACGCTTTCTCTTTCTACAACAGATGCTCCAGCGGACTCATATTCACTGTCTGAATAATTTGACATATTACCTGCACCAGATTGGACCAAAACTTCTAGTCCTTTTTTAACTAATTTCTTAACAGAATTTGGTACAATTGCGACTCTGTTTTCGCCCTCGGGCTCAGTCAAAACTCCTAACCTCATAATATCACATCTACAAAATTGAACCACTGGCCCAATATTGTCAACCTCTGCGAACGGAATCAGATTATTGAATGAAACGGGTGAATGTCTTCAATATCTGAAAGTTACATTACAATTATTTAGAATAGAATTGTGTAACCAATACCAAATACTGCAACATCACATATAGCGTGAGATAGCCAGCAAACCCATATTGAACGGTACCTTATGTATAGCCATGACCAAATGGCAGCAGCAGATAAAAGTCCGAAAGAAGCGATGGCTGTTTGCCACCATAAGAACCCAAATAAATGTAAAGCTATGGCGTGGTGAAGTGTAAATAATGAGGCTGAGAAGATTATTCCTGCGTTATTATTTCCAAAAATTATAATTGATTTAGTAGTCACAAACCATCTGAATACATATTCTTCTAGAAGACTGTTTAGAAAAATCCAATATATCATTCCCAATATGTACAGATTAATATTAGAAAGACCGTTTGATTGTAAAGTGGCAGTCATTTGATCTATTTCTAATGTGCTCTCAAATATGAGCCAAGTAATTAATATAATAATCGACATTACTAACCCCGTTGCCAGTCCCATCTTCAAACCATCTTTTGATGGTAATTTTTGTGATATAGTGTCACCATCTACACGTAAATACCAAATTGTAGGTATAAGGAAAATCCATAGTTTACAGGAGAGAAAAAATATTTGAGATGTGAGTTCATCATCAATAATCTTAATTCCAAATATTACAGATATGGAAGGAACAAATCCAACTAATAACAAAGCAAGAAGAGAACGATTTTTTGACTCCATATCAAATCCTAATGATTCAATGTAAAAGAATTTTCTCCCGACACTGGAGTTTATTACTCACTAAAGGCTAAGGATGTAACACCTGCGGACACATAATGAGGAGAACTCAATGGCAAGAGAAGCAAGGAAAATAGCAGTGATTGGTGCGGGTAATGTAGGTGCTACGTGTGCCTTCGTTATGGCTGAACGGAAATTAGGTGAGATTGTGTTACTAGACATATACGAAGGTTTTGCAAAGGGCAAAGCCCTAGATATGAGTCAAGGAGGGCAAATTCTAAATTATGATGGAAAAATTACAGGCACTTCAAATTACGAGGATATTGCAGGTTCAGATGTTGTAGTAGTTACTTCAGGATTCCCAAGACAACCCGGTATGAGCCGTGAAGATCTGATTGGTAAGAATGCAGAAATAATTTCACAGGTTGGAACAGGAATTAGGGATTTTGCTCCTGAAGCTGTTATAATAATGGTTACAAATCCTTTAGATTTAATGACTTACCATATGCAAAAAGTCACTGGATTTCCATCTAATAGGGTGATAGGTCAAGCAGGAATATTAGACTCGGCTAGGATGACTCATTTCGTATCTGATGCGATAGGTTGTTCAAATGAAGATGTACAAGCAATGGTCTTGGGAGGACATGGAGATACAATGGTCCCATTACCAAGATATACTACAGTAGGCGGTATCCCTATAACTCAATTATTAGATGATGAAACAATAAAATCAATATCTAAGAGAACGGCTAGTGGCGGCGGAGAAATTGTCAAGTTATTAGAAAGAGGGAGCGCTTTCTATGCACCCGGAAGTGCAGCAGCAATTATGGCAGAATCGGTTCTGAATGATCGTAAAAGAATGTTGCCTTGTAGTGCATTGCTGAATGGAGAATATGGCCTAAATGACGTATATATAGGAGTTCCAGTAATATTAGGAAAGAATGGAGTTGAAAGGATTATAGAATTAGAACTTGAAAAACATGAACTAGAAAATCTACAAGGTTCTGCTAGTTTCTATAAGTCTCAACTTAGCGACATCATGGGATATTAACCAGAAGGAACAAAGATGACTTCAGATTATATTCACCTAGAACACGACGGTAAGTTGCTTCTTGTCAATAATGATGGTGAAGGCCCAGCAATACCTGAGCCCGGAAGGGTTGACTGGATAGGTAATATTTTTCTAATACGTTTACCAACCGTTGAAGAAGTCTCTGAAATGGGTATTGATTGGGTTAAAAAAAGAGAAAATAATATTATTCTAGGAGAAACTGAAAGAAGAGTAATAATAGCAACTCCAAAAATCGAATGGCCAGAGAATTGGGCATGGAAAGATTCTGTAATTAGCGATAGTGCAGTAGATCCTGTCGCTAGAGAGTCAGTATACCGAACAATACACAGGGTAGTCTCAAAAGTAATAATCCAGAATGAAGAAAATATGATACTTATGGCCAAAGTGAAAAGAGGATTCTTTACAGGTTGCTGGACATTGCCAGGAGGTTTTGTCGATTATGGCGAACATCCAAGAGTTGGGGCAGTGAGAGAAGTACTAGAAGAACTAGGAATAGACATAGAAATCTCTGATGAGCATGGAGAATCTGGAGATATTATCGAAGGTGAAGATGGAGTAATTATCCAAGAAAATATATTCACATCAGAAGGAATAAATTGGTTATCATTCACATACAAATGTAAGTTAGATATTCCAATCGAAAAAATAATACCAAAAGAGGATGAAATTGAAGAAGCGAAATGGTTTAGTAAAAATGATGCCTTAAGAAATGCAGTAAGCATATTCGATAGAGATGCAATATTAAGGATAAAACAATAAATATCCACAACTTGAATTAATGGTGGGCCTGCCTGGATTTGAACCAGAGTCTGTTCGTCCCAAACGAACAAGCATAGACCAGACTAACCCACAGGCCCTGTGAGTGACCCTTCGACTGAACAACCTGTCAAGAACTTAACTCAACCAATTCCATGTATTTTGACTCACGCGAACTAACAAACCTTGCATCTCAGCTTGGCCAATTAAGTGCTCACTGGAAACATCGGATATTCCTTCGTTAATTAGTATCTTTTCTAATGATAATTTACTCAAATTGCCATCAACATCTGTGGCAATTTTCATTAAACTGAAAGGATCAGGTGATTTATTTGGAGAGAATAATTTAAACTTATTTTCTTTCTTCTGAATTTTCTCAATTAATTCATCACTAATTTCTTTGGGAATATTTGCTATAGATACTGCTTCAGATAATTTTTCAGCATTGTCAAAACCAGTTATATCCTTGATATTCGATGTAGAACCACATTTAGTACAATAATTAACTCTACTACCAGATGTACCAAAAGAATGCCCACAGCCACAAGTAACGAGATTAAACTTGAAGGGCATAATTACTCTCGAAAAGTGATAGTTCAAGAGTTTGTCTGATGATTGATGTCACAATTAATTCATCAATGAAGATATGAGTCGGGATTACATGAGCCGGCGAAGAGAGACTGTTTCTTGGTTGATTATCATCATTATGATAATACTGTCAACTAATAGTTTTTTCAAATCGGGAGGTAATTCGATTAACTCTTGGGCATTACTTCTATTAATTCCAATCCCTATTTCTCTTATTGTTTCAGAACGGTCTAAGGGAACAAAAATAGAAGAAGTTTCGTTAGAAGATTGGGAAGATTCTAATGAGCATTTTTCACCAGTAGCAAAGCAAGCAGATGATCCATTAGATTCTGGCTTTGATATACCAATATTATAATTATAACAGCCTTAAAGTTTCTAAATTAGCAGGAGCATATGTTTGAACACGGAATTTTTCACGTAATCCTTGACGGAATGCATTACATGTTTGAGCATCTCCATGATGGCAAATTATCTTCCTAGGTGTTGGGTTCAAAGCCGAAACATAATCCATTAATTGATTCCTATCTGAATGACCACTGAATCCATCGATTTTCCTCATAGAACACTTTACTTCTACCATTAATGTTTGGCCTTTATCAATTAAAGGAACAGAAGAATGACCGTCCCTTAGTCTACTTCCGAGTGTCCCTGATGCTTGATATCCAACAAAGCAAAGTGTGTTATTTGGTTCAGGGGCCCAATGCTTGAAATATTCAACAATTGGGCCACCAGTCATCATTCCACTGGTAGCTAGAACAATACAAGGAGACGGGTCTAATAATATTGATTCTCTTTGTTGGTAAGACTCAACAGTACGAAACCATTTGGAATGGAATGGGTTTTCTGCACCGCCCTTGAGAAGTTTTTTTCTTAAATCTCGGTTAAGGAAGTTTGGATGACTTGCGTGTATTGCCGTGGCTTCAGAAATCATTCCATCAAGCCATACTGTAACCGGAGATACTTTACCTGACTTGAATAATTCATCTATGGCAATCATTACTTCTTGAGATCGACCGACAGCAAAGACAGGGCAGAATATTTTGCCACCTCGCCCAATAACATCAATTATCATTTCTTGGAGTTCATGACTTGCTGCATCTCTAGTGGGCTGAATGTCTTGAGGACCACCATATGTTGACTCGATAACTAAAGTATCAACCTTGGGGAATCTAACAGTTGCTGCATCGAAAAGCCATGATTTTTCATATTTTATATCACCAGAAAATAATATTTTATGTTCATTATTTCCTTCACCAATATTCATATAAACACTTGAAGAACCTAAAATATGCCCTGCATTTTCCATGGTCATCTTAATATCTGGAGCTATGTCAGTCTTATCTCCCCAATTTACATCAACTACATGCTTGATACATTCTTGAATATCTGCCTTAGAATACGGGGGTTCATTACCCTCTGCCTGACTGACTTTAACATAATCAATCTGAAGAAGTGTCATTAAATCTCTAGTAGGGGGTGTGCAGTAAACCGGACCGCGGTAACCGTATCGAAATAAGACAGGTAGCATTGCAATATGGTCAACGTGAGCATGAGTTATTACTATAGCATCAAGATTGTCTAGTGGCATTAATTCAGGAGCATTGAAAAATGGTTGTACCTCATTTCTATTTGTTGTAGGTTTGGCGCCACAATCAACCAATACTTTAGATTCATTAGTAGTAATTAGGTGCATTGCTCGACCTACTTCTCTGTAAGAACCTAGGGCGGTGATTCTGACCCAAGATTCGCCAGGTCTTTGAGGGCGGTAAATTCTTGTCCCAAATTTTCTGAGAAGAGATTTTCTCTCATCAGACATTTCTTTTCTATATCTCCTAATGTCGTGTTGAGTTCTACTTTCTATTGATGGAGCGCGAACAACTTTGACTAACCATCCAATTTTATCTCTAAGTGCTTGAATGTTAGACCCCTTAGGCCCAACAGCATCTGATGGATTATCACATTCTAATATGACTTCGCTTAATGCAGGGTCAAGCCAAACTTTTCTTACTTCTGCTTCAGGAGGAATGATTTGACCGACTGCATCATGAACCTCTTGTTCACTAGATAAAATGTCAGGATGAGGTCGAATAACGATTCTTCTTTTAACTAGTTTAGCAATTTTAACAGTCAAGTTGTCAGTACTAGTAACAAACTTTTCAGGCTGTTTAGTAATTACAGATATTGATCCTGCTTCAAGATCAATTTCATAATCAATATCTTTAGGGATAATACCTGATATTTTCTTTTTGAGTTCTGAGTACGACATTCTCATAATATACACATCCTAAGTTACTCACGGCAGAGATGATTCTCCGAAAACGGAGATGTGCACAATGCAACGTGAGTATCAAAGTGAAGAAAGAAGAGCAGCAACCTGCTCTTTTGACAATTGTTGGAATCCTTTTTCTGCTGTAATTACTGCTAAATCCATACCATTCCCGCTAGCTGCATCTCTTTGAGCAGACGCTAAAAGAGATTTGGCAGCGACCTTTAATGCAGATTTTTCATCCATACCATCACGGTATTGATCTTCGAGGACACCATACATGTATGGAGAGCCTGAACCTGTAGCACAATAAACATCAGGTATTGAACCACCTGCTGAGTCAATACTGTAGACACTGGAACCTGAAGAGTCTACGCCTACAATTAGTAACTGGACATAATGTGGCCTTCCAACCAATATATTTGCAGTTAGTGTGGCTGCACCTTTGACTGTCATAGCAGTTCCTTCTTTCAATTCATATAATTTTAATTCTGCAGCTAAAGTACGTGAAAGTGATTGGGCATGCCCAACTAATCCAGCAGTAGTAAGTGCAATGCTATTTGAAATTTGGAACATTTTTTGTACACTTTTATTTGCTATAAAGTGCCCCATAGTTGCTCTGTGGTCTGCACCAACAACAACTCCACCATCAAAGGTAATTCCGATTGTACTTGTTCCTGTCTTTACTGCATCAGTTGTCGCGTGCATTTTAATCACCGCCATAAGAGGAAGTCCTCTCAGCGAATCTTACTAAAATGACCCCCCTTATCAATGCGACGGATGAGGCTCATGCAATTTAGTGAAAACAACATAAAACAAACATATCCATAATAATTCATTAGATAATACAAAGAACGGTTCCTAGACGCGGTATCGTGGCGAAAGAAGAAAGTAGTGGGCCGAAATGGATTGAGATGCCAAGTTTACCTAGTAATATCAACAGTTCAATAGATGCAGAACAGGATTATCACGACTTAGGGGAAAGATATTCTCAAGCACCTGTACCAAAAAGAGGTAAAGATACTGTAATCCACAGGGCTAGTTTAGAAGACATTACAGGAATACCTGAACTAATGAACTGGGTATCAGATGGTGATATTGTAATTTTGGAGATGGGTGGTATGATTAACCGCGAAATAGAACTTCAAATCGCAGTATCAAAATTACAGAAATTTATAGAGAACGAGATTAAAGGGACGGTTTTCGGTTTAGGTCATAATCGTTTACTCTTACTACCTCCAGATTATGGAGCCAAAAAGGCTGATATAAATCATAGATGAGGGGATAGCATGGAAAGTACTGTCGAGCAACCATGCCCTGTTTGTTTTTCAGACAATGGACTAACTATGATTGCCCATAGTTCTGAAATACCATATTTTGGAGAACATACACAACTTACAATTTTATGCCCTTCTTGTGGTTGGAAACATACAGATTTCATACCGGCAGAAGGTAAAAAACCGGGCGCATGTAGCCTGAATATTAATGATTCAGAAATGCTTTCTGTTAGAATAATTCGTTCATCATCTTGTACAGTCAAGATAAGTGACTTAGGATTAGAAGTTAAGCCTGGAGGAGCTACGACAGGATATGTATCTAATATCGAAGGAGTTTTGAACAGATTCGAAGACGCAATAAGGCTAATGTACAGACAATCAAAAGCCGCTAATGAAGAAGATATTGTCAAAAAATGTGAAGATTTATTTGACAAGATTAATCAAGTTAAAAATGGAGAAATAAGTACAAAAATTACGCTTTTGGACCCAATGGGACATAGTCAAATATTACATCATGAGGCAGTTTCAAGAGATCTAACTGAAGAAGAAATGGAAGTATTAGAGATAGGACCAAGTTTTCCGGTATTCAATACTGATGAATTATAATAATTATTTAGAGTCTGGTGCTATGAAATCATCAATTCTATCTGCCCATTGATCTCTTTTCTCCGAAAGTTCATTCAACCATTCTGATGCCTTATTGATGCAAATTTGCTTGATCTCGCCAGCCAGTAATCTTCCAGATTCATAATCGCGACCAATAGAAGATAATTCACTATCGCTTTCTTCAAAAAAGAACTGGAGATATTGATAGGCTACATCTTTCGATAAATCTCCGCCAAGCCTCCTATGCTCCTCAATCGTAGCCTGCCCCCCACTAAATGCACGCTTCACTTTCTTTGTCATAACTTCTATAGAATCGCGCATAAAAATAGTAGTCTCAGGCTTTGATGAAGACATTTTATCTCCTGTCATACCAACTGCAAAACGATGGTATGTAGAACAAGGAGGCATGAGTCCCATCCCACCCATATTTCTTTCTAGATGTAATAATGAAATTTTCATTCTAGGAATGTCACTAATTGTAGCACCTGGAATCTCGATTGTACCATGCTTTGGATTCGCCATAAAATCAGCAAATCCAAGTTTAGAAAGACACTTCTTAAGTTCGTCGAACACCATACTACGTACTTCTCGATTTATCCCTCCAGATTCTGAAACACCCATTTGAATCTTATTTTCATCTTGGATTGACAAACCTATTGTAAGACCTCCGTTCTTTCTTCTTTTGAGATTAAACCAATTGGTTTTACCAACCAAGTCCCTAGTTAGACGAATATGAGGGTCTTGATCAACCCCTACAGGGACTACTATTGGTCTAAGACCTCCGTATTCATCTAATTGAGGGTGTACTATATCACCTGCTTGGACAAGAGGTGCTTGTACATGGGCAAGATTTGTGTCCCCTGAGAAACCATATATTGATTTAAACTCGGAAAGGTTTGTCTTCTTCCCTAATGTAAAACCAAGACGCTGGACATCAGGCCTCATACTTTGAAAGTACACATTGGTTTTTTCCGGATCAAGTCCCAATGCAGCATAATTATGTATGTATTCAGAAAGAGCAAGTTTACGCCCTTCTTTGAGAGATGTCCCTCTAGTAGCTAAAGCTTCTAAATCGGCTACTGTAACTGTAATGTCACCTCCCTGTTCTTGAAACCATTTAACCTGATCAATTACCATACTATGACCAAGGTGCATTTTTCCACTCGGCATAAGACCAGTCAAAACTCCAAATTTCTCACTTCTATCTATGCATCCAAGAATTACATCCAAATCTCTATGAGCGAAAATAATTCCTCTACGATGTAATTGATTTGGATTAGGTATCTTTGAAATTTCAACGCTACTCAAACCGAAATTATCTCTTATTTTAGCATAATCAGTAGACTGTTGAGAGGACCATGGATCTATCCGAGACTCGCCAGCCATGCGTGGTCGAGTGCAAAGCCCTCAATCAAGGCTACGCATAAAATATTACAAATATGCCCAACTACTATGGACATCAACTACTGCCGGTGTACGATAATATGGTAACCATACACTGCTTAGGGTCAGGACTTGTTGGTTCTTTCGTAATTAAGAAATTGTCTACTCTCGGAGTTAAAATTAATGTTATAGATATAGAAGAAACGAATTATCTTATAGAAAATGATTTAATAAAAATATACGTCAAAGATGCATTTTTATACTGTCAAGAGACTTTTGACGATGATGATTTATTCATTAATATGCTCCCTGGAAATCTCGGACATAGTGTAACAAAATTATTGGTATCTAAAGGGAAAAGAATAGTTGACCTAAGTTTTAGCGAGGAAACTCCGGAAATATTACATGAAATAGCATTAGAATCAGGAGCGAGATTACTTTGGGATGTTGGAATTGCACCGGGTTTTTCTAATATGTTGATCTCGTATGCATCAAGAGTCGGAGATGGAATAATAAATGCCGAAATTAGAGTAGGTGGTAATCCAATTGAAACAGATGCTGAATGGAGTTACATGGCTCCATTTTCACCAAATGATGTGATTGCAGAATATACACGTCCGGCGAGAATTGTTAGAGATAGGAAAATATGTATTCTACCAGCATTGAGTGAGAGGCATAAAATTATGGTGAAACAGAGGGGAGAGATGGAGGCTTTTCTAACTGATGGTCTCAGAAGTTTAATTGACACTATCCCCGCTAATGATATGATGGAATATACGGTTAGGTGGCCGGGACATATTCAGAGATTTATTGATGAAAGGAAAACAAATAATCTCAATGAGAAAAATCTTATGCAGATGTGGAAATTTGATAAAAATCGAAGAGAGTTCACATGGATGGAAATAAAAGTTGAATGTAAGAATGGAGAAGAAATGCGATGGACAGTATATGATGAAGGATTACATGGTGATTCATCGATGGCAAGAACAACGGGGCTAGTTACTTTTTCTTGCATTAAACAATGGTTAATCGATGAAAGTCTAATCAACAGGGGAGTCTACCCTCCTGAAAATTTGTCTAATCAAGTGATATTTAATGTCCTACAAGATTTAAGAGACGAAGGTGTTACAATAGAGGGACCTGACATCAATCTTTAGATTCTTAAATTCTGATCTCTCTTGACTAACCAGTTTATTGTCAAAGGTGTTGCGATTAATACACCCAGTGCAATTATTGGTAATCTCCAATCCATCTCTAACGCAGATGGTCTTTCAATCAACCATGTAAAAAGAAGTGGTGAATCATAAAAATCTGATGCCCATTCGTGAAGATTCGTTACGTGATGCCCTACAATAGTCACACCATGATGTAAGTCATTGAAAGTCTGAAGAGGAGAAATTAATAAAGAGGAATTATTATCAAATTCTATCTGAACATCGTCACCTGGGGAAATTGTAATTATTAAACCAGATTCTATTTTTCTCCAGCCATTTTGAAGAATTTTGGTGTTTTCTTGAAGGAGAGGGTAAGAACTTCCAGATTCATCATTAACAGATAATACAGATGAAGATGTTTCAATGAATATGCTACCAGGAACATCCCATGGTGTGTTAGAATCTTTCTCGAGACTAACAGATATAGAATTATTATTTTTAGTAGAGGTTATCAAAGTACTAGAAATCTGATGATTATACCACTCACCCCAAGTAGTGTACCAAACATCTTGATTCTCTAAAAACTCTATTGCAGGTTTATCTTCTCTGACTTTAAGATCATATATTCTGGCCTCCCAATAAACAGACACAAGGGAATCTTTTTCTGCAGAATCAAGTAAAGTGATGTTTGCTGCATTTTTTTCTATACTCCCACCATTTCTCTGAATGACAAACATTTCATCTACTTCAGATGCTAAATTATCACCTAATATGAGAAAATTTGAAGCTTTGAGTGAAGTAATTGTAGATTCATCAATTTCATTAGGAACTCCGAATGAAATTGCTTCAGCACCCCACCTTGATGAATTTGTATGCCCGTTAAGATATTTTTTACAAGAACTTATTATTGAATTATCTGAATTGATATCGATTCCTTCATACCCATGGCATGCAAATTCATCGCCATGTTCTAGTCTTTCAGGGCCAATTAAATTCCATAACCAATTGTCATCATCCCAGTCTGCCACCACAGTAGGGGCGAGTAATGGAGTTAGAAAGATAATTAGTAAGAAAAGACCCTGATGTCGTTTCCCCATGACTACCCGAATGCGAAATAAGAAATGAACCCTTGTAAGCCCAATGGAAAGCAATAAGGCTAAACTATTGATGCGGGATACGTAGCATGTTATCCAATAGTAGTCTAAATTCTGTTTCAGAATTAGTTAATCTATCTGGAACAAAGGAGAAATTTTCTACTCCATGGTTATACAATTTCTTATTATTTACATTACCTGCTCCATTCAGAGCGATTACTAATATCCACTACCATGGATTAGAGAGAATTCCAAAAGGTGCTGTGATTTTAGCAGCAAATCACATATCACATGTTGATCCGTTCGTAAAAATAGTGGCCGCCAATAGGCCAATACATTACTTAGCTAAACAAGAGCACTTTAACTCTAAAGCTACAAAAATTCTTATGCAAAGCACAGGTCAAATTGAAACTTCAAGGGAAAATGGTGGGAAAAATGCTTTGAGTAAAGCAGTGGATGTTTTAGAGTCAGGAAGTTCATTGGGAATTTTTCCCGAAGGGACAAGATCGAGAAATGAAAGTTCGCCATTCTTGCAAAAGGGAAAAACCGGAGTTGCAAGGTTAGCTGCAAAGTTTCCTAATACACCTATAGTTACAATGTCAATTAATGGATCGAGAGATTTTATGAAACCAGGGAGTCTGATTATTAAACCTTGGAAACGAATTGATGTTTTCATTGGCACACCAATAACTTTTGCAGAATGGATTACGAGCCCTAATGGCGGAAATCTTGACGAAGAGGGGATTAAAACATTACTAATGAAAGAGGAATCTGAAAAAACAATTGAAATGAAGATATTATTCCGAAAATTAACTGATCAAATTATGGAAACTCTACGTATTAATGGAGCACCTTAAGTGACTTAAGGAGAGCATCATTCAAAGACTGTCGACCAAACCGATAACATCAGTATGGAACAGTATCTAGATTTATTGCGGCGAATACTCGAAGAAGGTGGTGAAAAAGGAGATAGAACAGGAACTGGTACAAAATCAGTTTTTGGGCATCAAATGCGATTTGATTTATCCGAAAATTTCCCTGCAGTGACAACAAAAAAAGTGCATTGGCCTAGTGTAATTCACGAACTATTATGGATTATATCTGGAGAAACAAATGTTAAGTATCTACAAGATAATAAAGTTAGAATTTGGAATGAATGGGCAGATGAAAATGGAGATTTAGGCCCTGTTTATGGGAAACAATGGCGCAACTGGGTTTCTAATGATGGAGAAATTATTGACCAAATAAAAAATTCTATTGAAATGATTAAAACAAATCCTGATTCGAGAAGAATCATTGTATCGGCTTGGAATGTTGGAGAATTAGACAAAATGGCTTTAATGCCATGTCACGCATTTTTTCAGTTTTTTGTTCGTGAGGGAAAATTATCATGCCAGCTTTATCAAAGAAGTGCTGATGCATTCTTAGGAGTTCCATTCAATATTTCATCCTATAGTCTGCTTACATGTATGATTGCACAGGTTTGTGACTTAGAACCAGGAGAATTCATTTGGACTGGTGGTGACTGTCACCTTTACAATAATCATCTTAAACAGGCACGACTACAAGTCTCAAGAACACCCCTTAAGTTACCAAAATTAATACTTAATCCAAATATCAAGGATATTGATGATTTTAAGGCAGAGCACATACAAATTATTGGTTATGAACATCATCCACACATATCCGCTCCAATATCAATATGAGGTTTTTTTCATGAAAATAATGATGATTGTTGCTATGGATGAACAGGGTAACATTGGAGATAATGATGAACTACCATGGAGGCTATCAAAAGATATGGCTAGATTTAGGAACTTGACAATTGCAGACGGATTTAATGCCGTAATTATGGGTAGGAAGACATGGGATTCATTACCTGAGAATTACAGACCACTACCAAATAGACTCAACATTGTAATGTCAAGAAATACCTCTTGGAAAGAGGAAGGGGCAGAATCAGCACTATATCCAGGAAGGGCCATAGAGATAGCATATGCAAATGGCTGTGAAGAATGTTGGATTATTGGCGGTGCTCAAATTTACAAAATGTTCTTGGATAGAGTCGAGGAGGTACACATGACTAGAGTTCATACATCTAATAGTGGCAATGTAATATTTCCAGATGTTAATTGGAACGATTGGAGTCAGGAAACTATAGAAAAAACTTCTAAAGATGATAAAAATGATTTTTCGACTACTTATTCAAGATGGTCAAGAAATAATGAAAATTAATACATTTATTACATACCTTTGAAAATAAAACAATTATTCAGCGGTTTGTATGAGGACTAGTCACCTGCCATTTCCAATGCCAGAAAGAAAGTTCTCTTTACAACAAAATTGGGTAGATCTAACTTTCATGCATTGGGAAGTAGACCCAGACGTTCTAAGAAAGCATATTCCCGATGATTTAGAGATAGAATTATTCGAGGGGAAAGCATATGTTGGTGTTATTCCTTTCAAGATGGAGAAAGTAAGACCTAGAAACCTTCCCTCAATATCGTTTATTTCGAATTTTCCTGAATTTAATATACGAACATATGTCAGAAAAGATGGGAAAGGAGGTGTCTTTTTTCTTACTCTGGACGCACAAAGTCATGTCACTTGTGCATATGCTCCATTTGCATATGGCTTACCTTACAAATATTCAAAATGTAGTTTATCGATTGATAAAAATGGATTTTATTCATGGGACTCCAAGAGGAACAGCAATTCGATTAAACTCACAGGGGTTTCAAAGCCAAGAGGGCCTTTGTTAAAGGCCAAAAAAGGAAGTTTAGAAGAGTTTTTATTCGAACGATACTGCCTTTATGTCTGTAAAAAGGGAATAACTTACCGAGCTTACACATGTCACGAACAATGGGAATTTCAAGATGCTGAAGCGGAATTAATAGATAATTCATTGACCGATTTTTATAGATTAGGAATTAAAAATTCACTAAAACCTGACCTTATTCACTTTAGTAAAGGAGTAGAGGTCTTAACTTGGAATATTGAATCGACGGTGAAAAAATGAATCAAAAAGACTGTTTACTTCTAGATGGGAATTGCGGTCTTTGTAACCGCGTGGCTATAATTCTACAACCACGTTTAGATAACGGTAAGAATTTGAGATTCCTGACCAATGAAAGTGAAGAAGGAAAAAAAATTATTGAAAAATTGCCTTTAGGGGAACAGAAAGCAGATACAGTATATCTTATCAGAAACGGAGAACCCTACATTAGATCCGCTGCTGCAATTAGGTGTCTTCTATATCTGAAATGGTACTATAAAATATGGTACCCTTTTGTATGGATTATCCCTAAACCATTAAGAGATTTTGTCTACGACATAATTTCTAAAAATAGACATAAAATATTTCCTAAACCGGATATTTGCATGATACCATCATTAAATAAATAATATTTTTAATCATATTTCCACGTGATATGCTCTGAATCAGGAAATTCATAGAGTTCTGAATCTGGCCAATTAAGTTGCTGGGCGAGGAAAATAATAGAAGAAACGTTGGCTAAATCTGTTGACACACTGATATCTAGTAAACCATCACAACCTCTTGCAGCACAACCTATTGGAGCGAATGCATAATGCCCAGAATTATTGAAAATAGCATAATTAACTAGATTGTCTCCTAATTGAAAGGATGTATTATTCACCTCAAAAATTACTGTAGTATCGTCAATATCACCTGTCAATACTAGAGTTGGTATTGATACACTAGATATTCCAGAATTGAGTACACTTCCATTCCACGGAGAAAGTAAGATGGCGGATTTAACACGAATATCTGACAAACTTATCGACTCAAAAAATCCGAAATTAGATTCCCAATAATTTATAATATCACAATTAATTAGATTACCATTGTCACATCCTGATTTTAGATCATTAAATAAAATTTCAGCTCCAGAAATCATCATAGATGCATAACCACCTGTAGATTGACCTATGACTGAATACCCATTATCAGGAATTATACAATCATTGAATTCTCCTTCTTGATTGTTTTGATTAATTAACCAATCAAAACTTTCCATAATATCAAGAGGCATTGATAGTAGCATTTCACCTAATTTATCTGGATTGGCATCAAGAAGAGTACCATAACGATGATCGGGGGCCAAGGAAATGAAACCGTGAGTTGCTAAATTTTCCATCATAAATGCAGACCCCCACCTTATACTAGGGAATCCATGGCTGTAGATGGTAACTGGCCTTGGCTCAGAGCAATCAGGAGTAGTATCATCTAATGCGAATCCAGGGAGCACATTGTTGTAGATTACTCGTTCAGCGGATTCCTCAATAATTGGGTACCAAACTTGTAGTGTTATTTCATGACCTCTGGGGGAAAGAAAAGTTACATCTTTGGTGCCTGCTACAAATAGACCTGTTTCTAGAAGAGATGATGCCGGAGTCAAATCAAATGGGTCTTCTGCGTCGCTAATCCCATCATTATCATCATCATCATCAATACCATTGGGAATTCCGTCTAAATCTGTGTCTCTTTGCTCACTTGGGTCTAATGGATAAGCGTCTTCAAGATTATCTGTGCCATCTCCATCAATATCGTTATCTGAATTATCCCCAATACCATCGCCATCTAAATCAGAAGATTCTGTACTATCGAAAGGATGAGAGTCATTAACATCTAATATTGAGTCATTATCATCATCATCATCACATAGATTTCCAAAATCGTCTCCATCGTGATTTAATTGGTTAGTGTTAGAGACATCAACACAGTTATCTATCGAATCTTCAACACCGTCTAGATCCGAATCAGGACCTTCCATAATACAGCCAACCATTAAATTAGATAGCAAAAAAATTGTCATGCAAACTGCCACATCTGTCCTACCCATATACTTTGATTAGAAATACAGGTCATAAGATTATGTTTGTTCATCACTGTAATCAGTAACACGAATCCCTAACTTAGTATGGCGGACTTGTCTTTGCATGACTCTCTCAATTTTTTTATTGAACTCATCAAATAAATCGATTTCGAGTGCTAGCGAATGACCAAGAATTAAAATTAGTAAATCTGCTAATTCTTCAGCGGCTTCTTGATCGGGTTTACCTTTAGTAATCGCAGCAGCAAATTCACCCAACTCTTCTACAGTTAAAGAAATTCTATATCCCATATCATGCCCCTTGTTGATAGGATTTGAAAAATCATATTTGGAATGGAAATGTGCCACTCTATTCATCATCTGATCCCATGACCTAATATCTTCTCCCTGACTTTCAAAATTTATCCATTCATCTACACTCAAGGGGTACATGAACGTCACTAGAAGGTGAAGGCCATCAAACTAATCCCGGAGGGATTTCATCAGAATTAGGGAGAATTGAGATTAAACCAACTAAACTTGAGGTGATACATATAGATAATGAAATTAGAAATATTTGAAGATTAAGAGTCATCTCATCTTCCAAATTGTCGCACTCATCTGCACTTACATCTGTTTCAATTCCCATATATACCCTATAGTTTGGGTCACAACCTCTCTTGAAATCTTCTTCTGATTGGTCCCATTTGTTCAATGAATTAATTGTAACAGGCACCGTAATCATAGCAATTAATAAGAAAATAAAACCTGTTTTAAAATTCATAATCAACACTCAAAAGTTAACTATTAGACTATCGATACAATCGATTACTTGTCTTTGTAATTTAGAAGCCATCGAATCTACTTCGTGATGATTAATCTCTGCATCACGGTTACCAGGAGTTCTACCCGCAGCCCAATTAGATGAACAGGCAAGAGCAACATGAGGTATATCAAATTCAGAAATTAAACGCTGTTCTGGACCAAGAGTCATACCAACTACATCCGCACCAAGAATATTTAGTGCATCAATTTCAGAAGGTGATTCAAATTGAGGACCGATGCATTGAGCAACTGTTAGTTCTTTAATAACTACTGAATCTTGTCTATTTAGGGCTTTTTCACAATATGAAACAGCTTTTTCATCAAAAATTACTGTCCTATCAGAATGATTAGCATCATCATCAAAAAATGTCCAAGGAACTTGTGTAAGGTCGATAATATCCCCTGAGATTCCTATTTCACCGGGAGGGAAATCTTCTCTCATTGAACCTACTGAATTGACACTGAGAATTACATCCGGCTTGCAACTCATCACTGCATAGATATTTGCTCTATGCTCAATCATATGAGGAGGGGTTCGTTTTTCAGATTTTGAATGGTGACGATCCAATATGAAAATTTTATTATCATCCATATCAATTACTGAGATTGGAACCGCTCCCCATTCAGTATCAATTCGTATTTTTATTAAATCTAAATCACAATCATTCTGATAAACTTTTGATAAGTCACTCATGCCGGTTCCACATATTACAACAACACGAGTCATAAACCTCGCCTTGGTCTAAGGTTCAAGTGCTTATCTAACAAGAAATTACTCATTAAGTCTATCTATAAGATCTGATTTCTTACCTGAAACAGGCTTACCTGCCTCTTTTAGCAACTCTTTCAATTGAGCCACAGTCATTGAAGAATAGTCAATAACTTCTGAATCGTTAGTTTCTTCATTAATTTCTTCTGATTCTTCAGCGTTATCTAATTCAGATACTTCTGAATCCTCTATTTCTAGTTCATTAGAAGTAGATTTAGCAGCATCACTCTCTTCTTTTTCTTGAGCATGAATTTCATCGAGAGTAGGGCCATCTTCAACTAAAATACCAGATTGGATTAATTGTGTACGGCGGATTACAACAGTTCTAACAGGTTGAATCTTAGACACTGCATCCTTGATTTTTGTTTCAAGTGTTCCATCAAGCATAGATGCTTGAAGACTAAACCAAGTAGATGTCGCACCAGTGGTTAGTATGACTTCTCTGGCTAAAGTTCTCATTTGTTGTTTCTGACTCGCCTTGATTCTAGCTCTAGAAATCATCAAAGGCTTGAATCTAACATAGTATCCATCCTCAGTTACAACGTCTATAGTATCATCGATTTTGCCACGGTCTCTACGTACTTGTCTACGAACATGATCTTTCAGAAGTTCATGGCCGACAAATTCAGTAATTGCATCATTACCCAATACGTCAGTAACTCTGAAAACAACCTTAACGTGCATTTTTGAAAAATCACCGTCTAATTCATTTTGAATAACTTCATAATTACGACCGATTAGTTGCTCAGGTTCTTCTGCTAGAGTCTCACCAATTACCCTAAATGACCATGGGGTTCTTGGAGCTCTAATGGTGTACCAGCGCTTTGCCTTCCACTTGTCTCTCTGTTTTCGTGCCGCTGCTCTTGCTGATGCTCCTTTTGCCATATTAAACGACTCCGTATATTTCGGGGGCTGCCCCGTTTGCAAGCCGTCGGACTTGAATTCAGTATATGAACGAGACCCAATTAATACTATTGAAAATATTTGGTAAAGCGTCGCATTCAATACCATGTGTTCACTGGAATAGATATGAGTTTGCATGGCGTCACATGGAGAGTTAATGCTAGCGCATTAGATAATATGGATTTATTAGAAGATTCATTAAAATGGGTATCAGGCGAAAAATCAATAATTAACCGAACGAAAGACAAATCATTTCATGGCTCTGAGCAATATTTGATAGTAGCCCAAACACAAAAGAGGAAGGAAGCTATTGAATCACTAAAAAAACTAGGGGATGATGTATTAACCGATATTCTGAAAGAAGGGATAGAAAAGAGAATTGATGACTCAAAAAATTTACACATCAGATTGGAGTTATCAAAACTTGTGGCAGGAGAGATTTTTTTAGCAGATAAAAAAACAACCTCATCGACTGTTAAAGGGAAATTCAAAATAGAGTCTTATCCTGGTGAGAAATCTTCAGAAGTAATCAGTAAACTGATTGAGACCATACTTGACAACAATTAAATCGAACTAACAATAGTCTGAATATACAAGTATTCTTATGTATATCACCACACGAACATACATGACCCACGTAGTAACAGAAGCTTGCGTTGACCATAAGTACCAAGATTGCGTTGCAGTATGCCCCGTAGAGGCCTTTAGAGAAACAGATACATATCTTGTTATTGATCCAGATGAGTGTATTGATTGTGCTGCTTGTATACCTGAATGCCCAGTTGGAGCAATATTTGCAGATACAGATTTACCTGATGACCAAGAAGCGTGGTTAGATAGAAATGAAAATGAAGCACCTGACCTTCCAATCGCCGAAGGTGACTCGCCAGTATTAGCAGAATCATAAGTCAGAAGTTAACATTTTTATGAACATAGGTTCATCAATGAATGCCACGACGATTGGTCATGAGCGATAAGTTAGACTTTACTAATTTGAGGCATGGCACATCTTTGCTAAAGCGTGGTTTTGCGAAAATGCAAGAGGGTGGCGTCATAATGGACGTAGTTACACCAGAAGAAGCTCACATCGCAGAAGACGCTGGAGCAGTATCAGTAATGGCTCTAGAGAGAGTTCCTGCAGATATCAGAGCACAAGGTGGGGTGGCAAGAATGAGTCATCCAGATATGATTACAGAAATTATTGAAACTACTAGTATCCCAGTAATGGCTAAAGCTAGAATAGGGCATGATGATGAAGCAAAAATTTTGCAGTCTCTTGGAGTAGACATGATTGATGAATCAGAAGTATTGACTCCTGCAGATCCATTTTACCATATTGCAAAAAATGATTTTACGATCCCATTTGTTTGTGGTTGTACAAACTTAGGAGAAGCAATAAGAAGAGTCGCAGAAGGAGCTGCTATGATTCGGACTAAAGGAGAAGCTGGTACTGGAAATGTTGTGAGTGCAGTTCAACATGCAAGGCTAGTCAAAGAAGAAATTTCACATGCACGGAAGGTAGATGAAAATGGAAGAATACAAATGGTTGAAAAAATTATGGAAGGATTTCAACGAGTAGCTAAGGCATCCGATTTTAATATTAAAATAAGTGAGACACCTTTTGGAGACATAGAAAATTTACGTAGAGAGGTTTCAACTATTTTGAATGAAGTAATTGATTTGGAGAGGTTACCTGTTGTTACATTTTCAGCAGGAGGAATTGCAACTCCAGCGGATGCAGCCTTGATGATGAATCATGGAATGGATGGTGTTTTCGTTGGTTCAGGGATTTTCAAAAGTTCAGACCCAAAAACTACTGCTGAGGCTATAGTTTTAGCAACACACAGATATCAGGATGCAGATTCAGTGGCTGAAGCCAGCCGAATGATAGGGGAAGCGATGCCAGGTTTAGAAATTGAGACATTAGATGTCCGTATGGAAGAAAGAGGATGGTAAATATTATTTCTTACCACGCGCAGTTCCTAATTTACGAGATTGCTTTTTACCCCTAGTTGATTTAATTTTCACAGATGATGAATCGCCATCCAATGCTCCACCGAGGGTAAGCGAACCACTACTCAAAAGATGAGATGCTAAAGAATCAGCCATTTCTTCATTTTCACTTGGTTTCTTGAGAGCATCTTTAACTGATTGATTATGATCTTTAATTACCTTTATTCTCTCTTCTTGGGCTGCTTTCATTTCGTCCCTAAGTTCATTCGCTTGACTAATTAATTCTTGCATATTTTCATGCACTTCGTTAGCAGATTCTCGGCAGGTCACGTATGCTGCATGTAATCTATCTGCTTCTGCACGCAAAAAATCTCTTTCAGATAGCATCGGTTTTACTTCTTCCCATATCAAATCTGCTTTTTTATGGAAATCAATCATCTCTTGATGAGCATTATCTGCTTCGGATTTAAGAAGACGGATTGAACCATCCATATCTCCAATATCTATATTAATAATACTAAATTCTTCAACAGAAGGCATTAATTTGTCTCTTTTTGTGATTAAAACTTTAAGTTTTTTGAGAAGTTTATTTTCAGTTTCCAATATTAACCGTCCATCGGTCATCATTGTATTTTCAATTTTCTCAATCTCTCTTATTGTCTCAGATAATTGAATTACAACTGACTTTGATTCCTTTGCATCATCTCTTCGACCTTTGTTTTGATTAATTAATTCCCTAATTTGTTTCTGTATTTCATCCCTTCTAGCTTTACAAACTTGGGCTTGATCTCTAACCTTCTTTTGCTCATCCAGCTTTTCTTTAATCGAATCTCGAATTTCTTTGCTTTGTTCTTGTAAAGCATTTCTTGAGTCAGCGGCACGTCTTGCATCTTCATTGAAGGAATTTCTTTGTTCTTTCATCCTTCTAAGTTTAGTTTCCATAGCATGCAACCTTGTTCTAAGGTCATCCTCAGGGTTCTGCTGCTCATCAGTCACGAGTCGCCGAGTGAGGCACCCTTCTTCAAAGGAACTACTGGATTCATAGCCCTATTAGTGATGTGAAAAAGGGCAATATAGGAGATAAAATTGCAATCCCCGCCCCTACTAAGAAAATAGCGCCAATAGAAATTCTTAGTCTTGTAAAGAGATCAGAACGATTCTGTACAGTCAGAACTCTTCCGCTTAGGAGATTACCATTTTCATCTTCTAATCTGACCGTAACTGTTGCTTCTCCAGTTTCTTCAGGAAGAAGACTTTGCCAAATAATCCTAGTTGATTTCATCACTAATGGTAGTTTTTGTATAGAAGAAAGATCTTCACTTTGATCTAATAATTCTTTGCAGGAATCAACTCGAAGTTTATACACACACCCAGATGGTCGGAAGTCAGGTGTTTGAATTTTTAAAATTAAATCAACAGGTTCATCTCCATGATTTAACACATATGCAAATAAATTAGCTTGACCTACAACTAAATTTTCCATATCTACATCAAACCAAATATCATGATTGACTCCGGTGTCAAGTTTCATTCTTAGCCGATCATGAAGTCTAAAAAATGATGCACATTTATCTCGAGCTCTGATGATTAAACGATCCCATGTTTCTTCACCAAGTTCAGGGTGCCTGAATAGATCTTCAATAATATGTGCCGGCATCATTACCTCTAATTCATCTCTGAAATCACTTTCATCTAAATAACCTGATCTTCTTAGATGTAATAAATGTAACAATTTTTCTTGTAAGTCGGAGATATTATTACCGTCTCTGACTGAATTTTGAACAGAACGAAGATACTCAGATATCCTTACACTAAGAAGTGGATCCACATGAGCACTGATGACATCACTGAATGGCCTTTTCAATAGAGCAGGATGAATAGGAGGGGAAAATGAATCTAACATCCCCCATGTTTCACATGTATTAAACCGAGAACGATTTGAGACCATGTAAACTCCGTGCCCTGATAGAAGGAAACCAGTTGAGAACGATAGAAGAACTGAATTACCACTCACTAAATCTGAGAATAGAAGGCTGGAAATAAGAAACGCACCAGAAAGAAACATGAGGAAGGTTGAAGCTACTAATTGTCTGAAAGAGCCTTCGATTGTTTCTTTCATTTCAGCATACCCATGAGCACTTTTGAACGTGAATCCGGTGGTAGTTAATCTCTTAGACTGGATGCTAAATATTCTCCTAGTTAGAGATAATAACATTAAAAGCAAGCCTAGAAGACCTAAATCGGCAATAATAAAGAAAAATGCAAGGTAATAAAGGGCCACTTCAATAGTTACATCGGAAATAAGTGGCTCGATTATTGGAGACACATGAGTTATCCACCAATCTGGTTCAGAACCAGTGAACGATTCGGCTAAACCATATAATATAATTACCAATATAGGTATTACTAGTACAAATCTTAAACCCCTACTTATGAATAAACGATCTATTTTAACTAAATTTCGTTCATATTCTTGAAGTTTTTTTATATCATTATAATTTTTATTATTCGCTTCCTTATTTATCGATTTTGAATGTTCAGTTAACAGACTAGGGGCCTCAGGTATACTAGAATCCACCCCCTTAACTAATTCCTCGAAAATTTCGTCGGCATCAACCATATAATTCACCCTAGATTCATTTTACTCTAACAATAACCTTGAAACTTAATTCACGTGAAAAATTGAACTCGGAACCATCGCAGTAGTATATCCCATCTTCTTTTCTCACTAATGAACCGATTCTAAGCCCTACTCCATCTAATGTTTTTATAGCCACACCACTTGAGATAATTAACTCAATTATTGAATCTATATTTTCAGGAAGAGCAGAAATTGGCAGTAGTGTATTGGCTCCTGAAACTTTTAAATCTCGGTCTACTGAAGGAATCATTAAGCCCTCTTTATTTCTCTCTGGGTAACCCAACATTCTATCAATTGATGCCTCTAAATCACTATCAATATTATGTTCCAAACTACAAGCAGCTGAATCGACATCACCCTCATAACGAATCACATCTGATAAAAGAATTCGGAGTAATTCTTCCCGACGTTTAATTCTCGAAGCATGCTTGAATCCTAACGAGGTCAACCTACAACCTTTGTATGGAATATATGTCAAATAATCGCGACTTGATAAACGCTGAATCATTTCAGTGGTAGATGCTGCGCTGACTTCCATTAATTCCGCTAATTGGGTAGTCTTAACTATAGCATCGGGTTGATTAAAATGTGCCTCAAATATTCTCTTGAGATACATTTCCTCGAATTCACTTAATTCTGACATAATATATCCCTCAACCAATACTCGCTAGAAATTCAGCCCTACAAGCAGGACATCGCGACCTAATAGGTCTTTTATCGATTGGTACCTTAAGGGTTTGTTCACATTTAGGACAGGAAAGAAGATCATTATCTGAATATGACTCCAATGAGGAATTAACTTCGTTAACAATCGCTTTTTCTTTAGATTCTATTAGTGGTTTCTCAATTTCTTCTTTATCTAAAGTAGAATGAGAAAATAGTAATGTACATGCGGGGCATTTAACGGAGCCTTGATGCGTTGAAGGAATATTCAGTCGTTGATTACAACTTGGGCAATTAACCTCAATTTTATCATCAATGCTTTTTTTCCCGGAAAACATAGATCCTGAGGATTTATTTCGTCTCCAAGAAGATGCAGTAGAGGGAGTTCTTTGAGACACTACTCGATACGCCACTAGGGCACACATAACTATGGCTAAACCAGATAACATCCCATAGATTGCAGCATTGATATTGAATGGTAGGTCAAAACTAGTCGTGCTTCCTGAATCTACAATCACTTCTGTTGTTTTAATTGTAGTATCTTGACCATTCATGGTCCATTCTAGTTTGATATCAGTAGTCTGAGAATATTGCCAAGAAGGAATTTCGATAGTTTCCGACAAACTATCTCCTGCATTTATTTTAGGCGTTGGATTTTCGAATAAAATTATATCATTAGCAATACCAACTACTCTTAGCAAACCAACAGAGGAACGTTCATCGCCATTATTTTCAAGGATATAACTTATTGAAATCACATCACCTACTGAGGCAGGACTGGGAGATATATCAGTAATTATTATTGATGGAGAAATTAATGGAGGAGATAATTCAATGATTCTCTCTGCATCGCCACTCAAGGATATCCAAGAATCAGGAGAGACAGATATCTTGAGCCTTGATGCATCCGGATTTCCAAGTTTGAAATTTAATGTCCTTATGCCAGGGTTGAGATCTACAGGGAGTGATTGGTACAATGAATAATCATTTCCAGACTTCATAAATACGGATATTATAACACTACGATTCACACCAGAACTCAGCGATAAGGATAATTCTAAATCAAGTCCAGAATCCAATGTCCAAGATGTATCTTCAATATTTGCTACTATTTCTTGAGACTCATGGACATCTAGATAAGAGGTCCCATTGAGCGACACATCTATGCCTCCGTTGGCACTTAAAATCTTCCAATTTATTGGTTGCGTCCCGGAAACTAATGCAGTAAATGAAGCAGAAACTTCCCTACTTGAACCAGGAGAAATAGATACTAAATCACCTAAAACTATCAAAGAACCATCATTTTTAGTTAATTCGAGCCTTACTGAATTAAGATCCTGCCCCTCATTATGAACTAATATAGATGCCGTCAGATCATCTCCTACATGAGCTGGTTGCCCTATTAATACTAGATTAGCATCACCGGCAGAGGTGAAGTTTACAGGATTTGGACCTATTATCAACTCAGAAATTTCATACTCTGGAGAATTATCAATTTCAAGTTTACATAACATTAGTCCTTCACTTATGGGGCCAAAAGAGATTTCTACTTCCATGAAGGATTGATTCCCTAATAGAATCCCCGTATTACCACCGTACCACTGCCCCCCATAACCGAAACTAAAACTCCAAGATGAATCAGTAGATGAGGTGTTGGAATTAGATACAGGTATTACAAGATTAACATAATCTCCATCGGATGCAGAAATGTTACCAGAACTCTGCATAGTGACACCATCTAAATAATCAAATGACCAAATGTTGCCTTCGGATATATCAAAATCACCATCATCAGCAGATACTACATTAGAACTCCATAGTAATAAAATAGTAAATATGAGTAAACCAGTAATTGAAGATGCTACACTTCTTCCGGTCATTGGGTAATGCTCGACAATAACAACCGTATGAATGAAACCCCTCTTTGTGGTCGCATAGTGACCTTTATTGACACCTTTAGGTAGCCCCGAATACAATGGACACTGACCAACTGCTTGCAGTAACCCCCGAAGACATGGCTAAAGCCTTGCTTGCAAGGAGACAATTGCTGAAAGAACAGCTCCCTACTGTCATTAGGACGCTGGAAGCAGAGGAGCAAAACCTCGCACCAAAAGCAAAAAAAGCCCTTGATACTAATAAATTGATTAATACTAAAGTAAGCGAGCTTAAGGAAAAAAGGAATAACGCTCAGAAGAAGGCAAATGAACTTCTAAAAATAGTCAAAGAAAGTAGGAATAAATTAATGCAAGCCGATGGAATGGTAAATCTCGATCCATCTTGGAAAAAGGAAAAATTATTCGAAGAAATTGAAGAAATTGAGAAAAAAATTGAAACATCGGCATTAGACCACAAAGCAGAAAGAAAACTTCTAGATAGAAGAAAAAAAATCATTGAAATTAACGATAAGTGGTTGAGAGAAAGAAGAGATTCAAATCCTGAAATGGTGACTTACATTAATGCTAGAAGAGAAATGAATAAATTATACAGAGAAGCAGATAAATCTCATAGGAATATGCTAGATGGTGTCGAAAAAGCTCAGCCGCAACATGACAAGCAAATGAAAGTAAGGAATGAACTAAGAGAAGTAAGAAGACAATTAGATAGAGCAAAAGAATTGCTATCACAATCAGATAAGGCAATCAATCACTGGGAAAGAAGGCTAAACAAAGGCTTTGGAGAATTAGATAATGGATTTAGTGACTTACTAGCAGCACAGAAAAAAGTTGCAGAGGGAGGAGATTCATCCTTTGCGAGGAAGAAAAAAAATAAATCATCCAAAAAAGATAAAACTATTAGAAATCCAAAAAAGGAGGAAGAAGAATGAATAATTCAGACTCTGAAAATACTATTTTTTCTGACCTAGAAGATATGGATAGGAAAGAAATTGAACAAAATGTCAATGATTTAGAAAGACAAATACGAACCATTGAAGAAGAGCATAAATCGCTCAAGTATGAAAGAAAAAATCAAGTAGAAATAGTAAAATCACTTAGAGCCACGGTAGGTGAAATTGAGTCAGTAAATGATGAGAGAAGAGGTTTATTGAAAAAATTTCATGAGGCGAGAAAATTAGCAGAAAAGTCTAGAGAGATGAGAGATGAAGTAAATCGATCAATTCCACCTCCTTCGAGTATTCTCTCAGAATGGATGGGTGAAACACATCAAAGATTAGTTACAATTGATAATGATTTGACAGCAGTACCTACTCTTAATAGAGAAATTGAAATGTTCAAAAGATTTTTTGAATTACAAGCAGCATTTACAAGAAAACAGGACTCAGAATTATATCACACCGAGTACATAAAGCATATTGGAGAAATAAGAAATATTGCGAAAGATTTGGATTCTACTAGGAAAAATGATGGGACATCTGAAAATCCCGAATCTAAAGACGATAGCAGTAATGTAAATCGATCAGATGTCAGAAAACTAAGTAGAAGGATAAGTAAGATAGACAAAGAATTAGACAAACTATTTGAAGAAAGAAAAGACCTCAGAAAAGAGGCTAAAAGAATTAGGTCATACTTAAGAATGACAAGTAGTAGAGGGAAACCAATAAAAATTTCTGAAGTAAAAACTCGCGCACAGAGTGGAGATTCTTTGAATACGCAAGAATTAGGCGCATTGCTCAGAACAGGAGGACTTTCTGAACTAACAAAGGATAGTACAAAAACAGTGAAGAAAAAACAATCTAAGAAAGTTTCGGGAAAGAAACAGCACCGGAGACTTGGCGTCGCCAGAGGTGGCGCAAGATTAGGTTCACGCGCTTCCAAACGTGATGACTAGAGCAGTTGCCCGTTTACCCTCTCCCTATGCCCTTATATGAGGCTCTCAAGTCGGAGAATATGAGCGAGGCATTGTAATGATGGATTTTGATGAGGTCAGAACTATCCTTAGCCCTAAAAGCGAGTCTCTTGATGAGAAACTTTCTATCTTCAGAGAAGACAGAGACACCTGGAATTCAAAGGTCAAGAAGTACCTTACAGAGAGAAATGAGATAAATAGGCAAGTCAAAGAACTGATCACTGAAGTTCAAAATCAAAAAGTCATACGTGATGAAGCAAACAGTAAAGTCAAGGAACTAAAAATAATTCGCGCGGAAAGATCAACTGTACTGAAGCAATTACGTGCAGAGTTACAAGAGAAAAAACCTGCAATTGAGCCTAAGAAACAGGAAAAAAGAGAAAAGAAAAGAAATGAGCGAACTATTAGAAGCGACATAGATAAAATGGATATGAAATTCAACTATGGTCACTTCCAAGGTAAAGAGAAAAATTTCGAGAGAGAAATGAAAAAATTATATCAAGAGTTAAAAAATATTAAAGCAAATAAAGTTGAAAACGCTTTTTCAGAACTAGAATCAAATATTAGAAGTGCAGCAAAGTCTCAAGAAGAAGCTCACAAGCTTGTTGAAGAAGCAGTGACTACTGCTCAAGAATCTCATGATTTAATGATAGAATTATCTGAAGAAGTCGATCGCCTTAGAGCGAAAGCAAATTCATCACAAGAAGGAGTCATCCGATCTAAAAGAGAAGCGGATTTACTACATAATAAATATGTTGTTTCATTAAGAAGTATACACTCTATACAAGATTTATTCAAAGCAATGGTTGCACAGGAGAAGAACTTAGATGATGATACGGGCAGTAAGCTTGAAGTGACTGATTTAATGTCCAGATTGATGTCAGGAGATACTTTGTCAACTGATGAACTCATGGCTCTACAAAGAAATTAGTTATCTATTTGATAGGTTTGACCATTACGGCCATGGAGAATTTTTTTCCCACCATCTTCAAACATTAGTATCCACGCAGGAATTTGAGCATATGAGGATTCAAGCGACAATGTATCTAAATCAACTCTCCACCATTCTAACATAGTTGATTTGACTTTATCATGGCTATTTGATAATTTTTCTTTCTGGCGAAAATCAAGTAATGGCTGCAATTTTGTTTTTAATGAGTTAATATTTTCCCAACTATTCGGTAATGGATTTATTTTTCGTAAATTGGGAGAGTCGAGAAGTATATCTTCATCATTGAATAAATAAATTTTCTTAGACCACGGGTCTTCGATATATGACCATTTTTTAGTATGTTTTTCAGAATTAGGACCTAACATTATACCTGATACATCCCATAATTTGACATTGATCAATACAGGTAAAGTATTCAACATGCTCATAGATTCTCTATCTAGCCACTCATTTAATTCTATTAATGCAGTTAAAGTCACAGAATTTAAGACTTTATCTACTTTAACTTCAACATCAGAGATTTTTGTATCAAGGTTTCGATTATTTTGACTAACTACCAAATCACCTCGCAAAACTGCTTCTCCTATCCAACGTGAGAGTTTTTTCGGCCCCCATGCGTCAATTTGAAAAATATCAGAAATATCTTCAAAAATATTCTCATTGAACTCTCTCTCACTAAGTATCCAATGACGTTTTCCAGGTACATCAACAGACCACCTTTCAATTTCATTCTTCGAGAGGGGCAATATGTCGTCTTGAACGTGCCATACATAAACTGGAGATGAATTATCGTCATCAAAATCTAGAATTTTTTCTGCTATTCCTAGGCATCTAAAACCGTATACCTGAAAGGTTTCGAAAACTGGTTCCAACCTGACTGTTCGTGAAGCTAGAATATCACGAACTGTTTGTTCCATGGTCTCGGATTGTATCATCTCACTTCAAAAGAACGTATTGGATAGAATAAAAATACCCATTATAGAGTAAAATTATTTTATTCAAACGTTCATTGTAAGAGAAAGTAATTCACTCTGCCCTGGATCTAATATACAAACTGCACTAACAGGGAAAGGCTTAGCACAAGCTGCACCAAGTTGTCTGTTAACTAGAGTTACTTGATGTACAGTTACATCAGGATGATTTTGTTTGATATCTGTGATATATGATTTGGGACAGTTGGCTGCGACCAATACCATACGAGCATCGCCTTTAGAGCAGGCGCCCTTTGTTTGGCGCTGCCCAAATAGTAGATTTCCAGTGCTAATTCCTTGTTTTAATTGTCTTGCTAAATCCATATATAAGCCTCCTTATGCATCCTCTGGAATATAAAATAAGTCAACACTACCAGTACCTAATGCGACTGGTTGACCAACAATAATATTCTCTGTAACTCCACGTAGTTCATCACGCTCACCAATAATTCCTGCTCTTAGAAGATGTGTAACAGTTACTTCGAAAGCAGACCTAGCAAGAATACTGTGCTTAGTACCGCTAACTCCGTGTCGACCAATTGCACGCACTTCACCTTCGCTAGTCATAACATCTGCAACCATCAAAAGATGCCTGACATCAACATCTAAACCTGCACCTTCGAGAGTTAATAGCATTTCATTGATTATTGCTTGTCGTGCTGCTTCAATACCTAAATAATTGTGTATCTCAGTAATATTATTCGTATATGTTCTTCCTCGATCTACACCAGCATATTCGCTGACTTTAGATAAATTAGAACCAATAGTTGAGATATAGTACTCTCCAGTTTCTGCATTTGGACCTTGAACGTTAGCCCTCATAATATCTGGGAGGCCTTTCAAGCGTAATTTCTTAATTTTCTCTTCAAGTTGAAGAAGAGCAGTATATGTAGGTGGATCACTTGCAAGTGTAGCTAATTCTTCTTCTTTAGCAATGCCAGGTATAATTTTGAGAACCTTTGGTTTATCGTCATTGTCAGCCTGTACAAAGAGCCTTAATGCACGAGATAATTTATCTCTAACTTCAGCACCATTCATTTTCTTAACACGTAAATTAGCGTTGTTTAGAGATAGGCTGATATGACGTTGTGTGATATCAACATCAATATTAGCAATGTCTCTAGTAGTTGTGGTTTCTAAACCTGCAGCTATTTCTTGGACTAATTTTTCATTAGTTCTAAGTGGCTTACCCTTAGCATTATTTTCATCTAAATAAATTCTCATAGTCGGAGTATTAGGTACTTTTCTTGCATCTACGATTTCTATAATTCTCGGAAGACCTTGAGTCACGTTAACTGTAGCAACACCCGCATAGTGAAACGTTCTCATCGTCATTTGCGTTCCAGGTTCACCAATTGATTGAGCAGTAGTAATTCCAACTGCTTCATGGGGATCAACTCTGGATAAGAGAAGATGATTGTTAGCAGAAGAAATTACTTTCTTTGCTTTGGCGGGAGTTAATTTTGTTTCACCTCTTGCAATTAATGCATTAACTAAATCATTTATTATTCTGGGTGACATTTGAGTATTCAATTTTACTGAAACGTCGGTCAGTTGAGTAAATAATTCAGATTCTACATCGACATCTCGGAGGATTTGAACCATTTTTGACTCTGAATCGTAAGATTGGATGGGTAGAGTTGTCCTCTTAGAAGATCTTCTTGGACCCGCCTTTCTTCTGAGTAAGGTTTTATCGATTCTAGCAGCCGCTCTTTGTGCTGCTTTTGAAGAACCTGCCATTACTTCGAAAATCTTAGTAGCTGTTCCTGAGTCGGTACCACAAATCTGAGCAATTTGTGAAGAAGTTAGTATCTTAACATCATCCCATTTCTTATCATCTGCAAGTTTATGAGCATATTCTTCTTCGATCCCAAGATCCATTAACTTCTTTTTTGTTGCACTCTTAACTACCATCAGTTAGCACCCCCTAATGCATCATCAAGAACCTGATTGACATCGAAAGGTTCACCCTTTCTACTTCTTGCAGGGTCGACCTTATCTTCTCCGTATTCGAATTGAATGATTCTATCAGCTGTGTTTCTTACTGATCGCATATCATCGTTGGCGACTTTCAAATCATCCATAGCGTTAATCAGCCTACGTTGCATGTATCCTGACTTAGAAGTACGAACCGCAGTATCCACAAGTGATTCCCTACCCGATACAGATAGCATAAAGAATTCAGTAGGTTCTAATCCTCTCTTGAATGATGAAGATACGAATCCTTTTTCTTTAGCACCTTTAACGCCTCTCTGGAAGTGTGAAAGAACTCTGTCTTGATATCCTCTTTCCAGTCTTTTACCTCTAACCTTAGGCTGTCCGATAGAACCTGCCATCATTGCTAGGTTATCCATAGAACCTCTTGCACCAGATGTCGCCATCAATACAGCTGAGTTGTCGTCGCCAAGGAATTCTTTAGCAACCTTACCACATTCTGCTTTACCAGAGTCAAGAATATTCAGAATATTCTCTTCCAAAGTTTCTTCAGCGGTTCTACCAGGACGAGTTTCATATCTGCGGCCATCTTTTCCAAACATTTCTAGTTCTTTATTCACATTATCACTAGCTGTACTATTAATTTCAGCAATCTTAGCCTTTGCTTCAGGAGGAAGATCTTCATCATCAATACCTGTTGTAAAGCCCATTGCAGTACAAATTGCAATTGTCATCTTAGTCATTCGATTGATGAACTCAGCACCAATATCTGAGCCATGAGTTTGCACTACTGCATCTAATAGTCTACCATCTTCAGCACCAATACCTCTCTTATCAATAGTCCCAGTGACATTACCTTCGCTAACTTGAACTTGGTCACCTGAACGACTAGTATATTCAAGATTGAAGCCACCCGGAACAATCAAACTTAGAACATCGGAACCAACGTAACCAGTTTTACCATCAATTTCTTTTAATTCTGGTAATTCTCCATCCCAACCAACAGCACCAAGAATCTCCATAACTAGTTTTTCTGGAAGAATTTTTTGACCGTGAGTAAGCAGATATGATCCAGAAATATGATCGTGTATCCCTCCAATTACTGAACCTCCATACCTAGGAGTAATGATATGTTCTTGAACTCTCATTAGAATTTTGGCTTCAGCTCTTGCTTCTTCTGACTGAATAACGTGAAGATTCATTTCATCTCCATCAAAATCAGCATTATAAGGTGTACAATCAGCTAAATTAAACCTAAATGTCTTACCTTCCATAACTCTAATTTCATGAACCATCATCGACATTCTATGAAGTGATGGTTGTCTGTTGAATATAGTAACGTCACCGTCAATTAAGTGCCTTTCTATAACAACACCCGGTTTAGGATTACCATCACGATCGACTGTGCTTAGTCTATCTTCTACATCTGTTTGATAAGATTCACCAAAATCATTTTCTACAGAAGGACTTCCACAATGTGGGCAGTTTACTTCTAGATGCTCAGGATAATCATCATTAGGGTTAGAATGTTCCCAAACCCAACGATTGTGGATTAAAGCCCTTGGGTCATCAAGTGGCAGACTCTGCCCCTTCACAGACCCTTCACTTTCTTCGCCTCTAAGGTTAGAAATTGTTTTTTCTAGATCTACTCCCCACTCTTCTTCTAAATCACCAATTGAGTTTCTTCTCATTTGGCGCTTCAGTTCTAGACCAGGTAAGAAATTAGGCGCTGGCAATACCTGATTTAAATCAGGTCTGTATCCAGAATAAGGTTCATCGTCACTTCCAGAGTTACAATCAGGATTCATGCATCTGAAACCAGCCCAGATATACTTTGTTCGGTCAGTAATTCTGACTCTAAGAGTATCTCCACGAATGATATAATTGACACCAGGATGAACATCAGGTCCACGAAGAATCATTTGGCGAAGTTGTTCTCTGTTTCTGTTAGTAACACGGACAGGAACTGTCAACTCTTTAGCAGTTTTGACGGGAATACCGACTTCATTAATTCCTAGATTAGGATCAGGTGATATTACAGTTCTTGCACAAAAGTTAACTCTCTTACCAGACAAGTTAGAACGGAATCTACCTTCCTTACCTTTCAGTCGTTGTGTTAATGTTTTCAGAGGTCTGCCTGAACGATGTCTAGCAGGCGGTATACCACTAGTTTGGTTATCGAAATATGTAGTACAGTGATATTGAAGCAGTTCCCACAAATCTTCAACAATTAATTGAGGAGCTCCTGCGTCTCTATTTTCCCTAAGCCTCTGATTTATTCTCAAAACATCAACTAATTTATGAGTCAAATCATCTTCAGAGCGATCACCACTATCTAGCGTAATAGACGGTCTTACAGTAATTGGTGGGACTGGGAGTACCTTCATTATTGTCCATTCTGGACGGCTAGAATCTTTATCCATTCCGATAAATAACAAATGATCATCAGGGATTCTCTCTAACCATTCTCTGATGTCTCTCGCATTTAATTTATGCTCACCTTTATTTTCTTTCTTCTCTTTAAATGTTGAAGGTTTGTCTAAAATTATCTTACCTTGTTCCGAACCACAGTGCATACAAATAGTTCGCTTTTTACTTGAACACTCTTTTTCTACATCCTTGATTATCTTCTTAAATTCTCGAGAACCTACGCCATGTTTTATCATAACATCCTTGATTCTGTCTCGATAATAATCTTGCTCCGACTTCTCAGGGTCAAGAGGATGAGAATTTGCTTGACTATGCAATAATATGTTACTGCAAGAATTGCAAGTAGATTTCAAAGACATCTTGATAAGATCTGTAAAACCTATATGCATAATAGGAAGCTCTAGAGCAATATGACCAAAGTGACTTGGGCATTCTTCATGTTTATTACCACACGTTTCACACCTGACTCCAGGATCAATAACCCCCATCTTAGGATCCATCAAACCTTGTTTGAAAGCATGACCATCGTCCCGATAAGTATCTGCAGTTTTTACTTCAACTGCTGACATTTTACGTATTTCGTTAGGTTCCAATAATCCAAACTTAATTGATTGAATCCTCTTAGGGATTTTAGCTGCGTCTCTAGCACTCATCTTCGGTCCTCCAGTTCAAGTCTCATAGCAACTCCAAGACTTTTCATTTCGTCCAGTAGTAGCTTGAATGCATATGAAGTTTGGACCGTATGTACATCGGCCCTGTCTCCACAGTATGGGCACACAGTAGTCCTGCGTTTCCAATCAAAGTAAGCGATATGCCCACATCCTGTGGTGTTACATACCATGAGGTTCCAACCATCGGATTCATCAAGTAAACGATCTTTAATTACCATTGAGGCTCCGTGAGAAATTAAACAATCACGCTCCATTTCTCCAAATCTTAGACCACCCTGGCGAGCACGTCCTTCAGTAGGCTGCCTTGTTAGAATTTGTACACGACCACGACTTCTAGCATGCAATTTACTACTTACTAGGTGATGTAATCTCTGATAGTAAATTACTCCAACAAAGACATCTGCAGGGAACTCTTCTCCCGTCTCACCACTAATCATTCTTTCTCGACCAGTATGATTGTAACCGTTTCTAAGCAATCCTGAACGAAGAGATTCTTCTTTTTCACCCGTGAATGCTGTACCATCTATTTGGCGACCTTCCATAGAACCTACTTTTCCGCCAATCATCTCTAAAACGTGAGCTACAGTCATCCTTGAAGGAATCGCATGAGGATTAATTAGCACATCTGGCACTACACCATTAACTGTGAATGGCATGTCTTCTTCATCAACAAGTCTACCGATAATTCCTTTTTGACCATGTCTTGAAGCAAATTTATCCCCTAACTCAGGGATTTTATTAGTTCTTAGAGTGATTCTAACTAAGCGTCCAGAGTCTAAAGATTCTGTCACGAATACGTTGTCGACCCAACCATATTCTCCATTCCTAACCATCATTGATGATTCTCTTCTCTCTTGAGCTTGTAAGAATGCTCCTGCAGATTCTTCGAGGAATCTAGGAGGGCTCGTTTTACCAACTAGAACCTTTGAATCAGGAGCACCGCTAGTCAGGAATTCTTCAGGTACAGGTAAACCGTCTCTTTCAAGGTGTGAATAACTGTTGAATGATTTCAAACCCTTAATTTCATCAAGACCAGTCCCTGGAACTTCGATTCTTTCTTCCTGTCCGCCAGGGAATCTCTTATTTTCAGCATTATAAGTTCTAATGAATGATGAACGTCCTAGTGAACGTTCTACGGATGCTCTGTTCATTACAATGGCGTCTTGCATGTTGTAACCATGATGGCTCATTATTGCAACAACAAAGTTCTGACCACCTGGTCTCTGCTTGAATCCGGTTGACTTCATAGCTCTTGTACCAACTATAGATTGTTGAGGGTAATGCATAATGTGGGCCCTAGTATCAGGACGAAGTCTGTAATTAGAACTTGGAAGGCCAAGGCTTTGCTTGACCATAGCAGTTCCACCAGTTACTCTTGGTGTAGAATTGTGTTCTGGGTAAGGCACTAGAGATGCACAAACACCCAATATTAACTGAGGATCGATCTCTACGTGAGTATACGCAAGTACTGTGTTTTGTTTTGTCTGTTGCGTGAGCAATTTTTCCAAATCTTCTTGATAATAATTTAGAGGGACGTTGAATTCTTCCGTCACGGTCTCACCATTAGGTAATTGGACTTCAGCACTCAAGTGTGCTTCTTTCTTATTTTCTAAATCTCCAAGATTTAACCATTCAACCTTTGCAGGATTTATTGGACGGGAATGTTTAGGAGAGTACTCCGGTAAGTCGAAAGGTCTTGGTGCTACAAGAAGATCTTCTTCTTCCTCGGCATCTATCCACTCTACAACTCCTGTATTTACTAGGTCATTAAATGATAACTCTCCTGCCCTTAATCCATCGAGAGTTCTTTTTGAGAGTACTAAACTACCTTGTTCTAACACGAGCAAGGGTCTAAGGATTCTACCACGATCGGTATTGATGTATACATCCTTGTTCTCTGAGTCGTGACGTATGCTAACTTCTGGCCTTATACGTCCTTGACGGCGGCGGCGCTTAAACTGCGACACTAATTTGTTAGGCCTCTTATGAAGACCAAATATGTCTCCATTAACGTGAATTCTTGACCCGTCAGCCCAGCCAGCAGGGGAATCATCAACGCCTGCTTCTTTCAGTAATTCTTTTACTTCTGATTCAGCAACCTCTTCTGAAACGTCAATCATTTGAGCAGCATTCTTCACAAGACCACAGTTTTGACCTTCAGGTGTTTCGTTAGGGCATAATCTACCCCAATGAGTTGGATGCAAGTCTCTAGCTTCGAAATGAGGTTGACTTCTTACTAGAGGGCTAGTTACACGCCTCATATGAGAAAGTGCCGCTAAATATGTTGTTCTATCTAATAATTGACTGACGCCAGAACGTCCTCCTACCCAGTTACCTGTAGCTAAAGCGTGCATAATTTTCGAAGTTAATACGTCAGGTCGTAGACAAGCATTGATTTTCAAATCTCTTTTTCTATTGTGATGGCGCTCAAGTTGATACTTCAGGTCACGTGCAAGTTGTTGTAAACTAACTCTGAATAAATCTTCAATTAAATCACCAGCTAAACGTACTCTCTTGTTAGCATAATGATCTTTATCATTTGGATCTCTATTGGTAATAGCCATTTCCAAAACTTGACGGACGATTCGTCCTAAGAATATTGCTTTCTTTTCTCTGACCTCTGGTAGAGATCCAAGGTGAGGGAGTAATTCTTTATCTAGCATATTTTGAATACGTGATTCACGATATTCTTTTTGTTGACCATGAGCAAATTTCTTTTCTAACCATGCTACTGCTTCTTCAGAAGTTTCAACACCATATTCTTCGTTGTCTTTAACATCATTCAGATTTGCAACAGTATACTTCATTGCTTCGACAGGACCGGCAATAGCTGCAAATATCTCTCTATCATTCTGCATACCTAAAGCACGCATTAGTAAAACTACTGGAATTGCAGCTGTACCAGCGCTAGGGATTTTTACCATTAACATCCCATCACGGCGTTTTTCGACATTTAGAGGCTTTCTTACACCATCTTTTTGTGAGAAGATTTTCGCCACTTCGGTCTCATGAGCATATTTCTTATTCTTCTCCACGGTCACTCTGTTTGGTGCAAGATCTTCCATAGAAATTAACACACGCTCAGTACCATTGATAATGAAATACCCACCTGGATCCATCGGATCTTCTCCGTATTTTCTTAGTAATGTTTGATGATATTCTGCATCATCAGGAGAAGTATGGGGGGATAATTTTCTAGGAGAGTCTTGAGAACCAGCTATATTATTAGGATGTAAATTACATCTAGCAGACCTGACCATTATTGGAAGATTTCCTATATGTACGCTTGATTCTTCAATGGAACCATGAGTCTGCCCCGGTTCCGGTGGTATATCATCTCTGTAAATTATGAAGTCCATGTATATAGGTGAAAAATATGTTAGTTTTCGGATTCTACATTCCATAGGCGTAGCAGGATGTTCTGCACCGTTCGCTTCACGGATAGTAGGGTTCCCTAAACGGAGCCCCTTTAATCGAACATAGATTTCTTTCTCTAAAACGTCGAGTTTGATAGCACCGCCAGCGTCCTTCCCACCAGGGATTAATTCCACGGCTTCATCAGTACCTACACGTATATTTCTTACGATTTTTTCCATGCGGCTTATGCGGCTTTCTCCACCTAAGATTGTGTCATTATATGACATAAGCTGGTGATTGACTAAACTTCTTCTTTGAAAATAACTCTCTACAATTTCCTTCATAATAACAACTCCTTAAGTGCTCTCCACAATCAATCTAAATGCAGTAGTCGAACCTGCGGACTTACTGTATCTAATTACTTTAACAATCCTGTTAGTTAACCATCCTGCGGGAAGTTCAGAATTATTTATTTCTTCAACTTCTTTGATAGCCTGAATTGCAGGGTCGGTGATTAGCACCTTAGGAAGTAATTCCTTGGCTAATCTAACACTTCCATCCGATTCAGTAACTGCCATATCCCAAGGTGCCAGTTGTGCTTCTTCATCTTTAACAGGGACTAACTCATGATGAGGGACAAGGAAATGATTCAATACATTAAACCTGTCTTCACCTTGAGGGATATCATCGTCGAGTATTGATTTACGAGAAATTGTAATTCTCCCACTACGGCTCCTTTTTCTTGAAGCCATTTGTTCACGGATGATTCCCATGATATTTTCGAGTTCATCATCGCCTGTTTTCAAATCAACTTTCTTTGCGACCTGATCAACTGTCATTCTTTTGATAGCATCCATGTTTGCGTCGTCAGCAAGTTTGTGAGCGTGTTCCTCAGAAACGCCCAGTTCCATTAGTCTCTTTTTTGTTGAACTTTTTACTGCCAAATACACACCACCTTCCAGCAAAAACATGGGCTTGCAAGCCAGAAAAGAACATTTGAGGTAGAGATAACCCTCAATCATCAATCGTGTAATTTGACCATGTTCTTGACTATGCCACAGGCCCATAGCATATGCTGGGCTGTCGTCGGACTGAAGGGGTATTTATGAATCTGATGGTAGAGGCATGGCTACCACTGGAGTGGGGGTGCAGGTTAGGGAGTCCCAATCGGCACACCTAAACCGAGGGTGGCAATGATAAAGGTTTGTTAAAAAAAGGAGGTTTTAGGCATCAGAAAAGACTTTTTGAAAGACCAAAAAAACATAATCCCGAATGCGGGTTCTAAAGAAGTTTTATTCAGTATAGACGGAAGTAGCGATTATGAATTATTAGTGCCTAAAACAGTATACCCTCCAAGAGAGGATTCAACTCTCCTAATTAATTGTATAAATAATCTAAAATCACCAAATGGTAAAGCTCTAGAAATAGGATGTGGGACAGGAATTATTAGCATTGCATTAGCTAGAAATGATTGGAGTGTGGAGGCTCTAGATATTAATCCATATGCTGTCATTTCAACAAAAGAAAATATCCGCAGAATAGGATTAGAAAAAGCAATATCTGTTAGAGAAGGAGGAGTTGGAGAAGATAATTTCAGCATACCCAAAGGAGTCACATTAATTGTTTGGAATTTGCCATACTTAACTCCCCCCTCCGAAAACGAGGAAAGGTTGGAATGGATCGAAGAGGCATCTATGTCCGATTTAGCAGATAAATCATGGGGGCAAAGGTTAGCAGAATTCTTAGAATTAGAAAAAGATAATTTAGACCCTGAATTACTTGTAATCTTATTACAAAGAAAATACCCTGAAAGCCCCAGTAAAACTATTCATTGGACAGATTTTGGATGGTCTCATAGAGTGCTGGATTCTAGATGGTTATTCGATGAAAAATTAGAAGTTTTAGCATATTGGAAACCAGGTTTGGGAGACCCAGTAAAGAAACTAAAACAATGCGAATCAACCATGGATGAAGCAAAAAAATTGCCTCAAAAAGGTTGGCAGCGAGTTATCACTGAAAAACAAACTGGAGGAAGAGGACGAAGAGGAACATCATGGATCTCAAAACATCAAGATCTTTTGGCCACTTGGAGTATCAGGAAAACAATACTAGAAGCCATCGATCCAGGATTATTGCAAGTACTAATAGGCTCTAAAATCGCTAACATACTGGATCAATATTGCAAGTGGCCTAACGACATCGTTAATTCCAGAGGGGAAAAAATTGGAGGGATTTTGATTGAGATGGATTCGGTAAACGATAATTTAAGAATTGGTTTAGGAATAAATCAATTCGACGACTATGTAGAAGAACTGAAAATCGGAGGTTGGAAACAGAAGTCAATGGGATTAAAATTAGATGAATTATTCCGAATTATTGATACAGAATTATCATCTTTTTTGGAACATCACCCATTGCTGAGATATCAATCCGAAGAATCAAAAAATATAGCAGAGGCATGGAGGAATTTGTCGAAATTATTATCCAGAGGGTATAGTCTCAAAAAGAATCAAAAAAGTCACCGGGTCTTAAAATTAGAAAGTAATGGAGAATTATTAACCACTACTGGACATCAACAATTAAACATACGAGACATAGATTCTTTAGAATGGTCATTTTAAGCCTAATCTCTGCCTAACTAGGTTTATTTTCCCTGATGAAGTTAATGTTTCCAATAGTTGAACTTCATTAATCAATTGAATTGAGACTTCATATGACTCAAGAGGCACTTTAATGATACCTGTATACACTCCCTCAATTTTCTTAAAATCAAAAAGTTTCCACTTAACTGAAGGTAATATTTCAGAAAGAATGATTTCACAATCCGCGCGAGACATTTCTCCCTTAAAAGTCAGGAAACCAATCCATCGATGCTTCCCTCTGGCTGCCTTATTCAACTTCGCCATACCCCTTGGGAGAGGTCATAGTTAAGGAACTAAACGGTAATTATTGTATTCAAAGGCCACTTACTACTGCAACTATTCTTATCCTACCAATCATTTCATCACTCGCTCTAGCACCCAATAAAACTTGACAATCAGGATCTAATCTAGAAACAAACTCGTCTGTGACTTGGTTGAGATGATATATCGTCATATCTGGACCGCCTTCTACTTGAATCCAACATCCTTTGGCCCCATCTACCGATAAGTCAGACAATGGTGATTGTCTCGCTTTTTTGACTACATCCGATAAAGAGTTGTTAGAACCTGAACCAACTAAAATCGTAGCATCCCCTGGCCTCTCGACTATTGTTCTGAAATCCATTAAATCGAGATTTATCTTACCAACATTTGCAAATGTCATCAATAGTCCCTCCACTAATTCTTCAATCCATCCGGCTCCCTCTTTCCAGTCAAGATCTCTTTGCCTAGCCTGCCACGAGAGCCTTTCAAGACTCAATCTAATACATACATTAGAATTTTCATAAAGAGAGGGGAAATTTTCTTCTGCTAACTGATATCTCATAGGTTGCTCGGCGAATGGGAAGCCCACTATTGAGACAACTAGGCAATCTGATTTCTTAGCTAAATTAGCGAATTCCGAAGATGCTCCCGAACCCACACCGCCACCGAGGCAAGTTAGAATTACTACTAATTCAGCGTTATCAAGTAATGGCTGAATATCACCTAAACCCTCTTTAAGACGGTGCTTTGCCAACTTAGGTAGAGCAGCAGTACCACGTGCTTCACCTGAAGCATCCAGATGTAAACAATGAGCTTCAGGGGATCCAGTGAATGTTTCTTCATCAGCATCAATTAGCAATAAATCAGAAAATTGTGAGCATCGAGAATGTGATCTTTCGGCCCATAGGCATCCGAGACCGCCTACTCCAACTATCAATAATGCGCCTTGTTGCATATGCCCTAGAATGAGGACTAGTGTTTAGATATACTTCAATCATAAGACAAATATCTACTATATTTACGTCTTTCATCTCGAGCCCAAGCATTATCTGGTTCAATTTCTAACACCTGTGTATAAAACTCAACTGCTGATTCAAAATCTGAAAGATGTCGCCCATACATGTGAGCTAAAACATTCAATATCGGGACACAATTAGGTGATGTATCGTTCATCTTCAAAAGCATTGATTCAGCCTTGCTTAAATCCATCTTCTCTATAGCATTTTCAGCTTCATCTAAAAGAATTAGTTGGTCGTCTGACAAATTGTAAATATTTTTCCAAGGAGGACTCGCCATGCGTCCAACCCAACGCAACTTTTGGTTTGAGGTTTCGCGAGGATTGGCGCTCAAAAATCTAGAATAAAAGATGAGCCTCTGAAGGGCTCTAACTGGAACGTTAATATCCCTTGTTCAGGTGGCGAGGCATGTCAATTGGTGATAGAATATGAGCAGTATCAATCTCATAACCCGTCGTGCTTTGATTTTGACTATTGTAGCGCTGTTTTTGGCGACTACGACTCAAGCATATCATACTGGAATTGGAGGGGATCCCGAAGGGAAAGGGAATGTCGCATTAGCGGGATGTACATGTCACGCAGAGGAACCAGATAATTCAGTAACAGTAGTATTAGACCATGTGCCATACCATTATCAGTCAGGTAAAACATATGAATTGACTCTACAATTAATAGGCGGAGCAGAAATAGGAGGAGAGCAAACAGGAGGGTTTTCGATGAAAGTATCTGGAGGGACTCTGGCTGCAGGAATTGGTTCAGAGTCAGATGTTCAGAATTGGGAAGAGGAATTAGATAGTTTGACTCATACAAATTCCGGATCAAAAACCGAAGATAGGACATGGAACATAGCATGGACTGCTCCTGAATCAGTAGACAATGGGCCGGTGCAATTTTGGATTGCAGGCAATACAGTTAACGGAGATGCCATACCATCAGAACTAGACCGATGGAATAGATTAACCATAACTCTCGATGAGGGTGAAGACAATGAAAAAACAAGAACAGTATTTTCAGGAAATGGTGAAATTACGCCACCTGCACCTACTGATTCACATGTAGATTTACACCACATGGGAGCGGCACTGAGAGCACACTGGCTAGGATTACTAGGATTTTTCGCGGTGATAATAGTAATTATTTTCTGTGGATTCTTCTTAAGATATGGATTTTCAGCTAACTACACTGGAAGATCTAATCTTTTAAGATTAAGAATTAAGCATGAGAGAAGAGGTGATCAAATATGAATGATGATCTCGTACTAAAATTGCTGAAACAAGTAAAATCAGGTGAAGTATCCATTATAGATGCTCGCTCTGCATTGGAAGGCATTGAATTAAGTGAAGACAATTATCTTTCAGCAGTTGATCATGGGGTATTCAATGAACCAGATGCAGGAACTATTGTGAGATCTAGTTTGTCACCAGCAGGTGACTCGATAATGGTCGTATTAGTAGGGCTATGGGGGTTAATGTGGACTTTGTTTTGGGCAGGTTCATTGAGTTACGGCCTTTACAACCACTGGGACCAACAACTTTTATCATTATTTTTGGCTATGACTTTGACAACTTTGATTATAATGGGTATTGTTTACCTTAGATTTGTAATGCCTGACATTGTGATAATAAAACATAGAAGAAATAAATACATAACTCCAAATGATTCAGAAGGTTGGAAGAAATACGAGGTTTGAATATGAGTAGGAATTTTAGATTACGCCCTCTAACTGAGTCAGATGACCACGGTCAAGAAAAGTCAAACCTAATTGACAGAAGAGATTTTCTTAGATATTCCTTTAATACTGCTGCAGGAGTCATTACAATGGCTAGCTTAGGCAGTATAGGATTCGCATCTTTATTGATGGGGCAAGCAAGCTCATCAGGAGGCGACTCAGCAGTTAGATTCTGGGTCCCAACAGGTGCAGAAGATACTGTTTGGTATGGAGACAGCCATCTTCAACCCATGAGTTACGATGCTTTCGTACAGGCATCTGCAAACAGCAATACTGGTATGACCGGAGCACAAGGTGTTTGGTCAGGGATGCCTGTCAATGTCATTTATGTCCCAGATGATGAAAACAAAGGTAGCGGATTGGCATCAAATAAACCAAGATTCCAATATTTAGAAGGTTACAGCGATGGAGGGAAATATGTAGGATCAGGGTTTGAAGTTACTGAAAAACCCGAATATTCATCTCTTTCAATACATGACAATTTAATTATTGTCTTTTCAAGGTGCCCTCATTTGTGCTGCATACCAGGTTGGCAACTTGTAACTAATGATTACACTAACGATAGTTGGGAGGCGGGAGGAACTGAATCAGGTGGGAATAAATTATTTTGTATTTGTCACTCTAGTAGATTTGATCCGACTGCCATAGAGAAGAACAGCATGGGGAGAGGGACTCCTTTTGATTACATTGGGATAAAAAAAGTAGGAGGACCAGCACCTAATGGGATGCCATTGGTGCCATTTGTTCTTAATGGAGATATGATAGAGGCTTTACCAGACTTTGTAGACTGGTATGCATACTGTTCTTGAGGTGAAAATATGATACAATTTTGGTTTTTATGGCTTTTTATAGCAATCGTTGTTGTCTTAGTAGCTTTTACGCTGCGTAAAGAGAGAGAAGATTTGCCAAGAAAAGATATTCTGCGAGCAGTCGAAACTAGTGCATCTGGCATGGGACTAGCTGAAAAATCATTTTTATGGGCATTTTCTTGGCTAGATACAAGATTTAGGATACAAGATTATTGGGGCATGAGTAGGAATGCATACCATAGCATGCATAGACAAATGCCTCTAACGCATGCTGAAAAATATAAATTAAGGATTATTTGGTACTGGTATCCACTATATTGCCTAGGAGGGATTTCATTCCTTGCATTCGTAATATTAGTAATTACCGGAACCGTTCTCGGACTTTACTACGTACCAGGTGGTGAAGGAGACCCTACACCAGCTTATTCATCAATGGAATTTATTATGACTCAATTACCATTTGGATATATCATTAGATCGATACATCATTGGACAACACATTTCATGGTTGCAGCAGTATTCTTACATATGTGTAGAGTATACTTCACTGGAGCATACAGAAACCCTCGAGAATTAAATTGGCTTATTGGGGTTGCATTAATGTTTTTCACAATATTCTTTGGATACTCTGGATATCTTTTGCCATGGGACAGCCTAGCATTCGGAGCAGCTACTATTGGAATAAATATGGCAACATCAACGCCACTTATTGGAGGATGGGTAGCTAAGGCAATGTTCGCAGGGACTTCGCTTTCTGGTCAAACTGTAACTAGAATGTACTTTTTACACGTATTTATTCTTCCAGTAATAGTAACAACATTGATTATTGCTCATTTATTCATAGTTTGGGTTCAAGGAATTGCAGAACCGCATTAGAGGAGTTGTAAGATATGGGATTAATTGAGAGGTTTGGTAGGATTGCAGACGTATATGTCAGCGAAAGAGATGGCCTAATCGAAGGTGACCAAGAAAGAAGAAGACCGCATATGGGTCATCCATTTTGGCCTTCAGAAGTTTTGAGAGACACCATTATTTTAGCATCGATGATTTCTACACTTGCATTTTATTGTTGGTTAATACCTCCACCGTTACACAGTGCGGCTGATCCTTTCGCTCAGGCGGGATTCGTATTTCCTGATTGGTATGTATTATTTTCTTATGGATACTTGAGATGGGGTGAATATCTACCCTCATTTACTATCCCAGCAGGCCCTATAGGAGCATTCTTTGGTGCAGAATACATATTTTGGAATGCTGCTTGGTGGGGAGCTGCAATAACTGGAATCCCAGTTACCCTATTAGCCCTACCACCATTCTTACCAGGTAGAGAAAAAAGAGGAGTTGAAGACCCTTGGTTCGCTACCGCAGGAGCAGTTTATTTAGCTCATGTTTGGTTCATTTCAGTATTTTCTATCAATATATTCTTGGAATTATATGCAAAGGATTTGTCAAATTACTGTTGGGCAGATTCTCATGGATATTTATTCTGTGGGAGACAACAACCATGGACTGCTGAAGTATTCAATGCTATACCATGGGTTTTGACAGGTATATTCATATTTGCAATAATTTATTTTGGTGTCCGAAAATTCGGCCTTAATGCATTGGGAGCTAGGTTAACCCCCGGACTGGGGAGACAAATAGCAGTAGGATCCGCTGTTGCTGCATTCCTCATATGCGCTGTTACTTGGCCTATTTATGAATCCGGATTTTGGGACTATGGAGGATTGGGTGCAATGGATGAAGTAAGTGAGTTAGATAAACTAAGAACTCAACCTTCAGATACGCTCCTACATATTGAGGAAGGAAACTCTTGGGCGGAATGGTCTGATGAATGTTTGCCGTATGAAGATTCTTCTGATTTACTACTTTGGGAAACACTAACTCATGGTGAAGATTTTGCTGATTATTGTATACTTCCTGCAATACATTGGGTAGATTGGGGGATATATCAACCGACTAAAAATTTGATTATAGATTATTCAGGCGCTAATCAACATACTGAACCAGATATTGGACGTAATGGCGCTCGAGGCGATGTAACATATTCAGGAAATGCAGAATCTAGCGAGATTATTTTTACTGATTCAATAGTATTCAATGTGGAAGATTTTGGCATGGATAGTGTCCCTGCAGACATGGGTTGTAATTTCAGAACTAGTGAAAGAGATGCAGGAGTTCACTCTCAAACACTTTCTGTGAAGGATTCAAATAACGAAATTATTTGGTCGACTGAAGAGGGTTCTTGTTCATCAACCACAATGTACTTGCAATCAGGAGAATCTTATACTCTACAATTCACTACCATTAGTAGTGGAGTAAATGAGTCAGTTTCTATGATTACAGATTATTCTGCTGTTGTTTATCAACCACTTCTATTAAATGGAGATGGAACTGCTCTAATGAGATCCCAAACGACACTTGAATCTGGTGAATTAACTCAACTTACAGTAGATAATCCGACATATCATAAGAATCCAAAGAGCCTTGATGCGAAATTGATTTACTCTCTTTTCATACCCTGCTTAGGTGTTGGAGCAATGGTTTTCCTGCTCATGAGGAGTATGGCTAGAGGATATGAATGGGAAATGAACAAATGCTATGGATGTGATTTGTGTGACGATGCATGTCCAGTGAGATTATTCAATGCAGGAGACAAACTTAACATAATCTATAATTCATGGAATAATGAAGATGATGGGGTGCCGCTCTATTCATGCCTTACATGTACTGCTTGCACTAATGCTTGCCCTCAATTAGTAGATTATGACTCTTACATAGACATCAGAAGGAGTCTAATCGTAGGAGGTCCACCTGCTACAGAAATTCCACATACAGTACTACAGGCAGTCCTAGCAGCAGAAGCAGAAGAGGACGCAGACGATGCGTTCATCAGCGTAGATGAATACCCTATTGACTCAAATGTAGGGTATTACCCTGGTTGCGTAGATTATATCGATCAAGAGATGATTTTCAGTCATGTAAATGAAGGGACTATGAACCTTGGAGATACAACCACTGCAGCTTTCACTCTTTTCGAAGATATGGGTTCAGAAGTAACATACTTGGGAAGAGATTTCTTGAAATGCTGTGGGCATGACCAAAAATGGCAGGGTATGGATGAAGTATTTGATAAACTCAAATCTTACAATCAAAAGAAATTAGGCGAATCAGGTATTGATACGTTAGTAACATCTTGTGCGGAATGCTTCAAAACTTTTGCAATGGATTATGAACTAGAAGATATGAAAGTTATGCATACAACTGAGTATCTAATTGAAAATGGCTTTGATATGAATTTACAATCCGAAGAAGATTTGACTGTGACATATCACGACCCTTGCCGATTAGGAAGACAGATGAACATCTATGAAGAACCTAGGGAACTTGTTCAAGCAGTTGAAGGCGTAGAATTAGTAGAAATGGAACATACAAAGGAAGATGGATTATGTTGTGGAGTTTCAAGCATGATGTCATGTAATGAAAATAGTAGAACATTAAGAATTCAGAGATTTGATGAGGTTAAAGCAACAGGCGCGGATATAATGCTTACATCGTGCCCTAAATGTGTCAGTCATTTCGAATGCTTGAAATTTGAAGGTGATCCAAAACATGACTTTGAAATTTTGGATGTAGTTTCTTTCCTCGCAAGACAAGTAAATGCTAAAAATCAATAAATTAGGCTAAAAAGGCCAAATAAGCAGACATTAATGCAAGTATAATATTAATTGCCACGCCGATTAATGTGGCCTTAGCCATCCTAGGATTTTCGTAACCTAATGCAATTAACCATAGGAAAAATCCTATCAAAGCACCACAAGGTAAAGAAATCCAGGCTACTTTCAAAGATAAAAAAATTGACATGAAAAGCCACAAAGACACAGGTAATGATAGACCTAGGAGAACCATAGAATCTTTCCACCAAACTTCATGTCCGCTCGCACCATTCATGTTTTCTCGGCAAAGAAGGTTAGAAATGAATCTGACTACTAGAAACATAGTATTGAGTAGAAGGATTCTCTCGCAAGCATAATGACCGACGCTTCGGATGTTTCAGAACGTCGTAAAAAACAACAAGAAAAAATACGTATTATGTTGAATACAATAAAAGCAGGAGAAATTGCATCAATAAAAGGTGGGGAAGAAACCGTAGCTTGGGTTAAGGAAGAACTTTGCATAGGATGTGATCAATGCACAATTGTTTGTGATGATGATGCTATCGAACTTTATGACAAACCTTTAGCAAGCCCAATAATGAATATTGAAGTCAATAGAAAGGCCAGAATATTAAGAGACCCTTGCACTGGATGCAAACTTTGTGTTTTAGCATGCCCTACGGACGCGATAATAATGATAGACAGGTGATATGATGGAAGAAGAAGACCCACTAAGATTTGGAGCAGAATTTGGACCTAAAAGGACTGGAAATAGTACTGGAGTATCACTCTCAACATTCAAAACCTTAGTTTGGGTTTCAAATCTAGGAGGACTTTTACTTGTTGTTATAGGGTTAGAATTGATGATGGTTCAAGCCAAGTTCTATATGGCATTATTCTGCATAGTTGCAGGCGTTGCAATTGCATTATTTCCATCAAACTATGAGATTGTCGGCATGGAAGGCATTGAAATTGATTCAGGGGAAAAGACCGTTTTAGAAGATCCAAAAGAATAGTAGAAAGAGGAAATATATTATTAAAGGCTATTCCAATCACTAACATCATCAACTAAATCCATTACATTACCTTTTCTAATGCCATTTTTATTATCAGTGAAATGCATAGCGTGGAAAATCCTCATCCCTATGGCCATATCTGGTTGATTGGTAAGAATAGGAGTTAAACGCCCATAATCATTAGCCCATTCTAGAGCGTGAGGTGTTAATTCAGATATTAAATCACTAATAATATTTGGAGTGGTTGCTGTCCCCGCGGGTACTTTCGGCCGACTGACTATATGTTTAGGTAATTTAGTTAAATTAGCCGCCTCTCTTAGAGCCATCTTCTCATCTAAACCACTTAATTTCCAGTCTAAAGGTATTTTATGCGATTCATTCCTATGCTTTGTTGATAAGAATGGAACCCTTGCCTCTACACCAAAAGCCATGCTATGTCTATCTCCCAATCTAAGTTGAAAATTTGTCAATTGTCCTCTATCTAATTCAAACTGTAGTGCATCTCTGAGATTCGAGAATTTATCCTTGGCAGAAAAATTATTATCAATCCATGGTTGACCTGCTCCAATATGATTTTTATCAATAGATATATCTCCAAATAAAGATAAACGTTCATCAATTAATCTTGCATGTTCTGACAGATTCTTATGCCTCGAATACCCTGCATGTAATTCATCAGCACCTTGCCCACAAATACCAACTTTCACTTGGTTGGACATACTTTCAAATAATGGCTGCCAGAAAAGTACAGAAACATCAAGATCTTCACCGCTCCAAACAAAATTAGGTAAAACATCCCAAAATTTATCTTTATCTATTATTATTTTATGGTGTTTTAATTCATGATTTTGTGCAACTTCTATTGCAGCAATCATATCTGGGTTGTCTTCATCTCCTGCTACGGTCCAACATTCAGGAACAGAGCTTCCCGAAGAATTTGCAATATCTTGCGTTATGGCTGCCAATAAACTTGAATCTAAGCCTCCTGAAAGGACTAATCCTATTGGAACATCAGACATCATTCGATCTTCTACACTAGAATAAAGTGTATCCAGCAACTCTTTCGCTCCGGTTTTTGGATCCCAAATATTTTCAGGAGAAATATTTTCTTGATTGTATCTAGATACCCCAGTTAATACAGCCCTACCATTAATATCCAATGACCAAGTTTCGATTGTCCCTTGAGCTACTGATGTAACACCTGAAAATAAAGTTGTATAATCAAGAGGGTATTCATATGCCAATCTAACTGCTAGTGAGTTAATATCGGGTTTTGCAATAAAGTCAGGATGAGCATAAAATGATTTTATTTCAGAACCAAAAAGAAGTGTTCCGTCAGGAAGTATTGTTCTGAATAAAGGTTTGACACCCATGGGATCTCTACAAAGAATTAGTTCACGAGATAGAGGATCCCATATTGCAAATCCCCAAACGCCATCTAATTTTGAAATCCATGATTTATGCTTCTCTGCACTATTACCATCAATATCGGCATTTTTAGTGCGGAACAAACCTCCTACTTTCTTACCTACTGGAATCAAAGGTGGTTTTACATTGTTAAATGAAAATTTTCTATGTAGAGCAAGTATAGTCTCGGCATCACCAGAAGTTTGCCAAGGATAATTAGATATTGAATTCTTAATTCTAGTATGATTATAAATTTCTCCATTTTGAACTAAAACACAACCGTGATCAGATTTAATCGGTTGCCACGAACCATTAATATCTACAATCGCTAAACGAGATTGAGATAGGGTGACACCAGCTTTACCCACCTCATCTACATATCCTCCGAATCCATCTGGCCCTCTATGAGATAAGCACGCCGCCATGGAGTTGGAAATAGATAGGTCGGCATTGCCTAAAATACCAGCAATACCGCACACAAATATGCCTGCTATACACTGTTATTTAAGCCAACCAGTTCCAAGTGCTGAACTAGAAATAAATTACATATATCCCTAAGGATGCCAATGAAGCAATAACCCATACCATAACGTAGGTATTTTGTGAAAGTGACGATTCAACGATTTGGTTTTGCTCTTCATCATCCATGTGTATCGTACGTTCGAGAAGTAATAAGACTGTAAACATGACGCCATGAGATTTCAGAAAAACGATTCTAAAATAAGTAATACAATTAATGGGAGTAATACCATGGTTGCATTATCATCTATCCATTTAACACTTGGCAATTCACCTAATACTGTCAGCGGAGCCAGAATTAATGAGGCTAAGAAAGGAGTACCCAAGAAGTACGAACTACCAAACCAGATCATATATGATACCGCTAAACCGCCTAATATAGCGGCTTTAAGGCCTCTTTTAGATCGTTTTATTTCACCCATGATCGGATCTACAAATGTCAAACCCCATATCAAAGGAGCCGCATAGAGACCTGATTTCATCCCTTCTGAGCTATCAGAACCGGGCGATAATAATAATGCTAAACATACTGCAAAAGCACCCCATGCTAAGGCAGATATTTGTTTTGCTTCATATTCTCTTTGACCAATAATTATTATTCCAAAATATAATCTTATCATTTCAAGGAATACTAAACTCAGACATGCATAGGTTACAAGTTCATTTGGAGTTAGAGAAAAAAAATCAGCGAGATTCTCTCCTTTGATGAAATACAATATAGGAATTATCGCCATGAAAACATGAGTGAACCTTCTGAAAAAATGGCCACCAAGTCCACCTACAGAGTGCTTGGCATGATCGATATCTATTGGTATTTCATTGTCTGTCATAGATTTTTCTCCATTAGAATTAATCATTAAAGTCTGCCCAATGCCTCATCGAGATTTATCTTTCCTGACTCTAGGTCTAATAATATATCATTGAAAGAAGGATTGGAAAGTAGCAAATAATCCCATGCTGAAAGTAGTCTTTCTTTCATTCTAAGAGAATTTCTTTCATTATTGATTTTTAATTTCTCTATCTCATTTATTAAATTAGAAATTCCATCATTATTCAATGCCGAGGTTAGAAGAACCAGCTTGTTACTATCTTTATCTGAGTAACTAAATGAGTTTTTGACAAAATTAGACGCATTCAGGGCATTGGGTAAATCCGATTTATTGATCACAATTAAATCCGCTAATTCCATTATCCCTGCCTTTTCTGCTTGAATAATATCTCCTCGATCGGGGCCATCTACTAACATCACCCTGTCTGCAAATGCGACAATACGAATCTCTGACTGTCCACTACCCACTGTTTCAATGATAATTCTTGACCAGCCACATAAACTAAGTAGATTAATCATGGAATCTAAAAATGGAACCAAACCACCAGGGTGGTTCCTAGTAGCTAAACTACGTACAAATACCGATTTGCTAGAATCCGCAGAAGACATCCTCATACGATCAGCAAGTAATGCACCTCCACTTTTAGGAGATGAGGGGTCTACAGCCAATACTGCAACTTTTTCCCCTCTACTTACCCACTCATCTATCATTCTACCAATTAGAGTAGATTTGCCAACCCCTGGTGGCCCGGTAACGCCTAGTACCCAAGATTTTGAAGGCTCAAGAGGTAGGGTATCGCCAGATTCTATAGAAGATAACAGCCTGGCTAATTCTCTCCTATTACCACTTATAGCGAGATTAATACTTTCCTGAATCAATCCCATCTCCACCTAGAATCTTCCCCTACACCTACTTCTAAGTTATTTTTTCTGCGCTCAGAGATAGTTTCTAGAAATTTGATTATTGAAGTAGTAGATGTGCCGGGGCCAAAAATAGCCCTCACACCCAAAGAGTGAAGAAAATCTCTATCTGATTCAGGAATAATGCCCCCTGCAAATACTACAATATCACCCATCTTATTAGATATCAATTCTTGACAGACTTTGGGTATCAGTACATTGTGAGCACCAGATAAGGTAGAAAGTCCCACAGCAACTGCATCTTCATCCATAACTACACGTACTATCTCTGAAGGTTTTCTCCTCAGACCTGTATAAATTACTTCATGTCCTGCATCGCGTAATGCACGGGCAATAACCTTGGCACCACGATCATGACCGTCAAGACCCGGCTTCGCAACGACAATACGCATACCCATACAAACTTGTCCGAGCGGTCAAACGATTTCAAACAACCGATTTACTGAACTTTGGGAGTTCCCCCATGAGTAATGCTAATTGGGTGGCTTTCACCAATCATGTATTATCACATGTCAGGCGTAAAGGAACGTATCGACGATCTCCGTCGAAGAAAAGCCCAATCTGAGGCAGGAGGGGGGCAAAATAGGATTGCCGCCCAACATTCGAAAGGGAAATTGACTGCTAGAGAAAGAATAGAACAATTGCTAGATGAAAATTCATTTATGGAGGTTGATTCTCTAGTAGAACATAGGTGCAGAGATTTTGAAATGGATAAGAATATCATACCAGGTGACGGAGTTGTGTGTGGTCATGGGACTATTAATGGTAGAACTGTTTATTGTTTTGCACAAGATTTCACTGTATATGGAGGTTCGTTAGGAGAAATGCATGGCTTGAAAATATGTAAAATATTAGATATGGCTCTAAAAACAGGAGCGCCAGTCATTGGATTAAATGATAGTGGAGGTGCTAGAATTCAAGAAGGTGTAGCGAGTTTAGGTTCTTATGCAGAGATATTCTTCAGAAATGTCCGAGCAAGTGGAGTAATTCCACAAATCTCAGTAATTATGGGACCATGTGCAGGAGGTGCTGTATATTCTCCAGCAATCACCGACTTCGTAATTATGGTAGATAAAACATCTCATATGTTCATTACAGGACCTGAAGTGATTAAAACAGTAACAAATGAAGAAGTGTCCTTTGAAGACTTAGGTGGAGCATCTACTCATGCCACGAAATCAGGAGTGACGCATTTCACAGCAGAAAATGATGACGAAGCACTAGAAGTCGTGAGAGAATTAATTCAATTATTACCTTCAAATAATCTTGAAAAACCTCCTGTATTACCTACTAATGACCCCCTTTCTAGGATTTGTGAAGAATTAGACGATCTAATACCAGAAATCCCGACACAACCTTACGATATGCTGAATGTAATAGAATCAATAGTAGACGACGGTGCTTTTTTAGAAGTTCAAGCCGACTTTGCACCGAATATCATTGTTGGTTATTCGAGACTAGGGGGTCACACGGTAGGAGTAGTAGCCAATCAGCCTAAAGTATTGGCAGGCTGCCTAGATATTGATGCTTCAGTAAAGGCAGCAAGATTCGTGAGATTCTGTGATGCTTTTAATATACCAATTGTAACTCTAGTTGACGTACCTGGTTTTCTACCTGGAGCGAATCAAGAGTGGGGTGGGATAATACGTCATGGAGCAAAATTACTCTATGCATATGCTGAAGCAACTGTGCCAAAAATCACTGTAATTACGAGAAAAGCATATGGTGGCGCATATGATGTAATGTCATCGAAGCATATTAGAGGAGATTATAATATAGCGTGGCCAAGTGCTCAACTCGCTGTAATGGGAGCAGATGGAGCAGTGCAAATAATCCATAAAAGGAGAATTAATACTGCAGGAAATCCTGAACAAGAAAGAGAGAGGCTCGTGGATGATTATAATGAAACATTTGCCAATCCTTACCAAGCTGCTGCTCTAGGTTATCTAGATGATGTAATTCAGCCAAGAGAAACTAGAAAAGTACTTACAAAGGCTCTTGGAGCACTTTTAGATAAGGAAGAAAGTAGACCGGCAAGAAAACATGGGAACATTCCATTGTGAGGATTATTAATGATAAAAAAGAAGGAAAGGAAGGATTTTCTTAGAAGAGTCGCTATTGCAGCGGTAATTCTGCATTCCTCTGAAGGAGAATTTCTAACTCCATCGACATATAGAGAGAAAGGAAAAGAATGGTCAATAGACCATAGAAGGACATTGATAGGCAGAAGAAATTTGTTTAGATCAAAGTCGAAAAGAAGCACGTCGAGGTGATATTATGTCTGAAAAAAGAAAGGTCACAGTAGATGGAGAAGAATTTGAGGTGATACTTGAAAAAAAGGGGGAGAATTGGGATGTTGAAATTGAAGGTTTTAATTTCTCAATTAAAATAGATCAAGGAAATTCTACAAATTCATCAAAAAAGAGGAAAAGAGGAGGCAGTAAAAGAAAACTGTCAGGAAAAATATCTTCATCAATACCTGGAAAAATAGTCTCATTAAATGTCAAATTAGGAGATATAGTTAAGCAGGGCCAAGTTGTAATGATACTAGAGGCCATGAAAATGCAAAATGAGATTCAAGCACCATTATCAGGAGAAATTATTGAGATAAATTGTCTATCTGGAGAAAGTATTGAAGCTAATATGCCATTGATCGTAATAGAACCGAAGGATATTAGCAAAAATTAGAGAAGTTCAATTAAGGTATAGTCAGGCGGAAGAATATGAATAGTTGCGATTATGAAGAATGTACAGAGATTGGTAGCAATATCAGTCGTTTATCGCCAGAAGGATTTCTAGTTTCAACTGGCAACAAAGCTTATTCATTCAGAGAGGCATATAAAAGATTCCATTATTGCGAGTTACATCATGAATTATTGATGAAAAATGTATGGAATCGAGTGAGAAAAACTGACAACAAAGGAGATGATCACGTGGCTCCTACTGCAATATAATCAAATAAGACCTAAAGCATCTTCAATTCTATTCAATTCAGGACCTGTCGACCCCGAACCTACTAGTGCATTAGTATCTGAAGTAACACAACCAGCACCTACGTAAGGTGAACCAAAACATACAGTGCCCACCATTACTGGTACGTCCATAGTTTTCTCAATTTCACTAACCTCGTAACTTGTAATATCAGGATGTGCTAAAATTCCCTTGTTATTGGCTACAAGTAGTGAACCAACTGTATCTTGACCCGAGACCCTAACTCTAGAGGTTTTGACACCGAGTATCTCTCCAATCAATTCAACCCCTGGGTTAGGGATTGATTTGCTGACTACAGCGCCGAAATCATTGCATTCAAGTAAATTACCTGCTGCATTTACGCCACTCTCTAGAATTACAACCTCTCCATAACTAGATAATATATCGAGATCTTCTTCGGTAGCAATATCCGCTACAGCAATCCCTTTACTGTTACCACATATGAGACTACCAATTAAAGCAGAACCACCAATTAACAATGGATTCATTTCAATGTCGAAAACTTGCGCTATTTCTTCAATTACTGACTTATCAAGAGATGCAGGGTAAAATAAATTATTTCCAACTACACTTAGATAAACGCCGACTTGAGAATGGCCTAGTATATCTCCTGTTGATATTGTCATACTATTGCCTCCACATTTTTATGGCTACGCCCATGATTGTTATAATTTGTGCGGGGAGGAAAGAGAGTGTGGCACAACGACAAACGTTCCCGTGGGCTTTCGCACCACAGTACAAGAAATGACGCAGAAGGGCTTGACTTCCGGGTTCGAGATGGGACCGGGTAGTACCCCTTCGCTATGGCCGTGCACAACTCTCTTTCGAATTTGATGAATTGATATGACTGTTGGACAGAGGCCCACAATAGAGCCCTGTATTAATTTAATTTTAAAAAATTGGTGTGTAGAAATTGATGAATGCTCGGGGGGTTAGTGCAGCTGGGCTGAATACCTCGGGCGAACCCTCGGTACTTACACCCGCTGTCTATCAAACTCATCTTCTATGAGTCCCCTGAGATGCCTCGTCTTTCGGATGACTTCGAGCTTAGATGCTTTCAGC